>VOFG01000628.1_pt1:315000-317415 | contig 317415 bp, 386 predicted proteins | sample 5384171 | NCBI WGS metagenome assembly VOFG01 (sample SAMN12384726, study PRJNA508395) | human gut metagenome | isolation source: healthy gut F | host: Homo sapiens | reverse complement strand
CGAGGTTACCTAACATTTAAGGTCAAGCCCTCGGCCTATTAATCAGGTCACTCCATACATTTTCACCCACTCGACCTATCAACAGCAGTACAAGGGCGCGCCTCCCGAAGGATGGGAACGCTTACTTATCTCGAGGGGAGTTTCTGCGCTTAGATGCCTTCAGTTTATCTCGTCCGTATAGCTACCCAGCTATGCCCTTGGCAAGAACAGCCTGAATTACTGTGATGCGTCCATCGGTCCTCTCGTACTAAGGACAGCTCCTCAATATTCCTGCGCCCGCAGATAGGGACCGAACTGTCTCACGACGTTCTGGGCCAGCTCGCGTACCGCTTTAATTGGCGAACAGCAAACCAGGACCAGGTCAGCCCAGGATGCGATGAGCCGACATCGAGGTGCCAAACCTCCCCCGTCGATGTGGACTCTTGGGGGAGAATCAGCCTATTATCCCCAAGGCGGCTTTATCCGTTGAGCGACGGCATTTCCATTCCACATACCGCCGGATCCACTAACTCCAACTTTCATTTACTGCTCGAACCGTCATTCTCGCAGTTAGGCTCATTTAGCATTTACACTCAATTTTGAATTTCATCCGTGCGAACTGAACCTGAGCGCCTCCGTTACTCTTTTGGAGGCGATAGCTGAGAGATCAAACTGCGCCCACTGTGGTATCACGACCAGATTCATGGTCCGCAGGTTCAGAATCCCGTATATCCCAAGAGTGGGCCGTCCCCAAAGGTTGACTCCATAAGCAGCTGGCGCGCTTACTTCCAAGTCTCCCACCTATCCTGCGGATCAATATCAGAAAGCTACGAGTGGGATCGCCATGCGGATCTTCGATCTGGTTGCCGGGAAACCTGAAAAATACCACCGGTACTACAGACTTCGCCGGGCACGGGCTGTTGAGACAGTGCCCAAATCGTTACATTCGTGCGGGTCAGAACTTGCTTGCCTGACAAGGAATTTCGCTACCTTAGGACCGTTATAGTTACGGCCGCCGTTTACTGGGGCTTAAGTTCGCACCTTCGCTTTTGCGCGGCTTTTCCCCTTAACAACCCCAGCACCGGGCAGGCGTCGCCTATACCGTCATCTTTCGATTTGGCAGAGGCTGTGTTTTGCTAAACAGTCGCTTGGGCCTTTCACTGCGGCCTGCTCTGCCAGGCGCGCATATCCAAGTTACAGGGCCAATTTGCCGAATTCCTTAACAACCCTTCTCCGTTGGCCTTAGAATACTCATCCCATCCTACCTGTGTCGGTTTGCGGTACGGGCACCTTGATATACGCGAGCTTTTCTCGTCTCTCTCGCCAGTTGCTTCCCTACTATATTTCGGTCCCTTACGCCAGGGAACCTTCATCACGCCCAGGATAACCTTAAAGAAAGCGTCCCTCTAGCTTAAATGTTCGGGTGGTTGCGGAATTTCTGCCGCCAGCTGTGCATCGCCTACGCCTTTCGGCCTGAGCTTGGCGCCGACTAACGCTTGGGCGGACGGAGCCTTCCCCAAGAAACCTTAGATTTTCGGCCGTATGAGTTCTCACACAATTCTCGCTACTTATTTCAGCATTTCTCACTCGTATGCAGTCCACCAGTCTTCCCGCTCTGACTTCACCCCGCATACGACGCTCCCCGCAATACATTACGCTGCAGTACCTAAGCTTCGGTTGAACACTTAGCCCCGTTACATTTTCTGCGCAAAACCGCTTCGACCAGTGAGGCTATGCGCACTCTTTGAATGAGTGGCTGCTTCTAAGCCAACATCCACAGATTGCCACTTCGCAGTTTCACATCATTTTCCACTTAGTGTTCATTTGGGACCTTAGCTGTAGATCTAGGCTGTTTCCCTTTTGACTATGAGACTTATCTCACACACAGTCTGACTGCTATTCATCAATTATCCGGCATTCCAGAGTTTGATAAGGCTTTGGTAACCTCGCTGACCATTCAGTGCTACCTCCGGTAACGCTAGCCCTAAAGCTATTTCAAGGAGAACCTTCAGCTATCTTCCGAGTTCGTTTAAGATTTCTCCGCTATCCACAAGTCATCCCCCGGCTTTTCAACAGACGGTGCGGCCCTCCACGGTGTCTTACCACCGCTGGCCTGCTCATGGATCAGTCACCCGAACCGGATTTCATACCTGCAACTTCATACGCTATTCAGACTCGCTCGCTGCGGCTCCGGAACTCCAGTTCCTTAACCTCGCTGCAAATATTAACTCGCCGGACCGTTCTACAAAAAAGTACCCGATCATCCATTAACGGACTCTCGGTGCTTGTAGGCACAAGGTTTCAGGTTCTTTTCACTCCCCTCCCGGGGTATTTTCACGCTTTCCTCACGGTACTGCTCCTATCGGTCACTGGTAGTATTTAGGCTTGGAGGAATGAATCCCCCATCTTCCCAGCGGGTTTCACGTGTCGCTGGTA
>VOFG01000628.1_pt1:0-312500 | contig 317415 bp, 386 predicted proteins | sample 5384171 | NCBI WGS metagenome assembly VOFG01 (sample SAMN12384726, study PRJNA508395) | human gut metagenome | isolation source: healthy gut F | host: Homo sapiens | reverse complement strand
CTTCCAGCGATTTACCAAGAGTAAAAAACTCTCGAAATTTCAGGTTCGCACTACAACCTTGTTCATATCGAACAAAAGTTTAAGCACATCGTTGTTTAATTTACAAGGTACAATCTGCTGTTTTCAAAGAGTTTTCACAACTTTTCGTTGTTCTTAACTGCTCATCAACAGCTTATTTAGTATATCAAAACCAGAAGCATTTGTCAAGAACTTTTTTTTGGCAAATTCTTTTTGAAGAATCAAGCCGTTCTAAATCAAACTTTTCGGATTGCCGTTCAGGATTTCGATGTAGAATACACCCGTAATCTTGCCCGTAAGATTAAACTGCACCGCAACCTTTTCTTCCGTGCCGGCAATATCTGCCTTCTTTAATCTGTTGTAAAACTTTCCAATCAGCTGATCAATATCCATCGGACTCACCCCTGCTCTATTTTCTATCTTTATTATACAACACATGCAAGAAAAAAGCAAGGATATTTTTGGTGATTTAGCCGTGAAACCGTAATAGAACGGCTGTGCAATTTTTAATGCACAGCCGCTTTGTAAATTGAACAGTAATCAACAGTTAATTTCAGGTCTTTCGGTCGAATTTGTTGTGACAATGCGGGCAGGTAATCATAATCTTTCCCTTGCCCTTTGGCACGCGCAGGCGCTGACCGCACTCCGGACACTTGAAATAGCAGTGTGTCTTACGGTCGGCGAAACGGCCCTGTGCACCGCGAATCCTGTTCGATACCGGACGCCACCATCTCATAAACTTTTCATTCTCCGCATACCGCGCCTGAATATTGCGCGAGAACATGCGGAAGTAGCACAGGCACAGCAGTGCGAGAATAAATACGTTCATCCACGCCCAGCCGAGAATGCGCGCTACGATAATAAGTGCAATGCCGAGAATGAGCAGCGCGTTATTGAGCGGGTCGCTGCCGTAGCGGCCTGCCATAAAACGGCGGAAAAAATCCATTTATGCCTCTTCCTTTCCGCAAACGTGCTCGAAAATCAGGTCGAGCACCTCATCGCGACCGAATCCCTTCTCTGCCGAGAACGGAATGACCGGCACTTCCTCCGGCAGCAGCAGCGTCTGACGGATCTCCGCGATATTGCCCTCAAGCTGGCTCTTCTTGATCTTATCCAGCTTGTTGGCGATAATCACCACGGCTTACCGGATGCGCGGAACCACTCCGCCATCGTCATATCGTCGCGCGTCGGCTTGTGACGAATGTCCACGATCTGGATGCCCAGCGTCAGCAGATCCATTGCAAAGTAGGTCTCCATCAGAGCACCCCACCGCTGCTGCTCAGCCTTGGAAACGCGCGCGTAGCCGTAGCCCGGAAGATCGACCAGATACATTGCCTTGTCGATCGTGAAATAGTTGATGTGAATGGTCTTGCCCGGCTGTGCGCTGACACGCGCAAAGTTCTTGCGGTTCAGCAGCTTGTTGATGACCGAGCTTTTGCCCACGTTGGATTTGCCCGCAAACACGATCTGCGGCAGCGGGTCGTGCGGAAAATCGCTTTCCTGACCGCCGAACGCAGAAATTCCGCGTTATGCAAATTTGGTTTCTTCATTTCCATATTATTGTACCACCGTTGTCGATGCCGTGTCCGCTGCACGCTTCATTGGGGCGGACTTGCGTTTTCTCTGCTTGTGACGGCGCGAAAAGTCGATCGCGGTCTCTACCACCGTGTCCATGTGCTCCGCAATGACAAAGTTGATGTTTTCCCGAACGACCGGCACGATGTCCTTCAAGTCGCTCTCGTTGTCCTTCGGAATGCACACGGTCTTGATGCCCGCACGGTACGCCGCCATGGTTTTTTCACGCAGACCGCCGATCGGCAGCACGCGGCCGCGCAGCGTTACCTCGCCAGTCATGGCAACCTCGTGACGAACCGGCGCGCCGGTCAATGCCGAAATCAGCGCCGTGGTGATCGTCACGCCTGCGGACGGGCCGTCCTTCGGAATCGCTGCCTCCGGGAAGTGAATGTGCAGATCGTTGTCCTTGTAGACCATCGGGTCGATGTTCAGCGACTCTGCCTTGGACGCGCACGAACGTCACAGCCGCCTTTGCGCTCTCCTGCATGACCGTGCCGAGATTGCCGGTGATTTCGATCTTGCCGGTGCCCGGCACGACTGCCACCTCAACCTCAAGCATTTCACCGCCGACACTCGTCCACGCGAGACCGTTTACAATGCCGACCTCGTCCTTCTTGCTGACCAGATCGTCCTTGAATGTCGCCGTGCCGAGCAGCTCCTCGAGGTTCTCCTTGGTTGCGGTCAGGCTTTCGTCACCGTCCGCGATATGCTTGGCCGCCTTGCGGCACAGCTTGGCGAGCACCTGCTCGAGCCGGCGCACGCCCGCTTCGCGGGTGTAGCCGCTGATAATCGCATCAAGCGTTTCATCGTCCACGATCAGCTGATTTTCGCTCAGGCCGTGCTTCTTCATCTGCTTGGACAGCAGGTGACGGCGCGCGATCAGGCGCTTTTCCTCCGCCGTGTAGGACGGCAGCTCGATAACCTCCATACGGTCGAGCAGCGGACGCGGAACAGTCGAAAGATCGTTCGCAGTCGTCAGGAACACCACATCGGACAGATCAAACGGCAGTTCGATGTAGTGGTCGCGGAAGGCAACATTCTGCTCGGTGTCCAACACTTCAAGCATCGCCGACGCCGGATCGCCGCGGAAGTCGTTGCCCATCTTGTCGATCTCGTCGAGCAGGATGAGCGGGTTGGACGTACCGGCACGGCGCAGCGCATCCATAATACGGCCCGGCATTGCGCCGATGTAGGTCTTGCGGTGACCGCGGATATCCGCCTCGTCACGCACACCGCCGAGGCTCATGCGCGTGTAGTTGCGGCCCATGGCCTCTGCAACGGACTTGGCAATCGAGGTCTTGCCGACGCCCGGAGGGCCGACCAGACACAGCACCTGTCCCTTGAGGTCGGGCGCAAGGCTCTTGACGGCAAGGAACTCCATAATGCGTTCCTTGACCTTCTCCATGCCATAGTGGTCGCGGTCGAGGATCGCCTGTGCTTCCGCGAGATCATGACGTTCCTCGCTCTTCTTATTCCACGGCAGGTCGAGCACGGTATCCAGATAAGTACGCACGACACCCTGCTCGGCCGTCGAGCCGCTCAGCTTGGCAAAGCGGTCCACCTCACGGATGAGCTTGTCCTCGCACTCCTTCGGCAGCTTGAGGTCGAGCACACGCGTGCGGTAGCTTTCCGCTTCTGCGGCTACGTCCTGCTCGCCGAGCTCGGTCTGAATGACCTTGATCTGCTCGCGCAGGTAGTATTCCTTCTGATTTTTGTCGATCTGGGTCTTGAGTTCGTCCTGAATCTCGTTTTCGATCTTAAGGACCTCGGTCTCCTCACCGAGCATGCGGATCACCATCACCAGGCGGCGGGTAATGCCAAGCTCTTCGAGGATTTCCTGCTTGGCTGCCACATCGACCGGAATATTCTGGGCGATATAGTCTGCCAGATAGCCCGGATCGCCGCCCTCGGCTACGGTCAGCTCCACATCGGGCGACAGGCGGGACGCATACTGCGCGTACTCGCTGAAGCGCTCCTGCGCGGTGCGCACGAGTGCCTGCGCGCGGCGTTCGGTCACGCCGTAAACGTAGTCCTCGAGTTCCTCAACCTCGGCATACATGCAGTCCTCGTCCTTTTCGGCGGCGATAAAGTTGTGCGCGAGCGCACGAGTCTTGCCCTCGACCAGCACGCGGATATTATCGCCCGGCAGACGCAGGATCTGGCGAATCTGGCAGATCGTGCCGATCTGGTACAGGTCGCTTGGCGTCGGCGTATCGGTTTTGAGTTCGCGCTGCGCAGTCAGGAAGATGGTCTGTCCGTTCTTCATTGCCGCTTCCAGTGCGCGAATCGACATCATTCTGCCCACATCAAAGTGGACGATCATATTAGGGAACGCCGTCAGTCCGCGCAGCGGCAGCACCGGCAGGCGGCTGAGGACGATTCCGTTAAGCTCTGTCATATATTCGTTTCTCCTTGCACGGAAAATTGTCTATTAGTTTCAGTATAGTATATCTTCCGGGGTTTGTAAAGGCGTTGAACGTTAAAAATACGGGCGGGAATCTCGTTCCCCGCCCGTATTGGTTTTGATTGATTATGCGCTCTTGGTCGGCTTTCTGCGCGAAGCCTTTTTTCGGCGGCTTCTTTTCCGCTGGAACAGCCGTGCGTTCGCCGTGCTCGACAACCGGCTCACCGGTACCGTCCACAACGCCCGGCGTGATCTCCACGCGGCAAACGGTCTCGTCGGACGGAATGCGGAACATGATGTCGGTCATCACGTTCTCCAGCACGCCGCGCAGACCGCGGGCACCCGTTTTGCGCTCGAGTGCGACCTCAGCCACACGCTCCAGCGCCTCCGGCTGGAACTTCAGCTCTACGCCGTCCATTGCGAACAGCGTTTCGTACTGCTTGACCAGTGCGTTCTTCGGCTCCTGCAGGATGCGGACGAGTGCGTCCTTATCCAGCGTATCGAGCGAAACGATGGCCGGCAGACGACCGATCAGCTCGGGGATCAGACCGAACTTCATCAGGTCATGCGGCTCGATCTTGGCCAGCAGACGGTCGGTCTGCTCGTCTTCCTTTCCCTTTACCTCAGAACCGAAGCCCATACCCTGCTTACCGGTGCGCTTCTGGATGATACCCTCGATACCGTCGAATGCACCGCCGCAGATAAACAGGATATTTGTCGTATCGATCTGAAGGAATTCCTGATGTGGGTGCTTACGACCTCCCTGCGGCGGTACGTTTGCAACGGTTCCCTCGAGGATCTTCAGAAGTGCCTGCTGAACGCCCTCACCCGAAACATCGCGGGTGATGGACGGGTTTTCGCTCTTGCGGGCAATCTTGTCGATCTCATCGACGTAGATAATGCCGTGCTCTGCCAGCTCCACATCAAAGTCCGCCGCCTGAATCAGACGCAGCAGGATGTTCTCGACATCCTCACCGACGTAACCGGCCTCGGTCAGCGTGGTCGCGTCCGCGATCGCGAACGGAACCTGCAGAGTCTTGGCCAGCGTCTGCGCCAGCAGCGTCTTGCCGGAGCCGGACGGACCCAGCATCAGGATGTTAGACTTCTGCAGCTCCACCTCGGTCTCCGGATGGTAGATGCGCTTGTAGTGGTTGTAAACCGCAACCGAAAGGGCAATCTTTGCACGATCCTGACCGATAACGTACTCATCGAGCACCTTTTTTCAGCTCCTGCGGCGTCGGCAGGTGCTCGGGCTTTCGAGTGCATGGCTCTGCGGCTCGTACTCCGGCATGAGGTCCAGCTCGTCATCCAGAATGCTGGTGCATACGCCGATGCACTCGTCGCAAATATACACGCCCGGACCGGCAATCAGTTTGCGCACCCGATTCTGCGGCTTGCCGCAGAAAGAGCATTTCAGCGTTTTTTCATCATCATAATTCGGCATATGCCACCTCTATACTACGAAAAAAATTACAATTACGACAATGCAGAATTGCCTTAGTGCTTATCGAACACCTTGTCGATCAGACCGTATGCAACAGCCTCGTCCGCGGTCATGAAGTTATCGCGCTCGCAGTCAGCCGTCACGGTCTCAACCGACTTGCCGGTATTTTCGGACAGGATCTTGTTCATGCGCTTCTTGATGATCTCAAGGCGCTTCAGGTGGATCGCCATATCCGTGATCTGGCCCTGCGTACCCGCAGAGGGCTGATGGATCATAATCTCCGCGTTGGGAAGCGCATAGCGCTTGCCCTTCGCGCCCGAAGACAGCAGGAATGCGCCCATCGAGGCGGCCATGCCGATGCAGATGGTCGAAACGTCGCATTTGATGTACTGCATGGTGTCGTAAATCGCCATACCAGCCGTTACGCTTCCGCCGGGGCTATTGATATAAAGCTGGATATCCTTATCGGGATCCTGTCCCTCGAGATAAAGAAGCTGAGCCACGACCAGAGAAGCGGTCGTGTCGTTTACTTCATCGCACAGCATGATAATGCGGTCATTCAGCAGACGGGAGTAAATATCAAACGAACGCTCGCCGCGGCCGGTCTGCTCTACGACCATAGGGACTAAACTCACTTGGGAAAACTCCTTTCAGCAAGGCGGATAAGCTGCGAAAAAGCGCAGATTTTGTCCTCCTTGAATATAGGTGAAAAGCGCGAGCGTCGCTCGCGCTTTTTCTTATGAACCAACGCTAAGCGTTTGGTTTGCTGTTGTTTGCGCGCTTTGGGGAATCAGCAGAAATTACTCTGCGGTCTCCTCAGCAGCCTTCTTCTTTGCTGCCTTCTTAACCTTGGCGTTCTTCTTCTTGATGAACTCGAGCGCGTTCGAGATCTTCAGATCGCCCTCCAGAGCTTCCTTGGAAACGATGGCCTTAACCTTCTCAACTTCCATCTTGTACTGCTCTGCCATCTTAGCATCCTCTTCCTCAAGCTCCTTATCGGAAACAGTAATGCCTTCCAGTTCAACAACCTTCTGCAGTGCCAGACGGGTCTTAACCTGACGCTCAGCCTGATCCTTGAACATTGCGCGGGATGCGCCCATCTCAGTGCCGGTCATCTTGAGGTACTGCTCGAGGCCCATGCCCTGCATCTGCAGACGGTAGCCGAAGTCCTGTACAATGGTGTCAACCTGAGCGTCGATCATTGCAGCCGGAATGTCAGCCTTCATGCCGTCGATCACAGCGTCCAGAACCTTCTCCTCGAAAGCGTTGTCAGCAGCCTCCTGACGCTCTGCCTTCAGGCGCTCGGTGATCTCCTTCTTCAGATCATCGAGGGTCTCGCAGGTGTCGGAAACGTCCTTTGCAAACTCGTCGTCGATCTCCGGCAGGATGGTCTCCTCAACCTTGTGCACCTTGCACTTGAAGGTAGCTTCCTTGCCTGCCAGCTCCTTAGCGTGGTACTCCTCCGGGAAGGTAACAACTACGTCCTTCTCGTCGCCAGCCTTGCAGCCGATCAGCTGATCCTCGAAGCCCGGGATGAATGCGCCGGAGCCCAGAGTCAGCTCGTGATGCTCTGCCTTGCCGCCCTCGAACGGAACGCCGTCTACGAAGCCCTCAAAGTCAATATCAACGGTATCGTTCTTCTTAGCCTTGCGCTCTACGGTCTCGGTGCGGGCGTTGCGCTGCGCCATGCGGTTCAGCTCTGCCTTAACGTCAGCCTGCAGAACCTTAACGGTCTCCTTCTCAACCTCAATGCCCTTGTACTCGCCGAGCTCAACTTCCGGCTCAACCGGTACCTTGGCGATGATGGTCAGGCCGCCCTTCTTCTGCCGGGTCGCCCAGGTCAACGTCTGCACGGCCGACCGGCTTGATGCCGGACTTCTCAACAGCCATTTCCATAGCGTCCGGGTAAATGATATTGAAAGCTTCTTCAAAGAACACGCCTTCGCCGTACAGCTTCTCGATCATCTTGCGCGGTGCCTTGCCCTTGCGGAAGCCCGGAACGGTGATGTTCTTTGCCGGTCTTCTTGAATGCCTTGTCCTTAGCTGCTTCAAACTCAGCCTTGGTGATCTCGATAGTCAGAGCAACGACGCTGTGCTCCTGCTTTTCAGTGTTTTTCAGTTCCATGTTGCCAATCTCCTTACTTACTTTCGATTGTATCTAAATCATTCTACCAGATTATTTTGAGAATTTCCATAGTTTTTTCTATTTTTTCAGAAAAATCGGGATAAAATCCACAAAATCTCCGGAGACGAGCTTCCATTCAATTCCTTCCTGCTCACCTGTTACGGCATGACTCAGGCTTTTCCCGTGCAAATGTCCGTAAATACAGCGCTTTACACCGTACTTATGCAGCAGTTCGATGATCTCACCGCAGCGGTAGGACGCATAAAGCGGCGGATAATGCAGGAAACAGAGAATCTCCTCCGGGTTTGCGGCAGCGCCGAGCTTCAGCGATGCCTCGAGCCGCAGCAGCTCGCGCTTGAAGATTTTCTCGTTGTGCGGGTCGGCGAAGTCCTCCTCAAAGGGCCAGCCGCGTGCCGCACAGCGCGGTCTTTTCATAGAAAAACAGTTGTTATGCAGAAAATCAATGGTAGTAAATCCGTTTTCATCTAAGAAACGGTGCATTTTGGAGGCGGTTTCCCACCACAGATCGTGGTTGCCCTTCAAAATGATCTTTTGCCCGGCAGCGAGTCGATCAGCGCAAAATCGCCTTTCGCTTCCGCAAGGTTGATGCCCCACGAAATATCCCCGCCCAAAACAATGGTGTCCGCCGGCGCAACAAGCGCACGCCAGTTTTTGATGATCTTTTCCGTGTGCCCCTGCCACCGGCCGCCGAAAATATCCATCGGCTTGGCTACATCGGCGGCAAGGTGCAGATCAGCAAGCGTATAAAGCGCCATTACAGATCCTTGAGCAGACCGACAGTGGACAGAATGTCGGCCTTGTCTACCACGCGGTCAAAGCGCGGCGTCTTGCCTGCCAGAGCGGCAAGCGGAGCGGGTGCCGGTACACCCGTCAGCTGAGAGAGCACCTCCAGCTGGGTAACGTCGTCGTTCTCGAGCGTGCCGCCGAGCGCCTCGATAACCGAGCGGCAGAACTTGAACGGAGACGCGGTGGACGCGATCACGGTCGGCGTTTCGTCGCCGGTGCGGGCGCGGTAGTCCTCGTATACACGAACGGCAACTGCGGTGTGCGTATCGCACAGGTAGTTCTCGTCCTTCCACAGCTTGTTGATGGTATCAGCTGCATGACTGTCGTCGCAGCAGCCTGCGTCGAACTCAGCCTCGATCTTGGCAAATACATCCTCGGCTACCTTGTAGCTGCCCTCGGTATTCAGCTTGCCCATCAGCTCTGCGACCAGCTTGTCGTTGAAGTCGGAAGCGAAGAACAGCAGACGCTCGAGGTTGGACGAAATCAGGATGTCCATCGACGGCGACGTGGTGGTGAAGAAATCGCGGTTGCGGTTGTACTCGCCGCCCTTCTTGAAGAAGTCGGTCAGCACGTTGTTGCGGTTGGACGCGCAGATGAACTTGTTGACCGGCAGACCCATCTTCTTGGCGATGTACGCCGCAAGGATGTTGCCGAAGTTGCCCGTCGGTACGCAGACGTTGATCTTGTCGCCCTAGTGCAATGGTGCCTGCGGCAACCATATCGCAGTACGCGGAAACGTAGTACGCGATCTGCGGCGCCAGACGGCCCCAGTTGATGGAGTTTGCCGAGGACAGCATCATGCCGTCCTTGTCGAGCGCTGCGCGGGTATCCTCATCGGTGAAGATGCGCTTTACCGCACTCTGTGCATCGTCAAAGTTGCCGCGGATGGCTACAACCTCGACGTTTCTGCCTTCCTGCGTTACCATCTGCAGCTTCTGCATGGGTGATACGCCGTCCACCGGATAGTACACCATGATCTTGGTGCCCGGTACATCGTGGAAGCCGTCGAGCGCTGCCTTGCCGGTATCCCCGAGGTAGCGACCAGAATGCAGGCGGTACGGGTCTCGCCGGTCTTGCGAAGGGACGCGGTGCGCAGGTGCGGCAGCATCTGCAGCGCCATATCCTTGAACGCGCAGGTCGGACCGTGCCACAGCTCGAGCAGGTTCTTGCCCTCGCCCAGCTTTTTTACCACCGGTGCAGTATCTGCGCCGCCGAACTTCTCATCGGCGTAAGCCTTGACGCAAAGTCCGCCAGCTCCTCCGCCGTGAAGTCGGTCAGAACTTGCCGAGAATGAGCGCCGAGCGGCCCTTGTAATCGCTCTCCGCAAGCGTTTTCCAATCCGCGTCGGTAAGCGCGGGAAACGCGGTCGGGCAGTACAGGCCGCCGTCCGGTGCGATACCGTTGGCGATGGCGTATGCCGCGGAAACCTTGCGCTCCTTATTTCTTGTGCTTACATAATCCATATTTTTACAACCTCCGCAGTGGTTTTGATTGCTTCTTCTATTGTATAGCAAATATGTATGTTTGGGCAATAGGCAATTCCGTGGAAATTCCGCCGTCCTGTCACAACATTTTCTGCATAAAGTTGAATGCGTTGTCATAAAACAGCCCATCGACCGTTTCCTGCTTGTAGCCAAGCGTCAACATGCGGTCTGCCAGACGATACATATCCGCCAGACCGTCAATGCCGATCGGCAGGGTATCGCAGCCGTCAAAGTCACAGCCGAGCGCGACCACCTTCTCGCCGTACATGCCGATGAAACGCTCGATGTGGTCGATGGCGTCATCAATCACCGAATCGCTCTGCCGCACGAGGAACGGCGTGTACAGGTTGACGCCGACCAGTCCCCTGCGGTTTGCAATCTCAGCGAACTGCTCGTCGGTCAGGTTGCGCGAGTTGCGGCACAGAACCCGCGAATCGCTGTGCGTCGCAACAAACGGACGGTCGGTTGCCTCGCACACGTCCCAGAACCCGCGGTCGGACAGGTGCGATACATCAACGAGTATCCCCTTCTCGCCGCAGTCACAGACCAGCTGCTTTCCCAGCTCGGTCAGACCCTCGTTCTGATCCACGGCGGATGAGCAGCCGTAGCGGCTGCGGTAATTCCACGTCAGCGTGATAAGACGCACACCGGCGTCGTAAACATAGTCGAGCGCGTCCGGCCGGTCGGGCAGCAGCTCCGCGCCCTCGATAGAGAGCAGCGCCGCCGCCTTTCCCGCCTCCACCGCCGCCCGAATATCCGCCGCCGAACGGCAGAACGTCAGCCAGTCGGCGTTGGCGGCAAACTCGCGTCTGGCAGTCGTCAGCATGCGGTCGAACCGCTCATCGGCGGGCGTATCGAGCAGACAGTCGCGCGTTTCCGGCGAATACGGCTGTCTCGCGCCGCAGAACAGCGCAAAAACTGTACATACGGCTGATACCTGTGCGCTGCTGCATAATTGATATGTAAATCGTTCTCCCCGCAGGTGTTTTCCTGTCTCGCAGCACTCATAGATGGTGTCACAGTGCAGATCAAACAGCTTCATACTCACCCTCCAAAGGCGTTTTCCAGATGGTTGATGCGCGGCGGAACCGATGCGTTTTCCTCGCCGTAAACCTCGATCACGTCAAACCGCGGCTGCTTTTCGGGCGGGTGCTCCTGCAGCCACGCCTGTGCAGCGGCGATGATCTTCGCCTGCTTGGCCGGTGTGACGGCTTCACACGCCAGACCGTAGCGAGCGTTTTTGCGCGTCTTGACCTCCGCAAAGATAACATACTGTGCGTTCTCCGCAATAATGTCAATCTCACCGAACCGGGTGCGGAAATTCGTCGCGGCCGTGTGCCAGCCGCGCTTTTCGAGGTACAGCCGAGCCGCTTTTTTCACCCCACGCGCCCTTCATCGCGGTGCATCCGGATGCTTTTCGTAAAATTTCTTGAGGAAGGTCATCCGGTGGATCGGGCATGGGCCGTGTTCGAGCAATGCCTCATCGTGCGCCTTAGTCTCGTAGCCCTTTGTGCTTTTCAAAGCCGTACTGCGGGTACTGCTCGGCGAACTGGCGCATCAGGCGGTCTCGCGTTACCTTGGCGATGATGGACGCTGCCGCAACAGACGGGATTTTTGCATCGCCGGAGACCACGCACTCGTGCGGCTGCTCGAGTCCCTGCGAGCGATTGCCGTCCACATAGACAAAATCCGCCGGGCGTGTCAGACCGTCCACCGCCTGCTTCATCGCGCGGTAAGTCGCCTGCAGGATGTTGATCTCGTCGATCACCCGCTCGTCCACGAGCGAAACCGACCACGCAAGCGCGTTTTCCGTGATTTCGTCGAACAGCTTCTCACGCTTCTTTTCGCTGAGCTTTTTCGAGTCGTTCAGTCCCTCGATGACGATTCCGGCGGGCAGGATGACCGCAGCAGCGCACACCGGTCCGGCGACCGGACCGCGTCCGGCCTCATCCACGCCGCACACCGAGTCGTAACCGTTCGCCCATGCTTTTTCTTCGTATTCCCAAGTCATGTTTGTCTCTCCTAAAACCAAGTGCGAACACTGCGGTTCGCCCTCGAAATGTTGGTTTATTCCGGCTTCTCGAGCGTAATGCGGCCGAGAACACCGCCGCGAAACTCATCGAGCAGGATGCGCGCCATGCGCTCGGTGTCGATCTCACCGCCGCGCAGCAGGAAACCGCGGCGCCTGCCCGCCTGCTGCAGCAGCTCATAACCGAGGAAATCGCACTCCTCCTCCGGGATGGCGATGCTGTAGCGGTCGATGATGGTCTGCGGCGCCTGTTCTGCAAGCAGCTCCATCAGCTTGCAGCCCAGTGTTTCCACATCCAGAATATCGTCCTTGATCGCACCCGTGCACGCCAGCAGAATACCGACGCGCTCATCGTCGAACTTGGGCCACAGGATGCCCGGGGTGTCGAGCAGGTCAATGCCGCTCTCCACGCGGAACCACTGGCTGCCGCGCGTCACGCCCGGACGATCCGCCGCCTTGGCGGATTTTCTGCCGAGAATGCGGTTGATGAACGTGGATTTGCCCACATTCGGGATGCCGACGACCATCACGCGCACGGACTTGCCGACCAGACCCTTCTCGTTCCACTGGGCGATCTTGTCCGCCAGCAGCGTGCGAACCGCGCCGGAGAACGCCTGCGTACCATTGCCGCTGCGGCTGTCGGTCTGGATGACCGCCATGCCCTGCTCACGGAAATGCTTCGCCCAGACAGCCGTCATGTTCGGGTCGGCCAGGTCGATGCGGTTAAGGATCATCATGCGCGGCTTGCCTGCCGCGATCTCATCCATATCCGGGTTGCGGGACACCTGCGGAATGCGTGCGTCCACGACCTCACAAACCGCATCCACCTGCTTGATATACTCCGCCATCTGCCGGCGGGTCTTTGTCATATGTCCGGGATACCATTGAATGTTCATATTACTTCGCCGTTCCAAAATCGCTGATTGGGAAAAACCACGCTCTGCACATGACCGAGGATGTAGCGCTCATCCACCATGCCGAGACGGCTGTCGCGGCTGTCAGTAGAGGCGTTGCGGTTGTCGCCCATGACGAACACGCAGCCCTCCGGCACGGTCTGCGGATAGGTCAGATCGCCCATATGCTCGAGTACATCGATCGTTTCGTTGATATACGGCTCATCGAGAACCTCGCCGTTGACGCTCACGTCGCCGGTTACGGGATCAATGTCCACCGTATCGCCGCCGGTCGCAATGATGCGCTTGACGATCGGCTGATTGTTGTAAAAACCCTCCTTGCGCAGCACGACAACGTCTCCGCGCTCGGGCGTATAGTTCAGGTTGCTTACCAGCATGATGCTGTGATCCTCGAGGGTCGGGTACATGCTCATGCCGTCCACGCCGATCAGGCGCACGAAAAACGTGAATACGACCACGAAGAACACCAGAACCGCCATCAGGGATTCGCCCCAGCCGAACAGCTCGCTCGAGAAGCGTCCCTCACTCTTTTTATTTTCGGTTTGCTGCATTATGATTTCCTCCATCAAAAGATAGCATACAATATTATTATAGCGATAATACAGCGTATGCGCAAGTGAAAACAAAAACGGAGAGCAAAAAAGCCCCCGTTTCATGTGTTTGGTTTTTACTAAGGTGATACTGCAAGCAGTATTGCCTTGAAATTAAACCTTCTCTGCGATCTTGGCAGCCTTGCCTACGCGGCCGCGCAGGTAGTACAGCTTAGCACGGCGAACCTTACCGCTGCGAACAACCTCGAACTTAGCAACGTTCGGGGAATGTACCGGGAAGGTCTTCTCTACGCCTACGCCGTAAGAAATGCGGCGAACGGTTACGGTCTGGTTTACGCCAGCGTGCTTCTTAGCAATGATGATGCCTTCGAATACCTGAATACGCTCGCGGTTGCCCTCCTTGATCTTTGCGTGTACCTTAACGGTGTCGCCGATCTTCAGAGTGGGCAGATCGCTCTTGAGCTGCTGCTCGGACAGGACTTTAACGAGATCCATTTTTTAGTCTTCCTTTCGTCTTAGACATTCTTGCCGCATCGTAAACCCATAAATGAGCAGAGGAATGCCCGTGTTCATTGTTACTTGACTATAATATCATATCATGTGGCGGATTGCAAGTGTTTTTCAATCCTGCGCAGATTTTTGTCTCATTCGCTCGACAGACTCGGCGTGCACGGTCTCGGTCTGTGCCTGCGCCTTCTCGTTTTCATAAAAGCCGATGACAACGTAATCTCCCACCTGCAGGTCCTCAAAGCCGATTTCCTGCGTTTTGCCGGAGTCGGAATTGTAAGCAGAAAGCGCTGCTTTCGAGCAGTCTGCCGTGCCATGCTCGCCGAATACAGTCGTCTCTCCCGCATCCCGCACAGTGATTGTTTGATTTTGGCTGTCTGTGGACACAATTTCTGCGTCAGCAAGCATCTAATCGGCTTTTGCTGACTGCAGGCGCATAAAAGCAGACAAATCCCCAATCCCGCAGCATAAGAAATTTTTCGCATTTTATCGCCACCTTGCATAATTTTTATCACAAACTGCTTGCATTTCTTGTTCACTTTTATTATACTGAAAATACCACCCGCTGTAAAGGAGTGTTTTCATGTGGGCATACGAAAGCGTATTTTATCAGATCTATCCCATCGGCTTCTGCGGTGCGCCGCGCGTAAACGACGGCGTGACCGTTCCGCGCATCCGCAAGGTCAGCGACTGGGCGGAGCATATCGCGTCGCTCGGCTGCAATGCCGTGTACTTCTCCCCGATTTTTGAATCCGACAGCCACGGCTACGACACCCGCGATTTCCGCAAGGTGGACTGCCGTCTCGGCACCAACGAGGATTTTGCCGCCGTCTGCAAAACGCTGCACGAGCACGGCATCAAAGTTGTGCTGGATGGCGTATTCAATCATGTCGGACGAGGTTTCTGGGCGTTCAAGGATGTGCAGGAGAAAAAATGGGATTCCCCCTACAAGGACTGGTTCCACATCTCATTTGACGGCAATTCAAACTACAATGACGGCTTCTGGTACGAGGGCTGGGAAGGTCATTTTGAGCTGGGAAAGCTCAATCTGCGCCATCCGGATGTGCAGCACCACATTTTCGAGTGTATTCGGCAGTGGAAGGACGAATTCGGCATTGACGGTCTGCGGCTGGACGTGGCGTACTGTCTCGACAAGGATTTCATCCGTGCGCTGCGCGGATTCTGTGACTCGCTCTCGCCCGACTTTTTCCTCGTCGGCGAGCTGCTCCACGGCGATTACAATCAGTTTGTCGGAGACGGCATGCTGCACTCCTGCACGAATTACGAGTGCTACAAGGGTCTGTATTCCTCGATGAACAGCTTCAACCTGTTTGAGATCACGCATTCGCTGCTGCGCCAGTTCGGTCCGGAAAACTGGACGCTGTATAAAGGCAAGCACCTGCTTTCGTTTGTGGATAACCACGATGTGACGCGCGTTGCGTCCATCCTGCAGAATCCGGCGCATCTGCCGCTGATCTATGCGCTGCTGTTCGGCATGCCCGGCATTCCGTGCATCTACTACGGCAGCGAATGGGGCGCCGAGGGCAAAAAGCAGGACGGCGATGACGCTCTGCGCCCCTCGTTCGAGCAGCCGATCGTGAACGACCTGACCGCCCGTATCACCGCAATGGCGAAGGCGCACCGCGAAAGCCGCGCGCTCTGCTACGGCGGCTTCAAGCAGCTTGTGCTCACCAACAAGCAGTGCATCTGGGAGCGCGAGACAGACGGCGAACGAGTGCTCGTTGCCGTAAATATCGACGAGCAGCCGTACCACGCACACTTTGACGCGCGCTGCGGCCGTGCTGTGGACCTCATTACCGGAGAAATGCACGACTTCGGCGGCGGCAGCGAATTGCCTCCGTACTCGGCTTACTTCTGGAAGTGTGAGCGATAAAGAAACAAAAAGACCTTGAAACTCAGGTTTCAAGGTCTTTTTCTATCTTATTTGCGCTTTACATAGTCGATAACGAGGGCATACGCCGTGCCGTCCGCCAGATCGGCGCTGAATACGACAGCCGTACCGTCCTTGCGGTAACGCTCGAGCGCAGACTTTTTCAGCGTCAGCGTCTGACCGCTGATCGTGTAATCGCTGCCTGCGTTGAGTGCTTCGGTCACGCCGTTGTTCTGCACAGTCACCGTACGCACGCTTGTGCGCGTCAGCGGCAGCGTGAACTTCGGTTCGCTCGGCGAGAACGTGTTGTACTCCTCGACCGCCCAGCTTTCGCCGTTCGGTGCGGAATCGCTCACGGTCAGGGTAAACGCCTCGGTCTTGCCGTTTTTTCAGCTCAACGCTGATGGTGTAGCTGCCCGCTCGAAGCTGCGCCAGCACACCGCGCGGCAGGATGAGCGAACGCGTCGAGGAATCGAACGTGTAGTCGATGCTCGACAGACCGAGCACCACATCCCGGATATCCTCCGAGGTATTGGCGCCGCTCAGACGTGTGTGCACATCCGCGTACTTTTCCGACTTGTAATAGCGGTCAAAAGACGCATTCTGCACATTTTCGCTCACCGAAGAATCGGTAACCGCAATGGCGATTACCGCCGTTTTACCGTCCGAGAGCATCAGCGTCAGCTTGTAGCTTCCGCGCGGCAGCCTGCCCAGCCAGTCCGCGCTGATGGCGGCTCCGGTCGAGGTCTGCGTATAGTCCGTGCCTGCGGCGAGGACTGCACCGTTACTCTCGATTTTCTCAATTTTCAGACCGTTCGGCACGGTGACCGCAACATTTTTGCCCAGTGCAGAGAGGTTATTCAAATCGACCGCTATGCTTTCCGGCGAAACAGCCGCCGTCACGCTGCCCGTGAGCGTCTGTCCGCCTGCGGTGGCGGTCACGCCGTTTGCGATCGTGTAGCCGGAGACCCGCACGCTGCTGGCAAAACTCACGCCGCTGCTCTTGATCTCCGCCTGATAAATCGTGCCATAGCCGGTGACAGACGCAGGCTTGCTGGCGGTCATGCGGTGACCGACGCATTCGCGGTGGTGGAAACCGTGGATTCGGTATCCAACTCCAGATGATTGATATCCGCATCCAGCGTCAGCGAAACCTTCTTATCGCCGTTTATTTTTACATCCGCGAAGCCTTCATAGCCTGGGGTGGTCAGCTTTTTCTCGTAGAGCACCGCTGTGCTGCGGACCTCCGTGTTCGGAAAACGAGCGGCGCCTGCCGCAGTAACCTGCAGCAGGCGACCCATAGGCGAGGACACAACGATGTGGTCGCTCATTGTATTCGTCATTGTTACCGTGCCGCCGGCTACGATGATCGTACCCTTGACGTACACGTCATTCAGCTGTACCGCATCGAGGCAAGACCTTCGGTCAGGTACAGATCGCCGTCGATCGTCGCATCGGACAGCGTGCAGCTTTCCGAGATGGTGACGTTCGCGGTATCGCTCTTGAGGTCGGAGCCGGTATAGGCTTTGCCGGCCGTCGAAAGCGAGGTTCCAAGGTAATAGTACAGGATCTTCGCCAGCTCTGCGCGGGTGATAACCTTGGTCGGCTTGAAGGTATTATCCTTGTAGCCGGTGATAATGCCCTTGTCCACAGCCGCCTTGACGTAGCCCGCCGACCACGTCGCAACCTGCGCCTTATCCTTAAACGACAGGTTTGCCGGTTTTACATTGCCCGGATTGGCCTTGTACAGCCGTCCGAGGATAACCGCCGCCTGCTCACGGGTGACATACCCTCCGGATTCATCCTGCCGTTGCCGGTGCCGTTAATGTAGCCGTACTTCTCGGCAATGCGCACCGTATCGTAGTACCACGAGTTGGACTGCACATCGCTGTACGAAATGCTTGCCTTCTCCGTAAAGTGAAACGCACGGTTGACATAGCGCATGAACTCCGCACGAGTGACCTTGCGCTCCGGCTCGTACTTGCCGGTGGTCGCACTCGGATTGATGATGCCCTCATCATCCAGATATTCGATAAAGTTTTTGCTCCAGTGTCCGTCCAGATCGGAGGCAAACGCTGCCGGTATCATCGTTGCCAGCATCGCTGCACACAGGAAAGCAGATAGTAAGCGTTTTTTCATAAGATACACCTCGTATGTGGGTTACAGGCAATACCAAATGATTGAACAAGAGCGATTTACGAGCAAATTTTGCGTACTGATTAGGCGTGGTTTTGCAGCAATACGAGGTATTGCAAAAATCACAACGACATCAGGACACAAAATTTCCGTAAAGCGCCGCAGCTTTAATCGTTTGGTATTGCCTAAAGTATAACATAGACAAACCCGCTTGACAACAGGCTTTGCCGGACACATTCTGCCAATATTTACGCATTTCGGACATATTCGAGGAAAATTCGTCCCTTACGGCTTGTGCCGCCGAACGCTTCCACGCGCGCACGGCCGACGCCGCGCACGGTCAGGCGGTCGCCTTCCGTAATCTGGTGCTCCGGCTTCATGCAGGGTGTGTTGTTGACGAACACCAGTCCTTTCTCGATCCGCGCCTGTGCGTCCTTGCGCGGCAGACCAAAAATCAGAGCGGCTACGCTGTCCAGTCTGGGCGACGCCACCGAACCGGTCCCCGTTTTTCCTCGACCGCCGCGTGCTTCAGGTCGCTGAGGTCCTCGCGTGTCAGCGAAAGCTGCTTGCGGCCCGCTTTGGCGAAGTGCATGAGGATGAACTCCGCCATATCCTCGAGCACGATGATGTCTGCGCCTTCCTCGTGCACGAGAATGTCACCGACCACCGAACGGTCGATCTGCAGGCCCATCAGCGAACCGAGGTAGTCGCGGTGCGTGAGCGTGTCCTCCCTGCGCTTGCGGGCGCGCAGCAGCGCCAACGGAGCGGACAGCTTTGCGCTCTCGGCATCCATGTAATCCGGATAAAACAGATAGATCCCGCGTTCCGCGTCCTCATAGCCGCCCCAGAACAGCGCATGACCGGTCGCTCCGGCAAGGCGCACCGCATCCGTGCACAGCGCCCGCTGCTTGAGGTCGAGGAACTTAGTATGGGTCAGATAACCGCGCTGCTCACACGTCTGCTCCTTGTCGAGCAGTCCTGCCAGCAGCAGCTTATCGTCGCCGCTGTGTGCAAGCGCGGTCAGGATCTCTTGCTTGGTCTTCAAGGTATTTTCCTCCATTGCGGCATAGATTTTCCGTTATGCCGCCTATTGTTTTGCATGATAGTATTGTACTATCTTCTTTTTCGTTTACAATAGAGATTAGCATTTTAATGATGGAGATGATCGAATTGACCGTGAAGGACGCCGTTTTGCAGGCACTCGAACAGGCACGAGGCACCCGCCTTTCCGGCGGATGGTTGGCCGAGCAGCTTGGCGTATCCCGTGCGGCGGTGCACAAGGCGATCGCCGCACTGCGCGAGAGCGGCCTTGCCATTGACGCCGTGACCGGAGAAGGCTATCGCCTGGCCTCGGATGATGACAGCCTGACCGCCGCAGGCACTAACGCGCTGCTCGATACCGCGGTCATCGGACGCGAAATCCTGGTCGAGCCGTCGCTTACCTCGTCCAACACGACGATGAAGGAGCAGTATCTCGGCCGCAGACACGGCTTCACGCTGTTTGCCGAGGAGCAGACCGGCGGACGCGGACGGCTCGGCCGCACATTCGTCTCCCCGCCGACACCGGCGTGTACATGACCATTCTGCTGCATCCGACACTGCCGCTGTCGCACCTGTCATTCGTCACCATTTCGGCGGCGATCGCGGTCGTGCGCGCCATTGAGCAGACCGCAGGCTTCACGCCGCAGATCAAATGGGTGAACGACGTGCTGATGAACGGACGCAAGCTGTGCGGTATCCTCACGGAAGCGACCATCGAGGGCGAAACCGGCACGGTAAGCTCGCTTGTGGTCGGCATCGGCATCAATCTGCATCCCAATCCGGCGTGGCCCGAGGAGGTACAGGCGGTCGCGGGTGCCATCAGCGACTTCGGCAAGCCGCCCCGCAGAGCCGAACTGGCAGCCGCTGTCCTCAACCACTTTGAGGACGTGTACGCGTTGCTCGATCAGGGCAAGGAACCCGAGCTGCTCGAGCAGTACCGCGAACGGCTTTGCTGCATCGACCGTCCGGTGACGGTCATCAGTCCGGCAGGCCGCTACGAAGCCGAGTGTGTCGGACTGGACGAGAATGCGCATCTGCTGGTGAAAACCGCGGACGGACAGGTAAATGCCCTGTCCTCGGGCGAGATCAGCATCCGACTGTAAACCGCATTTTTATACATTATATATAAGGAGATATTTCTATGTTTCAAACCGCTGCAGGCGTGACCGTTCCGTTCCCCGAAAAGCTGTCCGAGCAGTACGAGCTGGACGGCAACACCATCACCGCAAACCTCAGCTTCGAGAAGCTGAGCGACTTTGTGCATTCGTTCTATGCCGAGCTGGACGAGCCGCTGTTCCTCGCCATCCATCCGGATGCGGAAAGCGATGAGGTCTGGTATCTGGACGGCATGACCAAAAAAGCAGCTGACCATGATCCTTGACGGCTACGGCGAGCTGCTGTGCCAGGACGGTCTGTCCGCGTTCGCCATCGGCTCTCTGACCACCGAGGAGGAGCTTTTCGTACAGAAGTACAAGGTTCTGTCCATTTACAGCGAGACTGCAAAGCGTTTCGTTCCCCCTGCTGAAAAAAATACGGCATGGAGCCGACCGGACATCTTGTCACCGCATGGGATACGTTCTCCGAAGAAAAAAGCCCGGCGCCGCAGAGCGCCTCGAGATCGCCGGTCAGACCGTGCCGGATATGATTAAAGAGCTGTGCAAGATCGGCATGTATAAAGGTTAATTATAGGGCTTATATGAAAAAAGACACCGAAAAAAATCGGTGTCTTTTCTTATCTGGCTTACATTTAGATTTCCCTGATGATCGGCAGGACCATCGGGCTGCGCTTGGTCTTCTTGAACAGGTAATCACTGACATCGCCCTTGATGGCGGATTTCAGGCTGTTCCAGTCACGCAGATTCTCTACCGAGCAGCGGTCGAGCGCCATCTGCGAAATGGTACGCAGCTCCTCCATGAGCGCCTCGGCTTCCTTGACGTAAACGAAGCCGCGCGATACGATATCCGGACCCGCAATGACAACGCCGGTCGTTGCGTCAACCGTGACAACGATAACCAGCAGACCGTCCTCGGACAGATGCTTGCGGTCACGCAGAACGGCAGTGCCGACATCACCGATGCCCAGACCGTCTACCAGTAGACGGCCGGCCGGCACGGAATTGCCCAGACGAGCCGAATTTTCGCTGATCTCGATCGGACGGCCGATCTCACTGACGAGAATGTTCTTCGGGTTGACACCCATCTCGCGTGCCAGACCGGCATGCTGCACGCACGAGCATGCGGTACTCGCCGTGTACGGGAATGAAGTACTTCGGCTTGCACAGACCGAGCATCAGCTTAAGATCCGCCTGGCAGGCATGGCCGGAAACATGGATGGCTGCCGAACGGTCGTAAATGACCTCAGCGCCCTGCTTGTACAGCTCGTTGACCATGTTGTTGATCGACTTCTCGTTGCCCGGGATAGCAGACGCTGCGATCAGGATACGGTCGCCGGAATTGACCTCCACCTGCTTGTGGCTGCCGTACGCCATACGGTACAGCGCGGACATGGTCTCACCCTGAGAGCCGGTGGATACGATGATCAGCTGGCTGCGCGCGTAGCGCTTGATCTCGGAAATGTCGATCATGACCTTGCCGGAATCCTTCAGATAACCCAGCTCCATCGAAACCTTGGAGATCTTCTCCATGCTTCGGCCGCAGACAGCTACCTTGCGTCCTGCCTTGGCGGCAATGTCGAGAATCTGCTGCAGACGCGATACATTGGACGCGAACGTTGCAATGATGATGCGCTGGTCGCTCTCCATGATAAATTTCTCGAGCGATTTGCCGACGATTTTCTCACTCGGCGTGTAGCCCGGACGCTCGACGTTGGTCGAGTCACTCATCAGCGCAAGCAGTCCCTTCTTGCCCAGCTCACCGATGCGGACAAGGTCGATCATCTCACCGGAAACCGGCGTCAGGTCGATCTTGAAGTCGCCCGTGTGCAGGATGGTGCCCAGCGGCGTGGTGATCGCCAGCGCAACCGAATCCGCAATGGAGTGGTTGGTGTGGATAAACTCGATCTTGAAGCAGCCGAGCTTAATCGTATCACCGGCGCGCACGCGGTTCATCTTGACCTTCTGGGGCATCTTGTGCTCGGACAGCTTGGTCTCGATGATGCCGCAGGTCAGTCGGGTCGCGTAGATCGGTGCGTTGCACTCGCGCAGAACATACGGAATAGCGCCGATATGGTCCTCATGTCCGTGGGTGATCACATAGCCGCGCAGCTTGTTCAGGTTGCGCTTGAGGTACGTTGTATCCGGAATGACCAGGTCAACGCCCAGCATGTCGTCATCCGGAAAGGCAACGCCGCAGTCGATAACTACGATGTCATTGCCGTACTCGATCACCGTCATGTTCTTACCGATCTCGTTCAGACCGCCGAGCGGTATGATCTTCAGTTTTTCCTTCATAATAGTATTATCACTTTCCTTTATCTGATTGTTGTTTATTATATGTACGCGGATGTCGTTTCCGCTTTTCTGAAAAAGGCAGACCATGCGATCCCGTCTGTCTTTATCCACATGTGAAGGATGCGGTCCGTTTTCGCTGCAAATGGCACAGCGCATTCCCACACAGACTGCAAACACTTATTTTTAATATACCACAGCTCAGCAGAATTGTAAAGAGTCAGTCATCAAAGCGCTCTGCACAGCTTCGTCGAAACAGCCAATCTACCTATATACTATTTATGCACAGTGTTCCGCTGTTTTACCCATTCTGCATGTCCTGCATAATGACCGGTCAAACCGGGCAGACTTCCCTTTCGGTCCCTGCGGTTTGTAACAAAGCCGCCGATGTGCGTTTTACGGCTAACCGTAAAAACCGTATTTTTCGCCCAATTTTGCCATACAGATTAACGAAATCCAGCGATAAACTCTGTGAAATGTGCACAAAATTCTATGAAACCGTTTGACAAATCGGAGAGGATGCAGTATGATTGGTTACAGTTCGGAAACAGAACGTAAACAAAACAGTAACAACCCAGAAAACAACATCGGTTTTTTCCGGTGGCGCGGGAAGTGTTCCCGCTGCGTTTTCACCTGACTTTTAGGAGCGTAACACAAATGTCTATTTCTCTGCGTAAGCATGCTGCCATGTTCCTCGCGGCAACCTTCACGGTAGGCTCGATGGCAACCTTCGGCGCTGCTGCACTGGATCAGCCGACTGCGGTACTCTCTTCCACTCTGAACCATTCTGTCGGCACGGTGCTCACCTCTGCCGAGATCTCCAATGCACAGCAGGCTATGGCGAAGGCAAAGGCTTCCGCACTCAAGGCACAGCAGGATGCTGCCAAGAAGGCGCAGGAGGAAGCTGCTAAGAAGGCTGAGGCTGCCAAAAGGCCGCTGAAGAAGCAGCTAAGAAGGAAGCCGAGATCAAGGCCGCTGCAACCCAGGCCGCTTACAACCAGCTGGTCGCAAGTGCAGCCACCGCCCGTCCGGTAGCTTACTCCACAACGTATCTGGCAAGCGATGCCATCAAGGCAAATGCCACTGCGCTTGGCAATTATAAACTGACCTTCTACGATCCGTGCGTTGAATGCAACGGCAACAATCTGGCACTGACCGCTACCGGCACCACCCTGACCGAAGGCCGCACGATCGCAGTTGACCCGTCCGTCATTCCGCTCGGCAGCCGCGTATTCATCGAGGGCTACGGCGTGTTCATCGCTGAGGACACCGGCGGAGCGATCAAGGGCAACAAGATCGACATTGCAGTAAGCACCCACGAGCGTGCAAACGAGCTTGGCGTGCAGTACGCAAATGTATATCTGCTGAAGTAAATTTTTGAAGAGCTGTGCGAAAGCACGGCTCTTTTTTTCTGCCGCTTTGAACGGTTTGGAGACCGAGGACAGGTACGTCCTCGGTTTTTGTTTTGTATTTCGCGTCAGAATCGCGTATACGAGGGTTTGGGCGAGTCCATTCAAAACTACACGCCGAATTTGCAGGAGCGATTGTGCGGCGTTTGAGCGGGTTTTTGTTATCATTCCAGAAATTAGGGTTTTCGCTTGCGAAGCGAGAGAATCCTGCCTCCCCGGCAGGGGGCGCAAGAGGGTAGACACCAATGGTTTCCACCCTCTGATTTTCTCCCCTTTCCTAAGATAATCTGGTGCAAGCCAGAGACCGACGACCGCTGTGAAAAGGAGAACGGCAGAGGATTTTTTCTTTCGTGTCGTTCTCTAACTATTCGCAATGTCAGATACCTTGCTGCTACACAGGCGGTTTCATCTCCGCAGGCGCGGCACAGGTGAATTGCCCGAAGGGCAAGAGAGGGTCCCCTGGGGATGACCGTGACGCGCAACTCGTTGGTCTGGTGGCTACAGACGGCACCTGCGAATTTAGATGTTTGATATCATTTATCCTCGCAGGTGCTGTCTATCATAACACGCTTACGATTTGCGCGACACGGTTATGTCGCGCCTGCACAGACTCTCCGACCTGTGTAGCAGTACACTATCCGATACTGCGAAAAGGTAAAATAAAAGGACGAACCTAACAGGTTCGTCCCTACGACACGAAAAATCCTCTGCCGTTCCCCTTTTCGAAGCGGTCGCCGGTCTCTGATCTGCGCCAGACTATCTAACAAAAAGGGAAAGGTAGGAGTTCAAAGAGGAAGGGAAACCGTAGGTTTCCCTTCCTCTTTGCCCCAGCCGCGGGGCGGCATTACGCGCTCGCGCTCCTCCTGCACCTTGGCGATGCCATGCTGGATCGGCTTCCACTCGACCTTGCCGACCAGAGCGGCGATCGAGATCGGAACATAGGTGAGCATGAAGAACGGGAAGGTAAAGATATACAGCACCTTTTTCCACGCCGGACCTGCGATGCGCTTCCACTCGGCGATCATCGTCACCGCGCCGAAGGCAAACAGGCTGAACGTAATGCCGCGCACGGTCAGCATCAGAATACGGCCGAGCATGCGCATAACGCGGTATGTAATGTATGCCGGCTGTGCGAAGCTGGTCACGCACAGGAGTACGGCCAGCAGCAGCGAGCCGATGGTAACAAGGTTGCACGGTGCAACCGTCATCAGCATATCATAGCAGGACATGCCCGCCTTGCCGCCGCCGCGCGTACAGCCGCGCAGCAGTGCGCCGGTATACTTTGCGTCCACCTGATAGAAGCCCTTGCTCCAGCGCAGACGCTGATCCCACGACTGACGGAAATGCTCCGGCTGCTCATCGTAGATGATGGCATTGCCGCAGTAGCCAATCTTACGGCCGCGGACCGCACTGGCGATGGAGAACTCGATATCCTCGGTCAGCAGATGATAATTCCATCCGCCTTCCTCGCGGAGTACATCAGCCGAAATCAGAAAACCAGTGCCGGAAACCGCACAGTTGACGCCCAGACGAGTTCTCGGGCGGTTCAGGAAGCGCGACTCACGCAGGAACCACAGTGCATAGCCTGCAGAGATCCAGTTCGCGCAGAAGTTCTGCGAATTGCGGTAGCTGGTCAGTGCGGAATACTCGCCGGTATCGTACATCTTGTTCATCTCACGGACGAACTGCGGATCTACGATGTTGTCCGCATCGAATACGAAAAAACGCGTCGTACGCATCCTCACCCTGCTCCTCAAAAATATGCTTGAACAGATAATCCAGCGCGTAGCCCTTGCCGACCTGCACCTTATTAAATCGCTCGTACGCGATCGCACCGGCGCTGCGCGCTACCTCAGCGGTATTGTCCGTGCAGTTATCTGCAACAACAATGACATCGAGCAGCTCTGACGGATAATCCTGCTCCTTCAAGGTGCGGATCAGTCTGCCGATAACGGCGGACTCATTGCGTGCCGAAATGATCGCCGCGTAGCGGTGCAGCTCTGCATTTTCTACGCCGCCGCGCTGCTTGCCCCACAAGCCAACCAGAAGGTAAAAAGATCTGGTACGCATACGCTGCAGTAAAGAAAATGAACAGCACCCACTGCATGCTCTCCAAAAACCGAAGCATAAAAATTCCTCGTTTCTTCTCCTGATGTATTTCTCTATACTTTAGATATTGTGGCGGTTGTTTCAACCCTTGTACTATAATAGCACTATTAACGCATTATGCAACATATTTTTAACCGGATTTCACAAAATTTTTAATTTTTTCACTGTTCGCACAAAATTTTGTGCTTTCATGCGTTTTTTCATGCCACTTTGCCCTGTCTTTTCGTAAAAACAGTAAACCGGGAGATGCATTCGTTCCGCACCGCTGACGCTCTTTCACTTTTCCCTGCTGTTTGCCTGGACAAAGCTGGGTTGTCTTTATAATATCATCAATTTCGTATACATTTCATAAAGGAAGGGAGGGCATTTTCCTCGCCGCTCTCCCCCCTGCATATACAGCAAAACGGCTGCCGCATTGCGACAGCCGCCGGTATTGATTATTAAAGGCAACACCGCACAATTAAAGCTGCGGTGCTTTTGCGGAAATTTTGTGTCCTGACTTTGTTGCAGTTTCACGGTAATACATCGAGTATTACCGCAAAACTGTGCCTCGTCAGTACGCAAAATTTACTCGCAAATCACTCTTGTTCAATTATGCGGTATTGCCTTAACCGTTTACCTGCTTTGCCAGCTCGTCAGCCAGCGCTTCGAGTGCGCCGAGCTGGTTCTCTGCCAGTGCAGACTTGATGGAGATCGTGTTCTCGAGGATGGTCATGTTCTTCATGCCCTCGAGCGTACCGATCATCTGCTTGCCCGCAGTAGCGGCCCAGGTGCCGTTGTCAATGACCGCAACCGTGCGGTTCTGCAGGTTAAGCGCCTTGATATCGGACAGATATGCCTCCATCTTCGGCTGAATGCCGCTGTTGTAGGTCGGCGCGGCGAGCACCAGATGGCTGCAGCGGAAGCTCTCGGCTACCAGCTCGGAAACATCGGTCTCGGACACGTCGTACATCGCGATATTCTTCACGCCCTTGTCAGCCAGCATACCTGCGAGCACGTTTGCGGCGTTCTCAGTGTTGCCGTACATGGTCGCGTAGGCGATCATGACCGTCTTGTCCTCCGGCTCATAAGTGCTCCACTTCTGGTACTTCTCCAGCAGCAGACCGAGATCCTTGCGCCAGATCGGGCCATGCAGCGGGCAGATCATCTCAATATCGAGCGATGCCGCCTTCTTCAGCACCGCCTGCACCTGCATGCCGTATTTGCCGACAATGTTGGTGTAGTAACGGCGGGCATCGTTCATCCAGACCGTGTCGAACGTAATCTCGTCATTAAAAATGTTGCCGGCCAGTGCGCCGAACGTGCCGAACGCATCAGCAGAGAACAGGATCTTGTCCTTCTCATCGTAGGTGACCATGACCTCCGGCCAGTGCACCATCGGCGCCATGACAAAATGCAGGGTATGCTCACCCGTAGACAGCTTGTCGCCTTCCTTGACGACCAGCGCACGCGCGGCAACGTCCGTTCCGTAGAACTGGGCAAACATGCCGACCGCCTTGGCACTGCATACCATCTTCGCCTCCGGATAGCGGCGCAGCATGTCGTCGATCATCGCACAGTGATCCGGCTCCATATGCTGAACAACCATGTAGTCCAGCGGACGGCCGTTCAGCGCGTGAACGACGTTTTCGATATACTGACGGCTGATGGACTCGTCCGCCGTGTCAAACAGCACGGTCTTCTCATCCAGCAGCAGATAGCTGTTGTAGGAAACCCCCTTGGGGATCGGGAACAAATTTTCAAAGCGGCTCAGGCGGCGGTCGCTGCCGCCAACATAAATGAGATCATCCGTGACCTTTCTGGTACTGTGCATCGCACGACACCTCCGTATAAATATCTATATTGAATTGTAGCATATTTTTGTGCATTCGTCCAGTGGGAGGGTTAGTCGCGGCGTACAAAAACGACCGGTGAAACAGCCGGTTTTTGACGGGATACAGGTTTCGATCGGTTACCGCAGCATGCAGGTACCGAGCACCATGAACAGACCAAGCGACAGGCTGATCAGCCGGCCGACAATCTCGCCGGGAGTTTGCCGTTCAGTGCTCCGTGCAGCATATCGAATGAGCGTTCTGTTTTTGCCATGTGCATTCTCCGTTTCGTTTTTTGTCTGCTTCTATTGAAGCACGGTTTTATTGATGAGAAAAGCACATGTTTCTCATGTTTTGCATTGCAATTCTGCATATATATTGTTTTGTCCGAAAGCAAAGAAAAGTGCAGAAAACTTGCGTTTTCTGCACTTTGAAAAGCACGAATATATGATTAGCGCTTGGAGAACTGCGGTGCACGACGTGCAGCCTTCAGACCGTATTTCTTACGTTCCTTCATACGCGGATCGCGGGTCAGGAAGCCTGCAGCCTTCAGAGCTGCGCGGTACTGGTCGGAATCAGCCTGCAGCAGAGCACGAGCGATGCCGTGACGGATTGCGCCAGCCTGGCCGGTGAAGCCGCCGCCGGTTACGGTGCACTCTACGTCGAACTTGCCCTCGGTGCCGGTTACTTCGAACGGCTGACGGCAAACCATCTTCAGGGTCTCGAGACCGAAGTAGTTGTCGATGGTGCGGTTGTTAATCTTGATCTCACCGGTGCCGCCCGGGAAAAAGACGAACGCGGGCAACAGAGGACTTTCTTCTGCCGGTGCCATAGAAATATGCCTTCTTAGGTGTATACATCAGTTAATCCTCCCTTACTTTTCCCAGTTCTCGGGCTTCTGAGCCTGATGATTGTGGTTCTCGCCAGCAAATACCTTCAGACGGGTAGCGGACTGACGGCCGATGGAATTCTTCGGCAGCATGCCCTTAACTGCGAGCTGCATAGCGAACTCCGGCTTCTCAGCCATCAGGGTCTTGTACTGAACTTCCTTCAGACCGCCGACCCAGCCGGTGTGATGACGATAGTACTTCTGGGTGAGCTTCTTACCGGTCAGAACCGCCTTGTCAGCGTTGACGATGATTACGAAATCGCCGCAGTCAACATGGGGGAGTGAACGTGGTCTTGTGCTTGCCGCGAAGCAGCATTGCAGCGGTTGCAGCAGTACGGCCCAGCGGCTTGCCAGCTGCGTCCAGTACATACCACTTACGCTCGACATTTTCTGCCTTAGCCATAAAAGTAGACATGGTTTTTTCCTCCGTTTATATATATCAAAAATACTTTGACAACTGATTGATCGATCGAAACGAGCATATTTATTAAAACACATCATTTTGCGCAAGTCAAGCGAAATTTTGAAAAAATATCTTCAATCCAATACATTCTCTCGTTTTCGCTTCTATTCTCTCTCATACTCTCGAATACTCACTTTGCATTTCATTTTTTACATTTGCGATTTTGACGTTTTCTGATAAATTTTAATATGTACGATCAAAAAGGAGACTGTTATGCAGAAAATGCTTTCCTATGTCCGCCGTGCGGTGGACCATTACCATATGATAGATGAGGGCGACAGGATTGCGGTCGGTGTTTCCGGCGGCAAGGACTCGCTCGCACTGCTCGTGGCACTCAGTCAGCTGAGCCGCTTTTATCCGCACCATTTTACCGTCGTGGCTATTACATTGGAGATGGGCTATGATGAGATGGACTTCTCCCTGTACAGACGCTATGCGACAAGCTGGGCGTCGAGTACATCCGCGTCCCCACCCAGATCGGCCCTATCGTGTTTGATATCCGCCACGAGGAAAATCCCTGCTCGCTCTGTGCCAAGCTGCGCCGCGGCGCTCTGCACGATGCCGCCCGCAAGGCAGGCTGCAGCAAGGTTGCGCTCGGCCATCACTTTGACGATGTAGTCGAGACCTACATGCTTTCCTTATTTTATGAAGGCCGCATTTCGTGCTTTTCGCCGGTAACCTACCTCGACCGCGCCGACATCACGCTCATTCGTCCGCTGCTGTATGTGCCGGAGCATTATGTGCGCTCGTTCGCCAAACGGCACGAGCTGCCTATCGTGCACAATCCGTGTCCGGCGGACGGCAACACCAAGCGACAGGAGATCAAGGATTTGCTGAAAAGTCTCGAAAAGACCATGCCCGGTGTACGCGAGCGCATTTTCGGCGCCATGCAGCGCTACCCGCTCGAGGGCTGGGAACCCGACAAGACCCGCCGCGATTACAAATGATCTGTTCCCTTTATAAAAAGAAAGGAGACGAGAACCATGATCCAGATTGGCTTTTGCGACGACGATCCCAGCGTGCTCGATGAACTGCACGAGCTGCTCGGCAGCTACCGTGCGGAACACAACGCCGATATTGCCCCGACAGCCTTCCAAAGCCCGTTCGAGCTGCTGGCGTCCATCGAAAAAAGGGCGCACGCTTTGATATTCTGCTGCTCGATGTGCTCATGCCCGGCGAAAACGGCATCGAAGCCGCCCGTGAGATCCGTCAGTACGACTCCAACGTGAAGATCATCTTTCTCACCTCATCCGCAGAGTTTGCCGTGCAGTCGTATACGGTGGGCGCGTATTTCTACCAGCTCAAGCCCATCTGGCAGGAGAGCTTTTTCCGGCTGATGGATTCGGTCATTGCCGCCTGCTCGCGCGAGAGCAGCGTCAGCCTGATCCTCCGCTGCAAAAGCGGCATCACCCGGGTGGAGCTGGACAAGCTGGAATACTGCGAGGTCATCCGCCGTTCCCTGCTGCTGCACAAGACTGACGGCACCGTGCTCGAAGCCGCCGGCAGCATGGACAGCCTGTGCGAAAGCCTTGCCGAACACAGGAATTTTCTGCGCATTCACCGCTCCTACCTTGTAAATTTAGAGCATATCCAGACGATCATGCCGAAAACGCTCGTCATGTCCAGCCGCGCCGAGCTGCCCATTCCGCGCGGACGCTTCAACGACATCAAGGACGCGTACCTTGAACACGCCTTCCAGAAAGAGCAGGTGTTCCTGACATGATTGCACTCGCCGTTGACCTTTGCAACTCCGTTGCCGTTACGCTGTTCGGCATCGCGCTCTCTGCGGCATTCTGCAATATCCACTGGACGCCCAAGGCGAAAAAGCGCATGCTGCTGTACACGCTGATGATCTTCTGCCTGTCCGGCATCGCCTACCTCGGTGTGGACCCGGGCTTCGGACGCTATCTGTATCCGCTTCACACCCACCTGCCGCTTGTGCTCGCGCTGTGCTCGCTCAGTCACGAACGCCTGTGGCCGGTGATTTCCGTGCTCACGGCGTACCTGTGCTGTCAGCTGCGGCGCTGGCTGGCGCTGATCGCGGTCGCTATCTTCTCCGGCGGAGACACCATGCAGTACGCTGTGGAAATAATCGTCACCGTGCCGCTGCTCATTCTGCTGCTCAAGGCCGCACCTGCCATCCGGTCGGTGTCGCAGTATTCGCGAGCGGTGCAGTGTCAGTTCGGCATTGTGCCCGCGGTGTACTATGCGTTTGACTATGCCACCCGCGTTTATACCGACCTGCTGTTCTCCGGTTCGGCCGTAGTCGGGGAGTTCATGCCGTTCGTGTGCAGTGCGGCGTACCTGCTGTTCCTGATTCACATTTCCAAAGAGCAGCACGCACGGCCGCGTTTGGAGGAGCTGAAAAAGCAATCTTGACCTGCAGGTGCATCAGGCCGTCCGTGAGATTGAAGCACTGCGCATCTCTCAGCAGAAAACCCGCGCCTACCGGCATGATCTGCGGCATCATCTGCAGTACATCACCGCCTGCATCGAGAATGAGCAGTACGAGCAGGCACTGCAGTACATTCACTCCATCAGCGAGGAAATCGAAGCCAGCCGCGTGACCGTTTACTGCGAAAACGAGGCCGCAAACCTGATTCTCTCATCGTTTGCCGACCGCGCCAAGGCGCAGAGCATCCCGCTTGCGGTGCATGCCGTGCTGCCCAATCAGCTGCCGCTTGCCGAGAGCGACCTGTGCGTGCTGCTCTCCAACGCGCTTGAGAATGCGATTCACGCATGCAGCGAGGCGCGGACGGCATTCCCGGACACATCGAGGTGCAGACATACGAAAAAAAAGCCGGAAAGTTCTTCCTGCAGGTTGTCAACGACTGCACGCAGCCGGTGCAGTTCAGTCACGGCGTGCCGGTCTCCGACCGCGCCGGACACGGCATCGGCGTGCACAGCATTTGCAGCATCGTTGAGCGATACGGCGGTGTATACAGCTTTTCGGTCAGGAATCAGCAGTTTATCCTGCGAATTTCACTTTAATAATCGCATAAGAAAAAAAAACGCTCTGTTTTCACAGAGCGTTTTCTTATAAACAGTAGCAAACACCGTGCGGAACTGTAGTTCCGCCGACAGCATTTTAGCGTTTATTGGGCGCTTCCAGATACGCATCTTCTCCGCTTCCTGAATCAGCTGCTCACGGAAATCCGGATGCGCAACCGAGATCAGAGCCTCCGCACGCTGCCATGCAGTCAGACCCTTTGAGGTTTACCTTGCCGTACTCGGTGACAAACCAGTGCGCGCACGGACGGGCATCGGTAACGACCGAGCCGTTCTCGAGCGTCGGACGAATACGGCTCTCGAGCGTGCCGTCCTTCTTCTTAAAGGTGGAGGAGCAGCAGATGAAGCTCTTTCCGCCCTTGGACAGGTACGCGCCCATGACGAAGTCCTGCTGGCCGCCGGCACCGGAAATCTGCTTGATGCCGGCACTTTCTGCGTTCATCTGGCCGAACAGATCCACATCCACAATATTGTTGATGGAAATGAAGTTGTCGATCTGTGCGATGGTGCGCGCATCGTTAGTATAGGATACCGGTGCAGACATGCACCCGGATTATCATTTACAAAATCGTACAGCTTCTGGGTGCCTGCGCCGAACGCGAACACCTGACGGCCGCGGTCGATGGCCTTCTTCGAGCCGTTGATCTTGCCTGCACGGGAGATGTCAACGAATGCGTCAACGTACATTTCAGTATGAACGCCGAGGTCCTTCAGGTCGGACTCTGCGATCAGGGAGCCAACGGTATTGGGCATACCGCCGATGCCGAGCTGCAGGCAGGCGCCGTTGGGGATCTCCTTCACGATCAGCTTTGCAACCGCCTTATCAACCTCGGTCGGATCGCCGCCTGCGCCCATCTGCGGCATTTCGGTGTCGCTCTCAACGATCATATCCACCTGCGAAATGTGGATGGCATCCTCAAAACCGCCAAGGCAGCGCGGCATATACTTGTTGACCTCAACGATGATAACATCGGATACATCGCAGACGGCTTTCAGGTGCGAAGCCTGCGGACCGAAGCTGAACCAGCCGTGTGCGTCCATCGGCGCCACCTGAATCATGGCTACATTGACATGACGGACGTTCTCGCGGTACCAGCGCGGCATCTCGGAGTAGCGCAGTGCGCTGTAAAAGCCGAAGCCCTCCATGCATGCCTTGCGCTCAATGCCGGACATGTGCCACGAGTTCCAGGTGATCTTATCGGCTGCATTCGGAATATCGAATACCGCCGGTCGGCGCATGAGTACGCCGCCGCGGAAGTTTACATCCTCCAGCTCGCCCATGCGGGCAGCAAGTGCCTTGTCCAGTGCAACAGGCGTACCCGTACACCAGCCGTAGTCTACCCAGTCACCCGATTTAACAACCTTAACGGCTTCATCCGCCGTTGTCAGCTTCTGCTGATACAGTGCAGTATAATCCACGCTGATTCCTCCGTCTTACTTGTTCTTCATTGTTTATTCTTTAACAATCATGCTTACTTATGATTATAATCTCTTTTTTGGTACAGGTCAACACAGGTTCGCAAAAAAGAGTGAGAATCCGCCCCAACCGCTCCTCGCCCTCTTTTCCATATATTTCACCCTGTTATTTTAGATTTTGCACAAAAAATACCGCCCGATTATCCTTCAAAAATGCTGAAAATCTGCATGAAAATCAGGGGTTGATTTTCTGCGCTAAAGTGTTATAATAGTAAACAAGATATGAACCGAATTACAGGAGGTTTTCTAAAAATGAAGACGAAGAAACTTCTCGCACTGCTGATGGCAGGCGCAATGAGTGTATCCGTGCTGTCCGGCTGCGGCGGCTCTGCTGCCAAGACCGACGACTCGAGTGCCGATGCGGCTGACACCTCGGCTTCCGCTGAGAGCGATGTGGATTATGTAAAGAGCAACGGCAAGCTGGTTATCGGCATCACGGATTTCGCGCCGATGGATTATAAGGAAGACGGCTCGGACGAGTGGGTCGGCTTTGACGCGGACATGGCAAAGGCTTTCGCTGAGAGCCTGGGCGTAAAAGCTGAGTTCATCGAGATCAACTGGGACAACAAGGCCCTGGAGCTGGAGTACAAGGGCGTGGACGCCGTCTGGAACGGCATGACCCTGACCGATGAGGTTAAGACCTCCATGAACTGCTCCGACCCGTATGCAACCAACGCACAGGTTGTTGTTGTTCCGTCCGACAAGGCTGACGCTGCCAAGGACATCGAGTCCATCAAGGATATGACCTTCGCTGTTGAGTCCGGCTCCGCCGGTGAGGCTGCTGCACAGGCTGCCGGTCTGAATGCAACCGCAGTTCAGTCTCAGGCTGACGCACTGATGGAGGTTGCCGCAGGCACCTCTGATGCCTGCGTGATCGATCTGCTGATGGCAGGCGCTATGATCGGCGAGGGCACCAGCTACCCGAACCCTGACCTACACCGTAAACCTCAACGAGGCCAACGGCGAGGAGGACGAGAACTATGTTGTAGGCTTCCGCAAGGGCTCTGACCTGACCGAAGCATTCAACAACTTCTACAAGGGCGCCTACAAGGACGGCATCGTTCTTTCCTTCGCTCAGAAGTACGGCGTACAGGAAGCAATCGTAGATCCGGAGGCTTAATCTCCCATTCCCACAGTTCAATATAAGGCAGAAGGCGGACTACCGTCTTCTGCCTTATGTGTCAAAGTAAAAAAAAAAGAGGTAAAGAGGAAACGACATGTTTGCCAATGTAACACTCCGCCTGATGGGTGGCTTTGTTACCACCGTACAGCTTTTCTGCCTGACGCTGGTATTCGCTCTGCCGCTCGGCCTGCTTATCAGCTTCGGCTCGATGAGCCGCATTACACCACTGCGCGCACTCATCAAAATCATCGTCTGGATCGTCCGCGGCACGCCGCTTATGCTCCAGATCATCATTATCTACTATGGCCCTGCTCTGGTGTGGGGAATCAAGCTGCCGCGCTTCAGCGCTGCTCTGCTGTCCTTTGTCATCAACTACGCCTGCTACTTCTCGGAGATCTTCCGCGGCGGCATTCAGGGTATCCCGAGCGGCCAGTATGAGGCCGGTCAGGTGCTTGGCATGACCAAGAGCCAGATCTTCTTCAAGGTAACGCTGCTGCAGGTCATCAAGCGCGTTATCCCGCCGATGGGCAACGAATTTATCAACCTTGTTAAAGATACCGCACTGGCGCGTACCATCGCGGTGTACGAGGTGCTGTGGGCAGGCGAAAAGTTCGTCAAGAACCCTGGCATTATCTGGCCGCTGTTCTACACCGCCGTATTCTACCTGCTGTTCAGCGGCATTCTGACCCTGCTGTTCGGCTGGATCGAAAAAGAAAATGGATTACTTTAAATAAGGAGGAGCCGTTATGCCTATTCTGGAGGTACAGCACCTTTATAAGAACTTCGGCTCTACCAAGGTGCTCAAAGACATCAGTTTTACATTGGAGCGCGGCAAGGCGCTTGCCATCATCGGCTCGTCCGGCTCGGGCAAGACCACGCTGCTGCGCTGCCTGAATTTTCTCGAAACCCCGAATGAGGGTAAGATCATCGTAAACGGCGAGACACTGCTCGACGCTGCCGACCATGCCGCCAAGAGCGATGCGCAGATTCGCAAGAACCGTCTGCACTTCGGCATGGTGTTCCAGTCGTTCAATCTGTTCCCGCAGTACACCGCACTCGAGAACGTCATGCTCGCTCCCCCCTGCTGCAGGCCAAGGAACGCCCGGACTACAAGCAGAAAAAACGCGAGATTCACGAGCAGATCGAGCACCGCGCCATCGAGCTGCTCGAGATGATGAGCCTCGAGGGCCGCATGAGCCACTATCCGCACCAGCTGTCCGGCGGTCAGCAGCAGCGCGTTGCCATTGCGCGTGCGCTCGCGCTCAAGCCGGATATCCTGTGCTTCGACGAACCGACCTCCGCGCTCGACCCGGAGCTGACCGGCGAGGTGCTGCGCGTGATCCGCTCACTGGCGGACCAGCACACCACCATGATCATCGTCACCCACGAGATGGCGTTTGCCCGCGATGTGGCCGATCATGTCGTGTTCATGGACGGCGGCACCATCGTTGAGGAGGGCACGCCGACAGAGGTATTTGAAAATACGCATAATGAGCGAACCAAGGCATTTTTGAGCCGTTTTTCGCAAAACAGCTAAAGAACGGAAAATTATACAAAAACTTTTCGGTACTTTTCACCATTACCCCATTTACAAATCACAATAAATACGTTAAAATAGTCCCGTAATAAGATTGCGGGACTTTTTATTTGTCTTTTGTACAGGTTTAGTTGGTCAATTTTTGATGAAATTATTGTTTGTTTGTGTTGAAGTTTTGGCGCAAATTTGCTACAATAAGAACACAGGAAAAAACCACCCTGTAAAATCATGTAATAAAAAGCCGCACGGCCTTTTATAAAATTTTTGAATGGAGATGTTTCTACTATGGCTATGGATGCTTTCAGCGCCTCCCTGATGAAGGACAAGAGAGAGATCGTCATTGCCCCCGACTATTTACAAGTTTGACACCTTTGGTGCTTTCGCTGAGGAGTTCAAGCTGGGCGAGCGCGACGTGGTTCTGACCAACGAGTTCATCTACACCCCCTTCATGAAGGAACTGGGCCTGAAGTGCAACTTCGTGTTCCAGGAGAAGTTCGGCGCCGGTGAGCCTTCCGAGGCTATGATCCAGACCATGTACGAGGCTATTCCGTACGATTCCTACGACCGCGTAATCGCAGTAGGCGGCGGTGCTATCATGGACCTTTGCAAGCTGCTCGGCTGCAAGCGCCCGACCTCCGTACATGAGCTGTACTTCAAGCGCGAGCCTGTTGTACATGAGAAGGAAGTTATCGCTATCCCGACCACCTGCGGTACCGGTTCTGAGGTTACCAACATTTCTGTTGCTATCGTTAAGGACGAGAAGGACGGCAAGCTGACCGGCGGCGATACCAAGCTCGGCCTGGTTTCCGACGACATCATCCCGAACAAGGTTTGCCTGGTTCCGGATCTGCTCAAGACCCTGCCGTACAAGCCGTTCGCAGCATCCGCTATCGATGCTCTGATCCACGCTACCGAGTCTTTCCTGTCCCCGCACCGCAAGACTGTTACCTCCGAGATGTTCTCCGTTAAGGCTATGGAGATGATCCTCGAGGGCTTCCGCCGCATCGCTCTGGAAGGCCCGGACGCTCGTATGGATTACCTCGGCGAGTTCGTTCATGCTTCCCTGTTCGCAGGCATCGCATTCCTGAAGGCTGGCTGTGCAACCGTACACGGCATGTCCTTTCCCGCTCGGCGGCACCTACCATGTTCCGCACGGTGAGTCCAACTACGCTCTGTTCGGCAAGATCCTCGAGATGTACGACGAGTACGAGCCGGCTGGCGAGCTGGGCAAGTTCAAGGAAATCGTTGCTCGCTGCCTGGGCTGCACCAAGGAAGACGCTCTGCGCACCCTGAACGTAACCCTGGAGAAGGTTCTGCACCTGAAGCCGCTGCATGAGTACGGCTTCAAGGAAGAGGACGTTAAGGCATTTGCACTGTCTGTTGATGCAAACCAGCAGCGTCTGATCACCAACTCTTACCGTCCGTGGAGCATCGAGCTCAGCGAGCGCGTATACAAAGAGTGCTTCTAATTTCCGCATGTAACGCCTGAATAGGGCGGGGAGTCCCGTCTCCCCGCCCTATTTTCTTTATTCATGTTATGTGTACCAAATTGTAATGAGAAAGGATACTTGATCACTTATGATGACCAAAGACCAGTACATTGAGTCCCTGCGCAAGCTGAACCTCAATCTGTATATGTTCGGCAAGAAGGTAGAGAATCCGGTTGACGACCCGGTTATCCGTCCTTCCCTGAACTCCTTCGCCGCTACCTACGAGCTGGCTGAGGACCCGCAGTATCAGGATCTGATGACTGCTACCTCCCACATCTCCGGCAAGAAGATCAACCGCTTCACCCACATGCATCAGTCCACCGACGACCTGATCAAGAAGGTTAAGATGCAGCGTCTGCTCGGTCAGAAGACTGCAGCCTGCTTCCAGCGCTGCGTAGGCATGGACGCTATGAACGCTGTATTCTCCTCCACCTACGAGATCGACGAGGCTTGCGGCACCAAGTACCACGAGAACTTCCTCAAGTTCCTGACCCGCGTGCAGGATGAGGACCTCGCAGTTGACGGCGCTATGACCGACGTTAAGGGCGACCGTTCCCTCGCTCCGTCCAAGCAGGCTGACCCGGATCTGTTCCTGCACGTTGTAGAGCGCACCGCTGACGGCGTATACGTTACCGGCGCTAAGGCTCACCAGACCGGCTTTGTAAACTCTCACGAGGTTCTGGTAATGCCGACCATCTCCATGCGCGAGGGCGACGAGGACTACGCGATCTCCTTCGCTGTACCGACCGATTCCAAGGGCATCACCCTGATCTACGGCAGACAGTCCTGCGACACCCGCAAGATTGAAGAGTACAACGACATCGACGTTGGCAACAAGGTATACGGCGGCCACGAAGTTCTCGTTATCTTCGACCGTGTATTCGTTCCGAACGACCGCATCTTCCTGAACGGCGAAGTTAAGTTTGCCGGCATGATTGTAGAGCGTTTCGCAGGCTATCACCGCCAGTCTTACGGCGGCTGCAAGGTCGGCGTAGGCGACGTTCTGATCGGCGCTACCGCTCTGGCTGGCGAGATGGCTGGCTCCTCCAAGGCTTCCCACGTTAAGGACAAGCTGATCGAGATGACTCACCTGAACGAGACACTTTACTGCTGCGGTATCGCTTGCTCCTCTCAGGGCACCAAGACCAAGGCAGGCAACTACCTGATCGACCTGCTGCTGGCCAACGTCTGCAAGCAGAACGTTACCCGCTTCCCATACGAGATCGCTCGTCTGGCACAGGATCTGGCAGGCGGCCTGATGGTAACCCAGCCGTCCGAGGCTGATTACCGCAACCCGGAGCTCAAGCCGTACATCGAGAAGTACCTCAAGGGCGTTGCTTCCGTTCCGACCGAGGATCGTATGCGTCTGCTGCGCCTGATCGAGAACATGACCATGGGTACTGCAGCTGTCGGCTATCTGCCGGAGTCCATGCACGGTGCAGGCTCGCCGCAGGCTCAGCGCATCATGATTGCCCGTCAGTCCAACCTTGAAATGAAGAAGGAACTGGCAAAGAAGATTGCTCGCATCAAAGTAATCTCTGAGCAAACTATAGGCACTCATGGAGCACCCGTGAGTGCCTGTGTTTGCGTTATACCATACTGTTCCCATATGGAAACATCTTGAAAGGGGTTGTGCGCCTTGCTGCGCTGCACGGTAAAATTCTGCGGCGGCTGCAATCCGCGCTATGAGCGCGGAGACGCCTACAAGGCAATTTGCGCTGCCCTGCAGGACACCGCCTCATTCTCCTATCCGGAGGACGGTGTTCCTTATGACGTACTGCTGATCCTGCGCGGCTGCACCGGCTGCCCGTATCTCTATGAGGAGATCGAGGCCGCGCACCGTGTTGTTGTTGCCGCAGCGGATGAGATTCCGCAGGCGATAGATAGAATCAGGTCTTTCACGTCACAGGCGTGACCACTGTAAAACCGGTCGCACTATTATCAGGAGGATTGATAAACATGAAGAAAGTAAGCATCATCACCCCGGAGGAAGCTGCTCTGAAGGTTCAGGACGGCGACACGATCGCCACCGGCGGCTTCGTCTCCTGCGCCTGTCCGGAGACCCTGTCCAAGGCGCTCGAGAAGCGTTTTCTTGAGACCGGCCACCCGCAGAACCTGACCCTGTTCTTTGCAGCCGGTCAGGGCCACCGCGATGGCACCGGCGGTGACCATTACGGCCATGAAGGCATGGTTAAGCGCGTTATCGGCGGCCACTGGGACCGTGCTCCGAAGCTCGGCGAGCTGGCTCTGAACAACAAGATCGAGGCGTACAACCTGCCGCAGGGCGTTATCTCGCATATGTACCGCGATATCGCGGCGCACAACATCGGCACCATCACTCACGTTGGCCTGAAGACCTTCGCTGACCCGCGCAACGGCGGCGGCAAGCTGAACGACGTTACCAAGGAAGATCTGGTAAAGATCGTTAACATCGAGGGTCAGGAGCGCCTGCTGTACAAGGGCTTCCCGATCAACGTTGTATTCCTGCGTGCTTCCTACTGCGATGAGTACGGCAACTGCACCGTACATCGTGAGATCGGTCCTCTGGACGTAACTGCTATGGCTCAGGCCTGCAAGAACTCCGGCGGCAAGGTAATCGTTCAGGTTGAGAAGATCGTACAGGGCGGCTCTCTGGACCCGAAGCTGGTTGCTATCCCGGGCATCTATGTTGACTCTGTTGTAGTCGGCACCGAGGAGGAGAACATGCAGTGCCTCGGCATGCCGTACGACGGCGCGCTGACCGGCGAGTTCCGCATCCCGGTTGACGCTATCCCGCCGATCCCGATGGACGCTAAGAAGATCATCGCCCGCCGCGCTGCTATGGAGCTGCCGCAGGACGCTATCGTAAACCTCGGCACCGGCGCACCGGAGAAGATCGCTAACGTAGCTGCTGAAGAAGGCATCTCCGACAAGATGACCCTGACCGTTGAGGCAGGCTCCATCGCAGGTGTACCGTACGGCGGCACCCAGTTCGGCGCTGCTGCTAACGCACAGTGCATCATCCCGCACAACGTACAGTTCGACTTCTATCAGGGCGGCGGCCTTGACGTTGCATTCCTCGGCCTGGCTGAGACTGCTCCGAACGGCGACCTGAACGTATCCAAGTTCGGCACCCGTCTGGCAGGTGCAGGCGGCTTCATCGACATCACCCAGAACGCCAAGAAGGTTGTTTACTGCGGCACCTTCACTGCAAAGGGCCTCAAGACTGAGTGCAAGGACGGCAAGCTCGTTATCACCCAGGAAGGCGCTAAGAAGAAGTTCGTTAAGCAGGTTGAGCACATCACCTTCTCCGGCGATTACGCTAACGAGGTACATCAGCCGGTTCTGTACATCACCGAGCGCTGCGTATTTGAGCTGCGTCCGGAAGGCGTTACCCTGACCGAGATCGCTCCGGGCATCGACCTGCAGACCCAGATCCTCGACCAGATGGAATTCGTTCCGAAGATGGCTGACGAGATCAAGACCATGGACGCTCGCATCTTCCGTGACGAGCTGATGGGTCTGGCTAACGACTGATCAATTCTATTTGTGCAGATTATGCAAACGGAAACCGGCCTTTTCATATAATTTTACAGAATCGACCAGTTTCCCTTGCATTCTGCCGAATGGTTTGATAAAATATTAACGAACTCAAGAAAATCGAGTTTCCATCACCATGCGGCGGCATAGTTTTTTCGCCGCATCAGTAGAAAAGGAGAAACAGCTAAATGAACGTTTACATCTGTTCCGCTGCCCGTACTGCAATCGGCACTTACGGCGGCACCCTCCGCGATGTACACTCCTCCGAGCTTGGCACCGCTGCTGCAAAGGCAGCTATCGAGCGTGCAGGCGTTGACAAGGAAGCAATCGACGAGGTTCTGTTCGGTCAGGTACTGCAGGGCGGCGTAGGCCAGAACGTAGCACGTCAGGTTTGCCTGAAGTCCGGTCTGCCGATCACCACCCCGGCTATGACCCTGAACAAGGTTTGCGCTTCCTCCATGCGTGCCATCTCCCTCGGCACCCAGATCATCCGTTCCGGCGAGAACAAGATGATGCTGGTAGGCGGCTGCGAGTCTATGTCCGGTGCTCCGTACATCTCCCGCGATACCCGCTGGGGTGCTCGCATGGGCGATAAGAAGCTGGTCGACATGATGGTATACGACGGCGTATTTGATGTATTCAACCAGTACCACATGGGCATCACTGCAGAAAACGTAGCTGAAAAGTACGGCATCACCCGCGAGATGCAGGACGAGATCGCTCTCGCTTCCCAGCAGAAGGCTGCTGCTGCCATCGCTAACGGCCGCTTCAAGGACGAGATTGTTCCGATCGAAGTTAAGAAGAAGAAGGAAACCGTTATCTTTGATACCGACGAGCATGTAAAGCCGAACACCACTCTGGAGATCCTCGGCAAGCTGCGCCCGGCATTCAAGAAGGACGGCACCGTAACCGCAGGCAACGCTTCCGGCATCAACGATGCAGGCGCTGCAATGATCATCGCTTCCGAGGAGTTCGTTAAGGCAAACGGTCTCAAGCCGCTGGCTAAGGTTCGTGCCTGGGGCTCTGTAGGCTGCGATCCGTCCATCATGGGCGTAGGCCCGATCGAGTCCACCCGTCAGGCTCTGTCCCGCGCAGGTCTGACCGTTGCTGACCTCGACCTGATCGAGTCCAACGAGGCATTTGCTGCACAGGCTGCTGCTGTTAACCGTGAGCTTGGCTTTGATATGGACAAGGTTAACGTAAACGGCGGCGCAATCGCTCTGGGTCACCCGATCGGTGCAGCCGGCTGCCGCATCACCACCACCCTGATCTACGAAATGATCAAGCGCGACCTGACCATCGGTCTGGCTACCATGTGTATCGGCGGCGGTATGGGCGAAGCTATCATCGTTGAGCGCGACGAGCTCTGCAAGTAAATCTTGCTATAGGGGGCTTCAAAGCCCCTATATACCAAAATCAGTTCCGTAGAAACTGATTTTGGATACCCGAACGACGCCGCCCACGGCGGCTGGGTCGGGGTGTAAAACCCACGCGCATGTCGCGGGTTTTACGAACAGAAGCACGCTTCTGTTCTATTTTGCCTGCAAACATCCTTTGGATGTTTGGTAATCACCGAACGGAGATTGCTTTTGAGCGTTTTACGCTCATAGCACATATTCTGAAAGGAAGTCTTAAAATGACTGACGTAGTAATCGAAAAAAAGGGTCATGTTGCGATCGTTAAGATCGAGCACATGAAGGCTATGAACGCTCTGTCCACCGACATGTACGCACAGCTGGAAGAGGCATTCGACGAGCTGGCTAAGGATCTGGACAACGTTTATGCAGTAGTTCTGACCGGTTCTTCCACCGTTAACAAGAAGGGCAAGACCGTTAACTCCTTCGTTGCAGGCGCTGACATCTCCGAGATGGCTACCAAGACCTGTGCAGAGGGCAAGCTGTTCGGCAACGAGTCCAACCGCGTTTGCTGGAAGATCGAGAACTTCAAGCGTCCGGTTATCGCTGCCATCAACGGCTTCTGCCTCGGCGGCGGCTGCGAGCTGGCTATGTCCTGCGACATCCGTCTCGCTTCCGAGAACGCTTCCTTCGGTCAGCCTGAAGTTGGTCTGGGCATCACCCCGGGCTGCGGCGGCACCCAGCGTCTGGCTCGCCTCGTAGGCGCAGGCAAGGCTAAGGAAATGCTGTACACTGCTCGCGCTAACTACACCGCTCAGGACGCTCTGAACATGGGCCTGGTTAACTACGTATATCCGCTGGAAAACCTGCTCGACGAGGCTGTAAAGCTGGCCGAGGAGATCGCTGCTCAGGCTCCGATCGCTGTTTCCCTGGTTAAGGAAGCTGTAAACGTTGGCATGCAGACCGACCTGAACTCCGCTCTGAAGTTCGAGGGCAACTGCTTCGCACAGTGCTTCGCTACCGAGGATCAGAAGTACGGCATGGCTTACTTCCTGGACAAGAACCGCGACAAGCCGGCTAAGGAATTCAAGAATAAGTAAGCATTGATACAGCAGAACCGCACAATTCAAAACCGGATTGTGCGGTTTTGACTAATCAATATTCGCAATACCTGTTCATCCATCCGCAAAGAGTGAGAGAGAGAGGTTAATTTTAGCATGAAAGTTTGTGTATTCGGCGCTGGCAACATGGGCGCACGCATCACTGAGGTATTCCTGAACGCAGGTCATGACGTTACCATGATCGACATCAAGCCGGAGTTCACCGAGCGCGGCAAGACCGTTATCACACACGATTACGAGTTCCTCGTAAGCAAGGGCAAGATGACCGCAGAGCGCAAGGACGAGCTGCTCGCTTCCCTCAAGACCTCGGTTGACCGCAAGGACGCTGCCGATGCTGACTTCGTCATGGAAGTTATCCTGGAGCGCATGGATCTGAAGAAGGACCTGCTGGAGGATCTGGACAAGATCTGCCCCGCTCACACCATCTTCGCTTCCAACACTTCCGGTCTGTCCATCACCGAGATGGCTGCCTGCATCCCGCAGCGTTCGGACAAGTTCATCGGCTGCCACTTCTTCAACCCGGCTCAGATCATGAAGCTGGTTGAGGTTACCCGCGCGATCCAGACTTCGGACGAAACCTTCCAGACCGCATTTGACCTGATGGCATCCCTGGGCAAGACCCCGATTGCCGTTAAGGAAGGTCCCGGTTTCGTTGTAAACCGTATCCTGATCCCGATGATTAACGAGGCAATCGGCATCGTTGCTGACGGCATCGCTTCCCCTGCTGATGTCGACGTTGCTATGCAGCTTGGCGCAGGCATGAAGTCCGGCCCGCTTCACACCGGCGACCTGGTTGGTCACGATGTAAACCTGGCTATCATGGAAACGCTGTACCGCGAGTCCGGCGACCCGAAGTACCGTCCGCATCCGCTGATGCGTCAGATGGTTCGTGCCGGCTGGCTGGGCGTTAAGACCGGCAAGGGCTTCTTCGACTATGATGGTCCTTTCGGCAAGGAGATCGTAAAGAAGTAATCGCTTTGCAATATGAAAAGCATCTGTGCTTCGGCATAGATGCTTTTATATTCTCAGCCTGTATTTTTTGCATATTGCACAAAGAATACAAGTAATGTTTATTTAATTCGCTAATTTTTGACATAAGCTATGGTAATTTTTTAACATACACGATATAATATTAACTGTATGGGAAATATATTCTAACCAATGCTGCAGAGGCGGTAAATGCTGCCACATCACCGCACAATGCCGCAAATACAGCATATCTGGTTCGGTTTAAACCAAGGTGCCCGCTGTACACGCTGATTGTGTACAAACTGGTTTCCGAGGCTCCCAGCATCACTGCGGCCACGCGTCCGGCATAGCTGTCCGGTCCGCAGCGTCGTATAATTTCACTGCCCATCGCCAGTCCTCCTCCTCCGCTGATCGGCTTCAGCAGGGTCAGGGCTGTGCATTCTTTCGGTATGCCCAGTATACGCAATGCGGGCGCGAGCACGCTTGCCGCAATATCAACGGCACCTGAGGCGCGCAGCATGAACACGACTGTCAGCATCCCGACCATAACAGGCAGTATCTGCACCGCGGTTTTCAAACCGACGGCTGCACCGCGCAGAAAAAGTTGGAAATACGTCCACGCCTTTGCACAGCGCATACAGGCTGATTCCCGCCAAAAGTGCCGGAATGAGCGCGTTCTGCAAAATCTGCAACAATCTCCTCCTTGTATTATTTCCCTCGTTTGGAAATTTTTTTGAGAATTGTTTGCTTATTCGACAAATTTCTTGCTTTTCATGTGTGATAATACTACTTGTAAGGCGCACTTACCTGTCCCGCAATACCCCATCCAGAAAAAAAGAACGCAGCAGCTTGCTCCTGAGCAGCACCGCCGCAACGGAAGCCGCAGAAGCTCCCCACCCCGGCAGCATAATATCAAATGGCGCGTGTGCTCCGCAAGCCGCACGAACCGCCGCCACCGTAGACGGAATCAGCTGAATTGAGGTTGCGTTCAGCACGATCAGCGTCAGCACGGTATCCGGCGCTCCGCTCCGCCCTGCAAGAACATACAGCCGCTCTGACGCACGCAATCCCAACGGCGTTGCCGCGTTGGATAACCCCAGCAAATTTGCCGTTACATTGGCGCTTACTGCTTCCATCGCCTGTTTATCCTGCGATGCGCTTCCGAACAAGGGACGCAGAACAGGAGCCATCAGACGGGACAGCCGCTCTGCCAGTCCGGAAGCCTGCAGCAGCTCCATCACACCGCTCCAGAAGCACATCAGCCCGGTGATACTGATCGCCAGCGTGATCGCTTCCGCAGCCCCTGTGGGTACCGCTGCCGTAACCTCTGCCAGCCTGCCTGTGACCGCACCGCATAGCAGCGCCATACAAAGGAACACCGTCCAGATAACGGACAGCATATCGTGTTCCCCCCTTTCCGTCCAACATCCCGAGTGAGTGGGATTTGGTAATACATTTTTATGATAAAGAAATGGAGTGTGTTGAAAATGAAATCCACCGGTATTGTTCGTAAGGTTGATGAACTTGGTCGCATCGTGCTTCCGATTGAGCTGCGCCGCACTATGGGCATCGAAGTAAAGGACGCTCTGGAAATCTACGTTGACGGCGATCATATCGTCCTCAAGAAGTACGAGCCGTCCTGCGTATTCTGCGGTAACGCAAAGGACATTATCCACTTCAAGGGTAAGAATGTCTGCAGCGATTGCGCGCATGAGCTCGGCCTGCTTTAAGCCTTTATACAGCAACACTGTCACGCTGCTTCTGTTTGCCGACTTTCCGCTTGAAAGTCGGTTTTTTTTTTTTCACCGCGTCGCTGCGCCGCTTCGGCGCGGTATTTCGCCTGTGTTGCTCTGCCGCCGCGTATATGCCGCTCCTGCTTGTTCACCTGCAGAACGGTCTGTACGCGCTCATACAGCTCGGTATTCAGCTTTTGCAGGCGCGTTGTGATATCCTTATGTACGGTTGACTTGGATATTCCGAACCGTGCCGCAGTCTGCCGCACGGTGGCCTTCTGCTCGATCATGTACTGCGCCAGACGGATCGTGCGCTCCTCCGGTAAGCCCTTCACCGCTGTTTCCCTCCTGCCTGATGAGGTTTCATCTGTGACAGTGTATGTGGATTCGGAGACGGTTAGAACGCATTTGTATCCGTTTAAGGGCAAAAGAAAACGCGCTGCTATTGCAGCGCGCAGTCTGTCGAAAAAAGTCGTATAGTCAGCATTTCGCGCGGCAGCGCACGAAACAGCATTTGCTCTGCAAATGCTCAAAAAGGGGTGAGCATGTATCAGCGCAGCGCGGCCGAGAAGCCGCGCAAGGATAGCGCCCCTTTGAACTTCTGGAGGGAGAAAGTTTCTGTATAGGAACTTTCGGACGACTTTGGAACGGCCCACGGTCCGTTCCTGCTTGTCGGCGAAACTGTAGTTTCGCGACAGCCTCAGCGCTGCTATTGCAGCGCGTGCATTCCCTGTGTGTGATAGGTGATCAGCTGATTCAGTCCGGCACGGACCTCGCTCGGGCGAACGCGGTTCTTGAGGATATGCACCGTCCCGTCCACCAGATTGCTTGCCATGATCTGCGCCATCATCGGGCTGTTCTCCTCGTCAGCCAGCATGGGCACGATCTTGGACGCAATCAGCTCAATCATTACCGGCCGCAGGTTTTCATATCGAGTGCCGTTGGCCTGCTCCATGATAAGAAGAAGGCCGTATTTCTCCGCCAGCAGCAGTGAGAGTACCTCCTCGGTGAGCAGCATGCGGAATTCCTGCGCGTCCATGTTCAGGTCAAACCGCATGCTGCGGAAGCGCAGGATCATGCGCTTCAGGCCGTCTGCAGCGCTGTCGGTCAGCTCGTAGAACAGCTCCTCCTTGTTTTTGAAGTAGTGGTAGAGGTTGCTCTTGCTGATATTTACCTTGTCCGCGATCATCTGCAGTGAGGTGCGGTCGTACCCGCGCTGCAGGAATAAATGCTCGGATTCGAGCAGAATTTTGTGTCGAAGTTCGTCTTTAGTACCTGCACAATAAGGACCACCCGTTCGTTTCTTGCATTTATTATAAAACAGGGCGACATAAATTGTCAAGAAAGCATAAAAATTGAGAATGGAAAATGGAGAATGGAGAATTAACGCAATGGGTTAATTTTTCAAACCAGTTGCAAACGTACCCGTAGGGGCGACCAGTGGTCGCCCACCAACCGATATGATGTGGCGTTACACGGGCGGCCACTGGCCGCCCCTACGGTTAGGCAATATGCAGTTCGGATAACGCAACGGAAAATGCCTGATTCCACGTTCATTTTCCATTCTCAATTCTCCATTTTCAATTCTTCTCCATCGAAAAAGCAAAAAAAGAACCCGATTTCTCGGGTTCTTTTGCTTTGCACTTACGCGCCGAATACCTTGAGGACAAAGCCTGCGGCAACAGCGGAGCCGATAACACCGGCTACGTTCGGGCCCATCGCGTGCATGAGCAGGAAGTTTGCCGGATTGGCCTTCTGGCCCTCAACCTGCGAAACGCGGGCTGCCATCGGAACGGCAGATACACCGGCCGAGCCGATCAGCGGGTTTACCTTGCCGCCGGTCAGCTTATACATAACCTTGCCGAACAGCAGGCCGCCGACGGTCGAGAACGTGAACGCGATCAGGCCGAGGATGATGATCTTGATGGTCTCCCAGGTCAGGAAGGTGGACGCAATCGCCTTGCAGCCTACCGACAGACCGAGGAAGATGGTGACGATGTTGCACAGCGCGTTCTGCGCGGTGTCGCTCAGGCGGTCGGTTACGCCGCACTCACGCAGCAGATTGCCCAGCATGAGCATGCCGATCAGCGGAGCAGTATCCGGAATCAGCAGGATAACGATGATGGCAACTGCGATCGGGAATACGATCTTCTCGGTCTTGGAGACCTGACGCAGCTGCTCCATCTTGACCTCGCGCTCCTTCTTGGTGGTCAGCAGACGCATGATCGGCGGCTGGATAAGCGGTATGAGCGCCATATACGAGTACGCCGCAATAGCGATGGCGGGCAGATAATCCGCTGCCAGACGGGATGCGACCAGAATGGAGGTCGGGCCGTCCGCACCGCCGATGATGGCGATGGCTGCCGCAACCTTGCCCGGGAAGCCGAGCACAAGCGCGAGCAGAAATGCGGAGAAGATGCCGAGCTGTGCCGCTGCACCCAGCAGCAGCGAGGACGGGCGCGCGATCAGCGGGCCGAAGTCGGTCATGGCACCGATACCGAGGAAGATGATGGACGGATAAATCGCATGCTGGACGCCCTGATAGAACACCCACAGCATGCCGGGACTGGAACCGTCAACCGGTGCGTTGAGCAGGCCGGTCAGCGGCAGGTTGGCCAGCAGCATGCCGAATGCGATCGGAACGAGCAGCAGCGGCTCAAACTTTTGCCGATACCCATGTACAGCAGCACGCATGCAATGATGATCATGATCAGGCTGCGCGGATCTTCGAGAAACGACGCGAAGCCGGAATTTGCCAGAATGCTGCCGAGCGCACTGAAAAACGAAAATTGCATAGTACGCGCCTCCCGTTACATCGTGCAGAGTGCTGCGCCGGTCTGTACGGAAGCGCCCTTCTGTACGCAGACAGTGCCGACCGTGCCGTCATGCGGTGCGCAGATCTCATTCTCCATCTTCATGGCCTCGAGAATGAACAGCACATCGCCGCCCTTAACGGCCTGACCTGCCGTGCATCGGATATCCAGAATGGTGCCCGGCATGGGCGCTGCAACGGTCTCGCCGCCTGCAGGCGCTGCTGCGGGTGCGGGTGCTGCTGCCGGAGCCGGCGCTGCCGCGGGTGCCGGTGCTGCTGCAGCCGGTGCCGGTGCGGGAGCCGCGCCGGTCGGTACTGCGCTTACCGATCCCTTTTCTACTTCTACTTCAAACTGCTTGCCGTTAAGCGATACCTGATATTTCATGTTTCTTTCTCCCCTTAAACCGCCTTGATGGACTTAAATACAAGCTGATCGAGCGGAATGCCCGTTTCGTGGCTGACAATAGCCATAACGCAGGCCGCCTCCACCTCGCTGACGCCTTCCAGCTTGACCTGCGGAACCGGTGCAGGTGCTGCTGCCGGAGCCGGAGCCGCAGCCGCCGGAGCCGCTGCACTGACCGAAGCCGGATGCGCGGTGTGCTTTTCGAGCACGCCCATCACACGGGAAATAACAGCGATGACACCCCAGAGAAGTGCCAGCATCAAAAATACAATAACGATACCGGACAGGGCGATCATGAGCGCGTCCAGTACGCTGATCGGATCGTGTACCATGCTCACTTAACCTCCTTGAACGAATAGCTTGCGGTGAAGGTCTGCTCCCGGCGCTCAAAGAACTGCTCTGCCTGCTGCGGGAATGCGATATAGGACAGGACGTCCTCTTCACTGCGGGCATGCGTGCCGAGATGCTCGCGTGCAGCCGGGAATTCCGGCTTGAGCGTATCCGCGAAGCGGCCGGTCATCGGCTGCTCGTCGCCCAGCACCTGCTTGGCGAGTTCGGGATTGACTTCGCCCGGTGCCTTGCCGTATTCGCCGCGGATGTAGCTCTTGATCTCCTTGCCGATCGACTTGTAACGGCCGCCGAGGAGAACGTTGACCGTTGCCTGTACGCCGACCATCTGCGAAAGCGGCGTTACCAGCGGCGGATAACCCATATCGGCACGCACGCGCGGTGTTTCGGCGAGTACCTCATCGAGACGGTCGATTGCGTTCTGTGCCTTCAGCTGTGCCACCAGGTTGGACAGCATGCCGCCCGGAATCTGGTAGATGAGCGCATCGGTCTTGGTGGACAGCACATAGGGGTCAAAGGTGCCGTTTGCAGAGAACTTATCCTTAACCGGAATGAAAAATTCGTTGATCCTGTTCAGCTCGTGAGCATCCACGCCGCAGTCGAAGCCCATCTGCTGCAGCGCGTAGACCATGGACTCGGTTGCCGGCTGGCTGGTGCCGCCCGACATGCACGAGGTCGCACAGTCGATGCCGTCCGCACCGGCTTCCGCTGCCTTCAGATAAGTCATATACCCCCAGGCCGGTGGTCGCATGGGTATGCACATAAACCGGAATTTTGATGTTCTGCTTGAGTGCGGTAACCAGGTCATAGCACTCCTGCGGAGACATAATGCCCGCCATATCCTTAATGCACAGCGAGTTGCAGCCCATGGCTTCGATCTGCCTGCCGAGCGAAACGAACATCTCCAGATTGTGGATCGGACTCAGCGTATAGCAGATACAGCCCTGTGCATGGCCGCCTGCCTTGAGACATTCGTCCACAGCGGTCTCGATGTTGCGCAGATCGTTCAGCGCATCGAAAATACGGATAATATCCATGCCGTTCTCGATGCTCTTGCGGACAAAACGGCGCACGGTATCATCCGAATAATGGTGATAGCCGAGCAGGTTCTGACCGCGCAGCAGCATCTGCAGCTTGGTATTCTTCATGTGAGATTTGATCTTGCGCAGACGCTCCCACGGATCCTCATGCAGATAGCGCAGGCAGGAATCAAAGGTCGCACCGCCCCAGCACTCAATCGAGTGATAACCGGCCTGATCCATCTCATCGAGAATGCCCTCGAAATCCTCAAACGGCATTCGCGTCGCAATCAGCGACTGCTGCGCGTCACGCAACACCGTTTCGGTGATGTGCATTTGTTTCACAAGTATGCCCCCTCCTTCGGGAAATAAATGGGTTTCGCGATTCCCCTCATTAACCCCATATATATAATTGTATCATATCACTTTCTGCACCCGCTTGCAAGATTATGATTTTCTAATTTTGCACAGCTGCACTTTACTTTTTTTTCACCGCATTCGGAATTGACTTTTTGCTCTCAATGCAGTAATATAAATATATCGCGTGCTGCGATTCCGCACGAAAGAGCCGCTCGCAAAAACTTTTGTTTTTATGTCTCAGTAGCTCAGTTGGATAGAGCACATGCCTCCTAAGCATGGGGCCGAGGGTTCGACTCCCCCCCTGGGACGCCAATCAAGAACGCAGAAGATATATTTCTGCGTTCTTTTTCTCTAACAAATTTCAAAAATTCTGTCTAATCGTCTAATAAAACCGCGATTTTTCTAATAACACGCGCCATTTTCGGTTGTTTTAAACACAAAAAGCTGCTAATAAATGGCGTGTGACAGCCTGTTCCCTGCTGTTAGCAGGAGACTGTCTGATATCACTTTTAACATAACCCTGTGGTGAAATTTTCATCACAGGTTTTTTTTATTTTATCCGAAAATCATTTGAATAGAGGCAACTAACGTGCAAAAAAACGTCAAACCTCACATCGTTCTGATCGATGGAGTCAAGTATTACAGCGACAGGCCCGAGACCTGCCGCAGCTGCTTTTCTGGAAAAACCGCAAGGTTCCCTGCATTCTTGGGCAGGAAAACTGCTACTATTTAGCGGAAATCATTCAATCCGAGCAGCAGAAGAAATGTGAGGGCTGCTGTTACGCATCCGGCCGCTCCTGCGTGAGTGCGACCTGCTATAAGGATTTGATGGCGCAGTTCAACGCATCCCAAAACACGGAACCGAAGGAAGGTGCCGCAAATGACTAAACACGACGATTGCTTCCGCCGCTTCGAGCGGATGGCAAAATCCGCAAAGAAGAATTTGTCCGGGGATAAGCCCGGCAGCTGCTCGCGCTGTCTGTACTATCGCCCGGATTTTAAGTTCCGTTTCTGTCAGTTCACCCGCTGTCCCTATGAATTAAAGGAAAATGTGTTTCGCCGCAAGCCGCTGACTCGCGACAAATTTTCCGGCAAGGGAGGCGCATAAATATGTCCGCAACGATCATTGCCGTCGCCAATCAAAAGGGCGGCACCGGCAAAACGACGACCTGCGAAAATCTGGGCATCGGTCTTGCGAGAAGGCAAGCATGTGCTGCTCGTGGATACCGATCCGCAGGCCTCTCTCACCATTGCCCTCGGGCATCCCCGGCCGGATGATCTCCCGGTGACGCTGACCGATTTAATGACAAGCGTCATGCAGGAGCGCCCTGTCAACCCCGAAGAAGCCATCCTGTCGCATGCGGAAGATGTGGACCTCATTCCTGCCAGCATTGTGCTGTCCGGCCTTGAAGTCTCGCTCGTAAACGCAATAAGCCGCGAAACCCTCTTAAAGCAGGTTTTAGAGTCGGTAAAGTCGCAGTACGATTACATCTTACTCGACTGCATGCCCTCCAGATGACACTTTCAAAAATACAAACTTCTTTCTGAACCAGTTCAATATCGACTCGGAATATCATCCAAAATTTTTGAAAAGTTACCAGCGAACTTGCGCCAAAAAGTACATATTCTATCTGAAAAGTGAAGGATTTAAATGAAAGGCAAAAGAAAAAGCCTTAACTTCATCCGAGAAGGTGAAAATAATGGCATCAATTGTTCACAGAAATGATTGTTTGCTCGTCGTGCATTACGAACGCGACAAGATATCCGGCAAAAACAAGCAGAAGTAGGAGCTTATGGAGAAAAATCCAACTCTCCATGCCACGGTTCCTAAGGCTGTACCCCAAAAACGTGAAGTCTGGGATGCCGAGACGATTTTTCTCGCACTCGATGTTTGTGATGATGCTCGTCTTAAGCTGGCTATCAACCTTTCTTTCGCGTGCAGTATGCGAATCGGCGAAATTCTCGGCCTGACCTGGGACTGCGTCGATATTTCTCCGTAAAGCATCGCAGCCGGAACGGCATCCATCATGATTGAAAAAGAGCTCCAGCGTGTCGACAAGACGGCCATGAAGTCTCTTGAGCAAAAAGACGTCCTCTTCTCTACCCGCAGAGCTCGAAGCGCAACACGAGCATGCTCATTCTGAAAAAGCCCAAGACCGAATCGAGCATTCGCAGGGTTTTTATTCCGGCGACCGTTGCCCACCAGCTTAAGGCATGGAAGCGCGAGCAGGAGCGCGCCAAGGAGGCTCTCGGTGGGTGAGTACACCGACTACAACCTGCTCCTCGCCCATGGTCTGGGTCATCCGATGAAACGGACGCGCATCACTGCACTTTTGAACGCGTGGAAAAGTCCCTGATTCACAAAGAAACAGCTGTTTCCGGCATCAATCTGTCGCTGCTGAAGAAAATCTCCGAGAACCCGGACCTGTTAAAAATTCTGAGCGCGATAGTCGGCAGTCTTTGATAACCCTCCCATCTAAGAGAGCACCCGTGATTAAGTGCTCTCTTTTCATCTGGTGATCGTTGTGGTATGTTTAATATTGCATATTGTTATGTACACAGTGCGTCTATTTTCCCCGCATCGTGGATGAATAGGCGCTCTTTTTCGTGCCCAAAACCGTGAGCAAATACAAGAGATTGGATGTTGGCCATCAATAAATGGTTTGATTTTCCTCGCGGTTTAGAGTACAATAAAATTGTTGAAATTGCTCAAAACAGTTCAAGGAATAATACCTATTACGAATTACGATATCACACAGGAGACGTCTTTCATGCTTAAACAAGGCCTTTACGAGCAAGTAGTGAATACCGAAATCAAAGATGAGCTGCGTCAGCTGCCGGAAGACAGCAAGCACGTCGAGAAAATCGACACAGCCGAGTCCTCCTCTGTCTTAACGCAGTACCTGTCCGAGGTCGTTCACAAAGGTCTTGACCGCATTGCGGGTGACGATATTTCTGCGCAGCTAAATCTGGTCAACAAAATTGTTGATCTGATTTCGCAGGAGACAGCGCAGGACGACCTGCGTGATTTTACTGTGGACGATGAGGGCGAGCAGTTATTCGCCTTGCTGTCCCGCGATGATCCTATGATGCGCATCGGCCGGAAAAAAGCAAAGGATCTCCCCCGCCCTGAAACATCGATTGCTCAAAGCAGCTTATTTACCGGAGCAGTTCACGAGCCGCAGATGTTTTCCGAGCTGAAGAAAGAAATCGCCTCCGCAGACCGCATTGATATGCTGGTTTCGTTTGTCAAATGGAGCGGTCTTCGTTTAATCATCGATGATCTTCAGCATTTTGCGGAACGCGGCGGCAGGCTCCGCGTTATTACGACAACATACATGGGCGCAACAGACGTGAAAGCGGTGGAAGCGCTTCGCAATCTCCCCAACACAGAAATCCGTGTATCTTACGATACCGAGCGTACCAGACTTCATGCAAAGGCGTATATGTTCTATCGTGAAACCGGCTTTACCACGGCGTACGTTGGTTCTTCTAACCTCTCCAATCCTGCTATGTCCAGCGGACTGGAATGGAATGTTAAGCTGACAACCAAGGATATGCTGCCGACCATTCAGAAGATGGAGGCAACCTTCGATAGTTATTGGAACACCGCCAGCTTTGAAGTCTATGAGGACGGGTGCAGGGAAAGACTGGAGCGTGCACTGTCAACAAACGGCAAAGCCAATCCGACAAGCGAGATGCAGTTCGTTTTCGATATTCAGCCCTACCCCTACCAGCAGGAGATTTTGGATCGCCTGCAGGCAGAGCGCGAGGTTCGTGGCTATTACCGCAATCTTGTCGTTGCGGCAACCGGCACCGGCAAAACCTTAATCTCCGCCTTTGATTACCGACGGTTCTGCAAAGCCTTTTCCGGTTCGAAGCCCCGTCTGCTGTTTGTCGTTCATCGAGAGGAAATTCTGAAACAGAGCCGAAGTGCTTTCCGTGCTGTGTTGAAAGATCCCAATTTCGGAGAGCTTTTGTGGGCAGCTTCAAGCCGAGCAGCCTGGAGCATCTATTTATTTCGGTGCAGACATTAGCCTCCCAGAAGCTGTATGACGTTCTCCCGAGGACTATTACGATTTCATCATTGTGGACGAGTTCCATCACGCAGCAGCGCCCACCTATCAAGGACTGCTGAACCACTTCAAGCCGAAAATCTTATTGGGTCTGACCGCAACGCCGGAACGCATGGATGGAAAAAACGTTCTGGATTACTTCAATGGCCGCATTGCATCTGAAATCCGACTGCCGGAGGCGATCGAGCGCAAGCTGCTCTGCCCATTTCAATATTTCGGCGTTTCCGATGATGTTGACCTGTCCAATATTCGCTGGACACGCGGCGGTTATGATAAAGCTGAGCTTAACAACGTATTTTCTCTGAACCGTGCTGTCGCCGAAAAGCGCGCCGGCCATATTGTCAATTCTCTCTATCGGTATGTAACCGACATCAATACGGTTCGCGGTCTTGGGTTTTGCGTCTCTGTCGAGCATGCTGAATTCATGGAGGAATATTTCTCATCGAAGGGTATCCCCTGCATGTCCCTTTACCGGTACTTCCAGCGATAAGGAACGAACTGAAGCCAGACAGCGTCTGGTCTCCGGTGAAATCCGCTTTATCTTTGTTGTAGATTTGTATAACGAGGGCGTTGATATTCCCGAAATTGACACCATTCTCTTTCTGCGCCCTACCGAGTCGCTCACGATTTTCCTACAGCAGCTCGGCCGCGGTCTGCGTCTCTCGGAAGGAAAAGAATGCCTGACCGTTTTGGATTTCATCGGTCAGGCAAACAAGAAATACAATTTTGAAGAAAAGTTTGCTGCACTGCTCTCTCACAGCAATCACAGCATGCAGTACGAGGTGAAAAAGGGCTTTGTATCACTGCCGAAGGGCTGCTATATCCAGCTGGAAAAGAAGGCTTCCGAAGTCATTCTGGCGAATATTCGCCGCTCCTTCGGCGACCGTGCCGGTCTGATCTCGCGTATCGAAACCTTCACACAGGACAGCGGCCTTTCCCTTTCCTTTTTGAAGAATTTCATCGGCTACTATCACCTCGACCCGCGGTCGATCTACGGTAAATTCTCCTTCTCCCGTCTCTGTGCAGATGCAGGCGTCCTTGATGATTTTATCGAACCTGCCGAAAGCATTCTGACAAAGGCGTTCAGCAAGCTGGTTGCCGTGGATTCCCGGCGCTGGATTAAGTTCCTGACGGATATTCTTCCGCGCTTCTCCTGTGAACTTGCGGCTTCGCTTTCCGATTTTGAAAAGCGCATGCTGCAAATGTTCTACATCACCGTATTTCAGGAGGCGGCAGACTGGCGTTCCCATACTACGCAAGCCAACATGCAGCTGCTCGCGGACAGTCCGATCATGATGCACGAACTGAACGAGCTTCTGTCGTTCAATCTGGAACGTATTGACTTTATCGATCAGCCTGTCCCGCTTGGCTTTGATTGTCCGCTGGACCTGCATTGCACCTATACCAGAGATCAAATTCTGATTGCAATGGACTATATGACGCCGAAAAATGTGCGGGAAGGTGTCAAATGGCTGCCGGACAAGCAGGTCGATGTGTTCTTTATCACGCTCAACAAGGCGGACAAGGACTACTCCCCGACTACCATGTACAACGACTATTCGATCAACGAAAGCCTGTTCCATTGGCAAAGTCAGAGCACGACCTCCGATACGGCAAGCACCGGTCAGCGTTATATCAACCACCGGCAGCGCGGCAGCAAGGTCGTTCTCTTTGTGCGGGAGTTCAAGCGGGACAGCATTGGCGCTGCACCGTCTACCTGTCTTGGAACGGCAGCCTATGTGAAGCACACCGGCAGCAAGCCAATGAATATTACATGGCATCTGGACCAGCCAATTCCGGCGAAGTATCTTCGCAAGACGAACAAGCTGGTAGTCGGATAAAGAAGGCATTTTATGAAAACAATTCAGTCGTCGCCGCAGTTATTCGTGATGGCGAAAAATCTTTGCCACCATGCGCGGCTACGGTGACTTTAGGGGACTGTGGGAGTTTCCCGGCGGAAAAATCGAGTCTGGCGAAACACCGCAGGAGGCCTTAAAAGAGAAATCCGGGAAGAACTGGCCTCCGAGATTTCGGTTGGCGAGTTGATTGATACCGTTGAATTTGATTATCCGACCTTTCACCTTTCAATGGATTGCTTCTGGTGTCAGCTGATTCGCGGTAATCTTGAACTGTTAGAGGCCGCCGAAGCGCGATGGCTGACCAAGGAAACACTGAAAAGCGTGGATTGGCTGCCGGCTGATTCCGGGCTGATTGAAAAGATTGAGAAAGCGCTCGCTTTGCTGCCATCTTGAACTGTAATGCAAGGCGGTGCAGCCATCATCCGCGAAGCCTTTCCGGACTGATACATTTATTCGTTAATCAGACAGCAAATTACATGAATGTTGCAAGAGGAGCATTACTTTGACCCATCTTTTCGCCCTGTCCGCAGCGGCCGCCGATATTATGAATATTTCGCTTCGTTCCCGCCTGTCCGCCGCGCGGCTGACGTATATCGACAGCCTGCACGGCACCTCCCGTCAGCAGAGCTTCACCGCTTCCCTGCTGCTGGATGAGGCAATCCGCCTTTGCTGTCCGTCCGTGCCGCGCCCGCTCGACATTGCCGCGAACGAGAACGGCAAGCCGTATCTGACCGCCGCGCCGGATGTTCATTTCAGCCTGTCGCATTCCGCCGCATGGGCAGTCTGTGCGGTGAGCGACCACCCGGTCGGCGTAGACATTCAGCAGTGCCGCTCCTTCAAACCCAATATTGCCGACCGCTTCTTCCACCCCGATGAGGTGCAGTACCTGTCCTCGCTCTCGCCTGCCGAGCGCGAAAACGCGTTCTACACGCTGTGGGCGCTCAAGGAAAGCTACGTCAAGGCCGACGGCCGCGGTCTGCGGCTGCTGCGGCAGTTCTGCGTAGATATCGCCTGTCAGCCGCCGGCAATCACCGTCGGCGCACCTGGCTCCCTCTTTGTGCCGGATTTCCCCGATCCCGCCTACAAGCTCGGCGTATGCGTGCAGGAAGAACACTCCGAAGCACCTGCTCTCACTGTTTTACAGCATCTATCCACCCCATAAAACGCAAAAAGAACCGATACCATAAGGTATCGGTTCTTTGAGGCTGTCGCGAAACTACAGTTTCGCCGACAAGCAGGAACGGACCGCGGGCCGTTCCAAAGTCGTCCGAAAGTTCCAATACAGAAACTTTCTCCCTCCAGAAGTTCAAAAATCCTTGCGCGGCTTCTCTGCCGCGCTGCGCTGATACATGCTCCCCCTTTTTTGAGCATTTGCAGAGCAAATGCTATTTCATGCGCGCTGCCGCGCGAAATGCTGAAAAAAATGCTGACTATACGACTTTTTCGACAGACAGAAAGAACCGATACCATAAGGTATCGGTTCTTTCTGTTTATTCAGAACTCTTTTCGCCTTGCGAACCGCTGTCGCCAGCTGATCCGAGCAGCTTGTGGCGTCCGTTGCATGAAATACCCTTGAAGTAGCCTTCAATCTGCTCCACGGTCATGCCCTCGACCACGCGGCTGATTGCCTGCAGATTGCCGTTGCAGCCGCCCTTGAAGGATACGTTGTGCACAGTATCACCGTCCAGATCGAACGAGATATTCATCGGACATACGCCGTGCGGCTTGTAGTCAAAATGCTGCATGTCTTTCCTTGTCCTCCCTAACTGATCAGAGCAAAGTGCGGATATGCGCCGCTGCCTGCTCGAATGTGCTCACCTCGGTGTAGGACAACTCACCGACCGGTTTCGGCTTGTCCGTCCAGTTGAGCCACACGCCATCAATGCCGACGTCGAGCGCACCCTGAATATCGTGCGTGAAGTTGTCGCCAACCATGACGGTCTCCTCCGGCAGACAGCGGCATTTGTGCATCGCCAGCCAGAAAATCGCCGAACCCGGCTTATCCACACCGGCTTCCTCACTCGTAACAAGGCAGTCCACCTTGTCGGCAATGCCGAGGTACTCCAGCTTTTCCATCTGGATATCCGCCAGCATATTGGTGCAGATGGCCACCTTTAATGCCCGCTGCACGCAGCTCGTCCAAAAACTCAGCCACGCCCGGGCGCAAGGTCATCTTAGCGAACACCGCATTCCAGTACACGCGGAATGCCTCGCGCGAATAGCGAACGGCGTTCAGGCCCATGCGCTCGAGTGCACCCTGTGCAAACAGCACACGGTCATGCGTAGGCGGCATGGCAGGCTGCTGCCGTGCCAGACGCTTGCGGTTGACGCGGAATGCGTCCGCGAACCCTTTGCCTTTGTCTCCAAACGTGCTGATGGCCCCTCCTCCAGCTTTTCGTAGGCGTAGGCGTCCCCGGCCTGAAAGCTGGTGTATAACGTGTCATCCAGATCGAAAAAAACTGCTTTTAATCCCATAAAATCCTCACAAAAGTTTTTTTTCGTTATAGACTGCGCGGCTGCCGCCTACAAACTTCGGACGGCGGCGTGCGCACAGCAGAACGGCTTCGCCGATCTTCTTGGTCTCAATGCGCAGCGGTACGACCACCGGCTTGATGTGCATGCCGATCAGCGTTCCGCCGATGTCCATGCCCGCAGAGGCGCTCTGCTTGAGCGACTCAACCGCCACCGGATCATCAAAGCGCTTGTACGCGGTCGTGCCGAACGAACCGCCTGCCTTGGGCTGCGGAACGACGTTGACCTCCTCCAGACCGAACTGCTCTGCCACAGCACGCTCCACGATCAGCGCACGGTTGAGGTGCTCGCAGCACTGTGCCGCCAGTTCCACGCCGTGCTCATGCAGTACGCTGTGAATGCCCTCGAATACCGCTTCGGCTACCTCTACACTGGAATGCGTGCCGATCTTCTCGCCCAGAATCTCACTTGACGAGCAGCCGACCACAAACAGGTCGCCGATCTTCAGCTTGGCCGCCTCGCAAACCTGCTCTGCCGCCTTCGCACTTTGTTCTCTGATTTTAGAAAGCTCCATTTTTCATGCCTCCCCTTATAAGAGTACTATTAGTATAACATAAATGTCGGAACTTGTTAAGACCCAACGGCGTATATTGAGAGTGGAGAGTGCGGAGTAGAGAGTGGAGAGAACGTAAAGATTTGCGTTTGTACTGCGAAAATCTCACTATCTCTTCACTCTTAACTCTCCACTCTTCACTCTGTTAGAAAGGGTGATTTTATGAGCAATACTGCACAATCGGCTGAGAGTATCCCTGCCGGTCTGCTTTCACTTGCGATGGCCTTTGTGCCGACGCAGGAATTTGATACGCCGTATGATCCGGTGCTGGCGTTCTCGCGCGGCACGATCTTTCCGGCACTCGACAAGCCGTTTCTCGGAGAGGAGGCAGTGCCGCAATGACCGACAAGGCCAAACTGCTCGGGCGCGTGCGCATGTACGATTTCGCGCTCGTTGAGGTGATCGAGTACCTCGACGGCCATCCGGACAACGCTGCCGCGCTCAAATACTACAACGAAATGCGCACGGCGTTTGACAAGGCCGCCGCCGAGTACGAGGACGCATTCGGTCCGCTGACCGCCCGCGAGGTGGATACCCGCAGCGGACACTGGACGTGGATCGACGATCCGTGGCCGTGGGAAGGAGCTGAGGACTGATGTGGTCATACGATAAACGATTGCAATTTCCGGTGAAGATCAAGAATCCGAATCCGCAGACCGCCAAAATTGTTATCTCTCAGCTTGGCGGCCCGGACGGCGAGCTGGGTGCGTCCATGCGCTATCTCAACCAGCGGTACGCCATGCCGTATAAGGAATGCAAGGGCATTTTTGACGGACATCGGCACGGAAGAACTTGCGCACATGGAGATGATCTCCGCTATCGTGTACCAGCTGACGCGCAATCTCACGCCCGAGCAGATCAAGGAGGGCGGCTTTGACGCCTACTTTGTCGATCACACGACCGGCATTTACCCGCAGTAGGCCTCCGGTGTGCCGTGGAGCGCCGCAACGTTCCAGTCCAAAGGCGACCCGATCACCGATCTGTTTGAGGATATGGCAGCGGAAGCTACACCTTTACAAGAACAATCCTTTAGGCTTTTCGCACCATTTTAGTGTATATCGCCACATTTCTGTATATTATCATACGCGGTATACTCATTGAACGATAATTGATCAAAAATTCCAATGAATCTCTATGGGAACCGTTTTCGTGCCCTTTTGCGCGCCGACCGACAGTCACATAGTCAATCAGCGTATCGACCATCTCACGATTCAGGTGCTCAATGTTCATGTACTTCTCGACTAGCGCACGGCGGTTATCTCCGATAGCGATTCGCTCCTCAAGTTCTCGCATCTGCTTTTCGCCATCCTCGATCACATGCTCCAACCGATCACGCTCTCCGGCAAAATCTTTCGACATAGCAAGATAGTCCTGCTCTGTCAGCAGTCCCTTTACCTTGTCGAGGTACAGATTGCGAATGCCTGTTGTATATTCCTCCTGCTTCTGACGATAGGTGTTGATCTCCTTTTGCAGGCATTTCTTCTGTTTCTGCAAATCCTTGCAGAACGCTACGCTCTCGGCCGCTTCATCCTTATCGAGAAATTCCTGCGCCATCCGGTTCAGCTCTTCCAGTACAGCTTCCTCCAAATGGCTGACCGCAATAAACGCACCGGGACAGGCTTCCACAGAGATATGCCGATTCGGACATTGCAGATAGTGCCGGTCCTGCGTCTTGGAGGACCGAAGCGTATAGCCGCAATATGCGCACCGTGCTTTGCGTGCGAAAATACCAATTTTTCCATCACTGAACGGTCTGCTGCGCTCTGCTCGCCGCCGACATACCTTGTCCCACAATTCCTGGTCAATAATCGGCTCGTGCGTACCACGCACAACATACCACTGATCTTTCGGACGCGGCTTACACTGCTTGGTTTTATACGACACACTGCCATACTTGCCCTGCACCATATTGCCGATGTAAATTTCATTTTCCAGCATATCCGCAATCGCAAAGTATTTCCACAAGGTGCTGTTTTTGCTCACCGCCTGCTTGTAGCGTAAGCCATGCTGTCGTTTGTACTCGGTGGGATTGGGAATCCCGCGTGTGTTCAAAATACGGGCGATCGAAGTTTTCCCATATCCCTGTGCAAATAGATTGAACACCTCACGGACTACTGCTGCCGCTTCTTCGTCTATCAGCAAATGCCCTTTGCGGTCAGGGTCTTTGCGGTAGCCGTACAGTGCAAACGCACCGATATGCAAACCGTTGACACGGCGGTTGGTCAGTACGCTGCGAATGTTATCCGACATATCTTCCAGATACCATTCGTTTACAAGACCGTTGATCTGACGTGATTTCTTGTTGCCCTTATTGTCCGTATCCGCATTATCTACAATGCTGACAAAACGGATACCCCAAATCGGGAACAGGCCGTGAATGTACTTCTCTACCAGCTCCAATTCGCGTGTAAAACGTGACTGTGTTTTGCAGAGGATAATATCGAACTTGTGCTGTTCTGCGTCTTTCAGCAGCCGCTTAAACTGCGGCCGCCGCCTGTCTGCACCAGTATAATCATCATCACTGTAAATCTGATAAACTTCCCACCCCTGTTCTACTGCATACTGAACCAGCATTGTTTTCTGGTTCTGAATACTGCCCGAATCATCGGTCGCACATAGCTTGTTTTTATCTTCCTCGGATAAACGGCAATAAATTGCTGCTTTTTTCATGTTCTATCCCTCATTCAGATAAGAACAAGCTGTTTCCTACTTTTATTGTAACGCATAACTGCACTTTTGTCATTGCCTTTTCTCCGTAATTTTCGTTTCTGTCCGTTCGATACGATTGATCATCTCTACCCATTTCTCTGTAAATCGTTTCCGGTCGCAGGTTTCCCCTCCATTCTGAAAAACATGTGTGCAAACCGCTTTGATCTGCTGTTTTGCCATACGGCTTCACCCTTCCTTTCAGAATAGCCTATGTTGCTCTCTGCTAATGTAAAACCCGCCTGCTGCAAAACAGGCGGGTTTTCTCATTCTACTCTCAAATCCAGTATTCGTTGCGGTCGCTGTCCATGATGAAATCATGTTCGTGCGAAACCTCGGTCACAACAGACGAGGGCGCGTCCGCCCATGTGCGGAGATTGCCGCTGTAACCGGAAACATCCGGCGAGGTATCACGTCCGGTAATCTGGCAGATTGCCTTTGCGAACGTCAGACGGGATACATCACCGCTGAGACCGATATTCGTTCGCGCCGCGTAGGCCACCAGCGAGTTCAGTTGACCAGACCCAGCCCAGATACGCAGGTAGCCGTTCTTCGAGATTGTGTAGTTGATTTCGTAATCGTCACCCTCGTCCATGCGAGTGGTATCAAACGCGGATGCAGGCAGAACGCCGATGGAAACGAAATACTTTGCTTCTTCCGGAATATCGTACTGGTATTTCGAACGGTAGTCGTGCCGCGCGGCAGCCATGTGTTGCCGCCGTTTGCAATCAGACGATATACAACGGTGCAGGCTTCCTGCAGGGATACGCGATCATTCGGCCGCCACAGGCCGTCCGCGTAGCCACCGAACAGCTGATAGTGAATATCCGTCAGCACCGGTGTACCGGACGAACCAGACGAAACGACTTCAATCTCCGGCGAACAGCCCGAAGCCGAACCGTTGTCACCCGCAGCCGCGGCAAGATTGGTGTACGTCTTGCCGCCCGCATCGGTCTTAAACTCAACCGTGATTTTCACCACGCGCTTTTCATTCGAACCAATGTCACCGAGCTCCAGAGTAAACACTTTGCTCCGAAAACTCCACTTGCTGTTCAGAACGCCATCCACATAGACGTTGTTCTTCAAAACCGGCGTTACCAGCGTAGTGTCCAGCGTATCTTTGAGGATAACCCGTTTCCATGTCTGGTTAGAATCGTTGCCAACCGTGATGGTAAAAAAGTGGCACGTTTGCGGTCTGCCGAAACGCCAGAACCCACATTCACCACAGTTTTATCAACCTCTTTGGTTACATAAAAATTTGTGTTAACGTCCGGCTGTTCTGCCGTGTCAGGAATCGTTACACCCTTGTCCGTTGCAGTGCCGTGACCGTTATCGCCATCAAGCGAAGCAGTGTTGGTAATCGTTGTTCCAGCTGCATTTTCAAGCACCTGCACGTCAAAAGTGATTTCAGCCGATTCACTCGGTTCGAGATCACCTACAAGCACAGACAGCGCATTGCCGCTCAAATGATACAGCGCAAATTCGTTGTTGATATACACGCCGCCTACCAGCTTAACACCAGTCGGGAGCGTATCGGTCATTACGACATTCTTCCATGCAGCAGTTGCCTTATTGCCGTTCTTTGCGGTGATCGTGTAGGTGAAGGTATCGCCTACATTGGCAGTGGTGACGCTGGCAGTCTTGTTGACGATTGGAGCAGCTTCGCCCTCGTCAATCTGAACGCCGCCGTCCGGCATGGGCGTTTCCTTGCCGTTATCATCGAGGATAGCGGTATTGACAATAAACTTGCCCTGAGAACCATCATCTACGGTTACATCGAAGCTAAGAACGGTCTGTGCGCCTGCTGCGATAGCATCCGGCGTGAACGTAATTGTTTTCATCGTAGCATTGTACGAATAATTGACCGTTGCCGAACCATTCTCCTGCGTTTCCTGCAAAACTTACGCCGTCAGGCAGAACGTCAATCACTTTCATGTTCTCCCAGTCTGCGGTAGCTGCTGCACCGTTTTCCAGGCGAATGGAGTACGTGATCGTATCGCCCACTGCGGCAACCGTCTTGTTTGCGGTCTTGTTGCCCGCATGACCGTCTGCCGTACCATCCTCAATATCCACACCGTTATCTGTACCGCTCTTGTCCGGCGTATTGCTGCCGCTGACGAGGGCGGTATTTTCAATGTGCATACCGTAAGCGTCGCTGTTGACAGTTACATCAAAGCAAATCGCCTTGGTCTGGTTCGGCGCGATCTCACCGAGCGATACGGCCAGGGTCTTGCCGGTATTGTCGTACTGATATTCTGCGGAGTAGGCGTCTACGGTCACATTGCCGCGGAAAGTCAGTCCAGCCGGAATGGTGTCGGTCATAACCGCGTCACGGATATTCACATCCGCGCCAGTCGCGTTCGTCGCGTTTACGGTGTAGGTGATCGTATCGCCAACCTTGGCCGTAGACTTGTCTGCGAACTTGGAAACGGTCAGCAGCACATCACCGTCCGCGATTGCTACGCCATCGTCCTTGTCCTGCACCGGGTCTGCATTATCAGAGGTCAGCGTTGCAAGGTTCTGGATGGTGGTGTTGTACGCGGATTCGTTTACCGTTGCGGTAAAACCGATAACCTGCTTTGCATCCGGCTCGATGGTGCCGATATTGACGGTCAGCAGGCGGGTATTTTCATCGTAGGTGTAATCGTTGGTGTTCTTGCCGTTCAGCGTGACAGAGCCGTATTCAAAGGTCAGTCCAGCCGGAAGAACATCGGTGATAACGCCGTTCTCAACCGGAACAGTTGCGGTATCGTCATTCTTTACGGTCAGCGTGTACGCGATCTTATCGCCCACGCGGGCAGAGGACTTGTTTGCAGTCTTGTCGATCTGCGGCTTTGCCTTGCCGTCACCAACGGTTACGCCGTTGTCCTTGCCGCTGGTGTCCGGTGCATTATCGGATTTCATCACAGCGGTATTGTAGATGGTCTTGCCATAAGCAGCGGTATTGACTACCGCAACGAAAGTTACCGTTGCGCTTTCTTCCACGCCGAGATCACCGACCTTGACGGTCAGAACGCGGGACGTTTCATCGTAGCTGTAATCGTTGGTCAGCTTGCCGTTGAGCGTGACAGAACCGTACTGAATATCCAGTCCGTTCGGAATGGTATCGGTCAGTACAGCGTCCTTGATCGCTACACTGGCGAACTCGCCGTTTGCCAGCTTGATGGTGTAAGTCACTTTATCGCCAACATTGGCAGTGGACTTGTCCGCAGTCTTGGTAATTTCCGGCTTGGTCTTGCCGTCACCAATCTCAACACCCTTGTCCTTGCCCTTGGTGTCCTTGATGTTATCGCCGGAGAGGACAGCAGTGTTGTGTACGGTCTTGCCGTAAGCCGACTTGCCCACGGTCACAGCGAAAGTTACAGTGCGGGCAGCGTTCGGCTTCAAATTGCCGATCTGCACAGACAGCTTGCGGCTGGTGTTGTCGTAGCTGTACGGATAGGACTTGCCATCCACCTGCACGCTGCCGTCTACGAAGTCAAATTCAGTCGGAATGGTATCTGCCATTTTAGGCGTTTTCGATCTCGTAAACAGCGCCGTCACCGTTGCCAACCTTGACGGTGTAGGTGATCTTGTCACCGACATTTGTGGTTTCCTTATCCGCAGTCTTGGTCACATACGGCGCGGTATCGCCTTTCTTGACATACACGCCATCGTCCTTGTCCTCGTAAATGTTGGTTTTCTTGCCGTCCGCAGCGGTTACATAACCGTTCGTACCCTTGGCAACAGCGGTGTTGTAGATCGTCTGATTGTACATATCGCCGTTGATCTTTGCCTTGAAAGTGACGGTTACGGTCTTGCCAGCAGCAATATCACCGAGGTTTACGGTCAGCGTACCGTTCTTTACGGTGTGGGTAGCAGCTACATTGTGCACATAAACGCTGCCCTCAATAAAGGTCATGCCAGACGGGATTTTATCGGTCAGCACGACGCTTTTCCATGCGGAACTTGCTTTCTTATCGTTCGCCAGCTTGATCGTGTAGGTGATCTCGTCACCTACCTTAGCGTCCTTGACGCTTGCCGTCTTTTCGATGGACGGGAGCGCATCACCAGTGCTGTACTTATAAGTGATCGTGCGAATATAGCCGCGATACTCATACGCCGGAATGGACTTGGGCGCGGATTCTGCCTTGCCCGCCGTAGTGACAGACTTTGCGATCTCCTTGTCGCTCGTGTCTACGAATTTCTCAACAATAATGTTGTACTTGCCGTCATTATACTTCGCGTCATGCCATTCCTCGGCGGTATGGGATACCGTAGCTTCCATGAGGTCTGTATAGCCCCAGAACGATTCTGCAAGATCGTTGTACGGATTTCGCACATTCAGTGCCTTTAGCTTTTCGCGGGTAACCGTGCGGTTGATCATGCTGTTTACCAGTGTTACGGTTTCGGTTCGGGTAATCTCCTTGTCGGGACGGAAAGTGCCGTCCGGGTAGCCCTGAATCCAGCCTGCTTCGCTGGCAGCATTGATATAGCTGTACGCCCAGTGACCTTTCTCCACATCCGAGAAAACCTTGCCGCTGGTGTATTTGAGGTTCTGGAAACGCGCCGCCAGTACAGCAAACTCCGCACGACTAATGGGCGCGTTCGGCGCAAAGCTGTCCTTGGACTTGCCTTCCAGCAGTCCAATATTGTACAGCGTTTCAACCGGCTCATAGAACCAGTTCTTTACGCCTACATCTTTGAAAGTGCCGTTTGACATCCGGCGCGTGAAGCTGGGATAATCACCGTCGTACAGGCGGTAGAAGATCATTGCGGCTTCGGCGCGGGTCAGATCGCCGTTCGGGTGAACGCCCTTATCCGGATAGCCGATGATATAGGTGAGGTCTTTGTGAGAGTAAACATACTCCACGCTTTCGGTATAGTCCGTGTAGGTGTAGTTTGTGATCGTCTGCGGGGACTTTTCCTCGTGCGTGACGCTGTATGTCTGCTGTTTGGCAATCTCCTTGCCGTTTTCTGCGTCAAGATATTTTGCCGTCACCGAGGATAGCGTGCTTGCAGACTGCGTACTGACAGCAAACGAATTAGGGGATAATCGTTGCCGCCATCGTCAGCGACAGTCCTGCTGAGGTGATTCGCTTTATAATTGACATTGTTTCACTCCGTTTCTGTTAAGTAATCTGAAATGCTCAACTGCCCCGGCAGCACGCCGTCCTGCAGCCACCAGTGCAGCACTTCTTCCCCGCTCTGCCAGACGGCAGGCAGGTTCCTGCTACGGCGTTCCTCAAGCATCCGTTCAAATGCGTGCAGGTACGCCCGCTCATAGGTTGGATACCGACCAAACTCAAACTGCCGTCCGGCACGGCCCGCCAACGGACAACCGATACAGCCGACACGATGAAAGCCGCGCTCGTACAGCGGATTGACCGGGATATGCTCGGAACGAATGTAGTCCCACACTTCTCTGTCCGTCCAGTCCACGATTGGATTGCAAATGCGCTTTGCCTGCAAGCGGCAGTTCTCGAACAGCCGCCGTGTATCGTCGTTATCGTTGCTGATCGTGATTCTGCGGCTTATGTCTGCGGATTGCTTCTCATATATACCGCGGTTCTTGCGGCGCTTGGCGCTTTCTGCCCAGCGAACGCCTGTTGTTATCATGCGTCCCTTTGCCGCCCTGCTCTTTCAGCACGGAACAGCAGTATCGCACAACGCGCGTTGGCGGCATGAGTTTTTGCGGTATCAGGCTCCACATTGTCACGCGAGCACCCTTGAACATTGGCAGGTTGACGGTACACTTGATACTCTTTGTTTTCCAGCCGATGGAAAGTTTCGCGCACATGGTAGACGGTTTCCGGCGCGTCAACCGAGGTATGGTTATGCTGGACTTCGTACCGGATACCGGCCGCCCGCGCCAGCGCAAGACACACATCGCTGTCCTTGCCGCCCGAGGTGGTTATAACGAGCGGTGCATGGTAGTAGGTTTCGCTCATTTCAGCGGCCAGCCGCAGACGAGCGATTGCCTGCTGTTCTTTATTCATTGCGTCCCATCAGCTTAAAATAGGCTTTCGGGCGTTTCGGCAGTTCCGTCCAGAAAATACAGCGTCCGTACAGATCGTGAACGAAACTCTCACGGCCTAAGTAAAGCTGTACGTCCATTTTGCCGTTCGGATACAGGCACAGAACCCGATGACCGCGTTCCGGCAGTATCTTATTTGCGTTTTTCCATTCCATAGATAAACCTCTGTAAAAAGCAAAACCGGAGGAATCCATGCGGTTCTTCCGGTTTGTGATTATTCTGTTGTCTGGATTTTTACACTATCATATATATCATCACCTCGCATTTCTCTGTCAGCCTATTCGTCCTCACCCCCGGCTGCCGGGAAACATCAGGCGGTCAGCAGCGTACCGACCTCACAGGCATTGCACCTATCTCGTTGTCCGATCTCATAGCCTGCGACGCTTTCAACGCTCGGACGGTGACTGATCGGGAGTATCATTATCATCTATGCGGGTCATCGCCTTGTCGGGAGCCGCCCGACAGTTCGCGGCTTTGCGCCGCAGCTCTCCGCACAGAATTTGTACCTGATGTTTGATGTTCAGTTGCCAAGGAGCAGTGAGAGAATATTTATCCCCTCACTGTACCCCCAAGAAAAACGCCTACTGAACACCCTGAAAATCAGAATTTTTCAAAATATTTTTCAGATACTTCAAAATACGATTTCGGCGCTTAAGCATTGCAGCCTGCGTAATACCCAATTTTTGTGCATATTCTCGGGTCGAATAGCCGTCATAGTACAGCGCTTTAATCAGCTTTTTGTCACTTTCCGGCAGTGATTCAATAACTTTAGGCAACTCATCCAGCATTTTTGCTTCATGTTCTGCTTCTTCCTCAAGCAAGCAATATTCCTCCGCACTCAGTTCTGCGTTTTCCAACGTTTTGATATGTATACCATCCTCAATCGTGCGTTCCAGCGATATTTCGCTCTCTGCGGGAATATCCTCTCCGATATATCTTGCACGCCGGTCCATCTGCGAGTATGTATCAAATATCTCGTCTGAAACCTCTACATCCTGTCCGAACACGGTGATGATGTTTGCAACTACGTTGCCGTCCTTATCTTTAATCCGCTTGTAGTTGCGGGTTTTCTGCCAGTTTTTCATTTTAAGCTCCAATCTCAAAGTTTTTGTTTGAGATTGGAGATTATGGATAGCGGGCAATACAGGCTTGCCAGGAATCTATAAAAGAGCGAAATACCCTGCACTTTTTTGATTTTAGGGCAAAAAATAAAGCCTTTCGCACAGCTATTAAGCTATACAAATGGCTTTGCTTCATAAAACATTTTACAAATCAAAACGCTACTGACAACACCCTTGATTAGGATTGCAGTAGCGTTCTGATCAAATTTTACAGATTTGAATTTTTACTTCAATATTTGTACATCCGCCCACATATTATCGCTCACGAAGGCATTCTGGAACTTCCGGCTGATACGATTCAAACAGACAAGTAGTGCCCACAGAAGCGGTTGCTGCAACAATTGCCAGTGCAGTAATAATCTGACCACCATGCACAATACACCAGTTGATAAATTTTTTCATAAAGATGCACCCTCCCTTTTTACGACTTGCAAAATGTAATTTTATTTTTCCAGCAATCATCGTAGATGATGCTAAAAAATCCACTGATAAGATAGTATTCTATATAACTGTTATTGGGCTGAACCCAAAGAAATACTATACATACAACCACATTCGCCAGCAATATCCATATACTTCTATTTCTGCTAATTCTACGACGTTTGTATGTAATCTGTTTATTAGCTGATTCGACCGGAGATAACAGCAAAATCAATATTATTTCAATCACAATGAAGCAAAGAACTAAAGGAGGCTCAGCAATACATCTCAGAAAAACTGATACCAAGTAAATTCCTGCAAATATTATACAGCAATTCAAATGATTATCCGCATGGTATCCCCCTGCAAACAAGCGCAACGGAATAAATCCCAAAAAGTAAAATAAAATATACCTTTCTTCATGTAGTATAAATGAACACATTACCAAAATTACAATATTTAGAACTGCAGAAACAATCAATTCCAAGCCATACGCACAGATTTCCCATTGCTCATTTGATACAATAATCCGCTTCTTTTGGAGATAGTTACAATAAGAATCGACAAATTTCTTCATAAAATACTCTATTCTCTCTTATTTACTTTACTATACCTGATACCCACTATTATATCGACCTCTTGAAGTATTTCAATGTCCTTGCAGAGTTTAGTCATGTTTTTGCAGTAATTAGTTGAAAAGATAGTATAACTATTATAAAATAATAGTATTAGTCGCTTCTAATTGGTATCCATACTACTTAGAATAATAGTATCCTTTATACCTGAGGTGATTATAAATGACAGGTCTTGGAGAAATTATTCAAGCCAAACGAAAAGAGTTAGGGTTGACGCAAGAGCGTCTTGCTGAGAAAATCGGAAAAACCGCCGGATATATCGGCCAAATTGAACGCGGACTCAGTTATCCATCTTATCCGGTTTTATTACAGTTGATTGAGACATTAGAACTTGATGTACAATCTTTATTCTGCACATCAACACTCGAAGAAAGCGCAAAACTGAAGCAAGAATACGCACAACTCTATTCCAAACTCTCAAAGAAACAGCAACAATTAGCCCTTGGAATGTTAAAACTTATTTCGAGATGTGATTTTTAACAGGAGTATTTATGCAATTGCAATTTGTGATGATGAAGATCAGGAACGGCTCAATATCGAAGCATTAGTCAAGCGATATGCCCCCGAATTATCTATTGTCCTTTTTTCCTCAGCAGACGAACTGCTGGCAGCAGCGAAGACGACATTTTTCCCATTGATTTTTCTGGATATTGAAATGGATGATACAAATGGCTTTGATGCTGCAGAAGAACTTATGTCGGGGAGCTCACAGCCGCTTATTGTTTTTGTAACCAAGAGCACCGAATATACGATTCGTGGTTATGACGTGGCTTTTCATTATCTTGTAAAACCTCTTAATGAGGCAAAGTTCCACGAAGTTCTAAAGCGCGCTTTGCGTCTGATTATTCCGCAGTATTTTACATTCTCCTCGAACGGCGAATTGTATCGTATCCCTGTACAAGAAATTCTGTATTTCGAGTCTCGTAATTATATGCTTTTCGTTCATACACAGCAGCAGATTTACAAAAGCTCGCTTGAGCCTGAAAGAGGTCGAACCCCAATTATCATCAGCCAATTTTCTTCGTATTCATGCCAGTTTCTTAATCAATCTGCATCATGTAATTCACATAACAAAAGACGATATAGAAATGCAGGACCATCAACTCATCAAAATCAGTAGAAACCGAAAGAAAGATGTCATTGCAGCTTTTACAAAGTTTGCGAGGGAAAACATATGACTTTGCTAATTGAAGCCCTCAGTGGTGTATTAGACACTTTTCTACTCTATCTTTTGCATCCGGATTTTACTCAAAATATCGCAGCACTAAGTACAAAGGACATTTATACTTACTTGTGGGTATTTTTATTATCGTGATGAGCTGTATCCATATGCCGGGCATACTTCGTATCGTGCTGAGCTGGAGCATTATCAGTGTATCAACATATGCGATTTTTGAATCCACTGTTCGCAAGGCACTTTTAACTTCAACAGCATTTATAACCCTCAGTGTGTTGGTTGACGTAATATGTGAATATCCTTTTTATCTCTCCGGCATTTCACGAACGGTTATCCTCGGACAGGGGTTAGCACGCTGCATATTTATCATCTTTGCAAAGCTGATAAACTTGCTGCTCATTCTTTTTATTGTCACACTGTTCGGCAAAAAAGGTTTACTTGATATTCCATTCAAAGAATTGCTCCCACTCACGACCTGCCAGCTCGTCAGTGTATTTATCTGCATTGTATCATTGGAATTGGTCGGAACCGTATCGCACTTTCTTTTAATATTATTAACACTTTCTATTGCCGGAATTTTGTACATCAACATTGTATTCTTCGTATATATGCGATCTATTCGTACAAATTACGAAAACGAGCAGCAGCGGCGTTTGGCTGAACAGCAACTCGAAACTCAGCTGTCTTATTACGAACAGATGAAATCCGCTAACGAGCAAACGCGAAGCCTGTGGCATGATATAAAAAAGCAATTAACTGCTGTTACTGCATTAGTCAAGGACAGTGATGTATCACAAGCAGAGTTATATCTCGAAACCCTTACCAAATCATTTAATTCGCTTAGCAAAATCGTTGATGTAGACCATCCGGTTATTAACGCAATTTTGAATGATGCACTGGGAAAATCCTCGCTTGCCGGTATTACTTTAAAAATCGACGTTTTTGTTTCCCCTCAGCTTGCCCTGTCCCCGCTGGTTTTAAGTGTTATTCTCGGAAATACATTGGATAACGCAATTCGCGCGTGCAGCGGTGTATCTGCCGATACGCCTAAAATCGTAAGTTTAACTTTAAGACAAAAGGACAGTATTCTATATTACCGCATTTCCAATCCCTATGACCCAGAATTTTCTTCTAAGAAACGCGAGGGTATTCATGGTTATGGGCTGAAAAACGTCAGTTCCACAGTAGAACAAATCGGCGGCACAATGCAAATCAATCAGGAGAATAATCAATATACTGTAGAGATTATTTTGAATTTGTAAAATCATGGACGACAGTTTTAAAAGCTGTCGTCCTTTCTTTGTACATTTTACTGCACCAGACCTACCAAACTCTGCACTCATATTGTGCATTTTGTCGTATGTTGTATAATACAAATACACCAAATGAAGGGAATAACTCCAATGCAGTAAGTTCAGTTAATGAGTTTTCATCCAAGCCGAACTGCTAACATGGAGGTGAACAGCAGTATGACTATCAAAAAGTTTCTTGCAGGCAGTCTTTCTTCCGTAATGGTTCTCTCGTGTCTCAACGTAGGTGTCGCTGCACTGGAACCCAACGCACTCGATGATGCCACGATCAATCAGTTGAAGGCAACCGCACAAAACGAGATTGAGCATTTTTTCCGTGAGAGCGATGAAGACCTCTATTCGCTTGTTGGCTTCCGCTTCGATGACAGTGAAGTAACCCAGTCCGACGGCTTGGTTCAGTACGAAACCACAGTAACTGTCAGCGAACGCCTTAAAGCACAGAGCGTTGAAGAAATGCCGTACATCGCTGGCTATCTGGATGAACTCGGCGCTTCTTCGTATGCCACAATGGCCGCATCCGATAAGGCGGAGTTGGCAAAATCCACTTTCGGCTTAGATCAGGATGTTACTCTGACAGCGGCCCAGCAGAATGTTGTTGACACATTCGTTCAGTCGATGGATGCAACTGTTGAGATGTTCGACGAATACATTGGTGAAACCAGCGATTTTACCTATCACATCAAGATTTCTGCACCCGTTGCCGAGCCGGACAACATTACACTAACCGGCCTTGACGAGTTCGACAATGATGTCAATATCAACGAGTACGAGCTGCGGTCGTATGATGATATTTACCGCAATGGTGCAGAAGATGCGCAGGCTGCTGTTCAGAGCATGATGGTTTCCCCACTTGGGTTGCAAACCAAGATCAATAACTACAACAGCTATAACCGCATTGCCGCCCGCGACTACGCATACAAGTATTGGTCATCTTACAATCCGGCATATACCAGCTATAAGGGCAACGGCGGTGACTGCGCTAATTTCGTTTCAGTGTATCCAGTGTATCCATGCTGGTGGTATTCCCACCGAAACAAGGGTTATGCAACAAAAAAGCCGATTCTGCTACGGCTGGCATTTGCCTATATCCGCAGTGCGGGTCATATTGTGTTAAAGCATCAATGATGGTGCAACAAAACCGTAGCTACACCACCGATCTAAAAGACGGCAGCTTCTCCTCGGCAATCATTTAAGGAGGTATAATCATTCACATGAAATCCCAATTATCGGCTTGATTTGCTGTATGCTGCTGGGTACAATTGCTTTTGCAGTCAATGGCCGCAAAATCACTGCAACCTACGGCGGCATTACCATTTATCTGAATGGCCAGAAACAGGTTGCTACCGATGTAAACGGTAAAACAGTAGAACCGTTGATCTATCAGGGTACGACGTATGTGCCGATACGCGCCGTCAGCGAATGGCTGGGCAAAACGGTTACATGGCAGGGCAGCACCAGTTCTGTTCTCATCAACGATTCTGTCTTTTCCGACAGCGATGTTACAGCTGCTAAAAATGTGATCAGCGAGTTCTTTACTCTGTTCGGTGATCAGCAGTACCAAAAGATGAATACGCTGTGCGCCGGTGATGCTGCAAGTCTTGATTTCAGCTGCGGTGTATTTGGCATGAAGGAAGCAAAATTGAAATCCTGTACTTATAACGGTGATTACTCCGCAAGAGCAAACAAACTCGTTTTTGAATGTTCTTTCACAATGAAACCCACCGCTAATTCGGTATATGACCCTAATCAAACCTCTACCAGCTGCTTAATCTATGTGAAAAAGTCCGGCAGTCAGTTCTGGATTGATGAATTTGCAGCAATCATGCAGATCAACACCGCATTGTTAATGTACCAAATACTATTCTACAATAAAAGCATGAATGATTGTCGCACCCATACGATGGCAATCATCGAGAGTACACCAGAATATGGAGGGATTATTAACACTATGAGCAAATTTAAGAAGATGATGAGCACAACGCTCGCAGGCTGTATGGCCGCATCCGCTCTTATGATGAGCGCAGGCGCAGTAAATTCGCAGGATGTTCCGTCCTCAGCACTCGCAAATTCTCAGTCGATTTCGGCATTTGCCGGTGATAATGTTACTGTCAATGTCGTTCATGTCAAGGCTGATGGCAGCACTACGCAGACTCCCGTAGAAGTAGCAATTCCCGAAGATACGACCAACGATGAGCAGGGTTCTATCATTGTAAATGCAGCTGTACAGGCGTCTGATTCTACTGGTATTATGCTTCAGGCTGCGCGCTCTGCACCGAATGGCCGTCGTCTTGGCGATTCGCGTACCGCAACAGTATATACAAACGTTGATGGCAACCAGGGAGTCACATTAGCCGATGGCTTGGCCGGAAATGTTGACTACAGTGGTTTGGCAGTATATATGCATAATATTGATCGTTCTATCACTAAGATGAACGTCAGCGTTTGGACTTCTGCAATGGGTCAGAGCAACTGCTATCAGCTGAGACGCGTTGTTAATACGAAAAGTGAATGCACTGTACTCTTTTATGATGATATTCAGTATGGTGCAGATAATTTTATCATTAGCCCCGGCGATAACATCACAGCTTTTGGCAGCGCGGTGTCGGGTTCTGGTGAGGTAACTACCGAACTGTACGGCATCTACTAAGCGCCCTATCAACGAAGTACAATGAAAGTAACCGTTGTGCTTCGTTGTAATATTATACGCAATATTATAGTAACCAGAGAAAGGGTGTATCGTATGAAGCTGAAACGCATATTAGGAAGTATTGTTTGTGTTTTCTCTCTAATGGCTGCAAGTATTGGCGCGCAAGCCGCAAATATTCCGGCACACACTACAGCTCAAATTGCTGAACAGGCAGCTACACAGACTACAACACAGCCCCGCACCGCCGTAAAAATCAATCCGCAGAGCGCGGACATTTATGCAGAGGGCATTCCGGCCACCTTCCCGAGCGAGGACGGCAAGACGGTTTACACGGCGCTGAGCTACAACGGCTCGACCTACATGCCGCTGCGCACGGTTGGCCGCTGGATGGGCAAAAATATCTCGTGGGACAGTGCATCGCGCACGGTGTTCCTGTCGGGTACTACGGAAAAGTCGTATCCGTGTGCGGATGACGATGCGTACCACAAGGAAGGCGTGAAATATGTCGGTGCGACCGGTCATGCTACGCTCGATAAGGGCGTAAAGGTCCTCGTGGACGGCAAACAGCAGACCTTCAAAAACCAGAAGGGCGTGACCATTTATCCGCTGTTTTACCAGAATTCCATCTATCTGCCGCTGCGCAACATCGGTGAGCTGACCGGCATGGACGTAACGTGGTACAGTGCCAAGGCGGAGAATGACGTGAACGCCATCTTCCTGCGCATGCCGCTGAGTGACAGCAAGCGTGCCGAAATGGAAACCTACGCGACAAATCTCATGAAGCAGCTGCTTGATATGCGGACGGATACGCAGAAGATCAAGAATTGTGCGTCTGCGGTGAAAAACGGCGGCTATTCCGACTATGTAGTTACCGATAAGGCAACCGCCATGGCGGCGCTGGACTCCATCAAGCGCATAGCGCAGACCATCCGCAGCGGCATGACCGAGCAGGAGAATCCGATCCGCTACTACAACAGCAGCCTGATGAACGAACTGGATTTCCTCATCGATAACGCGGACGCCGTGATGGACCGCGTGAAGAACGGGCGGGTCGTGCTCGGCAGCAGCAATCCGGATACGAGCGTGGTCGATCAGACCGCTGTCATGTTCGGCGCTGATAATACTATGCTGGACTGCGAACGCATGGTTCGTATGCTGCGGCAGAACATGGATAGACTTTTTTAATGCAAACCAAGACCATAAAAAGCTGAGGATTACCTCAGCTTTTTATCTATCCGACAATTTTCCAATTCCCATCTACCAGTTTCAGCGCAAGTTCAAACTGCGAAATTTGCGTCATTTTCATAACATTATCCAGTATTCTACTGTCACAGTTACCATTACAGTATCGCTATGCCTGTTCAACACTATGCTTTTTAAGCTGGCTGACTATATATGTAAGCATGGAATCATTGCTAACATAGTAAGATAGTCCTTTAGGTTGCCGTCGGCTATAATATGAAAAAGATAATCAAGAAATCCATAACACGCAACGAATAATAATCAATATACCGTAGCGATTATTTTAAAAATGTAAAACAACAGACAACAGCTTTCCAAAACGCCATTCGTCATCTGTGCATTTTACTGCAAAAATCATACTGAACTCTGCATTTTCAGTACAAATTCCACTTTTAATGGTATAATGCAAATATGAAATAAACAATTTACATACTCGATTATCTTTCACAATAACTGTAAAGCATTTTATAGTCTTACCCGCTATATTTGTGATAAATTATAATGGCTATTGCAGGAGAAAAGTAATGAAAAAAAGAACCTTTCCATTTCATGTATTCTATTAACTGTAGTAACTATATTCAGTCTGTATTTTTATCAAGAGCGCGAAACCAAAAGTTTACCTGCTTCCATTGAACCATACACCGAAACCGCAGTAATCTTATCAGATTATATTGATTTTGAAAAAAGCATTTATATCGGTCACAAATCCGACCATGAGATATTATATAAAAATTACGCTGATAACTATATCAGGTCGGTTGACTTAAATACCCAAGAGCAACAGGAACTTATTAAATTGGACACGCAAACAAACGGCACCATGACAACCTTTGATTATAAGGATAATTGGTTTGTCTGGTCCGAGAGCCAAGACGCCGAACTGCGTGTAGGAAGTTCTATTGGAGAAAATTGGGCTGTATACGCGGCTGACCTGCGTACAGGAGAAATCATATTCGTAGACGGCGAAAACGATTTCTTCCCTAAAACACGGAATTTTGACCCGCACCCGTGGTCGCTTTCGGTAAATGGCAGCTTTGTTGTTTACGCCAGCTATACAGCTAATGAAGATGGTATTTACCCTGCAATAAAAATTTATGATTTGAACAATCATAAATTGAAATTGCAGATACAGCAGATTCCATGCAAATCACTTTTGGTTCACCATCTGTGAATGACAAAAATGTTGTTTATCTAAAATATGATTCTAATGGCAGTTCCCTTTGGACATATGACATAGAAAAACATAAACGTATGTGTATCGAGCCGCCCGAACCGTTGCAGGAAATATGCATCACAAACTCTTTTATCGTAGGCGTTTCGGAGTGGCGGCCGCAAAATCAGAATCGTTATACTGTTATGACTTCGCTCATAAGAAATGGTCAAAACAGATAGACGCCACCACGAAATTATATCCAAACAATATTGACAGCACCTTAGAATTTGCTGAACTGCAATCTTCAAACGATTTTATAACATGGCGTCCGATTACTGGAAATGCACTTTATGTGTGGGATATAACAACCAATAAAGTATTGGATTTGTCCGAAAATGTTTCTGGGTTAATTGATTATGTATTATATCCTTTTGATGAAGATTATCTGGTTTGGTGTGAAACAAATACACAAACGCAAGAAACTAAGTATCCATGTATAAAAATATCAAGTGAATCATAAAATTTTTGCGCTCGCCACCGCGAGAATAGAAGGCTCGTCTCAGAATCGAAACATTCTGCGACGAGCCTTTTTCCTCTTCGGTATTCGATTTTCACACTTCGTTACTTGCTACTTTTCCCCGTACAAACGCATACATCATCCGACGATTTTCCAATTCCCATCCACCAATTTCAGCGCAAGCTCAAACTGCGAAATCTGCGTCATTTGTGTAACGCTGTCCAGATATTCCACCGCCACAGTTGCCGTTACGGTGTCGCCGTTCTTATTCAGCACCGTGCTTTTTAAGTTGATTGAACGCATAGTCCACGCACTTTACCGACGGCATAGAACCACCACTGACATAGTAAGACAGCTCTTTTTCCGTAGCCGTCGGATACAGCGTGAAAAAGGTGGTCAGAAAATCCGCAATATCTCCGCTTTCCGCCGCAGAAACCGTTCCATCGGGTTCTGCGGCTTTTGGCGTATATGTAGATTTTGCAGGTTTACCGACAATCGTCGGTGCTTGCGTGATAACCATATCGCCGTTATCGTCCTTGTGGACGGCTGTTTTGTACACGCTGGATACAGTGTCTTTTTCTTGCCGTCCGAGATCGTCTGTGCTACCGTGAACACGACCGTAAAATCGTTTTCATCGTTCTGTTCCACAGACCAAATCTGAACGTCCTGCACGGACGAAGAAACCGCAACGTCACTTTTCACGGTGTCAGCCGTTAAACGCTGCAGGTCCTCGGTCAGATAGCCGGTCAGTGCATCGGTACGCTGTGCAACGGAATCCTTGTTGTTGCTCCATGAATAGTACGTTTTCGCAAAGTTCCGCACAAACGCTTCTACGCCGCTGGTATCCTCCACACGGCGCTCAACAATCTCCTTTTCGTGAACGGTATGCGTATCAATCGCAGTAAAATTCTTATACACTGCAAACGCGAAACCGCAGACAAACAGCAGCCACATTGCAATTACAGCAGGTTTACGGCTGTTCGCCGTGTAAACGCGCAGTTTCTTTGGTTTCTGCTGCTTTTCTTTCTTTTTATGAAACATAATTCATTCTCCTTTGTCTTATTTCTGTGCAACCACAGCGCCGCCCCAGCCCCAGCCGCCGAAACCATAGTAAGCCGTCCACCCCTCTACGGTATCAATGACAGTGCCGCCGATGTTGGAAATAATCTGGCCGTTGCCAATGTAAATGCCGACGTGACCCGCATTTCGACCGCAGGTGTCGTTCGTTCGGGACTGGTATACCGCCGGGTCATTGTAAACCATCGCGCCAAGAGGAATGTTCTTGCTGGACTTTCCGACCGTATACAGCGCACGATTTTTGCCCGCACAGCAATGCTTGTCGATGGATACACCCGCTTTGCGGTAAACTTCTTCCGCCCATGCTTCACAATATCCGCCAGCAGCCGAAATACCGTACTTTTCTGAATTTCGTGCCACCTCGACAATGCGATTCTGTGCGTCCGTTCCGAGTGCGTCACCGCCGGTCTGCATCAGATATTGCTTTACCAGCTTGACATAGAACATATTGCCGTAGTTATACCGCCAGCCGCCGTTGATTGGCGTAGAAATCGCGTTTTTGTAGGTAACTTTCACATCGCCGGAGTGCTGTCGGGAAAACTCCTGTGCCAGTTCAAAGGTGTACCGCTTGCCGTTTTTCGCAACAAAATCCAGGAAACCGCTACCGTAATTGTACGCTTGAATAATGGCGTCCATATCACAGCCGAATTTGTCCGCCTTTGCGACCAGTTCGGCAAAATACTTACAGCCCTGCTTGATACTGTCCTCTGTGCCGAGCGTATTCACCGGCAATCCGGCAGATTCCGAAGACTGCATAACGTCCTCCAGCTTGCCTTCGCTTTCCACCTGAATGATGGCAAGCAGAACATAAACATAATCGCTGATACCGTTTTGCCGCGCGTACTTCTCAACCATCGGTTGATGAGCGAGAACTTCCGGCGAGAGGTTCACGCCGATGTACAAACCCGAGCCACTTCCGCCGCTATCCTCATCTGAAGCGATAATCAGAAACATCGACAGAAGTAAAGCAATCAGCAGTCCGAAGCCCAGGGCACCTGCCATTGCCGCCTTTTTTCATCACTTGCGCTCACCTCGGCTCTCCGAACGCCGCTGTTCGCGCGTGATTTTTCTGGTTTTCCGCTGTTTGAACTCCGCACCAAAGGTTTCTTCGTCCAGTCCTTTGGGCATTGTATATCGTGTTTTCGGCTTGTCCGGCACCATCGGACGTTCTGCCGGACGGTCCGGCTTGCGGTCTGCAACCGTAGTCTGCGGCTTATCCTTGACCGTCGGACGATCTTCCCGCTGTCTGGGTGTCGGTTCAATCCGTTCCGACCGAGGTCGATTCTGCGGTGCAGACGGCTTTTCCGGTTCGGTTTTCTGCTGTTTGGGGACAGTCGTACGCTCCTTTGGTGCAACACGAGTGCTTTCCGTTCTGGGCTTCTCCGTATTACCCTCATTGCGTTCTCTTTTGCGCTGAGATAACTGTTCCCGGCGGCTTGCAGTGGTAGTTCTACGAGATTCCATCTGTACGGCACGCGCTTCTCGACGTTTCTGCATGGTTTCCGCACACTTTCCCGTGCAAATTCCACATTGCTGCGGACAGCATATTCCGCATTAGTCGGTGCGTCCTTGACCTTTTGCACGGTTTCCGCCGCCTTATCCCGCACGCGAGATGGCGTATCCGTAATCTTGCCTGCCGTTTCGCCTACCCTCTGACCAAGATTCTTCTTTTCCGGCTGAACGGTTTCACGGCTTGCACTTTCACGGTTAGCAGAGGTCGAAGCCGTCCTCTGGGTTCTTTGCACGGCACGGCGCTGCGCCGAACGCTTTCCCACTCCGACTCCTGCCGCAAACGGCAGTGCCTTGCGAACCGCCCGAGATCGTCCGGCGCGGCCGGTTTGTCATGGCTCGACCGACACGACCCGTGCCCTCATCACGCAGACCGATCATGCCGAGCAGCTTGTCGCGCTCCATGTACACACCCGCGAACACAATTACCTGCAGCAACACGACCACCACGAACGGCTTGCCGTTTGCAATCGTGTATGCCAGCGAGGACAGCACCAGCACAAACGTGGTCAGCAGCGTTGTACCGACGCGAAGCATAATTGTATTGAACAGCGGAATCACCGCTCTCTTGCTCGTACCGGAAAACGCCGGAATCATGCTGATTAGCAGGCTCACCGGCAGGAACATCGCGCTGATGATGAACAAAATCTGTGACAACAGCATACTGCCTGTGAGCATAATCGCAAACGCCGACACAATCAGATTGAAAATCAGGAAGAACACGGATAGGCCGAACCGACTTGTCACCTCGGTTACGGTCAGATTGCCGTTATCGTAGTCCTCTAACTCCGTTTTTACAGCTTCTTCTCGGTCTTTGCCGCGGTTTTCGTCCGGCGAAGTGCCGAGCAGGCTGTTCACCCTTTCTTCTCCGATATTCTCCACATCTGAATCGCCAAACTGCATGATAAGCCACGGCTGTTGAACTTGGATACCGAACAGGCAATCCCGAATCGCAGAAACGCCCGTGTTCTCGCCTGCCGCGTCCGGCGCAAGAATTTTCGCGCTCACATCGACAATACCGTTGCTGATGTCGCTCGAAAACTCGTTGACACCGGTAATCGCTGACGGCGCATAAGCAATCAGCCCAACCGACACCACAAACACAACCACGAAATTCAGCGCCGCATGAAACGCTTTTGTTGTTTCGCGTTTAACCAGTCCGACATAAGTGCAGTACACGCCAACCAGCAGTGTGACAATCGCCATCATGCCGGGAAACAGACCCGTGCTGTCAAATCCGCTAGCCGACACACCCGCAATCAACTGAATGTTTTTACCAATCTCACTTGCAGCACTGCTGATGAAGTCCAAATCGTATGCCTGTTGAATCAGGTATCCCACGGCATTTGAAATGTACAAATTCAGCGTCCACAGGAAGTTTGTAAACAGGTAAATTGCGTACTGCGCCGTTTTCCCGATGCCGTCTAACCAGTTCCACGGCAGCCAATCCCACGAGGAATCAACATAAAAGTCAAGCTGGTAGTTATCAATCGGATACCTGCTGAACTCGTGCGCCGTATCGATGGTTTCGTCCAACAGTCCGGCGGCGTGCGCCTGCACGGTGAACAGATTGAGAAATAGAAAAGCCATCACAACCGTAATAAAGGCTGTAATGGCTAATTTCTGAACTTTTAAGGCATTTGTCACACGTTACACCTCGTTCCCTGTAACCGGCGGGCGCGTATCGAACGCATGGAACAGGTAATCGAACATGACATGGAACTTGACCACGCCGACACGACCGTACAGGTCTTGGAAAAGACACTGACCGTTTTCCAGATTGCGAAGCCGCTTCTGATTGTTTTCGTCCTCGGAATCTAGACCAAAAAATTCAAGCGTTTTCTTGATCTCGTTAATATCCGTAGAGCGGAACGCAAACTTCATGCCGATGTTGTTCTTGATATTCTCGTCTGCCACATCACCAGCGTTCTGGGTGACAAAGTAAACGGCAGCATTCATCGAACGACCGGCGCGAACCAGCTTGTTTGCCAACGTTTTGCCCTGTGCCACATTGAGGAACGCCCATGCTTCATCAAGTCCAACCATCTTGAAGATACTGCGGTCTGAATGGATGAAGTCCAGCGCAAAGGTGGAAATGACGATCAGCATGGAGATAGACAGCATTTCAATGGTGGTGTAGTCCGCAGGCGCGGTATCCTTATCCGGCAGAACCAGATCGGCAACTTGAATGATATTCAGCTGCTTTTCAAGGCTGATCGTCTGCTGCACCTTGCCATTTGAGAACAGCAGGTGCGCAAAGTCATAGTCCGTGAACGATTCAATGTGATCGGCAATCGCAAGCGCGGTTTCCGAGCCATCGTCCCGCAGCGCATCAATGACGCGGAGCAGACCGCGTGTTTCGCTGTTTGTGACAGCACGCACCGCCCGGCGCAGGACAGGAAACAGTTTGCCATCACGCGAGGAAATGCCCGTAAGGAAAGTGAGTACATCCAGCGCAAGACTTTCTGCGTCCTTGGTTTTCCGCATGATGATATACGGGTCAAGCATACCCTTGTTTTCCTCGTCCGAGGTCAGATTGACAATATTGATCTCGTCCGCAATTACCGGCAACTTCTCTTTCCAAAGCCCGCGTTCAGATTTCGGGTCAAGGATAAGAGCCTGCGCGCCATTCAGAACAGCGTAGTAAGTAAGCAGGTTGAACGACAGCGATTTACCGCCGCCCAGAGAGCCGAGGAACGCACCGGACAGCGCATTGGTCACAGAACCCTTAACGCCTTGTGCCGCTTTGGCAGGCTGAACATAGACATTCTGGTCGGTATCGACATTGTAGCCGAGATAGATACCATCGCGCTCACCGAGCATTTGCGTTGCACCGAAACCCAGACCGGCAAGGAAATCACTGGTGACATACTGCACATAATCGTTCATATACCGCTTACTTGGACCGGAATAAACTCGCTATGCAGTCCCATCATATCACCGATGGGACGAACCAGCTTGATACTTGCGTCATCGTAGAAATCGCGCACCTGATTACAGCGGCGTTTGAGTTCTTCCACGTCCGGCGCGGTAACGCGCACAACATAGGACAGCTTGTACATGGATTCTTTACTCTGGTCAAGAACACTTTCGAGTTCGTCTACGCTGTCCAGCGCTTCCATGCCACCTGATTGGTAGTTTCCGAGTTGTTTTCCCACGCATGGTTATCGAGGTCTTTCAGTTCCTTTTTTCTTGTTGCGAACCGTGTGCAAAGCAGCTTTGTTTGTGATAATCTCAACATTCATGCTGGTATCAATGGCAAAATCAAACTGCTGTTCCTGATAGTAGAAAATCTCACTGGATGGAAAATCCAGTTCACCGACCACATCCGAAATCGTAAAGTACGCAACGTAGCTTTCCGAATCCTCGGACTTCATGTGTAAATACCGCTGTTTTTCCTCAATCAGACAACGGGCAGGCTTGATAAGATCGTACTTTTTAACCAGTGTATCACGCTTGCGTTTTTTAGTGGCAGCGTAAACGCAAAATCTTCATAGGCCGTGCCGGTCCTGCCGTAGATATGCTCCAGCAGATAGCCGAAGTCATTCTTATTTAGCCGACGCACCTTAAAACGACGCGACAGCTTATTTTCCATCAACTTTTCCATGCGGATATACCGACGAATTTCATCGTTCGGCATGGAAACAAAATCACCCATGAACGAATGACCAATAGCATTTGCCGCGTCATCGCAGCAGGTTCTTTGCGGTCTTTCCCCATTTCCTTGACAGGAGAGTTCTTTATCCGTCACGACCAGCTTAAAGCCGAGAAAGACGCGGTAATCGACCTGTGTATCACCGAGAGAAGCAACGAGATTTTCCGTCTGCTCGTCAATCTCGGCGCAGGCGATCTCTTTCAGCCGCCCGGTCACGCTTTTCTTGGAACGCTCCTGCGCGGCGCGGATACTGCTTTCTGTGCTAATCTGCAAAGCGTGAATCTTGCCATCACGGTTCTGCGCGATCAACTGCCGGAAAGCGTCATGCACCGCGTCTTTCTGTTCCAGCGAGAGGAACGAGTAGTTGAACGGAATCAGTTCGTAATAGGCAAAACACTCGCCCTCAATGTTCCAAACGAGGTTATTTTCGATATATTTAATGGGGTACGGCACGGATAATCTCACTCCTCACTACGGTAATATCCGCGTTCTCGCGGTGCTTTTTCAGCCGGACAGGCTTTCCAGTAAAGGTGACTTTCGAGCGCAGCGCATAGGCGATCACCGAGCACACGAAACTATACGGTTTCTTGCCGTCAAAAAGTCTTTTTACTCATAAACCACGTCACGCCGAACGGAATACCGCACAAAATCAGCGGGTTATGAATAAGCACCAGCGGCGGCACTTTACGGAACACGAATACCAGCGCGCCGCTTGCCACCAGCCAAAGTAGCTGGGTCACGGTGACAGGTGTCGGCAGTTTTGCGTCACCGAACGAGTATATCACCTGTTCGACTTTCCATACACTGCTGTAACTTCTTTAGCTTTTTCAAATTGCAGCTCCTTTTCACTTTTCTACATGATATAGAGAGTCAGAGGGAAAGGAACGAGTTCCAGCCGCAGGCGTCTTTCCTCTCCCCTGCACGGTTGATGTATAACTCCCTGTCGGCAGTTACACACAGCTGTGCTTCACCCCCTCACCATTCTCGCAGAGTCCCTCCTTTTTATCGAATCAGTTCAAATACGCCGTCTTTGGTTTCCACGAAATCCCCCTCCATTGAGAGGTCACGCCCGTACTGCACACTGTCAAAATACCGCCGCAGCGTTTCATCTGAAATCAAACCATCATCTAACATCTGTTCCGCTACATCGGCTGTTGTGTCACAACCACTCCACAGGATAATATCGTCCGCGTGTTCGCAGAAATCCTCCACACTGCTGTAATAGCTAAGCAGTGCGCCCATGTTATCCCGAATGTAGTCCGGCAGGTCCTCCACCATTTCACACAGGCGGTTGATCTCCTCGATAGGCGTATACTCGCCGATCTCGAACGGCAGTTCAAAATCGTGGATGGCATATTCCTCGTACTGCTCATTCAGACCGATACGCTCTCTCACTTCGTCCATGTCGATAGGAGGTTCAAACCACGCGCCAACGAGTTCGCCCTCGTTATATTTTCCGAGATTGGCAATATAAACGCGCATTTCTTCCACAATTTCACCTCATTCCATGAGAAAGGCTGACTTTTCAGTCAGCCTTACGCTCCAAGAATCTGATTGAACAGACTCAGCAGAACATCCTTCACGCCTGCCGCGTTGAACACCAGACCAACCGACAGCATGGCCACCACGAGGAATCCGATCAGTTTGGTAAACTCACGCTTGAAGCCGAGATACAGGCCGATCACCACGATAGCCACCAGCACCAGCGGCTGGGCGTTCGACAGCAGCCAGTTATACAGATTTACGCCAAAATTCATTAGTTATCCTCCATCTGAATCATTTCATTAACCGTTCTCATCTTCTGCTGAATGATTTTACGGTGCTTATCCCGCAGTTCCGTGTTGTCCAGAATATCCTTTACATGGGTCGTCCCGCACTTCTGGTCGATCAACAGGAGCATTTTCGCCGTCGGCGCAACCTGATGCGAAAACCAGTTCAGCGTCCGTTCCAGCGTGTACGGCTCAGGCGCAGTCGTCAATTTGAGCGTGTTCCGGTGTTTGCCGATAAAGGTTTCCACATCGGGTTCAACGGCCATTCCTCACGCGATTTGCCGCTCTCCTTATCCACAAAACGCACATAGCGGTTGATAATGCCGAACGCCGTTTGTTCCGGATTCTCGTTCGACACAAGATCATACACGGCGTTATCCGCACGCTCATTTTTCAGCCGGATTTCAAAGCGGTTCTGAATGTCCGCCTGTTCGAGCGGCGTACCGTTTTTCACCAGTTGCTCATACGCTTTCTCGTAAAGGCAAAAGTACAAATCGGACTGCATCGAGCCGATGTACAGCGTTGCGCCCATGTGGGCGCTGTCCTGCTCCTGCCGACTTACCAGCCCGCCCGAGCGAAACGCCCGAAAACTGCGGAACACCGAAACGCATTCCTCCTTGCGGCATTTGCTGATGAGAAGCGGAATGTCCAGCATACCCACCAGATCATTTACTGCGAGGTCTACCCGTTTGAACACCGCCCTTTCTTTCATGCACTTGCGGAAAAATTCGTACCAAGTCCGCTTTTGTCCGTCCAGATACGCTTCAAACTGCCGACAGCCTTTGCCGCGCAGTTCGAGCAGCACGCCCATTTCTTCCAACGGCGAGGTCAGCACCATCACGTCACCAATCCGGTAAGTGCTCGTGTAGCCGTACATTCCACGCGGCTCCTGCACCAGATATTTCATTTTCAGCCGAAGAACATCTTCAATGATATGCTTCACGTCCATTGTCGGAAAACGGATACGCACATAGTCGAACAGCAGTGTCAGCGGCTCAGGATGCAGACGAATAAGCGCGTCTTTCAGCCGTTTGCGTACCTTTTGCGTTACGGACAGATTCTCCCGCTCCAATCGGCGGTAATACTCCGTTGTCAATCCGGCTTCAAGAGCCATATTCTGTTCGGATATGCCAATTTGCATCCGTTTTACCCGAAAGTCCGTTATCCAAGTCTTATTTTGCAATTTTACCTCCGTTTCTGATTGATTTTGTTCAAAGTTTTGCGTAGTTCGCCTATCTTGTCCGATTTGTACCCCCCTGTTAGATAAAGGGGTTCCGACGTTCGGGCGCGGCTGACGCCGCGCCCAACGCACCGTTCCGTGCCGTCGGCTTTCGCGCTGCACGCCGCCGCACGGACGGCGCGAGCATAGAACAACGCGCAGAGTTCTTTCCTCTGCGCGTTTTGCGTGTACATATTTAATTTCAAAAAAGCAGCGCCATATAATCCTGACGCCCATCAAGTACACGGGTAACTTCTACATATTCGTTGCCCACAACACGATAGAACACAATCTGCTTTGCTACTACTAAAAACCGAATGTCCGTATCTACCGCATAGCGACTGCACAATTCTGTGCCCATAAACGGATTATCCTCTAACAGCATAATCGCGTCATACACCCGACGAGTTAATTTTGCTGCTGCTGACGGATTGTTAAGCTGCTCCCTAATATATCGTTCCGTTGCCCGCATATCTTCAACAGCAGTTTTCTTAAATTTAATTCTCATTCAGCAATACCCAACATAGCCCGGACCTGCTCGGCAGAATAGCTTTCGGTGCAATCATCGCCCTTTTTCAGTTCTTTCACCAACCGTGCCAGAGCCTTTGCCTTAACAATTTCCGCATTATCTCCTGTCACTGCAAAGGGAAACCGCCTGCATTTAATGACTGCTGAAAAAACACATTGATTGCGTCCGTGAGTGTCAACCCCGTTTTTGCATAAATCTGCTCCAATTCTTCACGAATTTCAGGATTCATGCGAATACGGAACATATCTGTTTTTGCAGAAGAAATAACATTATCCATCTTGCAGACCTCCTTTTCAAATTTAGTATAACACATCGTATTCTATGCGTCAATTATGTAGCTACATTGTTGCTACATAATTATTTTGCACACCTCCCAATCTCCTGCAAAAAGTCGTATCCCTTCGGCACGATCGGAGTATAAAACTCCGTAATCACCCCCTTTCCGGTATCGGCATAACCTCTGCCCTTGATATTCTTGAAAAAAAGAACTCCTTTTCGTTTCTCCAAACATCATACTGTATCCAAGTTCGGACATTCTGCCGAGCGCTACACGAAAATTAAACTGGTCACGGATACCGTCACCGAGATACTTTGCATCCGGACGCTGACAAGCGAGAATCAGGAAGAATCCCGCCTGCCGTCCCAGCATGACAATCTGCCGCAGCTTATTCAACACATCTTCGCGCTCCCTACTTGTCAGCATTTCCATAAACGCAACGTACTCGTCAAACACGAGAAAATGCGATGAAAGTCCGAGATATGCATAGTTTTCGCCGGTTTTATAATTTTCCATGCGCTTCATATCCGCACTGCGTTCGTGCATAGCAGAACAGAAATCCGTAATACACTGCACGATCTCCTCTTTGCGGCTGTGCACGTTCGGCAGGACAGCCGACAAATCCGCTAAATCCGCATTTTTCGGGTCAAGAATGTACAAAACCGCATTAGTTTGCAGCAAAGCCCGAATCAGTGTCAAGATAAAATACGTTTTACCGCCGCCTGTACCGCCTGCGATGAGCATATGCGGCAGGCTGTCAAACTCCCAATAGGTGTTCTGCATAAGCCGCATTTTGCCGTGCTCCACGCACACCTCGGAGATGGGGATACGGTTTGCGATCATATCATACAGCAGCGTGTACTCCATAAATCCGTCCAGCAGTTCCCTGCTGACAAGCTCTAATACAAACCGCTTTCCAGCTTGTTTTCCAAGCGCAGCAGCGGTTCTTGAAACTTTCCGAGTGTGATCTCCACCGTGATATGCAAAAAGCCCGTTTTCCATGCGGTAATACATTCGCGGAAAACGGGCAATCTTCGGTTTTGAACTTGCAGGCAGGTCCTTAAAAATCCCTCGGACTGTTTGGTGTCGCTCTGCTCATACCACTGGTTTTCCAGTACCATGCGCGCCAGCTTTTGCCGATGGCGCATTTCATTCAACTTGTCCGGAAACCGGCGGTACAGCAGCCACGCCGTCACGGTACACACTTTTACACCCATGGCCGCGCTGAACAGCAGGTAAGCCACGGACGGACTGCGCCAGTCTGTGCGGATATTCAGCAGTACAAATGCCACGGCAAACACCGCGAACAGCAGGAAAAACACCGTTCGGAACACCAAATCTTTATCGTTCGGACGAATCCGCCTGCCGCGCTTTCTCCACAGCCTGTGCATTACGATTTCTTATCCGCCGGAACATCCTTGTGCGGCTGGCTGTTCTGTGCGGGCGTTTTGAGCACCAGATCGTCCGCCTTGATGTACCAGTCCACCTCGGCGCTGTTGCCGAACGTCACATGGGCGATCGCGCCGAACATCGGGTTGACCAGCTTCACTTCCGCGTTGTACGCAAAATCGCGCACCGGAACGCTCGCCGGAACACTGACCTGAATCATACGGCCCTGCTTGTCGCTTTTCAGATCGTAGGTGCGCTCCTTGACCACCTCGGACGGCGTGCCGTCTGCGTTCTCCTCGAACACCTCGCGGCGCATTGCCGAAAAACGCAGCGTGCCGAGCGTTGCTTCATTTTCACCGAAAAAACCATTGCTGAATCTCATAAATCGTACCGTCCTTTCTCGTTTACGCCTTTTCCATATCTTCCGCGTGTAGAATGTAGTCCACGAACGCGCGGCCGTTGATAACATAGCCCCTCAGCCGTCACAGACGGATTCTTGAGCTTGACCGGCTCCATGTATGCGAACTGCTTCTGGCCTGCCGCGCCGTCGATCACGACCTCAATATCATCCGCACGCTGCACATCGCTGAACAGCTTATAGCGGCGGTACAGCACCTTGGTCTGGGTGCCGTTGCGGCGGGTATCGCCGCGCTTTACCTCGGCCGGACCGCCAAATTCCAGATTGCCGAGCGACTTCGCCATGTTCGGGATAACAAATTTCAGTTCCATAAAAAAAGACCTCCAAGTTCTAATACATCACTTCATCACTTCCGCGATACCCGCCATCACATATTCTGCGCACGGCAGGGCAATCGAGTTGCCGAGTGCGCGATAACGGGCATGATCGCTGATTTCTTCGTCCTTGCAGCCGTATTTTGTCCAGTTTTCAGGCAGACCCATCAACCGCTCACATTCCAGCGGTGTCAGAACGCGCAGGAATCCGTCCCGTTCCTCACCCTCGTACCAAAAAACGAAAACGGTGCTGTTACACTGGCAAGCAGAGTTGGGAACGGTTCTCCTCCTCGTCCGAAGCTGGCGCAGAATCCTTTCTGATCTCCGACCTGTGCCATAGTTCGCATCCGCCGAAGGGAAAACGGTCTAACGATGGGTACCTGCCGCCCTGTTTGAGCAACAGGCACTCCACCTCTTTGGGTGGCGGACAACCCGCCCGGACCGCTAATCGTAGAAAACGGGAGCACAGTCCGGGGCTTAAATAATACTTCTCCGGCACGCTGGCCTGCAAAATCTGCCACGACGAACACGCGCTTGCGCCGCTGTACGAGGGCGGGTTCTCCCCAATACTGGGCGTCCAGCAGTCGCCAAGCGGTATCAGCGCATCCCCCTCGCACCATTCCGGCGTGTGCCCATCCACGAGGAGGCACTGAAACCTCGGCACCTGTGAACGCACTGAGCATGGCTGCAAAATCCAGCCTGTCATTTGAAGAAAACGCTCCTGCAACGTTTTCCCAAATACAGAAAGCTGGATACCGACCATTGGTTGCATATCTCATCTCCTCGATAATTCGCATTGCCTGATAAAACAGGCTGGATTTCTTGCCCGCAAAACCGTTTCTCGTGCCAATCTGCGACAAGTCCTGACAGGGCGAGCCGAACGTAATCACATCGACCGGCGGTATCTCTGCGCCGCTGATTTTTTGTAATGTCACCCAGGTGCAGCATATCCGGGAAATGCCGTTTGGTGATGGAGATCGGGCGTGCTTCGATCTCGCTCGCCCACACAGGTTCCATGCCGCAGTGTACCGCCGCCAGCGGAAACACGCCGATTCCATCGAACAGACTGCCGAGTTTAAGTACGGTCACGCGCATACCTCGTGCGGCCCATCGTGCCATGGATACGACAGTTGCCGGTGCGGATTTTCTTACCGCGCACACGGGCAAGGCAGTCACAATGCTCGTCCGGGTCCAAGTGTGCCCCGCAGTGCGGACAGGTGTTGTAGTACATGAGTATCCCTCCTGCTATTACATGAATTGTCATACTATCTGTACGCTGAACGGCGGCGGTCTGGCAAACAAACAATAGATTTTATATTGAGTAAGCATGATCTTCTCCTTTTTCGGGTAATGAAAAAGCCGTCCTTCTTTTGAGAACGGCTTTCGCTTTACCAGTTTTTGACGTAATATGGTTTGTATTTTAGGAAACAGCTTGTCCTGCTTTATTTTTGTCATTTTACGGTAATTTTGTTGTTCTTGTCACACCGCAGCATGAAAAGGCTTGTACAAATTCCCCTCAAAAGTTGTTCTTATCCCATCGTACCAGAGCAAAAAGCCAGAACAACCTACGACAACCTTCTCCGCCTGATCGACGACCCGGATGTTCGCGAGCCGCTCAAATTCCTGCGAGAACGAGAAGTCGTGCATTTCCAGCGGTTCGGAGACGCGCTGCGCGTTGTGCAGGATAATCTGGATGCCAAGAACTACTATGCCTACAACCCGTCCATCGACATCCGGCCCAAAGAGAAATAACGCATTTGCAAGGAGATGGTCCCTGACCGTCTCCTTTTTTGTGCAAATACTGCATCAATCTAGGGCACTGTGCAAAACAAATTTGAACACTTTACTGTGTAAAGTGTCTTTTTTTTCCGTGCATTTCTGCTATAATGCTATTAAGTAGCGCATATTATATATTTGCCTGATCACTATCGGACAGGCCTTCGCATAAATTTCAGTAAGTAGGGGAACAAGCATGAAAGAACAGAAATTGGTCATCACCGGTATGGGCGCTGTTACGCCGATCGGTATTGGTGTGGACGCATACTGGTCCGCACTGGTGGAGGGACAATGCGGTGTAGGAAAAATTACCCGCTTTGATGCATCCGAACTGCCCGTGCAGATCGCGGCAGAGCTGAAGGACTTCGATCCCGCTGCCTACATGCCGAAAACGCTGGCCCGCACGATGGACCCGTTCATGCAGTTTGCCTTTGTGGCGGCCGAGGAGGCTCTCAAGAACAGTGAGCTGTCCATCGAGAGCGAAAGCGACCGTATCGGCATCGTCATGGGCACTGCAATGGACGGCGTTACCACCGTTGCACAGACGCAGGCTGCGTTCGACACAGGCAAGCGCGTCGGCCCTCGCTTTGTGCCGATGACCATCGGCAACATCGCTGCCGCCCAGATCTCGATTGCTCACGGCATTCACGGCCCGAGCCTGACACTCAATACGGCATGCTCGGCAGGCGGCGACGCCATCATGACCGCAGCGATGCTGCTCCGCTCCGGCGAGGCAGACGCGGTTCTGGCAGTCGGCGGCGAAAGCATTCTGTGCCCGATCGTGGTTTCCGGTCTGTCGCAGGCCAAGGCGCTTTCCCGCCGAAACGACGACCCCGAGCAGGCGTGCCGCCCGTTCGACCTTGACCGCGACGGCTTCGTTATCGGTGAAGGCGGCGGCGCTCTCCTGATCGAGACCGAGGAGCATGCACTCGCCCGCGGCGCAAAAATCCACGCCGTACTCGCCGGTTACGCGAATACCTCGGATGCACACCACGTTACCGCGCCCTGCCCGGACGGCGAAGGCGCTTCCCGCTGCATGAAGCTGGCGCTCAAGAGGGCCGGCATGCAGCCATCCGACATTGGCTATATCAACGCGCACGGCACGTCCACGCCGCTCGGCGACAAGGCCGAAACACTGGCGGTCAAGGCCGTGTTCGGCGGCCGCGAAAGCGCACCGCCGATGAGCTCCACCAAGTCCGCGACCGGCCACCTCATGGGCGCCGGCGGCCTGACCGAAGCCATCGCCTGCATCAAGGCCATCGAGGAAGGCGTTCTTCCGCCTACCCTGCACCTGGCAAAGCCCGATCCGGAATGCGATCTGGATTATGTGCCGAATACCGCGCGCAAGGCGGAAATCAACGCTGCAATGAGCAATTCGCTCGGCTTCGGCGGACAGAATTCCAGCCTGATTGTTGCCAAATACGAAAAATAATTCCTATCAAGAATACGCAGTTAGTGATTATGTATCCTTAAAATTGCGAATTTTTATCCTATTGCAAATAAATATAACAGGGACATCGGCATGCAGCCTGTGTCCCTGTAAGATTTTTCTTCTTGCAATTTCGTGATTGTATGGTATTATAATATTCGTTAAGTAGTTTTAACTCTACATACAACCATCCCCTGAGGTAATTATGAATTGCTAATTCCCCATACAAATTATTAAGAGGTGATCCCTTGAGTCACGAATACACCTATGATATTTCCATGTTCCGCGACACATTTGAAACCCGTTTCACCTATCTGAACGGTTTCCTGCCTAATGTTTCGCGTTTCGGCAGCCGACCGGCACTCTTTGACCCGCATTCCGGCCGCCGCTGGACCTACCGCGAACTGAACGCCGAAGCCAACCGTCTGGCGCATGCGCTGCGCGCGGACGGCGTCGGCAAGAACGATGTTGTCATGTTCACCCTGCTCAATTCGCCGGAGTTTGTTTTCTGCTATCTGGCGGCGCACAAGATTGGTGCGGTCGCGTGTCCGGTCAACTACCGGCAGGGCGCAGGCGAGATTGCACTCGTCATTGATGACAGCACGCCCAAAGCTTTCATCTACGACGCCGAGTTCGGCGAGCTGTCCGGCGGTGCGCTCGACCTGTGCGAGAGCAAGCCTGCTATCAAGATCGTTGTCGGCGCGGATGATGCCGTACCTGCCGGTCAGGTGCGCTATGCGGATTACGTTGCCGATCAGCCGGAGAACGACCCGCCGATCGACTTCGACCCGCACATCTACGACGAGACCACCCGTCTGTACACTTCCGGCACAACCAACCGTCCGAAGGGCGTGCCGATCAACAATATCAACGAGGTGCTTTCCGCGCATGACGTTATGATGCACTTCCTCTCGGTCCGACCGACCGCACGATGAACATGACCCCGTGGTTCCACCGCGGCGGCATCCACCCGGCGGCCCGTGCCCGACCCTCTATGCGGGCGGTGAAGTTGTCATTCTGCGCGATTTTGCACCGAAGCGCTGCCTGGAATATGCCGCGAAGTACAACATTTCGTTCCTGATCGGTGTACCGACCATCATTGCCATGCTCGCCCGCACGCAGGAGCGCACCCCGCACGACCTGTCCGCGCTGCGCGGCATTGTCACCATGGGCGCGCCGTTTGAAAAGAGCGCATTCGAGAAGTACATGAAGCTGCTCACGCCGAACATTTTCAACGGCTACGGCACGACGGAATCCTTCTGGAACACATTTCTGCGCCCGTTCGACCTGCCGGATAACGCAGGCTCGGCCGGCCGCTCGTGTACGGATGACGAGGTCCGCATCGTAAAGCTGCGCGAGGACGGCTCCCATTCCGAGCCGGATGACATGGTCCCGCACGACAACGTGGCCGAGGGCGAGATCATCATCTCCTCTCCGGCAAAGAGCGCATTTTGTTACTATAACAACCCGGAAATGACCGAACAGAAGTTCTACAAGGGCTTTCTGTACACCGGCGATGTCGGTACATGGGACGAGAACGAGTTCGTCACCGTGCGCGGCCGCAAGGACGATATGATCGTTTCCGCAGGCGAGAACATCTATCCGCCGCAGATCGAGGCCGTGCTGAACGACCATCCCAAGGTCGCAGAGAGCGCCGTTATCGGTGCGCCGGACAAGCTGCGCGGCGAAGTTGTTGCGGCATATGTTGTACCGAGCGATCCCTCCCTCACCGTTGAGGAGCTGAAGGAGTACTGCACGAACAGTCCCATGCTGTCCTCGTACAAGTGGCCGCGCATCTACAACATCGTTGATTCCCTGCCGCACACCGCGACCGGCAAAATCATGCACCGCGCCCTGCGCAATAAGGCTTGATAACCGTTCCCTATTGTTAAGGCAATACCGCTCACTCGGAGGGCAAGTCATTCATCAGAAATGACAAGCCGGATAAGGTGACAGGTTGAGATACCTGTTCCTTATTCGGCTTTTTGTATGTATGGAGAATGGAAAATGACATGAACTTATGTCATCCGTTCTCCATTTTATTTTACAAAAACAAAGAAGGGCAGCCACCGGCAGCCCCTGCAGAATGTCATCCTATACAATAATTACTAACTGCTGATCTTACAAAAGTCCCTGCAGTGAATAAACTGCCGCCAGCGCCAGCAGAATGGCGATCAGCGTTTTCAGCACGCGCAGGAATCGTTCTCTTGTGACAAACCGCCGCCAGCCTGTCGGCTTCGGGTCCGGAGGAAGCATTTCGTCCGGTGTCGGCTTATGGTCGAGCAGCCTCACGTCGCAATCCTTGCATTTACGAACATTCTCGACGTATTCCGCGCCGCATTTCGGACACCAAGGCATAATTCGTTACTCCTTCCAGATGAAAATCGGCAGCGGCGGATCATTTTTGCGGTTCATCCACTCACAGCCGAGCACGGTATAGGTTCGGTCGTCGAGTTCCCGCAAGTGAGCCAGAATCGCGTCGCGCTCCTCATAGCCGTTTTCCTTGCCGTAATAGAGCGCAAGCGCCATCAATCCGCCTTTTTTGAGCAGCTTCAGTCCCGCATCAACAGCAGGCAGTGAAGTCTCTGCGGTGGTGAATTTTGTCGGGTCTCCGCCGGGCAGACGGCCGAAATTGAACACGATGCAGTCTACGGTCTCCGGTTCGGCGTAGTGCACCATGTTAGCGTGGCTGTCGAGGTAAACCTCGGCGCTGAGGTGCTCCTTCGCCAGCAGCTCGCGGGTCTGCCGGACGGCATCCTCCTGCACATCAAAGGCCAGCACACGGCCGTTTTCGCCTGTCAGACGGCACAGCAGCGCTGTGTCTCTGCCCTTGCCCGCAGTCGCATCAATACAAAAAATCGCCTTCCCGAACCTGCCGCCGGAGCACATCATGCACAACTGAAAGTGTGTTCATGCTCTGCCCTCCTCAAAAGCGGCCGCCGCCGAGCGCGCGCGCGATTTCGTCCCGCGCAGCCATGAGCGGCGCACGCAGCTCTGCCACGCGCTGGTCGGTCATGCGGCTGACCGGCGCAGACAGCGAAATCGCGTAGGACGCGCGTCCGCGGTAGTCCGGAATGGCGGCCGCAATGCAGCGCACGCCAAGCTCGTTCTCCTCATTGTCGAGCGCGTAACCAAGCTGACGCACCTTGTCGATCTCACGGAAAAACGCGTCCTCATCGACGATGGTGTGCTCGGTCCACGCATGCACATCGCTGTGCTGCCACACGTCGCGCACCTCTGCGGTGTCCCATGTGGCAAGAATTGCCTTTCCAACGCCCGTACAGTACAGCGGCAGGCGCATGCCGATGCGCGAGAACATGCGGATGGCAGACGAGCCGTTATCCACTTTATGGATGTACACAATGTCCTTGTCGTCGCGCATGACAAGGTGAACGGTCTCATCCGTGCACTGCTCGAGCCGCTCAAGCGACGCGCGTGCTCTCTCAACAATATCCAGATTATCCACAATATAGCTGCTCATCTCGCACAGGCGCATACCGGCGCGGTAGACGCTGGTTTCCGCGTCGCGCTGCACATAGCCGCGCGCACACATGCTGGTCAGCAGACGGTGAACCGTGCTTTTGTGCAGGCCGGTTTCCGCAGACAGGCCGCCGATGCTCATGCCGTTGCGGCTGCGGCACAGAGTTTCCAGCAAATCGAATGCGCGGTCGAGCGATTGAACGGTCGATTGCTCCGCCATGAAAACGCTTCCCTTCGTTCCGTATTATAAAACACATCTTCATTATACAGCAAAGCTGCACAAAAACAAGGGATTATTTTGGTGTGGTCGCCAAATGGGGGTCGGTCGCTTGCGAAGCGAACGGAATCTTGCCTGCCCGTCGAGGGCACAAGAAGGAGGACACCGAGGTTTCCTCCTTCTTGTGAATCATCCACTTTCCTAAGAGGGCACGGCGAAATTTGCAGAGCTGAGACTATAGGGGGAACGGCAGTCGGGTTACTCTACCGTTCATTTCGTGAAATATTCACAGTTCACAGATAGATTACTGCTACACAGGTGGTTTACTCTCCGCAGAGCGCGGCATAACAGTGCCGCGCAACCCGTTGGCACGTTGTAACAGACAGCACCTATGAATAAATCTGCTGATAAACGCTATCTTCAGGGGCGAAATTTCTCCTTTTACAAAGCAAAACCACAGTCAAAACGACTGTGGTCTGCGTAAAATGTTTGAATCAGACGTTGAAGCGGAACAGCACCATGTCGCCGTCCTGCATCACATATTCTTTACCCTCGGAGCGAACCAGACCCTTTTCGCGGGCAGCAGCCAGCGAGCCAAGCTCGATGAGGTCCTTATAGTTGATAACCTCAGCGCGAATGAACCCGCGCTCAAAGTCGCTGTGGATCTTACCGGCTGCCTGCGGGGCCTTTGTGCCCTTCTCGATGGTCCACGCGCGGACCTCCTGCTCACCGGCAGTGAGGTAGCTCATCAGGCCGAGCAGGTCGTAGCAGACCTTGATCAGACGGTCCAGACCGGACTCGTGCAGGCCGAGTTCGGACAGGAACATCTCCTTCTCCTCTGCGTCCATGCCGGCGATATCTTCCTCCAGCTTTGCGCAGATCGGCAGAACCATCGCGCCTTCTGCGTCTGCAATGGCCTGTACCGCCTTGAGGCGCTCGTTCTCGGTATCGTTGCCGGTAAAGCCTTCCTCGTCCATGTTTGCTGCGTAGATGACCTTCTTCGCGGACAGCAGATCGCTCTCACCGATGACGCGGTCAATGTCCTCGTCCTCGCCAAAGCCCTCGAAGGTGCGGGCGGTCTTGCCCTCCTCCAGATGCGCCTTCAGGCTCTCGAGGATCTCCACGTCACGGAGCAGCTTCTTGTCTGCCTTCGCAGCCTTGCGGGTGCGGTCGAGACGGCGCTCGAGGTGCTCGATGTCCGCAAGGATCAGCTCGAGGTTGATGGTCTCGATGTCACGGGCCGGATCGACCGAGCCTTCAACATGCACGATGTTCTCATTGTCGAAGCAGCGGACAACGTGAACGATGGCGTCAACCTCGCGGATGTGGGACAGGAACTTGTTGCCCAGACCCTCGCCCTTGCTTGCGCCGCGCACCAGACCGGCGATGTCCACGAACTCGACCACCGCAGGCGTGGTCTTCTTTGCGTGATAGAGATCGGTCAGCGGCTGCAGACGCTCATCCGGTACAGCGACCATGCCGACGTTCGGGTCGATGGTGCAGAACGGATAGTTTGCGCTTTCCGCGCCCGCCTGCGTAATTGCGTTGAACAAGGTAGACTTGCCGACGTTTGGCAGTCCGACGATGCCGAGTTTCATAATATAATTCCTCCAACTTTATAAGGGGATTTTCTACTCCCCGTTTTCTGCATAAAAATAGTATACCGCTTTCGCTGGAATTTTGCAATGTTTTGCGCTATACTAAAGATACCAATTTGTCTGCAAGAGGTGAAAAGCCATGCCTTCTTATGTCACTTACCATATTTTTGCGGCTACCGTACAGCGCGTAACCAGTGATTCGGTCGCCCATATCGCGTCCTCCTACCCGGCGGCCTACCGATGGGGCTCGCAGGGACCGGACCCGCTGGCGCTCTATCACGCGCCGTTCCCGTCCGCGCTGCGCAGACTGCCGAACCGCGTCTGCACCGAGCCGCCCGCGCCGCTGTTCGAGTCACTGTGCAAAGCCGCCGTTGCGTCGCACAACACGGCTGCACTCGCGTATGTATTTGGATTCTGCACGCACTATGCGCTCAGCCGCGTAACCTATTCGTTTGTTTCCGCACAGGCGGACAGGCTGTCGCAGTTCATGCCAGGCTACTCTGCCGAGGCACGCCGCCATTTAGTCGAGAGCGACATCGACGGTGTGATGATCGCGGATTTTGTCTCGGACACGCCCGCCGAGTACGAGGCGTACCGTCAGCTGGAGCCGGATGCGCCCGAGTCCCCTCTCGCGGCGAAAATTCTGGCGCAGGCCCTGCGGGAGACGTATGGCGTGCACATCACGCCTGCCGCCGTCTACCACTCGATGAACGATATGCGCCGCATGCACCATCTCGCGCATCAGGGCGCCTCTGCGCTCACCCGTCTGCAGCGTTTCGAGCACCTGATCGGCAAATCCGGTTTTGCGTCCTCGCTCATCCGTCCGACAGAGCCGCTCGCGGCGGACTGCACCAATCAGGAGCACCGTCCGTGGACATCCCGCACCGGCGAGCGAACGGATTCATTCTCCGATCTGTTTGATGCCGCCGTGCCGCTGGCAGTCTCGCTGCAGCGTGCCGCTCTCGACCGCTATTATCAGCAGAAGCCGCTCGATCCGCGCTTTTTCCCCACGGATTTTACGGGCACACCCATCAAAAAGTAAAAATTTAATAACTTAGCGACAGGTTTCGTATGACTTCGCTCCCTGAAATGGGTATTCTTGGTGCTGTTACCAAACTGTAACCATTGAAAGGGAGTGAATATGGCGCACATCATTCCGCCATACTACCATCATGCGACACCTGTTATCTTTTGTTTTGGGCGTGATTTCACGCCTGCTCTACCTGCTTCTACGGCTCATCCTGCTGCTCGACCGCACGATCTGCCGCGTATACGACCTGCCGGTCTGGAGCCGGTTCGCCGGTGTTCTGCGGCAGGCAGGCCGCCGCCGTTCGGTCTGTGCGCTGAGCGTATTCGGACTGCTGTTCCTGCTGCCCGCTCTGCTGCTGACCAGGCCGGGCACGCTGCTGCTTGCGGACGGTCAGCCGCTCGGTGTTATCGAGGACAGCGCAACGCTGCTGAACGCAGTAAACGCGGTTGAATCCAGCGCATCCGCTGTTTCCGGCACGGACTATTACCTGCCGCTGCGCCTGCAGGCCAGGCCGGTGCGGACAGCCGCTCCCCTGCTGACGCAGGAGGAACTCGAGCGCAATCTCATCACTGCCAGCGGCGAGCTGGACACGCTTGCCATTATTTCGGTGGACGGCAGACAGACCGCCATTGCCGCCGACACGGACGGCGCTCAGGCCGCGCTCGACCGGATCAAGGCCGCGTACACGACAGCGGCAGACGAAAACGTACACTTCCTGCAGACCGTCCGCGTGGACAAGGCCGTTGCGCCAGCCGCGCTTGCAGAGACCGATTCCGCGCTGTATGATACCCTGTCGCAGTGCCTTGACGTGACCGCGACCCGCGCCGTCACCTACACCGAGCAGATTCCGTTCGACACCGTGACGCAGGAGAACGAAAATCAGGACCAGACCTACCGTGAAACCGTTCAGCAGGGCTGTGCGGGTACAGCGCAGGTCACCGCCGAGATTGAAACCGTGGACGGTGAGGAGCGCACGCGCACCATCTTGGCGCGCACCGTGCTCCGGCAGGCCACCGACGAAATTGTCGAGGTCGGCACGCGCAATGTCGGCATCGGTACCGGAGAATTTGCCGTGCCGCTGAACAGCTACACGTTTACCTCTGCATTCAAGTACCGCTGGGGACGCCTGCACGGCGGCGTGGACCTCGCCGTGGACGAAGGCACGCCGGTCTATGCCGCGGATAACGGCAAGGTCATCGTCGCGGAGGACTCCGGCAACGGCTACGGCAGCTATATCATCCTCGACCACCAGAACGGCTTCAAGACGCTGTACGGGCATAACTCACAGCTGCTCGTGTCGGTCGGCGATGTAGTCGGCAAGGGAGAGAAGATCGCGCTTTCCGGCAATACCGGCAACTCCACCGGCCCGCATCTGCATTTTGAGGTGCAGGTCAATGATGAAAAAGGTAGATCCCACCCAGTATGTGCAGTTGAGTTAACCGGTGAAGTAATGGAAAATTGAGAATGGAGAATGGAAAATGACGCTATCCCTGCGCGAGTTCCATCCTCGCCGCGTGGAAGTACGCGCTGCGCGCGTTATTATATCGCGCACGGCGCGATACCACAATTCTCAATTCTCCATTATCCATTCTCAATAAAAAAGAGATTGGCAAAGCCAATCTCTTTTTTAATGTTACTCCATCGCCTCGACTTCATCAATCTTGGTGAGGTACTTATCCTGATAGAATTTGAGCTTCTCCGCGAACTGCGGGGTCTCCTTATATGCCTGCTTGACGTAGGCGTGCGTATCAAACTCTGCTGCACCCTCCGCCAGCTGGATGGTATAAATGGCGATATTCGAGCAGTGGTCGCTGATCTTCTCAAGGTCATGCACAATATCCAGGAAGTGGATACCTGTCTGCATGGTGCACTCGTTCCGGCCCAGACGCTCGATGTGGCGGCTCTTGAGACGCTCCTTCATCGTATCCACGACTTCTTCCAGCGGCTCGACCATACGGGCGGTCGAAACAGCCTGATTGTCATAGCCGTCAACGGTCATGTCGAGCACCTCGGCAACCGCTTCGCACATGGTGCGCAGCTCCTGCATCGCACTCGGCGAGAAGGACAGACCGGCCTCACGGAACTCGTCGGCACGCTCGAAGATGTTCTGCGCATAGTCACCGATCTTCTCAAAATCGGACAGCGAGTGCATCATCTCGGCCATCTGGCGGCGCTGATCGACCGAACGGATGTTGTGGATGGTAGTCAGGTAACGGCCAATCTCAACCTCTGCACGGTCGAGGAAGGCCTCGTGCTCGTGGAAGATCTCCTCGTTTGCAGCCGCGCTGCCGAACAGCGGGTCGGTTGCCAGATGGAAATTCTGCTTGGCAGTGTCGCCCATGTCGGCAATGCAGCGCTGCGCCTGATCGAGTGCCAGGGACGGCGTGGTCAGGAAGCGAGGCTCCAGCTTTGCCAGAGGGTCTTCCTGCGTCTCCTCGGCAGGCACGCTTGCCGTTGCCAGCTTGACCAGCAGACCGGTGAACGGCAGGAACAGCACCGTACAGGTGAGATTGAACAGCGTATGGAAGTTTGCGATGCCGCCCTTGTCGATTGCGTTATCCCAGAAAGAGAGAAACCAACCGTGTACTGAATCGCATAAATGCCGATCAGGAACAGGATGGAGCCGATCAGGTTGAAGTAGAAGTGTACCATCGCGGTACGGCGGGCATTCTTGGAGCCGCCCACCGAGGACAGGAATGCGGTGATACAGGTACCGATGTTCTGACCGAGGATGATCGGGATAGCAGCCGAATAGGTGATCGCACCCGTGGTAGACAGCGCCTGCAGGATACCAACCGATGCGGAGGACGACTGGATGATCGCGGTAACGCCCGCGCCAACCAGCACGCCGAGCACCGGATTGGAGATAGCAGCGAACAGATCCGCGAACTGCGGCAGATCAGCCAGCGGTGCAACTGCGCCCTCCATGACCGACATGCCGATGAACAGAATACCGAAACCGGTGAAGATATCCGCGATATCGCGGGTACGGCGCTTTTTGCAATCATCATAATGATTACGCCGACCAGCACGATGATATATGCCAGATTCTTTGGCTTGAGCAGATCCATGAACAGGTTGCCGCTGCCCTCGCCGCCAGACAGACGCAGGATCTGCGCGGTAATCGTGGTACCGATGTTGGCACCGAGGATAACGCCGACCGACTGCTTGAGCGTCATGATACCGGCGTTTACAAAGCCGACAACCATAACGGTCGTTGCGGACGAAGATTGAATGACCATGGTAACGACCATGCCCATCAGCAGAGCCGTAACGACATTGCCCGTCATTTTTCGAGTGTTTTCTCCAGTTTAGAGCCAGCTGCGCGCTCCAAACCCTTTCCCATTGTCGTCATACCGTAGATGAACAGCGCAAGACCGCCGATCATCTGCACGATTGACAGCACATCAAAACCCATATGCTTCCTCCCGTTTTGTTACACAATCATTTTCATTATTTCTTGACGATTCGCATACATTTTAATTATATGGTTTTTTACATGGTACTGTCAATAAAAATTGCGTTAATACGCAGGCTTTACACACATTTAACATTGGTTTTCGATTGTATTGGGTACAACCCGAGTCTCGGTGATCTTAATTTGTAAATATTCTGCACAGGGTTCGCCGCACCCGCGGCGGTGGGCAGAGAGGGTAGACACCTGCGGTTTCTACCCTCTTAACTCCCGTTTCCCTTTATTTCTTAGTCTGGCGCAGACCGGAGACCGGCGACCGCTCCGAAAATTGGAGAACGGCAGAGGATTTTTTTTTTCTTCCGTATGTTTCTCAACATATTCGCAGTGTCAGATACCGTACTGCTACACATATGGTTTACTCTACGCAGGCGCAACACAAGGTGAATTGCCCAAAGGGCAAGAGAAGGTGCCCTGGGGATAACAGTGTTGCGCAACTCGTTTACGCGTTATTATGAACAACACCTGCGGATTCCACTTTACTAACAAACTTTACCGCAGGGTACGCCAAGGTGAATTGCCCGAAGGGCAAGAGAAGGTCCTCTGGAGGATACCCGTGTCGCGCAACTCGTTGGCTCGTTATTACGGACGGCACCTACGAATATAATCCATTAATATCATTTAACAACTATCCGTAGGGCGGGGTGCCCTCACCCCGCCGTTCCCCAATACCCCCCTTATGTTAAACCCAACCGGAGACATTGTTTCATCTGTACGTTCATTTTCCATTCTCCATTTTCAATCCTCAATTACTCCACAGAACGCAAAAAAGGCCCCCAAAGGGGTCCTTTTCTGTGTGCATAAGACTCTTACTTAATATTATCAAACAGTCCGGTAAAATCAAACGTTGCAAAGTAGTCCTTCGGGGTCTCTGCGCGGCGGATCATCTCTACCGAGCCGTCCTCGCAAAGCAGCAGCTCTGCGGAACGCAGCTTTGCGTTATAGTTATAGCCCATCGAGAAGCCGTGTGCGCCGGTATCGTGGATATAAACGTAATCGCCGATGTCAATCTGCGGCAGATTGCGGTCAACGGCAAACTTGTCGTTATTTTCGCAAAGACTGCCGGTCACGTCGTAGGTATGATCGCACAGCGCGTTTTCCTTGCCGAGCACGGTGATATGGTGGTATGCGCCGTACATCGCCGGACGCATGAGGTTTGCCGCACAGGCGTCCAGACCGGCATACTCCCTTATAGGTATGCTTCTGGTGGATGCACTGGGCAACCAGAGCGCCGTAAGGGCCAAGGATAAAGCGGCCCATCTCGGTATAGATGGCAACATCATCCATGCCGGCCGGAACAAGAACCTCGTCGTATGCCTGATGCACGCCTTCACCGATGGCCATGATGTCGTTCGGCTCCTGCGACGGACGGTACGGGATGCCCACGCCGCCGGAGAGGTTGATGTACGCGATATGCACGCCGGTCTCCTTCTGCACGTCAACCGCCAGCTGGAACAGGATGCGTGCCAGTGCCGGATAGTACTCATTGGCAACCGTGTTGGAGGCGAGGAATGCGTGAATGCCGAAATGCTTAACACCCTTTTGCTTCATGTACTTGAACGCTTCGACCAGCTGCTCGCGGGTCATGCCGTACTTGGCCTCCTGCGGGGTATCCATGATGGAGTTGTTCAGCACAAAGTCGCCGCCCGGATTGAAGCGGCAGGACATGGTCTCCTTCCAGTCGCCTACTACCTTGTCGTAGAAATCGAGGTGGGTAATATCATCGAAGTTGATGATGGCGTTCAGGTCGGACGCGAGCTTGTAGTCCTCTGCCGGAGTAACGTTGGAGGAGAACATGATGTCATGCTCCTTTACGCCGCAAACATCGCTGAGCTGCAGCTCGGGCAGACTGGAGCAGTCACAGCCAAAGCCTTCCTCATGCAGAATCTGGATGAGACGCGGGTTCGGCGTCGCCTTAACAGCGAAGTATTCCTTGTAGCCCGGATTCCACGCAAATGCTTCCTTTACCTTGCGGGCGTTCTCACGGATCGCCTTCTCATCGTAAATATGGAACGGAGTCGGATAGGTTTTAGTGATCTCCTGCACTTGCTGGAGCGTCAAAAAGGGTTTCTTTTCCATTGGTGTGTTCGCCTTTCCTTTACTGGGGTATTCAATCGGTATTCTTACCGAGAATTCGCTCAAATCGACGGCGCATATCGTTTTCCATGCGCTGGGTCTCGATTTCATCGATATCAACGATACGGCCGTCCTTGATGATGACCACCATGCCCTCGCACAGCATTGCAGGTGCATCGGCACGGTCGAAATTCACCATTTCGCCGTTTACTTCAACGACTACGGAATCGCCTTCAAAACGGTCTACAATTCCGGTCTGCTTTGTCATAGCAGTCTCCTCCTCGCCTCATTGATTCTGGGCGGTACCACATTGGGTATTCCCTTTTTACTTACATTACTTACTCTTAAGGCAATACCGCATAATTGAACAAGAGTGATTTGCGAGTAAATTTTGCGTACTGACGAGGCACAGTTTTGCGGTAATACTTGATGTATTACCGTAAAACTGCAACAAAGTCAGGACACAAAATTTCCGCAAAGCACCGCCGCTTTAATTGTGCGGTGTTGCCTGAAATTCTGCTTTGCAGATTACTCTACGCAGTGACGGTAGGAATCGAACTCATCGGTCACTGCCTTGGTCGGTGCCGGTGTCCAGCAAGCTGACAACAACGATGGCAAGCAGACCGAACACAAAGCCCGGCACGATCTCATACAGATCGAAGATGCCGCCGGACAGCTGCGCCCATACCAGATCGACCACGCCGCCGACGATAATGCCGGCATACGCGCCCTGCTTGTTCGTGCGTCTCCAGAACAGCGAACACAGAACCAGCGGACCGAAGGCAGAGCCGAAGCCGCCCCATGCGTAGGATACCAGACCAAGGATGGTGCTGTTCTGGTTGGTTGCGATCAGAACAGCGATAATTGCTACCGCCATAACGCAGCCGCGGGAGACCCACATCAGCTCCTTCTCGCTTGCGTTCTTGCGGATCTTGTTGTGGTAAAAGTCCTCCGTGATAGCGGATGCGGTAACCAGCAGCTGGCTGTCCGCAGTGGACATGATGGCTGCCAGAATAGCCGACAGGAAGATACCGGCGATGAATACCGGGAAGATCTTCGCTACCATGCTGATGTAGATGGTTTCCTGATTGCCGTCATTGAGCAGCAGTCCGTCGCCGAGGAACATACGGCCGGAAACGCCAATCATGATAGCCGCGGTCAGCGAGATAAGCACCCATACCGTAGCAATGCGGCGGGATTTCTTGATCGCCTGCGGAGACGAAATGCCCATAAAGCGCACGAGGATATGCGGCTGACCGAAGTAGCCGAGACCCCATGCAAGCAGAGAGATGATGCCCATTGCAGTATACGGCACGCCGGTCGCACCGTCAACGAGCATATTCAGGAAATTCGGATTGAACGCTTCCACCTGCGAGAAAGAACTCGGTCGGGCCGCCCATCGAGAAGATAGCGATGGTCGGAACCGCGAGCACGCAGAAGAACATCAGGATACCCTGGAAGAAGTCGGTCCAGCAAACAGCGAAAAAGCCGCCTGCAAACGTGTACGAAATAACGACTACTGCACCGACCAGCAGCGACACCATGTACGGAATGCCGAATACGGACGAGAACAGCTTCGCGCAGGATACAAAGCCGGACGCAGTGTAAAACAGGAAAAACACCAGAATAAACACCGCTGCAATAACCGAAATCCAGCCGCTTTCATCGTGGAAACGGTTTTTTAAGAACTGCGGCAGCGTAATCGCATCACCTGCGGTTTTGGTGTACTGGCGCAGACGCTTTGCAACGAGCAGCCAGTTAAGGTAAGTGCCAATAGCCAGACCAATGGCGATCCAGCCTGCGGAAATACCGGACAGGTACGCCGCACCCGGCAGGCCATCAGCAGCCAGCCGGACATGTCGGACGCCTGTGCGCTCATGGAGGTTACCCACGAGCCAAGCTGTCGGCCGCCCAGAAAATACTCATTTGTCGTGCGGTTTTTGCCGACGAAATACATGCCTATGCAGAGCATAAAGATCAGGTAACAGCAGAATGCCGCTATTGTGATTATGCTGTCAAAAGTCATATGTTTTACCCTCCTAAAATTTCATTTTAATTATACACGGAAACGTGCAATTTTGCAAGATTTCACGAAGGAAATTGCATCTTTAGCGAAAAATATACACTTTGCACAATTTTCCGCCGAGGAAAATGACAGCAGTTATCACAAACGCACCCAACATATCCTCATTCTGCAATATCGGACGGGCTCTCCTGCACGAGAAGGCGTCCGGCGGTACGGTCGATGCCAATGGCGCCGAGCGGCGCGGTAATCAGGATGGCGAGCACCGCCACCGAAAGCACCAACTGTCCGCACGGCAGACCCATCGACAGCGGCACCGAGCCGATGGCTGCCTGCACGGTTGCCTTCGGCAGATAGGCAATAACACAGAACAGGCGCTCCTTTCGGTTCAGCCCGGTACCGAGCATACAGATGCTCACGCCGACCGCGCGGAACACGAGCGCAAGTGCGATCATGAGCACAGCGGCGGCACCGGCCTGTACTGCGCAGCGGATATCCACAGCCGCGCCGACCAGCACGAAAAAGAATCGCTTCGGCAGCGATCCACAGCTTGCCGAACTTGGCGGACAGGCGTTTGGTGACTTTTTCCGGACTTTTTGATCTTGAGCACGCACGCCATGCTCATAACGGCCAGCAGTCCGGACACGGACACGATGCCTTTGAGCCATGTCTCCACCGCCATCAGCAGGAACGACAGGCCGAGAATCAGAATAACCTTCGTGCTGTTGCGGACATAGCAGCCGTGCCGGTACGCGGTTTCAAGGAACAGGTGCAGCAGCAGACCGACAGCCGCACCGAGCGCCACGCCGAGCACAATGGAAACCGGGATGTTCACGAAATCCATCATGTTGGCACTGCCGCCCTGTGCCATGCCGACAAAGGTCGAGAACAGCACGATCACATAAATATCGTCACAGGACGCGCCCGCCAGTATCATCTGCGGAATGCCCTGCCCTGTTCCCCGCTTTTCTTCCATCAGCTGTACCATTCTCGGCACAACCACCGCCGGAGATACCGCACCGGGCACGGCACCCATGACGGCCGCTTCTATCCGGTTGATGCCCAGAATGTGCGGCGCAAGCAGGAAAAACGCCAGAATCTCACAGCTTGCGGGCACGCAGGCCATCATGACAGCTGGTCGGCCGACTTTTTCAGGGCAGACAGGTCGAGCGACAGACCGGCCTTGATCAAGATGATGATAAGCGCCATCTGCCGCAGCTCGGACGAGATAGACAAAATGGAATCGTCCAGCCAGTTCAGCACATACGGCCCTATCAGAATGCCTGTGAGCAGCATACCGATGATGCGCGGCAGACCGATCCGGCTGCATAGTGCCGCCGCAGCCAGACCGAGCAGAAATACGAGCGCGAGTGAAGTTAACATAGTTTTTCCTCCCAGAAACGCAGAAAAGCCGATGGCATCTGCGTAAATTTAACGCAGAAGTCATCAGCTTTGAATAATCGAAGCGGTTTAGGACGTTTGTCCAAGGGAGAACCTCATTCCCCTGTTGCAGTTCCCATTATACTGTATAGGAGCCGTCTTGTAAAGCGAAATTTACAGCGCCATCGCTCTCGCCAGCTTGCTGGTCGGCTCAACCACGAGGTCAAGCTGCTGCGCCAGCTCTACGGCAAGCGCGTGGAAGGTATCCTCGCTGCCTGCGACATACTCAAGTTCGATCTCGCACAGCGGCGCCGATTTACCGTTATGACGCAGTTCGCCTTCGTCAAGCGCCATTTCGCACACGGTATCGCCCTCCTGCAGCAGCACCGCACACCGGCGGAACGAAACCGTGCAGATTTCCTGCAGGTCGGCTGCCAGCGCCCGCTCGCACAGGTCGTTCGGCGCACCAAGCTCGGGCAAACGGCGCAGACCGTCAAGCAGAGAGACCGCCTCGCACTGGTACTCCTCGTGGGCACGCATGCCGTCCGGCGTATCCGTGTTGCGCAGCTTCATGCAGCACACGCTGCGGTCGTTCTCGCGGCGCAGACGCAGTGCCGCCTGATGTTCCTTCAGCAGTCCGTCCGCCGTGTCAAAATAGCTGGATTCCATGTTGATGGTTCGGCTCTGGCTGCCAATGCGCGAAGAAGCCCACAAAAGCGCCTGTCCGAGCAGCTTCTCGTCCGCACGCCATTTGTATTCCTTCTCCATCGTTTTATCCATGCTCGTACCTGTCCGTTTCCGTAGATGATATACTTGGTCGTGGTCAGCGCGTTCAGTCCCATCGGGCCGCGCGCGTGCAGCTTCTGGGTCGAAATGCCGATCTCCGCGCCGAAGCCGAACTCAAAGCCGTCTGTAAAGCGCGTGGACGCATTGACATAGACAGCCGCCGCGTCCACTTCCTCAAGGAATCGCTGCGACGCATCATAATCGCGGGTGACGATACACTCCGAGTGACCGGTGTTAAAGCGGTTAATGTGCTCGATGGCCTCGTCCAGCGAATCGACCACCTTGCAGGAGATTTCGTAGCCGAGGTATTCTCTGCCGTAATCCTCATCGGTCGCGGGCGCAATGCTGTCACCGAGGATGTCCATCGTGCGCGGACAGCCGTGGATGGCTACATGGTCGGGTGCAAGGCCCTCTGCTGCCATCGGCAGGAACTGCTCTGCAACGTCCTTGTGGACGAGCAGGCTTTCCGCCGCATTGCACACGCTCGGGCGCTGGCACTTGGCGTTGACGAGAATATTCTTCGCCATCTCAAGGTCGGCAGTCGCATCAACGTAAACGTGGCAGTTGCCCGTGCCGGTCTCGATGACGGGCACGGTCGCGTTCATGACAACCGAGCGGATCAGTCCTGCGCCGCCGCGCGGAATCAGCACATCGAGATAGCCGTTCAGCTTCATCATCTGGGTTGCGGTGTCGCGGCTGGTGTCCTCCACCAGATTGATGGCGTTCTCCGGCAGACCTTCAGCCGCCAGTGCCTCGCGCATCAGCCTGGTCAGGCACATGGAGGACTGGAACGCCTCCTTGCCGCCGCGCAGAATGCACGCCGAGCCGGCCTTGAAGCACAGCACAGCCGCATCCACGGTAACGTTCGGACGAGCCTCGTAGATAATGCCGATCACACCCATCGGCACGCGCTTCTGACCGATGTTCAGGCCGTTCGGACGCTTATGCATCCAAAGCACCTCACCGACCGGGTCGGGCAGCGCCGCCACCTGACGGCAGCCTTCGGCAATGCCCGCAATGCGCTTTTCGTCCAGCATCAGACGGTCGATCAGGCCGTCGTTCAGACCTGCCGCTCTGCCGTTTTCAATATCAATCCTGTTTGCCGCGATGATCTCGTCCGCATGTGCCATCAGCGTGTCCGCAATGGCGAGGATGCCGCGGTTTTTATCGTTCGTGCCGAGCTTCGCCACCGCGTATTTCGAGCGGCGGGCATCTTCGGCGATCTGCATGAGCGTTCTCATTATATATTCACCTCATAATCTGCACAATTTATCTCGTAGGGCGTGACGACCTCGGCACGCCGCTGTAAACCATCTGCAATTCGTTAGAAACGGTGCGCCGAGTCGTCGCGCCCTACGGTATACGTTAGCGTTCGCGTTGGAACAGGGTTCCAACCTCTTTACCGTCCACAATATCATACAAAAGTCCCTGCTTATCGCCGTTGGCGACCATCATGGGAATGCCTGCGTCCATGCAAAGCTCTGCGGCGGTGATTTTGGTCGCCATGCCGCCCGTGCCGTGCGCGGAACCGGCGCCGCCCGCCATACGGCGGATTTTTGCGTCGATCCTGCCGACGTGGTTAATCAGCTTGGCCTGCGGGTTGGTGCGCGGGTTGGAGTCGTACAGGCCGTCGATATCCGAGAAGATAACCAGCAGATCGGCATCGCACATGCGTGCCACGACTGCGGACAGCGTATCGTTATCACCGAAGTTCTCGATGTGCTTCAGCTCGGCGGTTGCAACCGTGTCGTTCTCGTTGATGATGGGCACAACGCCGATCTTGGTCAGCGCGGTAAACGTGTTATGGATGTTGGTGCGCTGGTCGTCATCGACGATATTCTCGCGCGTCAGCAGGATCTGCGCCACGTTGATGCCGTATTCCAGAAACATTTTGTCGTAAATGTGCATCAGCTCGCACTGCCCGACAGCAGCCGCCGCCTGCTTGACCGACAGCTCCTTCGGTCTCTCCGCCAGGCCGAGCTTTGCCGTGCCGACCGCCACCGCACCCGAGGATACGAGCACCATCTCGAAGCCGCGGTTCTGCAGGTCGCTGATCGTGCGTACCAGACGCTCGATACGGCGGATATTCGGCTTGCCGTTGTCATAAGTCAGCGTCGAGGAGCCGACCTTGACGACAATGCGCCGGACCTCGTTCATGTTCAGCATAAAAATGACCTCCAAAAGATAACGTGGAAGCCTTTTCCCGGACTTCCGCCAATATACACATTTTATCACACTAAAACGCGCGAGACAAGCCGAACACAAATCTTTTACACTTTATACACATTGTGAAAATTCTATACGGAGTTTTTATCGTTTGCACAGAATTTTTATTTCAAAACCTGTCATATTGTGCTATACTATATCTTATCTTCTTATGCCTATTCGAGCAGAGCCGCCTGTTTTCGGCTGCTCTGCCTGCACTATATTTAATGAAAGGAAGGGACCCGTTATGGCAAACCGCATGGTTCTTCATATTGCCGGTCAAAAATACAACCTGGTCTCCGACGAGAGCGCGGACTATATGCATGAGGTAGCCGAGCTGGCACGCCAGACCGTAGCGCACTGCGGCGGCTCGCCGTCGTTTGCGTCCACACGCGCGCTGGCACTGGCAACGGTCACGCTGGCGGATGATTACATCAAGGCCAAGTCTGCCGCCGAAGCCGCTGAGGCAAAATGCCGTGCCCTCGAAGCCGAGCTTGCCGCACTGCGCGACCGGCAGGCGCAGAATAACGGCAAGCACCCGAATCACAACCGCAAATGAGGAATAAAGTAGAACTTCTTGCTCCCGCCGGTTCGCCGGAGGGCATGCGCGCCGCTGTGCAGTCGGGCGCGGGTGCGGTGTACATGGGCTTCGGCACCTTCAATGCGCGCCGCAACGCGCAGGGCTTTTCGCACGAGGAAATGGCGGACGCCATCGCCTACTGCCGCGCACGCGACGTAAAAACCAATATCACACTCAACATTCTTGCGGGCGACCGCGAGCTTGAGGACGCCCTTGAGGACGCAAAATTCCTGTACGAAGCAGGCGCGGACGCGCTTATCGTGCAGGATCTGGGTCTGGCGCGGCTCATCCATGCGCACGCGCCGGATTTCGCTCTGCACGCCTCCACGCAGATGACCATCCACACGCTCGACGGGGCAAGGCAGGCGCGCGACATCGGCTTTTCGCGCGTGGTGCTCAGCCGGGAATGCTCCCGCGAGGAGATCAAACTCATCACCGAGCAGGCCGGTGTCGAGACCGAGGTGTTCGTGCACGGTGCGCTGTGCATGTGCTACTCGGGTCAGTGCTACCTGTCCGCCGTGATCGGTCAGCGCTCGGGCAACCGCGGTCTGTGCACAGCCGTGCCGCCTGCCGTACAGCGGCGGCTATCCGCTGTCGCTCAAGGATCTCATGCTCGCCGGACACGTTGCCGAGCTTTCCGACTGGGGTGTGTCCTCGCTCAAGATCGAGGGGCGCATGAAGCGGCCGGAGTACGCCGCTATTGTAACCAAGGTCTACTCTGACCTGCTCCGCGAGCACCGCAGACCGACCGCCGAGGAGCGCGACATTCTGCGCCGCGTATTCTCGCGCGACGGCTTCACCGACGGCTACTACACCGGCAAGCTGGGCGACAGCATGTTCGGCACCAAGACCGATGTGCCGATGAACGAGGTAAAGAAACTCTATGACGAGGCCGCGCACCGCTTTGCCGAGGGCAAGGAGGCGCCGCTCGTGCCGGTTTCGCTCTGCTTTACCGCCCGCAAGGACACCGGCGCGGTGCTCAGTGCGGACGGCGTTTCGGTCGTCATGCCGGTGGAGCAGGCGCAGAACCGCCCGACCACACCGGAGATGATCGAAAAATCGCTCAGAAAGACCGGCGGCACGCCGTTTTATATTGAGAATATGCGTATCGAGGTGCAGGACGGTCTGATGATCCCGGCGTCCGTGATGAACGGCATGCGCCGCGATGCACTCGACCTTCTGCTGGCAAAACGCGGCGTTGCGCCCTCCCGCGACTGGCTGCACGGCAGCGTGCTGCCGCGCGACGATGAGGCCGCTGCCCGCGAGGGCTTCCGCGGCTACACCGCCACGGTGCGCACCAAGGCGCAGGCGGATGCGCTGCGCGAGCTTGGTCTGAGACCGTTTACGTCCCGCTTGAAGTTGCAGCGCAGACCGGACTGCCCGCCATCCTGCCGCGCGTGTTCTCGGACAATGAGCAGCCGCAGATCGAGATGCTGCTCGGTGAAGCCATGAGCCGAGGAACCGACACGGTTCTCGCCGGAAACATCGGTCACATCCCGCTTGCAAAGAGATTGGGCTTTACCGTGCACGGCGATTTCGGTCTGAACGCCTACAACAGCAAAACGCTGAGCGCGCTGGCTGAAATGGGCGTTTCCCGCCAGACGCTTTCGTTCGAGGCTCGTCTGGCGCAGATTCGAGATATGCGCGGTCCGCTCGAGACCGACCTGATCGTCTACGGCCGTCTGCCGCTGATGATCTTTGAAAACTGCGCCATCCGCCGTCAGCACGGCGGCAAGTGCTCGTGCCAGAACGGCGTGACGTACCTCACCGACCGCCGCAAGGAGCGTTTCCCGCTGCTGAACGAATTCGGCTGCCGCAACACGCTGCTGAACAGCCGTCCGCTCTGTCTGCGTGAGGATTTTTCCCGGCTGGGCGTACAGACCGCGCGTCTGCAGTTCACCATCGAATCGCCCGAGGAATGTGTGCGGATCGCCCGCGCGTTCCTGTCCGGCGCACCGCTGGACGGCGAATTTACCAACGGATTATATAAAAGAGGAGTCGAATAATGGAGATCGTTTTAGCGTCCGCTTCGCCGCGGCGCAGGGAGCTTCTGAGCCTTATCACCGAACACTTTACGGTCTGCCCTGCCGATGCGGACGAAACCCTGCGGGATGCGCCGCTCGGCGAGGAAGTCACCCGTCTTTCCCGCCTCAAGGCCGAGGCTGTGCAGGCGCAGTACCCGAACGCCGTGTGCATCGGCTCGGATACCATGGTCACGATCGACGGACTGCGCCTCGGCAAGCCGAAGGACGCGGACGAGGCCGCTTCCATGCTCCGCCGTCTGCGCGGACGCACCCACGAGGTGCTGACCGGACTTGCCGTGCTCACGCCGGACGGCGGGGCGCACACGCTGCACACCTGCACGCGCGTCACCTTCCGCGATTTTGCGGAGGACGAGCTTGCCGCCTACCTCGCTACCGGAGAGCCGCTCGACAAGGCCGGCGCCTACGGCATCCAGGGCCACGGCGCACTGCTCATCAAAGGCATCGAGGGCGACTATTACAGCGTCATGGGTCTGCCTGTGGCTCCGCTTTATACCATTCTGCGCGATATTCATGCGGTGTAAGCCGCATTTACCTGCTGAAATTCCACATTTCAGTGCAACATTATGAAAGGAAGATTCGTTTTGCGACGACGTCATAAAGTCGGCTCTCCGCTCCTGATCGGTGCGGCAGTCGTCATTCTGCTGTGCATTCTCCCCGCGGTGTACAGCGGCATCAGCGGCAATTCCTCGCCGATCACGAGAGCCGCCGGTACGGTTGTCCGGCCGTTTCAGCGGTTCGGCACCGGTGTCGGACACTTTTTCAGCAAGGGACTGGATTATTTCACCGAGTTTGATGCACTCAAGGCCGAGAATGAGCAGCTCAAGCAGCAGATCAGCGACAATGCACAGCTTGTGCGCGACGCACAGAGCGCGCTCGAGGAAAACAACCAGCTGCGCTCTCAGCTTGGGCAGCCGGAGAACACCCGCACCACCACCACGGTCAGCGCCGAGGTCATCGCCCGCAGTCCGGGCGACTGGGCGGATACGCTGACGCTGGACAAAGGGCAGCTCGAGCGGCGTCAACAAGGACGATCTTGTAACGACCGTGGACGGCATGCTCGGCTTTGTCAGCGAGGTGACCGACAACACCTGCGAGGTGACTTCCATCACCGACCCGAAAATGCAGTGCGGCGCGCTTGTCACCCGCACGCGCGAGACCGCCATTGCGGAGGGCGACTATAACCTGATGACACGCGGTGCGCTTCGCCTGTCCTATCTGCGCGAGGACTCCAAGGTGGTCGTCGGCGATACGGTCGAGACCTCGGGACGCGGCGGTGTATTCCCCAAGGGCATCCTCATCGGCACGGTGGAAAGCGTGCAGCCGGAGGAAAGCGGTCTGTCGTACTACGCGGTCATCAAGCCGTTTGTCAGCGTGGACAGCGTTTCCTCGGTTTCCATCATCACCGAATACACGGACACAGCGGAGTAAGCCATGCAGAGAGAACATATTTCCATCCCGAAGCTGATCGCGTACGTGCTGTTTTCGGTGATTATCTTCGCGCTGCAGACCGGTACGTTCGGCGGCATGCGCATTTTCGGCTCTGCGGTCGATCTGCTGCCCGCACTCGTCACGGCAGCCGCGCTGCTCAGCGGCCCGGCGGAGGCGGCTGTTGTCGGCTTGACGGTCGGCATCTGCTATGACCTCAGCTTCACCGGCGTGGACGGTCTCTATCCCCTGTTTTTCCTGCTGTTCGGCTATGCCGCCGGAAAGCTCTGCCAGAGACTGCTCACCCGCAATTATATTTCCATGCTCATCCTCACGGCGTTTGAGTGTGTGCTGCTCGGTCTGCTGCGGTATCTCTTCTCGCTGATGCATGCAGGCGCGTCCTTCCTGATCGTCCTGCGGCAGCTTGCCGTCGGTACGGTGCTGACCTGCCTGTTCTGCTTTATCGTTTACCTGCCGCTGCGCAGGCTCAGCGGCAAATCCCGCAAGCGCAGCCGCTGACCCTTTGCGGAAAGGAGCACTTCCCCATGTTAAATAAACCTCAACTGCTTCGCCGTCTGCTCGCGCTGTGCGGACTGCTGCTGCTGTGCAGCGGTGTGGCGCTCTCGCAGTTATTCCAGCTGCAGATTCTGAACGGCGAAAAGTATGTCCGCCGCTCGGCGGAGTTTCTCACCACCACGTCTACGGTTTCCGCAGCCCGCGGTGAGATCCTCGACCGCTACGGCAGACCGCTCGTCACCAACAACACCGGCTTTTCGCTCGTGCTCATCTACTCGTCCTTCTGGGACGGCAACGACAAGCGATTTGATACCCTGCTCGATCTGACGCACCGTATCCAGACCGCAGCCGTGGACGCGACCGCCAAGCAGAATGCCGCAAAGACGGCTGCTGCCACCGATACCTCGAGTGACACCTCTGCGGATGCCGCAGACAGCACGGATACGTCCTCGGACACCTCGACTGACACCGCGCAGGCGGTTTCTGCGGACACAGCGGCGATTCCGTCCATCAACGACCGGCTGCCGATCACGCAGGCCGCGCCGTTCACCTACAACAGCGCATCGCTGACCGAATTGTCGGGTTATATGAAGGACAGCGCCAAGTCGCTCGGTCTGGATGCGGTTACGACGGCCGTAGATGCTGCCAAGCAGGCCAATGAAACCGACCCCAAGACCGACGAGAACGGCAACACCATTGATCAGGCGGCACAGGTGGATGCGACCAAGCTGGTCTCCCCCGACCGAGTTTATCAACGCCATGCGCGCCTATATGGAGAAAAACCTCGGCATGCCGACCGATCTCTCGCTTGCGGATGCCCGCACGATGGTCGGCATCTATTACAGCATGCGCACGGTCGGCTTCAGCAATCAGGCGACCTACACGCTCGCGGACAATGTGCCAATGGACCTGATCGCCTATATCAAGGAGCACAGCGCGGATTTTCAGGGCATTGAAATCCAGAGCGAAGCCGTCCGCCAATACGACACCTCCACCGCCGCACACCTGCTCGGCACGATCGGCTCCCTGACCTCCGACGAGTGGAGGTCCGACAAAAACGGCGGCCCTTACAAGGACAAGGCAGGCTACCAGATGAGCGATCTCATCGGCAAATCCGGTCTGGAGAGCGCGCTCGAGTCCTACCTGCACAGCACGGCAGGCTCCCGCACGGTGGAGACCGATCTTGGCGGTTCGGCTATTGCCGAGCAGACCACCGCTACAGCTCCCAAGCCCGGCGATAATGTTATCACCACGATTGACCTTGACCTGCAGGAAGTCGCCGAGAAATCGCTGGCAGGCAATCTCTCCGCTTACGGCAAGGGCGGCGCGGCTGTTGCACTCGACCCGAACACGGGCGAGGTGCTCGCAATGGCGTCCTACCCGACCTACTACCTGGCAAACTACAACAAAAACTACGCCTCTATCCAGGCGGACAGCCGTCATCCGGAGGTAAACCGTGCAACCTCGGGTGTGTACCCGCCGGGCTCCACCTTTAAGATGGTGACCGCCATCGCGGGTCTGGAGGAAGGCATCATCTCCGGTGACACCTACGTTACCTGCACCGGCACCTACGAGTACGGCGGACAGACCTTCCGCTGCAACAACCACGACACGCCCATGACGCTCAACGTCACGGATGCGCTCAAATACTCGTGCAATACGTTCTTCTACACGGTCGGTCAGAAGCTGACCGGTGAGCACCTCGAGCAGTGGACTAAGAAGTTCGGTCTCGGCACGGCGACCGGCATCGAGGTCGGCGAAGCCACCGGTCAGGCAGCAGGCCCGGCCTATCGTGCGCAGCAGCGCAAGGCCGACCCGGCGATCCGCGAGTGGCAGGGCGGCGATGATCTGAACGCAGCGATCGGTCAGTCGGATAACGGCTTTACGCCGCTGCAGCTGGCAAACTATGTTTCCGCTATCGTAAACGGCGGCACGCTGTACAAGCCGACGCTCGTCAAAAGCATCAAAAGCTACGATTACAGCAGCTTTATGAAAACCGATGAATCCGAGGTGCTCGGCAAGATCGACATTTCGGATGCCACGCGCGAGCTTGTCATGCAGGGCATGAGCGAGGTTACCGACGAGGGCGGTACCGCAGGCAGCGTTTTCGCGGACTACCCCATCAAGGTTGGCGGCAAGACCGGTACGGCCGAGATGTTCGAGAACGGCGAGTCGTTCGACAACGGTCTGTTCATCGCGTTTGCGCCCTTTGACAACCCGCAGATCGTTATCTGCGTGGTTGGTGAAGGCGCAGGCCACGGCGCTTACGTTGCGCCGATCGTGCGTGATATGCTCGATGAGTATTTCTCTGTCGGCAAGTCGGATCGCGCAGCCTCCCGTCAGGCGGAGAACACCCTGATTCGATAAAACAATTGTAAGCGAAACTGCAGTTTCGCGGCAGCATAAGCCCGGCAAATGTGATTTTGCCGGGTTTTTTCTTTCCAAACCCGGTGCCATTTGAAGTTTTCGTCAAAAATTCGCGTGGAACGCTTGTAAACCGCCCGCTGTTAGTTTATAATACACTTGTAGGCGAATCTGCAGATTTATGCAGTATTGCCTTAAGGCAATACTGCATAATTGAACAAGAGCGATTTGCGAGCAAATTTTGCGTTCTGACAAGGCGCGGTTTTGCGGTAATACTTGATGTATTACCGTGAAATCTCGGCAGCGCGGACGGAACTCGCGCAAGGAACCCGAAGCCAAAGTCAGGGCACAAAATTTCCGCAAAGCGCCGCAGCTTTAATTGTGCAGTATTGCCTTAAATAAGGTTTTCTTTCGGAGGCGGTATGTTGAAGGTGATTCTTGTTGCGTCCGGTAAGGGCGGCACAGGAAAGACCTCCCTTACAGCGGGCGTAGGCGCGGCTCTCGCGCAGCTTGGCAGCAAAGTGCTGCTGATTGATGGCGACTGCGGTCTGCGCAATCTGGATATCGTGCTCGGCATGTCCGACCGGGTGGTCTACTCGTTTGCCGATGTGGCAGGCGGCGCGGTGCCCCTTGCGGATGCCATGGCGTGTCATCCGGATATGAAACCGCTGTACTTACTCACTGCACCGGTGGCGCTTCCGCTCTCAGCGAGCGCGGCATGGAGCAGCTGGCTGTGCAGGCCGAGGAGGCCGGGTTCGACTACCTGCTGATCGACGGTCCCGCCGGACTGCCGGCTGAGCTTTCCTTTCTGGCGCACATTGCCACGCAGGCGATCATCGTCACCTCGACCGACCGCGTGTGTGTCCGCGGCGCGGAACGCTGCGCCCGCAAGCTGGAGGAGGAATACTGCATCCAGCGCATCCGCATGGTGCTCAACCGCGTGCGCCCGCAGCTCATCAGCCACGGCAAATCCGGCAACATCGACGACGCGATGGACGAAGCGGGACTTCCCTGCTCGGTCTCGTGCCCGAGGATGTGGACCTCATTTCGTGCAGCAACAGCGGCAGGAGCATTCATGCCGTCAAGCACACGGGCGCGGCTCGCGCCTTTGTGAATATCGCCCGGCGGCTCAACGGCGAGCGTATTCCACTTAAATTGTAAGAAATCTCGAAATAAATATACAGGAAAGGGGTTATTCCTGATGAACATTGCACTGATCGCACATGACCGCAAAAAGAACTGATGGTACAGTTTTGCATGGCATACTGCGGTATTCTTGCAAAGCATAACATCTGTGCCACCGGCACCACCGGCAAATTTGTTGAAGAAGCTACCGGTCTGAAAATCGACAAGTGCCTTGCGGGTATGCAGGGCGGCGAGGAGCAGATCTCCGCGCGCGTAGCCTACAACGAGATCGACCTCGTGCTGTTTTTCCGTGATCCGATGTCCAACGCACAGTACGAACCGGATGTCCATGCGATTTCCCGCCTGTGTGACATGCACAATATCCCGATTGCAACCAACTCGGCAACCGCTGAAATGCTCATCCTCGGTCTGGATCGCGGTGATCTGGATTGGCGTAATATTGTCAACCCGAAGAACAAAAAATAAACAATAGCATTCGTTGCACCGGATCGGGTACGCCAATTCGGTGCATACGTCTGTCTTGAGGAGAATCAAAATAGTTATGGAAAAAGTAAAACCCAGAACCTTATCCGGCTTTATGGAGCTGCTTCCGGCACCGCAGGTGCAGATGGAGCGCATCATGCAGGTACTGCGCGAAACCTATGCGCTGTACGGCTTCTATCCGCTGGACACCCCGCTGATCGAGTCCTCCGAGGTGCTGCTCGCCAAGGGAGGCGGCGAAACCGAGAAGCAGATCTACCGTTTCTCCAAGGGCGACAGCGACCTGTCCCTACGCTTCGACCTGACGGTGCCTCTGGCGAAATACGTTGCCCTGCATTATGCCGACCTCGCTTTCCCGTTCCGCCGTTTCCAGATCGGCAAGGTTTACCGCGGTGAGCGCGCACAGCGCGGCCGCTTCCGCGAGTTCTATCAGGCGGACATCGACGTCATCGGCGACGGCAAGCTGGACATCATCAACGAGGCCGAAGTGCCGAGCATCATCTAAAGACCTTCACCTCGCTCGGTCTTCAGCGCTTCAAGATTCGCATCAACAACCGCAAGGTGCTTAACGGCTTCTTCGCTATCCTCGGTTTGACCGAGAAGGCCGGCGACGTGATGCGCACCATCGACAAGCTGGAGAAGATCGGCGCGGAGAAGGTAAAGACCATTCTGGTCGAAGATTTCGGCGTGGAAGCTGCTACGGCTGACGAGCTGCTGAAGTTCATCGAGACGCCGGGCGGCACCGAGGGTATTCTCGCGGCGCTGGAGAGCTACAAGGGCAAGAACGAGGTATTCGACCTCGGCGCAGAGGAGCTGAAAACGGTTGCAACCTATATGCAGGCGTTCGGCGTTCCGGCTGACCACTTTGAGATCGACCTGACGATTGCCCGCGGTCTGGACTACTACACCGGCACCGTTTATGAGACCGCTATGCTCGACCATCCGGAAATCGGTTCCATCTGCTCGGGCGGCCGTTACGACAACCTCGCGGAGTATTACACCGACAAGCAGCTGCCGGGCGTAGGCATCTCCATCGGCCTGACCCGTCTGTTCTACGTTCTCGGTGAGCAGGGCTACCTGAACGACCAGATGAACAAGGCACCGGCGGACGTACTCATCCTGCCGATGACTGACGACATGGGCGCCGCTATCAAGACCGCTACCGCTCTGCGTGAGTCGGGCATCCGCACCCAGCTGTACAGCGAGCAGAAGAAGTTCAAGCACAAGATCGGCTACGCCGACAATCTGGGCATTCCGTTCGTTATCTTCCTCGGCGAGGATGAGATCAACGCGGGCGTGGTCGCTGTCAAGGATATGGAGTCCGGTGAGCAGGTCAAGGTTTCGCTTGACGAGGCAGCAAAAGCTCATCCATGACGGTCTGGCGAAGAAAAACGCAGGCAAAGTAATCTGCGACAAATAAATCAAGAATTGCAGGGCGGGTGCCCCCCGCCTTTGGTAGAGATAGATTTTCAACTGAATATGGAGGGATTGTTTATGAAACAGCTTGTTTACGGCGGTATTCTCATGATAACCGGCATGCTCGGTGTCATTGCGGCTATTCTGGCGCTTTCCGCGTCGATTGCCGACAACGCTTCCATTATGTTCCTTTATCGCCTTCGCCGGCATCATTTTGTTTGCGGTTATGGCCTTTCTCGGCTATTATGAGCACGTTCGTCCGGCGATGAAGGATAAGGACAATCAGTAACTTACCATCTATATTTCAGCTAATCCGCGCAACAGCGCGTATTAAATAGAATTTGCTCTGCAAATTCATAAAAACCAGGAGCATGTATCACGGTTTTTATACCCTAAGAGGGAGAAAGTTTCTGCACAGGAACTTTCGGACGACTTTGGAACGGCCCACGGTCCGTTCCTGCTTGTCGGCGAAACTGTAGTTTCGCGACAGCCGAAATCTTAGTAATAAGGATTGATAAACATGAATAACACATCTATTGCAGGCATGAAGCGCACGCATATGTGCGGCGATCTTCGCCTGGAGCACGCCGGTCAGACCGTTACCGTAAACGGCTGGGTTGACCGCGTGCGTGACAACGGCGGCGTACTGTTCCTGCTGCTGCGCGACCGTGCTGGCATTGTACAGTGCACGTTCGACAAGTCGGTCAACGCTGACCTGTTCGACATTGCCTTCACCTGCCGCACCGAGTTCGTTGTAGCGGTAAAGGGGCAAGCTGGTGGCCCGCGATGCGGCCGCCATCAACAAGAAGATGCCGACCGGCGAGGTCGAAATTATTGCCGAGGACATCCGCATTCTGTCCAAGGCGGAGACCACCCCGTTTGAGATTGACGACACCAAGGAGGTCGGTGACCAGATCCGTCTGAAGTACCGCTACCTTGACCTGCGCCGTCCGTCCATGCAGAAGAACCTGATGCTGCGCCACCGCGTCACCCAGGTGGCTCGCAACTACTTTGACGAGCAGGGTTTCCTCGAGATCGAAACCCCGATGCTCACCAAGTCCACGCCGGAGGGCGCGCGCGACTACCTCGTGCCGTCCCGTGTACATCCGGGCAAGTTCTACGCCCTGCCGCAGTCCCCGCAGCAGTACAAGCAGCTGCTCATGCTGTCCGGCATGGACCGTTACATTCAGATCACCCGCTGCTTCCGGGATGAGGACCTGCGGGCCGACCGTCAGCCGGGTTCACCCAGATCGACCTCGAGATGTCGTTCGTTGAGCAGGATGACGTTATCGCCGTCAACGAGGGCTTCCTCCAGCGCGTATTCAAGGAAGTACTCGATGTTGATATTCAGCTGCCGCTGCCGCGCATGACCTGGCAGGACGCGATGGACAAGTACGGCTCGGACAAGCCGGACGTTCGCTTCGGCTTTGAGATCCGCGATATTTCCGACATCGCCAAGGACTGCTCGTTCAAGGTGTTCAAGATACCGTTGAGAACGGCGGCACGGTCCGTCTTATCAACGTAAACGGCTATGCGGACAAGTTCCCGCGCAAGGAGATCGACAAGCTGGGCGAGTTCGTCAAGACCTACCGCGCAAAGGGTCTGGCATGGATGAAGCTCGCTGCAGACGGCAGCATGACTTCTTCGTTTGCCAAGTTCCTGTCCGAGGACGAGATTGCGGCCATCAAGGAGCGCGCAGGCGCCAAGGAGAACGACCTGCTGTTCGTTGTTGCCGACGCAAACTGGCAGACCGCCGCTGTTGCTCTGGGCGCGCTGCGCTGCGAGCTGGCTAAGCGTCTGGGCCTTGCCAAGAAGGACGACTTCAAGCTGCTGTGGGTCACCGAGTTCCCGCAGTTCGAGTACAGCGAAGAGGAGAACCGCCTCGTAGCCATGCACCATCCGTTCACCGCACCGATGGACGAGGATATCCCGCTGCTGGACACCGATCCGGCCAAGGTTCGTGCCAAGGCGTACGACATTATCCTCAACGGCTGTGAGCTGGGCGGCGGCTCCATTCGTATCCACGATCCCGAGCTGCAGACCAAGATGTTCGAGGCCCTCGGCTTTACCGAGGAGAAGGCCAAGGAGCAGTTCGGTCACCTGATTACTGCATTCTCCTACGGCGCACCTCCGCACGGTGGTCTGGCTTACGGTCTGGATCGTCTGTGCATGCTGCTCGCCGGTCTGGATTCCATCCGCGACGTGATCGCCTTCCCGAAGGTTCAGAACGCGTCCGACCTGATGATGAACTGCCCGGATATCGTAGATGACAAGCAGCTGGACGATCTCTCTATCGCAGTTACCCGCGTAGAAGAAACGCCTGAGGCATAAATTCTAACGACTTGAGAAGCCGCTGCGGAAACACCACAGCGGCTTTTCCGTTTCTGCGAAAGGAGCAACTTTTTTTGAGCATTGAACACAAGGTTCAAAACGAAACCGGACGAAATCCGTACCGAATCGGTGTAAATGTACTGCTGCTGCGTTGCGTTTTTCCTGCTGTTTCATCCCCTGCTGAGCAAGGGCTCGCTGATGTATCAGCCGACCATTTCGCACTGGCTGACCGCAGGCGCATTCGTGCCGCTGGTGCTGCGTCCGTGGCGCCGCAACCACCCGTTTGCGGAAAATCACACGCGGCTGTACGCGGCGGTTCTGCTTGTGCATGACGTGCTGCTGTTCCTGTCTGCGGCGGCTGTCAGCCTGATCCTGGTGGAATACATGGTCAAGGGCTGCGTCATCACGCTCAAGCAGTCGTTTTTCAGGGCTGGATCTGCTATGTGGCGGTTTACGCCGCGGCGTATCTGATCTGCGGCAACGTGCGTATCGGCGTATGCCTCGGCATGGCAATTTCGATGATCCACGGCATGATCGACCACTACGTTATGCTGTTCCGCGGCACGCCTGTCATGCTGAGCGACATTGCCGCCATCGGCACGGCAGCCAACGTTTCCAAGGGGCTACTCCGCACCGATGGAGCTTTCCGTGCTCCGCGCCGCGGCGGCGGCTGTGCTGTTCTGCGTGAGCGTGTGCCTGATGCAGCGCAGCTTCAAGGTGCACAAGCGCTGGTACTTCCGCAGGCTGTTTTCGCTGCCGTGCGTGCTCGTGCTGGCGTTCATCGCCTACACCGGCATCCAGACGGTCGGCACCGGACTGGCGTTCTGGCAGTCCAGCCGCCAGTACAGCGAGATTTTCTACTTCCCCTGCGCTGCGCGACCAGCTCGTTTGTCAAGCAGCCGGAGGGCTACAACGCGGACGCGCTTTCTGCCGCACAGAGCGAATTTACCGGCAAACAGGGCACGAAAACGCCCAATCTGATCGTGATCATGAACGAATCCTTCTCGGATCTCGGCTCGGTCGGTGCGCTTGAGACCAACGAGGACCCCATGCCGTATGTGCACAAGCTGATGCAGGGTCAGGAGAACACCATCAGCGGTCAGCTGACCGTTTCGACCTTCGGCGGCGGCACCGCCAACACCGAGCTGGAATTCCTCACCGGCGATTCGATGGCGTTCCTGCCGTACAACTGCTCGGCGTATCAGGTGTTCATCAAGAGCGAAATGCCCAATCTGACCTCGGGTCTGGATTCGCTCGGTTACCAGACGGCGGCGATTCACCCCTATCTGTCCACCTCGTGGAACCGCACGAACGTCTACCGCTTCTTCGGCTTTGAAGCGCAGTATTATCAGGACGATTTTGCCGCTGACGCCAGTCGTGTGCGCGATTACATCAGCGACAGCGCAAGCTACAAGAAGATTTTCGAGCTGTACGAGAACAAGAGGGAAAACACGCCGCTGTTCGTGTTCAACGTAACGATGCAGAACCACGGCGGCTACGACTGGGACGGCGACGGTTACTTCGACAAGCGCATCTACCTCACCGGCGAGGAGCAGGACAAGTACCCGACGGTTGACCAGTACCTGTCGCTCGTGCGGTACAGCGACGATGCCGTGCAGGAGCTGATCAGCTACTTCTCCAAGGTGGATGAGCCGACAGCGATCGTGTTCTTCGGCGACCACCAGCCCAATCTGCCGGAGGACTTTTACAACACCCTGCTCGAGAGTCAGCGCGGCAATCTCGGATGCCGAGCTGCGCCAGAAAAAGATGGTAACGCCGTTCTTCATCTGGGCGAACTACGACATCAAGGAGCAGACAAACATGCAGATCAGCGCGAACTATCTGTCCGCGTATGCGCTGAACGCGCTCGGCTGCTCGACCTCGGGCTTTGACCAGATGCGCCTTGCCCTGCAGCAGCAGATTCCGGTGATGAACGTCAACGGCTACCGCCTGCCGGACGGCAACTGGTATCCGCAGAGCGAACAGCCGGAAAACGACCTGCTGAACGATTATCACAATGCGGAATATGCGCAGATTTTTGATGCAAAAAAATCGCAGCGATGAATGGTATACACCGTAATTCCGTGCAGAATCCCCACTTTATGTGGGGATTTTTTCTTAAAAAAAAGATACAGTTTTACGAATTTTTTGTTGTTCTTGATAATTTTTAACGTTCACTTTGTAAATCTGCTTTCAGTTAACGTCGAAATGCACAAATACACCTTCTTGTTTATGTGCAAGTATCCAAAGTGCGAAAAAAGTAAAAAAATGCTTTGCTATAGCTCTTATATAGTGTTAAAATAACTTTCGGACAAGCGGCAACGCGGTTTGCCCATTTAACAGATCTTCAGTCCTTCGATTGACGGTCTTGTTTTTGGGATCTTGCGGGCACGCGCACGCAAGCGCAAATCGGTGCTGTACATTCACGAAGTTCCGGTGGATTTTGAGGGGATCTCCGCCGGGACGCGAAATTTTTACAAGGGGAGAAAAGATGAACTTCGTAAACTCCATGGCGTTTACCGCGATCACCTTCGTGGCGTTCACGGCACTCGTCGCACTCATCTCGTGGTGGAAAACCCGTGGTGACAACCTCGACACGCAGGACGGCTACTATCTCGGCGGCCGCAGCCTGACCGGCCCGGTCATCGCCGGTTCTCTGCTGATGACCAACCTTTCCGCAGAACAGCTCGTTGGCAACAACGGTCAGGCAGTTCGCGTCGGCATGTCCACCATGGGCTGGGAGGTAACCTCTGCAATCGCTCTGGTAATCCTCGCATTCGTCCTGATGCCGAAGTACCTGAAGACCGGTCTGACCACCGTTCCGCAGTTCTTTGAGCAGCGCTACGACGAAGGCACCCGCCGTCTGGTTTCCATCATCGTACTGCTCAGCTACGTTGTAATCATGCTGCCGAACATCCTGTACGCAGGCGCACAGGTATTCGTAAACATCTTCGGCATTGATAAGATGTTCGGTATTTCCCGTTTCGCAGCAATCGCAATCGTCTGTGTTGCAACCGCTATCGTAGGCTCTATCTACGCTATCTTCGGCGGCCTGAAGGCAATCGCACTGTCCGACTCCATCAACGGCCTCGGCCTGATCGTCGGCGGCCTGCTGGTTCCGGTATTCGGCTTCATGTTCCTGTCCGGTCAGCTCGGCGGCGATGGCTCCTTTATGGACGGCTTCGACAAGTTCCTGCACACCAATCCGTCCTACCTGAACGCCATCAACGAGGTTAACACCCCGGAGCCGTGGCTCCCGTGGCCGCTGCTGTTCACCGGTCTGCTGGTCAACAACATGTACTACTGGGCAACCAACCAGTCCATTATCCAGCGTACCTTCGGTGCTAAGAACCTGAAGGAAGCACAGAAGGGCGCCCGTATTTGCAGGCTTCCTCAAGATCATGACTCCGCTGATCATCGTTGTTCCGGGCGTTATCTGCGCACTGGCTTACCTGGGCACCGACTGGGGTTCCGGCGACTCCGCTTACCCGATGCTGGTAGCACAGGTTATGCCGAAGCCGATCCTGGGCTTCTTCGCTGCTGTAATGTTCGGCGCGATCCTGTCCTCCTTCAACTCGGTACTGAACTCCGCATCCACCATCTACGCACTCGATATTCACCGTCCGCTGTTCAACCCGACCGCTTCCGATGCACGCATGGTTAAGATCGGTCAGAACTTCGGTACTGTAGTAGCAGTTGTTTCCACCATCATGTCCCCGTTCATGCTGTACATGGGCGGCATCACGAGCTGCGTAAACTCTGCTTTCGCTGCGTTCAACACCCCGATCTTTGTTTGCCTGCTGTGCGGCTTCTTCTGGAAGAAGGTTCCGGCTATCGCTGCTAAGATCGTCATCCCGGTTCACGTTGTACTGTACTTCATTCTCCAGTTCGGTCTGCGCAACGTAATCCCGGCACTGAACAACATCCACTACCTGTACTTCACCGCGATCCTGTTCGTATTCGACATGCTGCTGATGTGGGTAATCGTTAAGAAGCATCCGCGTGCAACCGATTTCGAGCTGAAGGACGTAGGCGCTGTAGATCTGACCCCGTGGAAGAACGGCAAGATCTGGGCTACCGTTACCCTGCTGATCATGGTTCTGGCTTATATTATCTTCTCTCCCCTTGGCTTCGGCAAGAGCGAGAAGACCACCTACCAGAACTACCTCGAGAATCAGACCACTGCTTCGGTTTCCGATTCTGTTCAGTAATGCAACTCAAAACGACCGTCGAAAGACGGTCGTTTTAGTTTGTCAAAAAAGTCGGTATTGAACCAATTTTATCATAACGCGCGGCAGCGCGCGTTAAATAGAATTTGCTTTGCAAATTCATAAAAACCGGGAGCGTGTATCCGCGCAGCGCGGCCGAGAATCCGCGCAAGGATAGCGCCGGTTTTTATACCTTAAGAGGGAAAAAGTTTCCGTATGGGAACTTTTGACGACTTTGGAACGGCCTACGGTCCGTTCCTGCTTGTCGGCGAAACTGTAGTTTCGCGACAGCCTGAAACGACCGTCGAAAGACGGTCGTTTTTTTATGCCTGTCCCCTATGCAAATCCGCAAAAACGTGCTATGCTAATACTAAGGCGAGAATGCCCGTACAAGGAGGAATCACCATGAAGGAACACTATAAGGGTATCGGCCATATTGCGATCTACACCGTAGATATGGACCAGAGCATTGCATTTTACGAGATGATCGGCGGCAGTGTATTCAAGCGCGACGGCGTAGAGACGCCGGAGGGCCTGAAGAAGCTGGCGCTCGTTGAATTCGGCGGCTTCCTGCTCGAGCTGATCGAGCCGCCCGCAGGCACGCTCGTGCCGTCCGGCGAGGGCAGCATCCCGCACTTTGCCGTTTACGTTGACGACCTCGACAAGACCGCGGCTGACCTCAAGGCGGCAGGCGTTATCAGCTTCACCGCACCGGAGAAGAAGGTGCTGCCGAATACCTTCGGCGGCCTGCAGAACTGGTTCTTTACCGGTCCGTCCGGCGAGCAGATCGAGCTGCTGCAGATGCTGTAAAAATGAAATACCCTCATCGACTGATGAGGGTATTTTCTTATCCAAATATTCTTGACCAAAATCCTTGTTCGGATGATTTCTTCGCTTCCTTTTCCGCTTGTTTTTGTGCCTTTTCTGCAGCTTTTTGTGCTTTTTGCTCCGCTTGCTCTGCATCTTCCAACTGTTTAACCAGTTCTTCGCGAATATTGTCCCACTTTTCTTCAATATCACTGCTCCAACCAGCGGTATATTGGATAGACTGCACTTTAATACGTGCTGCATCGAAATCTTTATTAGCTATCTCTGTCTGTACTTCTTCTACTAACTGCTGTAATTGTACTTCCTCTTTCCGCGACTCTCTCTTATCACACGCAAATGTAATTATTAAAAACAGAACAATACATAACATTAACGTTATAACTAATTTATTATCCATGCCTTCTCTTTTTATCTTTTGTGCTATTTTATACTTCTCGTGCTCTAACTGCTTATCTGCCATCCTCTCATCATGTTCCATCTCTTTTATCCGTGTTTTAGCACGATATGCTGCCTTGCTTTGTCCATTTAACAGTATTTTATATCCACAATACTTACAATAAAACGTATCTAAGCCATTTTCTATCTCCAGCGCCGCATTACAGTTAGGACACTTCAAAATCTTCATCTCCGCCATATTATTCACCTCTCACTCCCCTGTTTAACCTGAGTATAGCACTTTCTCCCCCAATAATCTACAACTTTCTCTAAAGCTATGCGACAAAAAAGCTCCCAACCTCACGGTTGGGAGCTTTCGTAAACCTAAAGCGAGTTTATCGCGCGGGATTAATAGTGGCGAGCCTCGAACAGGTGATCCTCGATTGCCTTGCGTGCAGCCTGAACTTCCGGCTTGGTGGAAACTTCAGCTACGCCTACACGCCACCAGTTCTCGTAACCTGCGGACATGGTCTTCGGCAGAACCTTCATGTCGATCAGGGTGGAAACGGTCTGCTTCTTAGCATCCTCGATTGCAGCTTTCAGCTCGTCAAGAGTCTTAACGGTGTAGGTCTTGCAGCCGTAAGCAGCGCCGATTGCAGCGTAATCCACCTGGATTACCTTGCCCTTTGTGGATACCGTTGGTAACGCCCGGCTCGAGCATATTCTTCTCGGTGCAGATGGACGCATTGCCCTGACCTACCTCGAGGTTGTTGATGCAGCCGAAGGAAGCGTTATCGAACAGCATTACGTTGATCTTGTGGCCCGTCTGAACCGAAGTGATCAGCTCGGAGTGCAGCATGTCGAAGGAACCGTCGCCGCACATAGCGTAAACTTCCTGATCCGGGCAAGCGATCTTAGCGCCCAGAGCAGAAGCAACCTCGTAACCCATGCAGGAGTAACCGTACTCCATGTGGTAGGTGTTCTCCTTGCGTGCACGCCACAGACCCTGCATATCGCCCGGCAGAGAGCCTGCTGCTGCACATACGATAGCGTTGTCATCGATGAGATGGTTGATGGTGCCCAGAACGGTGGTCTGGCACAGCTTGCAGCCGGTATCCTTGATGTACTTCTCAACGCACTCGCGGTTAGCGTCGTTAATCTCCGGGGTGAAGTGCTCCTTGTCGGTGTACTCAACAGCGTCCAGACGCTCAACCTCGGTCCACCACTCCTTGCGCAGAGCAGCAACTTCCTCAGCGTAAGCCTTATCGGTGTGGTAGCCGATCTTAGCCAGCTCCTCGCCGATAGCAGTCAGAGCCTCGTTTGCGTCAGCAACGACCGGAGTAGCGTCCATCTTGTAAGCCTGGAACTCGGACGGGTTGATGTTGACGAACTTAGCGTCGGTGCGGTACAGCCACTTGGAAGCGGTGGTGAAGTCGGTGTAACGGGTGCCGACACCGATAACAACGTCAGCCTCGTGCGCCAGCTTGTTTGCAGCGATGCCGCCGGTGGTGCCCAGACCACCGAGGTTCAGCTCGTGATCCCAAACAACAGCGGACTTGCCGGCCTGGGTCTCGCCGAATGCGATGCCGAAGTCCTCAGCGAACTTCTTGAATACCTTGTGTGCCTCAGCGTAACGAACGCCGCCGCCGCAGATCAGGAGCGGCTTCTTTGCGTTCTTGATGACCTCAACAGCCTTGTCCAGAGCGCACTTGGTAATCGGACGGCGGTCAACACGCCATACGCGCTTCTTAAAGAAGTCAACCGGGTAATCGTATGCTTCAGCCTGAACGTCCTGCGGCAGAGAAATTGCAACAGCACCGGTGTTAGCGGTATCGGTCAGAACACGCATAGCGGAGATCATGTCGGTCATAACCTGCTCCGGACGGTTGATGCGGCCCCAGTACTTGGTAACAGCCTGGAAAGCATCATGAGCGGAGATGGACAGGTTCTGCGGCTGCTCCATCTGCTGGAGAACCGGGTCCGGCTGACGGGAAGCGTAGATGTCGCCCGGCAGGATCAGAACCGGAATGTTGTTAGCAGTAGCGGTTGCAGCAGCGGTAACCATGTTGCACGCGCCGGGGCCTACGGAAGAGGTGCAGGCGAAGATGGACTTGCGGCGCATCTGCTTAGCGTAGCCAACTGCAGCCAGAGCCATGCCCTGCTCGTTCTTGCCCTGATATACGATCATGTCCTTGAGCTCCTGCTCAACGCCGTTAGCGAAGCCTACAACGTTGCCGTGGCCCGGCAGCATGAAGATGCCCTTAACGAACTTGTGCTCCTGCTCGTTGCCATCCATATCAATGTAGCTGATATACTGGTTCTCGAGGAAGCGAACGAGTGCCTGAGACGCAGTCAGACGAACGGTTTCCATATGAATCATGTTGGAAATCCTCCTAAATAGAATACAAATAATGATGAATCAAAGCCAGTCTCCAACAAGCCCTGACTCAGCACCCTCCCTCTCCAAAAGGAGGGGGCAAGGGAACCATAGGTTCCCAAACGCACGAGACAGGTCTCGTGCCTGCCGCGCGCACGCGGCAGATGCAGTTCCTTATCAAAAATCCAGCTCCGCCGGACTTTTGATACCACTGCCTGCGCCGTACCCCAGGGCACCTTCTCTTGCCCTACGGGCAATTCACCTTGTGGCGGCGCAGCCACCTTTGCCGTGCAAAGGTGAGGAAGGTATCGCCAAAAGTTTCTACGGAACTTTTGGCGTATATAGGGGGATAGAATCCCCCCTATACTCTGGAAACGTTAGTTGCCAGAGGGGCAGTGCCAGATATGATCGTTGGCATCGTCCTCAAGCAGCCACAGGTGCTCCTCGTCGTCGATGCGCGTCTTCTCCCAGGGATTGCCCGGCAGATGGCGAATGCCCCAAGCGTAGCAGCAGGAATAGCCCGGTGCGGTTACCTGAGAGTGCATCTTATCGGTGATGATAGCGAGGCCGTTGTGATGGGTCTCGTAAATCTCGCCGTTGCCCCAGCCTGCGCCGAAGCCCATCGGCTTGTCGAAGCGGTAGAAGTAGCACTCCGGCTGCGGATGATGATGCGGCGGGTAAGAGGACCACTTGCCCGGCAGGTTGACAACCTCGCCCAGTACCATGTTGGAGTACGGCGCGTTGTCCAGATCGAAGCAGGTGCGTACATCACGCTTGATGCAGCCCATCAGCTCGCCCTTGTTGCCGCGTGCCCAGGTATCGGTGTCTTCCGGCTTGTACATCTTGCTCGGGAAGGTCTTTTCGTTCAAAGTCTTCTGAATGTAGATGTTGCACGGACCGTGTGCGATGATCTCGAACTTTACGCCCTTGCAAACGTGCAGGCAGGACGGGTTATAGTCGAACGGATTCGGACGGTCTACGTCGTAGGACTCATTCTCCCACTTGATGGTGCACTTGCCGTCGAATACCAGTGCTGCAACTTCCTTCTCAGGCTCCTCACAGCTCCAGGTGTCGCCGTCTTCCATCACGAGGAGAGCAACGTCCATCATGGCATCCTTGCCGATGCCTTCGTCAAGACGGATGTACTCGTTGTATCCGCGCTTGACCTGCTTATCCATGTACATAGGAATTCCCTCCAAAAATAATTTTTTTGGTGCGGTGACCGGTATATCCCACCCGATCACGCAGATTCAGCTGTGCAAAACAGCCTATCTGTTATCATTATACCACGCCATAACAGCCAGTTTCAACCACTCATTGAACGGATTCGGCGCGGTGCGGAAAGGCTTTGGCATTCAGCACAAAAAATCCAAGCGGATTTTCTCGCAAATGATACAACAAAAATACGATTGGTTTGTATCGCACTCTTGCCTTCCCTTCCTTTTTTCATCTATAATTATAGCAGATATTCAAAGGATTGCTTGCAATTTCTTCAGCAGTAATAACACGATTTTAAGGTATGCACGCAGCGTGTGCATCAGAAAGGATTTTCGCCATGGATGCAGCCCGCCGAGAGAAAAAAAGAGCACGGCACACTTGCGTTTCCGTTCCAGATCTACCCCGCGCTGGACGGCAGCGAGGCCGATGACAGCGATTTCATCCCCTATCACTGGCACCCGGAGCTGGAAATCATCACGGTGGACGCGGGCCACGTTTCGCTCACCATCGCTGACCACACCTACGAGGGCACGCACGGCGATGTGTTCTTCGCCGCCGGTGAGGAATTGCACGAAATTCGTGCCGCCGGACGGGAAAATCAGTTCCGCTCGTTCGTGTTTGCGGCGGATTTCCTGCAGTTTTTCGCGCGCCGATCAGAGCGAATTCGCGCTGCTGTCGCCGCTCGCCGAGGGACGGCTGCGATTCGGCACCTGCATTCGCGCCGGTGAACCCGGGCAGAACGAAATCCGTGCGCTGCTCGCACAGATCGTGCGCGCGTGGCAGGTGCAGGCACCCGGCTGTCAGCTGGCCGTGAAGGCCGCGCTGCTCGGCATCGTGGCGGTGTGTGCGCAGTACGGCAGACTTGTCGGACATCAAATGCGCCCGGGCGCGGACTATAAGGCGCAGCAGCTTAAGGAGATCGTCGGCTACCTCGGTGAGCATTTCACCGAACCGCTCTCGCTGTCGGCGGTTGCAGCGGAGTTTGGATTATCGCCGCAGTATTTCAGCACCTTTTTCCGGGATAATTTCGGAAGAACATTCACCCAGCATATCAATTCCCTGCGAATCGAGCAGGCGGCGCGTCTGCTCCGTGAAACCGATCTGCCGGTCATGGAGGTCGGGTTTCGCGTCGGATTTGATAATTTCAGCTACTTTATCAAGCGGTTTCGGCTTGTGTATGGCGTTTCGCCGTCGCATTATCGAAAAAAACAGTTTAACTTAATTTCTGCACCGGCTGAGCGGGTGCTCGAACTGCGTGAGCGTGTTCGCCCTTTCCGGGCGGCTCCTTTTCTGCACCGGAAAGCCGGGGCACACGAACTGCCGCAGGCGTGTTCGCCCTTTCCGGGCAGGGAGTTTTCCGCTGAACCTCAGCGGGGGATTCGCCGTCTGCGGACGGCGGGACGTTGCGGCACCCGCCGCGGGGGCAAAAAGGAAGGACAACCTGCGGTTTTCCTTCCTCTTTGAACTCCTACCTTTCCCCTGCTTCCTAATCTGGCGCAAATTTCCTATATGTGACCGCTGCGAAAAGGAGTACGGCAGAGGATTTTTTCTCTGCTGCGGACGAACTACCTTCGGAGTCCGTCCTCTTGAGCAACCTGTTCGCAGTGTCAGATACCATTCTGCTACACATGTGGTTTCATCTTACGCAAGCGCGGCATAGCAGTGCCGCGCAATTTTTTTGCGCGTTATACCGGAAGGCACCTGCGAATTATGCGTTTGATATAATTTATCTTCGGAGAAACTGTCTGTAACAACGCGCTCACGAGTTGCGCGGCACTGCTATGCCGCGCCTGCGAAGACTTTCCAGTCTGTGTAGCAGTACGCTGTCGTGAACTGCGAATATTTCACGAAAGACACGCTGTGGTAACCCGACTGCCGTTCCCTTATTTCGAAGCGGTCGCCGGTCTCCGGTCTGCGCCAGGCTAAGAAATAAAAGGAAGTGGGAGTTAAGAGGGTAGAAAACCTTGGTGTCTACCCTCTTGCCCCCGCCGCGGGGCGCGGCACGTTCCCGCCGCAGCGGCGGCGAATCCCCGCTGAGGTTCAGCGAAAACTCTCCGCCCGTTAGGGGCAAACCCGCTGACGCAGTTCGTGTGCCCCACCTAATCACTGCCAGGAAATGCAAAAAACCTCCGTATGGTTCGTACGGAGGTTTTTCTATGTCTTATCTCGTCTGCTGGGTGATAATAAACACCGGAATGTACCAAATAAGCTGATACAGCAGGATATTCATCACCGGAAGCGCGTCTGCGGCGTTCTGGTACAGCAGGTAGAACACGATCAGCATACCGAGCAGGCCGGCGAACGTGCCGAGCGTCAGCGCCGAGCGGACGGCGCCTGCCAGCTTATCCCGCGCCGCGGAGTACCTGCATGAACGGACCGGCACCCTCGCGGGTGAGGATAGCCGCCGGTGCATCGCCCTTGGCGTAATTCGATTCAGCAGACGATCCACGCCTGCCGGGTCCGGCTGGTCGGCAAAGCCGCGTCGAAGGTCAAACTCCTCCTCGACCATCGCCGGGGAGATATTGAAATCGCGAACGGCGAGGACCGCATTCATGTGCATGCGGCGCATGAGGCGCATCGCCTTATAGGTATTCTTGGTGGTCTGGTAGCGCATGGTCAGCACGCCTGCAAGCGCGTTATCCACAACCAGATACATATTGATCTGACCCTTATGACCGGATTCGATCGGAATGCCCATCTTGACCATGAGCGCCGCTGTGCCGAGCACGATACGGCTGGTGCCGACAGCGCCGGTCACACCGCCTCGACCAGACGCACGTCACGCGCGGTGAAGGTGATGCCGAAGCGCTCCTTCGTGGTATCGGTCAGCACGCGGCCCAGCTCCAGACCAGCGGATTCGGTCAGCGCGGCTGCACAGCCGAGAATCTGCTCGTCCGTGATGCGGCCCAGATTGTCGATGGCCTCAAGCTCGATCGAGCCGGTCGGGAACAGATCGTTCTCGAGCAGCATGACCTTCTCCGTGCCGCGCAGCAGGTTGGCCTGACGCGCACCCGCAATGGCTGCACCCGAGCGCAGTAGGCGGCTTGCGGTGTTCTTGTAGCTTGCGCCGAACGCACACAGCAGACCGACCGGCGCGGACACCGACAGGATTGCCGAGAACGCCCAGAAGAAGCGCACCGGCTCGCCGCAGTTGAACGAAGCGACCAGCGACAGGACGATTGCGAGCGCCAGTGCAATCGGCGTGTAGATGAGCGAGAAGCGGTCAACCGTGTCCGGGCGCTCGATCTCGGTCAGGAACGAGCTTGCATCATACAGCGGGCACTTGACGGCATTGCACGCGTCAATCTCGCTGTCATAGTGGCTGTAAACCGCCAGCGGCTGCTCTGCCTCGCAGACGGCACGATAGGAACGCGCCTGCGCCAGACTGCGGCCGCGTGCCTCACGCATTTCAGCGTAAAGCAGAAGGATGGAAACCGCCGTGTACGGTACGGCGACGCCGCCCTGATCTGGAAATACCAGCAGAGAGGCACAGTGCAGCAGCGATGCCAGCGCCGCGAACGACACGAGCGTGCCGCGTGCCGGACGGCCATGCAGCAGCGAGGAAAAGCCGTTGCCGAACACGTCAATACCGATCAGCAGCGCCAGGATCTGCAGGGCAGCCAGTGCGCCGATGCCGATGGTCGGGTTCTGCAGAATATCGAGCACGACCGGAAGCGGCAGTGCCTCAAAGCTTGGTGCAAAGCTGAGATACGCGGCAGCTGCGGCAAGGATCAGCACCAGCAGCGACCGGAACGACAGAATGCCCGAACGGCGGCGTGCCGCGTGCATAGCCACCTCGGGATCGACCAGCTTGATATCTTCTTCTTCCTCGGCCTGATCGGCGGCAATGCGTGCCGCTCTTGCCTGCTTGCGCGAGATGCTTGCCTTGCGGCTTGCTTCCTCGGCAGCGGCTTCTTCCACGATCTCCTGCTGCTCGGCGGCCTTCTCGGCAGCTTCCTTTTCTGCCAGCTTGGCCTCGCGGCGTGCCTGCCGCTCGGCGATCTTCTGCGCGGTCCTGCGCCCACGCTCTTCCATTTTCTGCTCGCGCGCCGCGATGCGCGCTTCACGCGCTTCTTCAACAGACTCGTGTTCGGCGGCGGCGGTCTCTGCGGCCTTCTTTGCCGTTTTATCCTTCTTATTTCTGGGAGCCGTCTTTGGCTCCTCTGCCTTGGTCTCTGCCGCCGGTGCGGGCTGCGGCTCGACCGGCTTTTTCCGGCTCTGCCGATGCCTTAGGCATTGGCTCTGCCGCCTTTGCGGGCGCCTGACCGGACACCTCGGCGATGATGGAATCCAGATCAAATTCATCGGTATCCGGTACGTCGCTGAGCATATTTTTTCAGCGATTCCAGATCCATATCGTCTTTTCTATCCATGTTCACTTCCCCCTTAATTGCCCTGTGTGCGTCGGCGAAGCGCCTCAAACAGCAGCACAGCCGCCGCGTTGGATGCGTTCAGCGAGTTGACACGGCCTCTCATCGGGATGCTGACGATGTAGTCGCACTTGTCGCGGGTCAGGCGGCTGAGCCCCTGTCCTTCCGAGCCGATGATGATGGCGGTCGGGCGGTCAAACGGTGCGTCATACAGGCCGACCGTACCGTCAGCCTCTGCACCGAACAGCCATACACCGCGTTCCTTGAGTTCATCGAGCGTGGACGCAAGGTTGTTTGCCTTGTGTACGCCGACATAGGCGAGTGCGCCCGCCGCCGAACGAGCGACAGCCGCGGTCAGACCGACAGCTCTGCGCTTCGGGATGATAACGCCGTGTGCGCCTGCGGTCTCTGCCGAACGGATGATGGCACCCAGATTATGCGGGTCCTCGATGCCGTCGCAGACAACGATGAGCGGCACCTCACTGCGCTCCTCGGCGACGCGGAAAAATATCGTCGAGCGAGACGTACTCCTGTGCCGCCGCCTGTGCGATAACGCCCTGATGGTTGCCGGTCGGGCTCATGCCGTCCAGCTTGCGCCGGTCGCAGGTGACGACCGGAACGCGATGCCTGCGCGCTTCTGCCGCCACATCACCGATGTGTGCGCCTTCAGCCACAAACACCTTATCCACTGCACGGCCTGCGCGCAGCGTTTCGAGGACGGCGTTGCGTCCCTCGATCAGCGTGCCGTCATCCTCTACCGGAGGGCGGCGTCTGTTTTTTCATATGCCATAAATTTTTACGCTCCAAAATGAGAAATAACTTTGCATATCCTCAGATACTTTCAGTTAGTTTCATTATACACACTTCCCGACTGTTTTTCAATGTTAGACACGAAAATTATACAAACATCGTCGCAAAAGTGCTGCCATAAGTTCGACAGATATCGACAATTCGCTCTGCCGCATTTACACAGCCAGATTTTAGGCGATACAATGAAACCGAACTGAAAGGAGCGAGGACATCCATGGATGGCAAAAATTTGACAAAAACACACTGAAAACGCTTGTAATCGCGGCTTCTCTGCTGCTGAACTGCGTTTTTAGGCGGTGCATCGTACACCTATTATCATCATCTGGCAGAGCAGATGAACGAGACCGCTTCCCTGCAGTCACAGGTAAGCCATCTGGAAGGCTCGGTCTCCGACCTGCAGGCGCAGGCGGACGAATCCCAGCCGACCATTGACGATTTGAAAGCGCAGGTGGCTTCGCTCACCGAGGAGAAGAACGGCCTGCAGACGCAGGTGGACACGCTCACGAGCCAGAAGGCGGATTTATAGAAACAGGTGGATACGCTCAAAGCAGGTGCATCGAGCGGCTCCTCCTCCGGCGGTTCCTCGAGTGACAGTTCGTCCGTCCCGGCAGCTTACAGCAGCTCGGACGACCAAAGCGAAACGGTTTACGTCACGGACACCGGCTCCAAATACCACCGCGCCGGCTGCCGGTATTTGAGGAAAAGCCAGATTCCAATGTCGCTTTCCGAAGCCAAGCGGCAGGGTTACACCGCCTGCTCGGTCTGCGGCGGATAACATGAAAAAAGAAGCTGAGATTTTGTCTCAGCTTCTTTTTTTTACCTGTTAAAACAGTCTGTCCATATTCTGCCGCAGCATGCGAACCATACGTTCGCAGTCAAGCATGGTATCATCCGCGCCGAACATGACAGCGGTCTGATCGACTACGCTCGTATCCGGATTACTGCTGCCGACCACGACCCGACCGTTCTTCACGCGGTCCATCACGGTATCCGCGTTATTGATGAGGAAATCCAGTTCGTTCATCAGGCTGCTGTTGTAGTAGCGGATCGGGTTGGCCTGCTCGGTCATGCCGCTGCGGATGGTCTGCGCCTTGCGCTTGATGGAATCCAGAGCCGCCATAGCAGCCGCCTTATCGGTAACTACATAATCGGTATAGCTGCCGTTTTTCACCGCAGATTCGCAATTCTCGAACTTTTGCGTATCTGTTCGCATATCGAGCAGCTGCTTCATGAGGTTCGTCGCGTAGGCTTCCATTTCGGCGCGCTTGCTGTCCGAAAGCGGCATGCGCAAGAAGATGGCGTTCACGTCATTCTCTGCCTTGGCGCTGTACCACGTTACATCCATGCCGGTCAGCTCACCGATGTTGCGCAGCGGCAGATAGATGGAGTTTCGGTAAAACAGCGGATAAATCGTCTCGCCCTTCTGGTTTTTGAAGGTCTGCTGTTTGCCGTCCACGAGCACCTTCACGCCCTTATCGAGCGTAGCCGTGCCGGTCGCACCGACATATTTCACGCCTTCCTTGTGGTACGCATCGTCATCCGCACACGGATAGGACTTTTCCGTAGTGCCGGACAGGAACACCGTGCGCGATGCACCGTCCCACGAGATATTTTTGCCCATCCAGCGGCCAACCGTGCGCAGCGGCATGTAGGTCGAGCCGTTGTAGCTCAGCGCCGTGTAAACCGTCTTGCCGTCCTCGCTCGGGAAGGTGGCCGGAATGCCCTCTGCATAAATGTCCGCGCTCTGCGGATTGATTTTACGGCGGTGCGGGTCTGTTGGGCGGCAGGCGCAGTTGCGAACGCATACGTCAGCGAACCCGACAGATTACATGTGCCGTCCGTGTGGATATCCACATAATTTGCGCCTTCGGTCAGCGCAACGCCTGCGAACGACTTGCTCTCTCCGGCTTCCACGCGGAACGCGCTGCACGCTAATGCACCGGTCGGCGAACCCTCGTGAATCGAGACTGTAACGTGTCCCTGTGCCTTGTTATTTACCTTCAAATCGCACACGCTGAAGCCGCTATACACCGGCAGCGCCACAATCTGCGATGCCATGCCACTGTTAAATGCAACCGTATTGCTGTAAGTCTGCGCTGCTGCCTGCACCCCCGCCTTGGAAATCACGGTGGTCTGCACATTTGCTGCACCTGCGCTCATCATCAGTGCGGACGCCATCAGGCAGCCCGCGAGTGTGCCGCTTACGATTTTCTTGAACTTAGTCATAATTGCCCCTCCACATAATAAAATACAGATTTTTCTATCCATACCTATGGTATACAACAAAATCATATTCTGTCAATCTATTTTCCTGATACTATTATAACGACCGGGAGCGCCGTTTTGTGACAACAAACCGCTAAAGATTTTTTTCAAAAAAATTTGCCACAGAAAATCCCGCTCAGGCGTTGTATAATTGAATGGTATCATTTCCAACCCAAGGGGAACCAAATTGACACAGGAGCAAATCCTCTTTTTCGAGGAATCATATACAAAGTATTACAGGATGATGGTGCAGACCGTTCTGCCCATTGTCGGCAGCCGCGATATTGCCGAGGACATTGTGGCCGACACCTTTCTCATCCTGCTGGCAAAGATCAACAGCGTGATGGAGCACGAGCAGCCTGTAAAATGGCTGTTCCGTGTGCTGAAAAACAACGCCATCAGCGAATACCGCGCGCAGTGCAGACACGCGGCCGCGCCGCTTGAGGAAAGCATTCTGCGTGCAGCCGAACCCGAGCTGATACCGTTTTCCGGTATGCTGCCAAAGGGCTTATCCGCGTCCGAACAGCGCATTCTGACCCTGCGGCTCGCTGAGGACATGGACTATTCCACCATTTCGGAAAAACTCGGCATTTCCGAGACCGCCTGCCGCAGCCAGTACAGCCGCGCACGGCGGGCACTGCGCCGAACTTATGGAAAGGAGTGACGACAATGCAGGATTCTAAACAGATTGACGAACTGTTCCGGCTGATGGACGACGTTTGCGAAAACGGTGATGCGGCTCTGCCTGCGCTCGAGCAGTATTTGCAGACGCAGACGGACGCGCCGGAAATCGACACAGAAGGGTCGCTCAAAAGTTCAAGGCCGACCATAAGGAATTTTTTCGTCAAGCCGCACCGCGGACGGCGGCTGTGCTACCGCGTTTTGTTGTCGCGGCGGCTGTTTTCGCCGCAGGAACCGTGATTGCGCTGGCTACCGGTCACAATCCGTTCGACTATGCGGCGATGTGGGATTCCGAGACGTTCGGCATTTTCCAGAGCGGACATGACGATTTTGAGACCACCGAGGATGGGTATACGCATTTTCCGGATGGTACATCGGTGAATTACGAGCATGCGACCGACACGGTGGAATACGACCCGAATGCACCGCTCGGCTCAGAGGCGAATCCTATATATGAACCTGTGCAGCCAGACCCGGACTACGTTAATTTACCGGATACAGATTTGTCCGATATTGGTTTAGAGAAACCGAATCAAATTGGGCTCCTGGACATACAACGGAGTATTTCGATATTACCAATGCAGATTTGAAAACCACGTTAGAAAAATACGGCATAAAACAGAAGATGGCACCTACAAAAAATCCCGCCAGAGTTTTCTGCAGCTCAAATTCAAATCATGCACGAGTATGTTTTTGATCAGACTTCCTATTGTGGTTTTTACAGGAAACCCAACGACCCTGACAGTTCTGATATTCTGGTAATCATTGATATTCCACTAACCGGCAGTATAAACGGCATTGAAAAGGATAGCCGTCCGGTTATCGAATATAAAAAAACCAAATGCCACATGGTACATCATGCACAATCTGGAGCAAATCAACGCGGTTGCCATGATTGACCAATATGAAGTGCTGATTTCTGCACCGCTTTCGGTAGATGAGGTAAAGGAAATGATCGACTCCATCTACGAATAACAAAACCCGATCTCCAACAGACACAATGGAGATCGGGTGCTTTTTATGCAAAAAATTTTATGGTACGCGTGCGAGACGTAACCGCCGACAGCGGCGGTCATTTCCTTCGATGCCACGGCTTTATCCGCCACGGTGATGATCCACGCGATTCGCGTGCGCGGCATGGCCGCCAGCGGAAACATATGCCGTGCAATGGCTTCGCACTCCCGCTCGGACAGACCGAAGGTATGCTTGGCGCGGTCGGCTGCGATGTGGCCGTGAATGAACCCGTGCATGTGTGCAATGCGATGCACGCCGGAAAAATGGCTCAGATACCGGCGGAAGCGCTCGCCGTGCCAGTCATAGCCGAAAAAAGTCATGCAGCAGCGCGGCACGGACAACCGAGGTCGTTTCGCTCTCCGACAGACGCATCAGGCGGGCGATCTGACAGGCTGCTTCCGCTACCGCAACGGAATGGTCATACACAGAGTTGTCCAGTCCGTGGTGACAGAACGTGCGAAGCTGCTGAAAACGCGGATGTGCAAGGATATCTCCCGCGTACTGCTGAATTTCACTGTCCATCGGACCCACCTTCCTTCCTTTTAATACCTTTATTATAGTGCGCTTAGTGCACAAAATCAAGAGGTAATTTGTAACAAGTTTGTGACAAAAATACCAACAATCTGCTTAGCCGAGCGGCGGCGTGTCCAGTATCATCTGTCTGTACTCCAAATCCTCAAAGCCGAGCATGTGATAGAGGGCACTTGCCCGCACGTTGCTTTCCGTTACCTCCAGACGATACCGCGCGGCTGTGTTGTACTTTTTCATGCACCGCGGCGATGAGCCTGCTGCCGATGCCCTTGCCGCGCCGCTCGTCATCCACCATGATTTCCTCCAGCCAGACGCACAGACCGCCCGCCTCATTCGACCAGGTGAGCGCCAGCAGGCAGTACGCGCACGGCTGTCCGTTCTCGTCCTCGGCAATCAGGCAGTCCGCATACGGCGTGCCGTGCAGGAGCAGCTCAAACGTGCGTTCGGCGTTCTGCTGCGGGATTTCATGGTCGCAGGCAGGCGTTTTATAGAACGCATGGCAGCGGTCGATAAAAAATTCGCGGTCGGATGCCTCAATAGAGCGAATACGCATAGTTTCCTCCTAAAAGAACAGGGCATGTCCGTTGACACACCCTGTTTTGCTGTAAAATGATTAAATCTGGTCGAGCGCCTGCTTGAGGTCAGCGATAATGTCCTCAACATTCTCCAGACCGACCGAAATACGCACCATGCCCGGCTCAATGCCTGCGGCAACCAGTTGCTCATCGGTCAGCTGACGGTGGGTTTCGGACGCCGGATGCAGCACGCAGGTGCGGATGTCGGCAACATGAACCTCATTGCACGCCAGCTTGAGGCTGTCCATGAACTTCATCGCCGGAGCGCGGCCGCCCTTGATGTCGATGGACATAACGCCCGAGGTGCCCATCGGCAGGTACTTCTGCGCACGCTCGTAGTGCTCGTTGCCCGGCAGTGCCGGATAGCGAACGGAGGCGATCTTGTCGCTCGACTCGAGGAACTTGGCAACGGTCAGCGCGTTCTCGCAGTACTGGCGCATACGCACCGGAAGGGTCTCCAGACCGAGGTTGAGCAGGAACGCCGAGTGCGCCGCCGGATAGCAGCCGAAGTCACGCATCAGCTGCATACGCGCCTTGATGATGTATGCCATCGCGCCGAACTCGCGGGTGTAGACTACGCCGTGGTAGCTCTCGTCCGGCTCGGTGAAATCCGGGAACTTGCCCGATGCCGCCCAGTCAAACTTGCCGCCGTCCACGATCACGCCGCCGCCCTGTACGGCATGGCCGTCCATGTACTTGGTGGTCGAGTGGATGACAATATCCGCGCCCCATTCGATCGGTCGGCACAGCACCGGCGTTGCGAACGTGTTGTCCACGATGAGCGGCACGTTGTTCTTGTGCGCGATGTTCGCCCACTTTTCAATGTCGAACACGGTCAGCGCAGGATTGGCCAGCGTCTCACCGAACACAGCCTTGGTGTTGGGCTTGAACAGCTTCTGCACTTCCTCCTCGCTTGCCTCTGCGTCCGCCCAGATGCACTCGATGCCGAGCTTTTTGAGCGTTACGCCGAACAGGTTGATCGTGCCGCCGTAGATGGTGGAGGCCGCGATGAAGCTGTCGCCTGCCGAGCACAGGTTAAGGATGGACAGCAGGGATGCCGCCTGACCCGAGGAAGTCAGCATCGCGCCAACGCCGCCCTCGAGGGACGCAATCTTCTTCTCTACCGCATCGCAGGTCGGGTTGGCAAAGCGCGAGTAGATGCACTCTGTCGGCATATCGAACAGGGACGCGATCTTTGCGGTCGAGTCAAAGCGGTAAGTGGTGGACTGCACGATCGGCATGACGCCCGGACCGCCGTTTTCCGGCTTGTAGCCTTCATGCAGGCATTTTGTTTCGATTTTCATATAAACTACCTCTTTACTATGATTTAACACAGAAGAATCTTCACTTATTGTAGCATGCAGAAGCCTGTCGGTCAAGGCAGTTCGGTTGAACAAACGGCGATATCATGGTATGATAGAGGCAGTACGAAGGGAGGGAAACCGCATGAAGGATCTGCTCATTACCCTGCTGAATACAGCGTTCTGGTTCGGACTGCATTTCGGTACGGCTGGCGCGGTGTGCGCTCTGCCGAAGGACGTGCAGACGCAATGGTTCGACCCAAACCGGCGTTTTTTCACGGTTTCCGACTGGGAAATGCGGGTTTTCCGCAAGATCGGTCTGCCGAAATGGAAGGACCGGCTGCCGCAGTTCAATCCCGAATTTGACAAGCGGCACCTCAAATCCGGGCGGGATACGGCATACCTCGACCGTTTCCTGTTCATCACCTGCCGTGCGGAGGTGATTCATTATGTGATCGGCGTGCTCGGCTGGGTATCGCTCGTTTTTTGTCTGCTGAGCGCCGACCGGACGGCGTGGCTCATCCGGTATGCGGTCATTGCGCTTGCGATTCAGCTGGCGAATCTGCCGTTCGCGTGGATTCAGCGGTATAACCGGAAACGCCTGCTCAGCGTCCGCAAAAGGCTTTCATTACGGATAGAAATTTGATATAATATAAAGATAGCATAAGGATAATCAAGGAGATTTTGCAATATGACAGACGAAAAAATTGCACGCATCAACGCGCTTGCCAAAAAGGCCAAGACCGAAGAACTGACCGACGCGGAGAAGAAGGAGCAGCAGGAGCTCCGCGCAGAGTACGTTGCCGATTTCCGCAAGAGCCTGAAGGCACAGCTGGACCACACGGTGGTTATCAATCCGGACGGCAGCTCGTACAAGCTGAAGCAGGACAAAAAGTGATGCAGCTGCCCGAACACGCGGCACACGCCATCCGGCGATTAGAGCGTGCCGGATTTGAGGCGTGGGCAGTCGGCGGCTGCGTGCGCGACAGTCTGCGCGGAGTCGAACCGCACGACTGGGACTTGTGTACGTCCGCGTCTCCGGCTCAGATGCAGGCCGTGTTCGCGGACGCGCGTGTGCTCACGACCGGACTCAGGCACGGCACGCTGACCGTACTCACGGACGGCGGCCCGCTCGAGATTACCACCTACCGCACGGAGGGCGGCTACTCGGACGGGCGGCATCCGGACGGCGTGCGCTTTGTCACCGACATCTGTGAGGATCTGGCCCGCCGGGATTTCACGGTCGGTGCGATGGCGTGGCACCCGGAACGCGGTCTGTGCGATCCGTTTGGTGGGCAAACCGACCTCAAAAACGGCGTTCTGCGCGCGGTCGGTGATGCAGACACCCGATTTCAGGAGGATGCGCTGCGCATCCTGCGTGGACTGCGGTTCGCCTCCAAGCTGGGATTCGCCATCGAGCCGGAAACCGCCGCTGCCATGCGGCGGCAGGTGCATCGCCTGGACTGCATTGCCGCCGAGCGCATCCGTGAGGAGCTGACCGGTCTGCTGTGCGGCCGCTATGTGCAGCGCACACTGATGGCTTATGCCGACCTTATCACCTCTGCCCTGCCCGAGCTCGCGCCCATGCAGGGCTGTCAGCAGCAGAATCCGCACCACCTGTACGATGTGTGGGAGCACACCGTGCGCGCGGTCGGTCAGGTGCCGGCCGAGCCGGTGCTCCGGTGGGCGATGCTGCTGCACGACAGCGGCAAGCCCGCCTGCAAGACCGTGGACGAGCAAGGCATCGGGCATTTCCGGGGACATCCCAGGGCGAGCCTTGCGCTGTCGCGCGAGCTCCTGCCGCGGCTGCGGTTCTCGAGCGCGGACACCGAACGCATGCTGCTGCTGGTCGAGCGGCACGACACACGGCTCGGTGACAACGAAAAGCTGGTGCGGCGCAGCCTATCGCGCATCGGAGAGGCGCGGTTCCGCGACCTGCTGGCGATCAAAAAAAGGCGATGCGGTCGGGCAGGGCACCAGCCGCGACTATGTGGCGCAGCTGTTTGAGACCGAAGCGCTGCTGAACCGCGTGCTCGCGCAGGAGCAATGCTTCTCGCTGCGGCAGCTTGCTGTAAACGGAGCCGATTTACAGGCACTCGGTCTGCGCGGCAGACCGGTCGGTGAAATGCTGCACGCCCTGCTGGATGCCGTGATAGACGGCCAGACCGACAATCGGCGGGATACGCTTCTGCGGCTTGCCCGCACCCGAATGGAGGAACAACATGTCAAATAAAGAGATTTTCATCGAAACCTACAACAAAAACATCCATCGTCCGGGCGCGGAAAAGCTGCTTGCGTGGCTCGAGGGCACGGATTTCTTCACGGCTCCCGCGTCCACGCGGTTCCACGCTGCGTATGAGGGCGGTCTGCTCGACCACTCACTCAACGTGTACAACGTGCTGATCTCCAAGCATTTCAATCCCGAAACCGACGATCTGGAAAGCTACACCATCGTTTCGCTCCTGCACGATCTGTGCAAGGCCGGTTTCTACAAGACCGAGCTCCGCAACCGCAAAAACGACCGCGGCGAGTGGGAAAAGGTGCCGGTTTACGCAGTAGACGACCAGTTTCCGTACGGTCACGGCGAAAAATCCGTGTTCCTGATCGAGCGGTTCATGCGGCTGCGCACCGAGGGAAGCGATCGCCGTGCGCTGGCACATGGGCGGCTTTGACGAGTCGGTCAAGGGCGGCAGCTTCGCACTCGCGCACGCGTTCGAGAAGTACCCGCTTGCCGTAAAGCTGCACCTTTCCGATCTGGAAGCGACCTATCTGCATGAAAGCCGAGGAGAATGAGCATGAAAACCAGAGAATTTTCCATCTCGACCGATCACGAGGGCATGTACAATATCACCGCCAGATTGCGTGAAGTCATCCGCGAAAGCGGCGTGCAGAGCGGCCTTGCCGTGGTGTACTGCCCGCATACGACCGCCGGTATCACCATCAACGAAAACGCTGACCCGGATGTGCAGCACGACCTGCTGCTCGGTCTGCGCGAGGCGTTTCCCGACCGACGCGAGTTCCGGCATGCCGAGGGCAATTCGACCGCGCACCTCAAATGCAGCTATGTCGGCCCGAGCCAGACCGTGCTCATCGAGGACGGCAAGCCCATCCTCGGCATCTGGCAGGGCGTGTATTTCTGCGAGTTCGACGGTCCGCGTCATCGCCGCTACTATATTAAGGTAATGGCGGATAATTAACTTGCACTTGCTTTTTTCGCTCTGCTATAATAAAGTCAAACATACTCTAAAAGGAAGATATTCTCATGGAAGCACTGGAATGTATCAAAACCCGCCGAAGCATCCGCAAGTTCACCGAGCAGCCCGTGACCGAGGACGAGGTTCGTCAGGTCGTTGAAGCTGCTGCCTTTGCGCCGAGCTGGAAGAATACGCAGATCGCGCGCTACATCGTTGTGACCGACAAGGAAAAGAAGGACAAGCTGGCCGACAACTGCATGCTCGGTTTTGCCTACAACCAGAAGACCACCCACGGCGCACCGGCGCTGGTCGTGCTGACCATGATCAAGGAGCGCTCGGGCTACGAGCGCGACGGCTCGTTCAGTACCCCGCTTGCCACTCACTGGCAGTCCTTTGATGCGGGCATCGCCGCACAGACCTTCTGCCTGTCCGCGCATGCGCTCGGTCTCGGCACGGTTATTATGGGTATTTACGATCCCGCCGAGGTTGCCAAGGTTGTGGAAATCCCCGAGGGTCAGGAAGTGGCAGCGCTCATCGCGCTCGGTCATCCGGCACAGGACCCGCAGGCACCGGCGCGTAAGGATGTCGATACGCTGCTGCGATTTGAGTAAAGTGCATACCTTGAGCACCGTGGAAGCAATTCTGCGGTGCTTTTTTTCTCGGCACAAGGTGACCGGGGCACACGAACTGCCGCAGGCGGGTTCGCCCCTGACGGGCGGCTCCTTTTCTGCACCGGCTGACCGGGGCACGCGAACTGCCGCAGGCGGGTTCGCCCCTGACGGGCGGCTCCTTTTGCTGCACCGGCTGACCGGGGCACACGAACTGCCGCAGGCGGGTTCGCCCTATCCGGGCGGCTCCTTTTCTGCACCGGCTGAGCGGGGCACACGAACTGCCGCAGGCGGGTTCGCCCCTGACGGGCGGGGAGTTTTTCGCTGAACCTCAGCGGGGGGGATTCGCCGTCTGCGGACGGCGGGAGCGTCGCGGCGCCCGCCGCGGGGACGGCGCCGTACCCACGGCGGAGGGCAAAAGGAAGGGACACCTGCGGTTTTCCTTCCTCTTTGAACTCCTACCTTTCCCTTGCTTCCTAATCTGGCGCAGATTTCCTATATGTGACCGCTCGAAATTGGGTACGGCAGAGGATTTTTTTCTACCGTGTCTTTCGCAGCCTGTTCGCAGTGTCAGATACCGTTCTGCTACACAGGCGGTTAAATTTCCGCAAGCGCGGCATAGCAGTGCCGCGCAACTCGTTAGTCTGGCGATTACAGACAGCACCTGCGAGGATAAATTGTGCCGAACATCTAAATTCGAAGGTGCCGGGCGGTATAACGCGCTAAAGAATTGCGCGGCACTGCTATGCCGCGCCCTGCGTAGAGTAAACCATATGTGTAGCAGAACGGTATCTGACACTGTGAATAGGTAAAGAAATGGGAGCACACTGTGCTCCCCTACGGCAGAAAAAATCCTCTGCCGTTCCTTTATAGTCTCAGTTCTCCCATCACCACCGTGCCCTCCAAGGGAAAAGGGGAGATTTACAAGAGGGTGGAAAACCGCAGGTTGTCTACCCTCTTGTACGCCCGCGCGGCGTCAGCGCACTCCCCGCCGCGGGGCGCGGCAAATCCCCGCCGTCCGCAGACGGCGAATCCCCTCGCTTAAAGTAAGCGAAAAACTCACAAATCCTGAATATTCATCTTCTCGATCTGCTTTTTGCGGTTCATCCCTCTGCGACAGAGGAAGTAGATTACCAGCAGCACGATGGTCGGCATGGAGATAACGAGCAGCGTCAGCACCGTGTTGAGCACCGTCACGAACACGTCATACGAATCCACTCCGCCAACCGCATTGTCAGCCGCCGAGGTCATCATCACATTCGTTACCACGTTCAGCAGGATGAACAGCTCCCCGAAAACGTGATGGCAGGCAGTACCAATCCCGGCAGTTTACTCTCCCGTCTGGAAAGATAGACCTGCAAAATAATCATTGCCGCGACAAACGCGATCAGAAAAATCAGCGAAATAATTGTAGAAACCGTTGCAATCAGCATTATTTGTTCCCCTCTCTCAGCTTTTTGTACTCGTTGATGAGCAGCTTCGCCGTGTCAAAATCCAGCTTGTCCTTGACCGCAAGACGCTTGATGAGCGCGATATACGGCTCCTCGTCCGCCTGCTCGCCAAGCCTGATCTTCTGTATCAGACGGTCCAGACGCAGTCTCACGGTCGGGTAGGTCACGCCGTAAATGCCCGCGACCTCCTTGAGCGAACCCGACGCCAGCACGAATTTTTGATGAACGACACGTCCTCCTCGTCCAGCGATGCAAGCCACTCCGGCATTACCTCGATTGCCACGGCTATCACTTCCTTTCATTGTAACTTCATTATAATATTAAATTATATTAAAGTCAATCTTTAATTTTGTCAAAGTCCAGAAATAAAAAACGGCACACCAGGAGATTCTCTCCGGTATGCCGTTTGCTGTTTCTTACTTACTTTTCTACTCGTTTCTGGAACGCCAGACGTTCTCCGCGCCCGTTTTCCAGCTCAATGACACCGCAATAGGTATAGCCGAGCTTGTTCAGCAGACCCTGCATGGGCTTGTTGTTCGCGTGCGTGTCGATGCGGATGTTGCCGCACTGCTCCATGCACCAGTTCATGCAGAACGAAGCCGCGCCGTGCGTACCCTTTGCCGCCGCGATACGGTGGACAACGCCGTACGGCGCATCGTCCAGCCAGGCGCCGCCGCGAATGACGCGATAGGTCGGCTCGCCGTCGGTCGTAAACGCAAAGGTCGCTGCGATTTTGCCGTTGTCCTCGCAGACGTAGCTGCGGTGCAGTGCAAGATCCTTGTCCAGCATTTCCTGCGTCGGGAATCTGTCTCCCCACTGATCGGGATTGCCGTTTTCGCGCATAAACGCCCGCGCGTCCGCGAAAATTTCCTGCATCGCCGGAAGATCCTCCGGCCGGGTGTGTCGAATCTGCATTGTTATTCCTCCTTCAGCCATTCCGCGCAGAGCGCCTGCCAGCGGTTTATATGCCGGTCGGGCACGCGCCCTTTCATCGGGTCGGCTGTCTCCAAATCCGCGAGCGCGAGTCCGTGCACGCCGTGCGGGAACAGGTGCAACTCGTGGCTGATGTTTTCTCGGCGCAAAGCCGCCTCGAGCAGCAGCGTGTTCTCGACCGGAACGGTCGCGTCCGTCAGGGTGTGCCACAAAAATGTACGCGGCATGCGCGCGGAAACCAGCGTTTCCAGCGAAAATCTCCGCTGTTCCGCAGCATTTTCACCTGCCAGACGCACAAAGCTGCCGCGGTGTGCATACGCTCCCGCCGAGACCACCGGATAGCACAACACCGCCGCATTCGGTCGGTGCGCCTGCAGATCCGTGCCCGCGGGAAACCAGTCTGCGTCGTGCCACGTCGCCGCCAACAGTCCCGCCAGATGGGCGCCCGCCGAAAATCCGCCGACCGCAATGCGGTCTGCCGCGATGCCGAGCTGTGCCGCATGTTCTCTCACCCAGGCGACAGACACGGACAGCGTGTGCAGCGGCTTTACGCCAAGCGGCACCTCCGTGCAGTCGTACTCGAGCACGAACGCTTCCACACCGTCCCGCGCAAACGCACGCGCGACCGGTGCGCCCTCCCGGATGGAGCAGTATTCGTAGCCGCCGCCCGGGCACAGGATGAGCGCAGGCTTATTCCGTCCGGCTGATGCCGGAAAATGTGTCAAAACGCCGTGATCGAGCCGCAAAACCTCTTTCATCGCGCACCTCACACGTTGTAGCGGTTGCGGATATCAATGCACGCAAGAATGCGGTCGGTCTCCGGCTTTTCGCCTGCCAGCAGGTAGTCCATGAGCAGCTCGATCGGACGGGCGCCCTGCAGGGCGGCATCCTGATCGATCAGGAACTCGATGAGTCCGCGGCGGACATTCTCCGCATTTGCCGGAATCAAATCGTGGCAGATCAGGTGCACCTTGCCCTGTAAACCCAGCTCTCGCAGCGCGTCGCACGCACCGAGCTGACCGTTTACCGAAACGTACACACCGCGCAGCGACGGATGCTCCTGAACGGCGCGGCACACAATATCATGCGCCAGCTGCTGATCGTCCCCGCAGGTCTGCGGCGGCAGCAGGCTCAAACCGGGAAAATTTGCGGCAGCCTCGGCCTGAAAGCCGTCCACACGCTGCTGATGCGACCAGTTGTTTTCCTGACCGGCAACCAGCAGGACTTCCCTTGACCGGCGAGCAGCAGGTCCATCAGACCGGCGCTCATGCGTCCGCACGCGAAATTGTCCACGCCGACGTAGCACAGGCGGCCCGAGTCCGGCAGATCCGAGTTGAAGGTAACGACCGGCATGCGCTCGGACAGCTCCTGAATACGGGCGCGCACCCGCTCGTCCTCCGCCGGAGAAAGCGCGATGCCCTGCACGCCTGCCTCGAGCAGCTCGTCGATCACGTCCAGCTGCTGCTGTGCATCGACGCCCTCCAGTGGCCGCACGAGCACCTCTGCGCCGGTGGTGGTAAAGTGCGCCGATGCGCGTTCGATCTCCTCAAATACCGTGTGCATGAACATGGTCTCGACCGACTGGACGATCACGCCGATCCTGATCGGATTTTTCGCGCGTGCCAGCATGCGTCCCGCACGGTTCGGGCGGTAGCCTCGCTCTGCCGCAATGCGGCGCACGCGTGCCGCAACCTTGGGATCGACGCGTCCTCTGTCGTTAAGTGCCCGATCCACCGTGCCGCGTGAAACGCCCGCCAGCGCAGCGATCTCTGCCAAAGTGACTGCCATGAATTTTCGCTCCTACATACCGCGTTGCGCGGTGTCATTCCAAAGGCACCACCACACAATTTGACTGCGGTGCTACCTTTTTATTTTACACGTTTCAAACGAAAATTGCAAATGCAAATCAGTGAAATCGACAGTAATCGGTCAATCGTCCAGCAGTTCGCCCTTGATGGAAATGGTCTTCACCTGCCACGGCAGCAGCTTGCCGCAGTTCTGCAGCGCGGTGCGGACGGCGTATTCCAGTCCGCCGCAGCACGGCACCTCCATGCGGACAACGGTTACGCTTTTGATGTTGTTCTGACGGAGGATTTCGGTCAGCTTCTCGCTGTAATCCACATCATCCAGCTTGGGACAGCCGACGAGCGTTACCTTCCCCGGATAAAATCCTGATGGAAGTTTGCGTATGCGTAAGCGGTGCAGTCGGCCGCGATAAGCAGGCTTCGCGCCCTGAAAATACGGCGCGTTGACCGGCACGAGCTTGATCTGCACCGGCCACTGGCGCAGCTGGCTCGGCATCGGAATGAACGAGGCCGGCTGATTGACCGGGGCGCGTTCCATACCCGTGCCATGCTGCCCGGGCATCCGGTGTGCGGCTGAGATTTTGCCTGCATATTGGCCTGCACGGCAGCTTCGTCGTAAGCGGCGGCTTCGCGCTCGACGAACGAGATGGCGCCGGTCGGCAGACCGGCAGGCAGTTGCCGAGGCCGTCGCAGTAGTCGTCGCGGAGCAGAGTGGCTTTGCCGTCCACCATGCCGATAGCGCCCTCGTGGCAGGCGTGGGCGCACAGGCCGCAGCCGTTGCATTTTTCTCTTTGTCGATTTCGATAATTTTGCGAATCATAGTGTTTTCTCCTTATATATCCTGTTTCTTGTCTTGAGATGATTCCGCTGGGGCCAGCGGGGGGCCGCCTACCCGGCGGGGGGCACAAGAGGGTAGACACCAACGGTTTCCACCCTCTTGTGAATCTCCCCTTTCCTATGAGGGCACGGCGAAATTTACAGAGCTGAGACTCGCCAAGGAACGAGCGTACTGCTCATCTTCCGTAGGGGCGCACAGTGTGCGCCCATTTCTCGACCTCAGCCGCTCAAGCTGTTTTCGTACTGCCACACAGACCGGATACTCTCCGCAGAGCGCGGCATAGCAGTGCCGCGCAACTCTTTAACGCGTTATACCGCATGGCACCTACGAATTTAGGCATTTGGTACAATTTATCTTCGCAGGTGCTGTCTATCATAACGCGCTTACGACTTGCGCGACACTGCTATGTCGCGCCTGCGTAGAATAAACCACCTGTGTAGCAGAACGGTATCTAACCCTGCGAATGGGTTGCTCAAGAGGACGGACTCCGAAGGTAGTTCGTCCGTAGCAGAGAAAAAAATCCTCTGCCGTTCCTCCTATTTCGGAGCGGTCACATGTAGGCAATCTGCGCCAGACTATCCAAGGGAAAGGGGTGATTCACAAGAGGGTGGAAACCGCAGGTGTCTACCCTCTTGTGCGCCCGCGCGGCGTCAGCGCACTCCCCGCTGAGGTTCAGCGAAAAACACCCCGCCCGTCAGGGGCGAACACGCTGACGCAGTTCGTATGCCCCGGTCAGCCGGTGCTGAAAAAGAGTGCCGCCCGTCAGGAGCGAACCCGCCTGCGGCAGTTCGAGCGCCCCGCTGGGTCGGTGCAGAGAAAGGTGCCGCCCGGACAGGGCGAACACGCTAACGCAGTTCGCGCACCCCGGTCAGCCGGTGCTGAAAAAGCTGCCGCCCCGTTCGGGCGAACCGCCTGCGCGGTTCGTGTGTCCCGCTTGACTTTACGCTCATATCTTACTATACTGAGAGAGCAAAGTATGTTGTCCCAACAACAAAACAGGAGGAAATATGAACCTGTCCATCCTTGCACGCTGCGGTCTGTTCCGCGGCATTGAAAACCGCAGAATTATCCCCGCTTTTGCGCTGTCTGCACGCCTGCACGCGTGAATTTGACAAATTTCAGCCGATTTACCGCGTCGGCGATACCGCGCATGCGCTGTGCATTCTGCTCTCGGGCGGCGTGAATATCGAGCGCTGCGACGCATGGGGCCACAAGACGCTGCTCGACCACATTACACCCGGTTCGGTATTCGCTGAAACGTACGCCTGCGTGCCCGGCACGCCCATGATGGTCTCCGCGGTTGCGGACGAGCCGTCCGAGGTGCTGTTCCTGCCGAGCGAAACGCTGCTCTCCTCTGCCGCGCAGGACAGCGCGCACAGTGTGCTTTTACGCAATCTTTTGACGTTACCGCGCAGAAAAACCTGCTTTTGACGCGAAAAATCTTTCACACAAGTCCGAAATCCATGCGCGGCAAGCTGCTGTCGTACCTGTCCGCACAGGCGGTGCAGCACGGCTCGGACACGTTCGACATTCCGTTCGACCGTCAGCAGCTGGCCGACTACCTCGGCGTGGACCGCAGTGCGCTGTCCGCCGAGCTGAGCCGCATGCAGCGCGACGGACTTATCGCATACAAAAAGAGCCATTTTGTGCTCAACCATTCCCAATCCGATGAATAATCCACCCTGTTAAGGAGGTTTTTGTTATGAACTGCAAACCCTACATCCGTGCGCACGCGTACGAGCTGCTGGAAAGTCTTGCCGCGCTCGTACGCATACCGAGCGTGGAAGGCGTGCCGGAAGATCATGCGCCGTTCGGCCGTGAGCCTGCCCGTGCGCTGCACGAAGCGCTTGCGCTCTGCGAAAAGCTGGGCTTCCGAACCGGCAATATGGACGACCGCGTCGGCTGGTGCGAGTACGGCGAGGGCGAGGAAATGGTGGCTGTGCTCGGTCATCTGGACGTTGTGCCCGCCGGCGACGGCTGGACCGAGACCGAGCCGTTTTCCGGCGAAATCAAAAACGGCCGTATTTACGGACGCGGCACGATGGACGACAAGGGCCCGATGGTGGCGGCCATCTACGCGCTGGCGGCGCTCAAGGATGCCGGATTCGCGCCCTCCAAGCGCATCCGTCTGCTGTTCGGCACCAACGAGGAGACCGGCTGCGGCGATATGTCGTGGTACGTTTCGCATGGCGGCGAACTGCCGGTGTACGGCTTCACGCCGGACGGCGAATACCCGATCATCAACGGCGAAAAGGGCATTCTCAACGGCACTTACAGCCGAAAGCTGCACCAGACCGGCGATTACCGCCTGACAAAGTTCGAGGGCGGTGCCGCCTCCAACATCTCTCCGGCGTATGCGGCGGCGGAGCTGGCGTGCCCGGCTGAGGCGGCCTCCAAAATTGCGGCGGACAAGGTAACCGTCACGCCGATCGAGGGCGGTATCCGCGTGGAAGCCGAGGGCATTGCCGTTCACGGCTCGACCCCGGAGCAGGGCGAAAATGCCATCGGACGGCTGGCGCAGGCACTCAATCAGCTGCCGCTGACCGGCGAGCTTGGCGACTGCATGGCGTTCGTTGCCGAGCGCCTCGGCATGGAGGTACACGGTGAGTCCCTCGGTCTCGCCATGCGCGATGAGCTGTCCGGCCCGCTGACGCTCAACCTCGGCGTGGCAAAATTTGAGCAGGAAACGCTGTCGCTCGTTTTCTCGGTGCGCTACCCGGTCACCCTGAAATACGAGCGCGTATACCCGCGTCTGTCGCCCGGCTTCACGCTCGGCGGCTTTACCGAAACCGAGATGACCCACGCGGCGGCCATTTACATGCCGCCCGAAAGCGAACTCATCCGCAGACTGTCCAAGGTATACGAGGAGCAGACCGGCGAGAAGGCGGAGCTGAAGAGCATCGGCGGCGGCACCTATGCCAAGTCCATGCCGAACCTTGTCGCATTCGGCCCGATCTTCCCCGGCGATGAGGTGCGCGAGCACAAGCCGGACGAGTACATGGAAATCGAGCGCGTGCTGCAGAACGCGGAAATCATCGCGGCGGCAATGTACGAACTGGCAAAGTAAGGAGATTGTATGAGCAGAGAGACAAATATGACCGTCGGCCGTCCGACAAAACTTATTCTCGGACTGGCCGTACCGCTGATTTTGACAAATGTCGGTCAGCAGCTGTACACAGTCGCAGACGCGTCCATCGTCGGGCGCGGTGTCGGTGTGGGGGCGCTGGCCGCACTCGGCGCGACCGACTGGCTGTACTGGCTGGTGCTGTGGACCGTGCAGGGCATGACGCAGGGCTTTTCCGTGCTCGTGTCGCAGACCTTCGGCTCAAACGATAAGAAGGGACTGCGCAAGGCCATCACCATGTCCGTGCTGCTGTGCGCGGCAGTCGGCATCCTGCTGACCGTGGTGTTTGTGTCCTCGGCAGGCTGGCTGCTGCACCTGCTGGACACGCCCGAGAACATCTATGACGGCGCGCACATTTATTTAACCATGATGTATGCGGGCACGCTCATCACGATGGCGTACAACATGGCAGCGGCGATCCTCCGCGCACTCGGAGACGGCAAAAGTCCGCTTATTGCCATGTTTACTGCCGGATGTCTGAACATTGTGCTCGACCTGCTGTTCGTTATCCGCTTCGGCTGGGGCATTCCGGGCGCTGCCGCCGCGACGCTGCTCGCGCAGCTGTTTTGCATTCGCGTACTGCGTCAATGCGCTGCGGAAAATCCCGGCTGCGTCCGTCGAAAAGCCGGACTGGCAGCCGGACAGCAGTGTGATCCGGCGGCTGTGCCACCTTGGTCTGCCGCTTGCGCTGCAGCATTTTGTCATCGTCATCAGCGGCATCATCATGCAGGCGGTTATCAACACCTGCGGCTTTGTGTTCCTCGCGGGTTTTACCGCGACCAACAAGCTGCACGGTCTGATGGACTGCTCCGCGTCCGCGTTCGGCTACGCCGCCTCAACCTACACCGGCCAGAACTGGGGCGCAAACCGGCTTGACCGCGTGCGGATGGGTGTCCGCTCGACGCTTGTGCTGGCGCTCAGCTTTTCCGCGCTGCTGGCGGCGGGCATGATCCTGTTCGGCCGTCACGTTGTCGCGCTGTTCATTTCGGCGGATGCGGCCAACGCCGCCGAGGCACTGTCGGTCGCGTACGATTATCTGGTCGTCATGAGCACGTTTTTGCTGTCCGCCTATGTGCTGCACACCTACCGCTCGGCCCTGCAGGGCATGGGCTTTACGACCGCGCCCATGCTCTCCGGTCTGACCGAGTTCGCAGGCCGTGTGGGTGCATCGCTGCTGCTGACCAGGGTCATCGGTGAGCGCGGTCTGTTCTACACGGACGCGGCCGCGTGGACATTCGCAGCGGTATTCCTTGCGGCATCGTACTATATCCAGTTGCTTATTATAAGGAAAAAGGGGCTGACCTATCAAAATACAAAGTAACAAAAAGAGGCTGTAAATTCAATTTACAGCCTCTTAATTTGTAGAAAAGTCTATTTTTCTACAAATTTGACACAAATCGCGCAGCAGCGCGCATTCAATAGAATTTGCACTGCAAATTCATAAAAACCGGGAGCATGTATCGGCGCAGCGCGTCCAAGAATCCGCGCAAGGATAGCGCAGGTTTTTATACCTATAGAGGGAGAAAGTTTCCGCATAGGAACTTTTGGACGACTTTGGAACGGCCCACGGTCCGTTCCTGCTTGTCGGCGAAACTGTAGTTTCGCGACAGCTGCACTTATTCGCCGTAGATTCCGGCGCGGTCGTTGATAACCAGCGTGCGGAGCAGCTCTTCGGTCAGGTCGAGCTTTCCGTGCTCATCGCCAAGCAGCCAGCCCTTGCGCGTCAGCTTCTCGACAGTCGGCTTCGCCCACGCGGGAACGGCGGAAACGCTGTTGTACGTCCTGCGGGTGCTCTCGATGATCTTCTTTACCTCGGCTTCGGTCATGTCAGGTTCCTCCTTTTCTGTAACCCCTGCTTGAATGCTGTCCACGCGGATGCGCTCTCGACGAACGGCGCAGGACAGTTTTGTGCGTAACATCGTAGTGGCGCACAACATTTTCGAGCGGAATACCGTATTTCGCCATCAGCTCGCGCGTCAGCGCCTGCGCCCGGCGCACGGTCTCGGGCATAAAGTAGAATTTCTCGCCGTTTTGCGGCTGCACAGCTCAATGCCGATGCTGTTCGCGTTGCGGCAGTACGGGTGGAAATAGACGCCGCGCGTGCCGCAGTGCCATGCGATATCCGCGTCGCAGACCGACTGCCAGACCTCGTTTTCGTCCACAAAGTAGTGCGCTGAGGTCGAAATCTCCGCCCGAGCGAAGTAATCCGCATTATTTTTCGCGGTATCGCCGTCGTTCGCCGTAAAGTGAATCACCAGATAGCGGATATCCTCCTTTCCGCGCGCGGCTCGGCGGTAGTTGCCGCTGTGTGCCTGTTTGAATGCAATGTTCGTCATTGCGTCACCTCCTTCAACCCTATGCCGGATGGAGGTGAAAATTGACCATGAATGGTCAACTTTTTTTGAAAATTTTTCGAAAAAATTTTTCTGCACCGTCTGAGCGGGGCGCACGAACTGCCGCAGGCGGGTTCGCCCTAACGGGGCGGCTCCTTTCTCTGCACCGGTTGAACGGGGTGCGCGAACTGCCGCAGGCGGGTTCGCCCCTAACGGGCGGGGAAGTTTTTCGCTGAACCTCAGCGAGGGATTCGCCGTCTGCGGACGGCGGGAACGTGCCGCGCCCCGCGGCGGGGCAAAAAGGAAGGACACCTGCGGTTTCCTTCCTCTTTGGACTCCTACCTTTCCCTTGCTTCCTAATCCGGCGCAGATTGCCTATATGTGACCGCTCCGAAAAGGGGAACGGCAGAGGATTTTTTCTTCCGTGTCTTTCGTAACCTGTTCGCAGTTCACAGACAGCGTACCGCTACACATACAGGCTACTCTGCGCAGGCGCGGCATGACCGTGCCGCGCAATTCGTGAGCGCGTTATAATAGACAGGGTCTGCGAGGATAAATTGTACCAAACGCCTAATCCGCAGGTACCGTGCGGTATAACGCGTTAAAGAGTTGCGCGGCACTGCTATGCCGCGCCTGCTTAGATGAAACTGCATGTGTAGCAGTACGGTATCTGACGCTGCGAATATGTCGGGACATGGGAGCACACTGTGCTCCCATACGGTAGAAAAAATCCTCTGCCGTTCCTCATTTCGAAGCGGTCACATGTCGGCAATCTGCGCCAGACTCTCCCCAAAGGAAGTGGGAGTTAAGAGGGTAGAAACCTTGGTGTCTACCCTCTTGCCCCGCCGCGGGGCGCGGCGAATCCCCGCTGAGGTTCAGCGAAAAACTCCCCGCCCGGATAGGGTGAACCGCGTGCGCGGTTCAAGTACCCCGCTGGGGCGGTGCAGACAAAAGGCTGCCGCCCGGAAGGGGCGAACATGCTGCAGCAGTTCGGCACCCCGCTCAGCCGGTGCTGAAAAAACTGCCGCCCAAACCGGGGCAAAAAGCCGCCGTTTGTTAACGGTATATCCCTTTGTATTTTCCCGTCCGGCTTGTTACAATAGGCTTATAAAAGAAAGGAGGCGTTTACAATGAAACGCTCAAAAGTTATTACAGCCGTAATTGCGATCATTGCAGTAGTCGCCGCAGCCTGTGTATATGGATATGTCCGCAGCAAGCCCGCCGATGAGCCGGAAAAGCCTGCTGTTACCGAGCCGGAGAACCCGACCACGCCGGAAACGCCGGACGACAGTAATTCCGGCAAACCGTCCGATTCCAAGACCGATAAACCTGCCGTACAGCCGGAAAACCCCAATCCGAGCGGCACGGCGTCGGTCACGATCTACGTTCCGGATGAACAGGGCGAAACGCTCACGCCGACCGGCGCAGACGCGAAGGACGACTCCGACCAGTCGCTCGTGGACGCACTCATCGCCGCAGGCTCTCTGCCCGAGGGCGTCAAGGTGCAGTCCTCGTCACTCGAGAACGGCACGCTCACGCTCGACATGAATGCCGCCTTCGGCGAGGCGATCCGCGCCTCCGGCACCGCCGGTGAAACGCTCAAGATCTACGCACTGGTCAACACGTTCGCGCAGGCGCGCGGCGCAACCGCAGTGCTCATCACCGTGGACGGCAAGGTGCTCGAAAGCGGACATGAGGTCTACGATTACGCGATTGAGCCAAACAACTGACCTGCAAAAGAAAAGCTCCGAAACGCCTGTTTCGGAGCTTTTTCTTACTTATTCATCATTTTCAGGAACTTTTCCTTGATATGTGCGGCAGCGGCGCACGGATCGTCCGCCTTCATAACGGCAGAGACCACGGCGATGCCCTTGATGGGGCTGTCAGCCAGCACGTCCATATTATCCGCGTTCAGGCCGCCGATGGCAACCACCGGAATCGGGACCGCGCGGCACACATCGTTCAGCACGGAGACCGGCGTAACCTTGGTGGTAACGTGGGTAGTCGTCGGGTAAATGGCGCCGGTGCCGAGGTAATCCGCGCCGTCGTTGTACGCGGCAACGGCTGCTTCGACCGTCTTGGCGGTCGCGCCGACGATCTTATCCGGGCCGAGCAGCCTGCGGCAGACCGCCACCGGCAGGTCGCTCGCGCCGACATGTACGCCGGCCGCATCGCAGGCAATGGCAACATCCACACGGTCGTCGATGATGAGCGGCACGTTATAGCGGTCCGTCACGGCCTTGACCTGCTGCGCCAGCTCAAGGTAGCTGCGTCCGCCGGTGTCCTTCTCGCGGAGCTGAATAAGCGTTGCACCGCCCCTGCACGCCTCGTCCACCGCGTGGAGCAGGGTCTCGGTCGTGTGGTAGGTACTGTCCGTAATGACATATAATGTAGGATCAAACTGCATGATAATACTCCTTTTTTTAAACTTCTTGTGTCGTTTCGCATTCTTTTTACCGTCTTGCGAATGAAAAACAGGCTGATAACATCAACAACGTAAATAAATTGGGAAATGACCTGCAGGACTGCGGTTCCGGTGCTGATTTTGCCCTGCCTGCGCGTGTGCAGGATGAGCGCAATGCAGTAGCCGGACGAGGCCATCATGGCAAACCAGGCAACCAGAATTTGTAAGAGCACGACCGGCAGCGTCATCGGGAAAATCAGCGTAAACATGCCGTAAATCATGCCGAAAAAGAAATTCAGCAGGAACATTGGAATCGCGATGCACTTCATTGCAATGATGCAGCGCCACAGCGTCTGCCGCACCGCCGGGTCGGACAGCCGCCTGTACATCACAGCAGCGCAAATCAGATTGCAGATTGCCAACGGCCCAATAAGCAGCCAGAACAGGAATAATCCCATCTGAAATATGTCCTTATCCGTTCCTTGCGCCACAAAAGCGCACAGAAATTCGCCTGAATACGACAGCGCCAGACCGACAAAGCAAACGATTTCACAGATGCTGAAAAACTTTGCAGCCTTCATTCCCTCTCCCCTTTCACCGCATGTTAATTTTCATCAATTTATTTTCACGATAAGCAAATCCTGTTCTTCCCCGAGTTCACCAAGCGCGGTGCCGTCCGGCTGAAACGCCATGCTGTGCCCGACAAATTTTCCGGGCGCATACTGGTCTGCGCCGAGCACGGTCAGGCCGTTCTCGATGGCTCGCGCGCACAGCAGGGTGCGCCAGTGCAGCAGCTTGTTCTCGCCCTGCACCCAGCCCGCCGGAACAAACAGCGTCTCGGCACCGCGCGCCTTCTGCTCGGCGGCAAGCGCCGGAAACCGAAGCTCGAAACAGGTAATGATACCCAGCTTTCCGACAGGTGTCTCGATGGGCGAAAACGGCTTGTCCCCTGCCCGGCACTCATCGGATTCCCGATAGCCGAAGGCATCGTACAAACGCCTCTTGCGGTGCGTTCCGCGCAGGCGGCCGCGGTCATCAAGAACCGCAATCGTGTTGTACGGCAGACCGTCCGTGCGCTCGTACATGCCTGCGGCAATCCACAGGCCGTATCTCCGGCAAAGCTCACCGAGCGCAATAATGAACGGGCCGTCACACGGCTCTGCGGCCTCGATATTTTTCGACCGTGCGTTCACTTTTGCGTAATACATGCTGTATTCCGGCAAAAACAGCATTTTCGCTCCATTTTCCGCTGCCGTTTGTGCAAGGTGTTCTATTTCCCTGAGATTGGCAATTTTGTCCTCCCCCGGCGCTGAACTGCCCGATGGCAACCGTGCTCACGCCTCTCTCCAGCCCTTGCAGATGTCCACCCATGCCTTGAAACCGGAGAATTTCTCCAGTTCTGGGATGGTGACCTCGATGGCTGAGTTGGACGAGCCGCACGCCGGGAATACCGTCTCGAACCGTCGGAGCGATTCATCGAGATAGACCGTTACGCCGTCGTTCACGCCGAACGGGCACACGCCGCCGACCGCATGACCGATCTCCGGCTCGACCTCCTCAAACGCGAGCATCCGCGCCTTGCAGCCGAACCGCGCCTTGTACTTCGGGTTGTCGATCTTGGTGTCGCCTGCCGCAACGATGAGGATCACGCCGTCATTCGTGCGGAACGACAGCGTTTTTGCGATGCGTGCCGGTTCGCAGTGGGCAGCTTCGGCGGCCAGCTCCACGGTCGCGCTGGACACCGGGAATTCGATCACGCGATCCTCTGCGCCGAACTGACGCAGATACGCTTTTGCTTTTTCGATGGACATGGGTCTCAATCTCCTTCTGTCTGCTGCGGGATATCGTCGATCATGCTTTCGCACAGCCGACGTAAATAATTTGCAATTTCGCTGAGCGCAAGGCATGTGCACAGCCGCTCCTCCGGGTCATCCGGCGTCTCGGGCAGCTGGGCGGTCAGCAGCGGCGGAATGGCTTCGCGCATGCGCTTCTTGTCCGCGAGCAGATGCTCGTAGCACGCCGCAAAGTCTACATCGTCCCGACCAGTCAGCGCCTTCACATCGTTTAAGCGCAGCGTCTGCTTCAAATGGTACACGCAGAGCAGCTGCATGATCTGCTGGCGCGTGTATTTTTTGCCCTTCACCGGCGTCATAAGCCCTTCCTTGACGTAGTTGTTGACCATGGTTTTTGTCAGCAGCTTATCCTCCGGCGTGCGCTTGCTGCCCGATAAGCACTGATCGAACAGCGTCAGCACCTGATCCATATACAGGTCAAGCTGCGGCACCTCGTCGGGCATGATATCGCGGTCGGCAAAGACCGCTTCTATGGTTTTCTCCAGCCGCGGCATGGCGTTCACCTCATCTTTTTACAAAATATTAACAATTACAACGTTGAACGGAAACACGCAATTTTTCGTCTGTCCGTGCGGCCTGCAATGCTATTATTATAAGCCTTTTGCGCGCTTCACGCAAGAGTTATGCCGCTCGACAAACCCACTATATTATGGTATACTGAACGAACAATAAGCGGTAGGAGGCTTACATATGAAAAAAAATTCTGGCAACGCCTGGTCCTTTTCGGACTGACAGGTGCATTTTTGTATCCTGCATCAGCTGCAGCGCGGCAAATACTGCCTCGAAGGTTCCGATTCTGATGTACCACAACCTGACGAACGACCCGTCCGCCGTGACGAGCATGACCATCACCGGCGAGCGGTTTCAGGAGGACATGGAATATCTGGAATACAACGGCTACACGCCGCTGCTCTCGGCGGATTTGATCAACATCCGAGCCGGAAAGGAATCCATGCCCGAGCGGCCGGTCATGATCACCTTTGACGACGGTTATCGCTCCAATTACGATATTGCGTACCCGATTCTGCAGAAAACCGGCATGAAGGCCGTCATTGCACTGATCGGCAAAAGCATCCGCGCAAACGACAACACGGAAGCGAACCGCTTTTTTTTCTCAAGTGGGATGAGGCAGCCGAAATGGCCGACAGCGGTCTGGTGGAACTGGCCTCTCACACCTACAACCTACACAACCCGCAGTACGGCGGACTGACCGCACCGGACGGCATCAACGGCATCCAGCGGCTGAAGGGCGAGTCGCAGGCGGCGTATAACAAGCGCGTCGGTGAGGACCTCAAGCAGAGCATCGACCTCATCACGCAAAATACCAACCAGAAAAACGTGCTGTTTTTCGCATATCCGTTCGGCGCGCGCGACGGGTGGATGCAGCCGCTGCTGCAGAAAGACGGTATTCAGGTCAGCGTACTGACCAACACCGGAACGGCGTCTATCCGGCGCGGATTGACCGATCTGCCGCGTTACCGCATCACGATGGACACCAAACTGAGCGATATTCTTCCGGCGAACCCGAACGCCTCGCACAATATTACCGTGCGGGCGCACATGCCGACCATGATCAAGAATGAGAAAATCCGGCAGGAAGTCGCCCGGCACCTTCCCGCGCAGGAGAGAACCATAAAAATTCCGAAATCGTATACCTGATTTTTCAAGCACTGTCTTTGATTAACAAAGACGGTGCTTTTTTCATGGTGACAATTTGGAGAAAGCACTTGCAATTTTCGGAAAATGTGGTATCATAACAGATGTGATATAGTTTTTAACTCTACATAACAAAAGGAGGAGTTTGTATGCCTCGTGCATTTCTCAAGGCCCGCGAGCCGTTTTCCAGTTACTCTCATTTCATCGGTGCGGTGCTCAGCGGCGCCGGACTGTTCGTGCTGCTCGTGCGGCTGCTGTCCGATTCGTCCGTCACCGGCTCGCTGGCGGCGGCTGCCGTGGTGTTCTGCCTGTCGCTGATCGCGCTGTACTCCGCAAGCAGCGTGTACCATTTCTCCGGCCGCGGCGAGGCCGTCCTGCGGCGGCTGAAAAAGCTCGACCACAGCATGATCTATGTGCTGATCGCGGGCAGCAATACGCCGATTATTCTCAAATTCATGCCTGCGCCGCGCAGTTATGTCTTTCTCGGCGTGATCTGGCTGATTGCGCTGACCGGCATTGCCATCAAGCTGCTGTGGATTGACGCGCCGCGTCTCATCGGCACCGCGCTGTACCTCGCGCTCGGCTGGGCGATTGCATTTGATTTCGGGGTTGTGCTGTCCATGCCCGCGCCTGCCATTGCCCTGCTGGCTGCCGGAGGTCTATCGTATACGGTCGGCGGCGTGATCTATATCGCCAAAAAGCCGAATTTAGGTAAAATGATCGGGTTTCATGAGCTGTTTCATCTGTTCGTAATCGTCGGCAGCGTTTGTCATTATCTGATGGTGTTTCTATATGTTTCTCTAACAAACGAGCCGTGAATCTTCATGTGATTCACGGCTCGTTTTCGTTTCCATCCGCACCCGACAAACCATTCGGCAAACGGTTTGATTCTGTATTCATTTTCCATCCTCAATTCTCAATTTTATTCCTTCCTATTGACACAAGAATAAATCTACAATATACTCTTAATTAGGATAGAATACTAATAAAGGAGGTGCATTTTATGCAGACCAGAAACACCATTCAGCGTCAGATCGTATTGCAGGCAGTGAATCAGATGCACAACCACCCTACCGCGGATGCGATTTATGCCGTTATCGCGGCGCAGCACCCGACCATCAGCAAGGCCACGGTTTACCGCAATCTGAACCAGCTGGCAGCTCAGGGCGAGATTTTGCGCGTGCCTGTGCCGACCGGTGCCGATCACTTTGATTTCAACATCAAGCCGCATTATCATGTGCGGTGCACCAAGTGCGGCGGCGTTTTTGATGTATTTATGCCGCCTGTCACCAATCTCATCGACCGCGTGGAGGATTCCTCCGGCGTGGAGCTGCATCGGTACGAAATTCTGTTTGAGGGTATTTGCAGCGCTTGCAGGAAAGACTAAAAGAGCAGTCAGAACAGTCTGACTGTCAACCGGAAGAATAGCAGAGAAAGGATAACTATTATGGCAGAACTCAAAGGGCACCCGCACCGAAGCAAACCTGCAGACCGCATTTGCAGGCGAATCCATGGCACGCAACAAGTACACGTTCTTTGCCTCCAAGGCGAAAAAGGACGGCTATGTGCAGATTGCGAAAATCTTCGAGGAAACCGCCGCAAACGAGAAGGAGCACGCGAAAATCTGGTTCAAACTGCTCAACGGCGGCATTGACGACACCGCAGCCAACCTCAAGGCTGCCGCAGAGGGCGAAAACTACGAGTGGACCGACATGTATGCCACCTTCGCCAAGGAGGCGCGTGAGGAGGGCTTCGACCACATCGCGGATCTGTTTGAGATGGTCGGCGCGATCGAAAAAAGGAGCACGAGGAGCGCTACCGCAGGCTGCTGAAGAATGTCGAGGATAAGCTGGTCTTTTCCCGCGACGGCGACTGTGTATGGCAGTGCTCCAACTGCGGACATATCGTGGTTGGCAGACAGGCGCCCGATGTCTGCCCGGTCTGCGCGCATCCTAAAGCCTACTTTGAACTCAAGGCTCAAAATTTCTAAGTGGGACGCTGTCCCCCTTAGATACCCCAACGGTTCCCAAGGAAACCGTTGGGGATATCCCCCTCACCTTTGCACGGCAAAGGCGGTTCGGGACACACGTCCCGAAGCAGTGGTAAAAAAGGCCGGCAGAGCTGGCCTTTTTAGAGAAAATTTTACAGCGCACTGCGGTGCGCCAAAAATGCGGGACGAAACGATTGTTTCTCCCGCTTTTTCTTATTCACTTAGATTCTCAGTTTGCAGACTGTACCGCAGCTTTCATGCTGCGAACGTACTTTTAACGTGCGGAACGCAGTCCTTGCCGTACTTCGCGCAAATCTTAACGATTGCCGAGCCGACGATCGCGCCGTCCGACTGGGCGGCCATCTTTGTGGCCTGCTCGGGCGTGGAAATGCCGAAGCCGACCGCGCACGGAATGTCCTGCGTCTCCTTGACCAGCTTCACCATTGCGCCGATGTCGGTGGTGATGCTCGAGCGCACGCCGGTAACGCCCAGCGAGGACACGCAGTACACGAAGCCGGAGGCTTCCTTTGCGATCATGCGGATGCGGTCGTGCGAGGTCGGCGCGATGAGCGACACGAAATCGAGGCCGTACTGACGGCACAGCGGGTCAAACTCGGCCTTTTCCTCGAACGGTACGTCCGGCAGGATGAGGCCGTCCATGCCGATCTCCGCGGCAGTGCGGATGAAACGCTCCGAGCCGTAGGAATATACAACGTTCGCATACGTCATAAATACCATCGGAATATCGGTCTTTTGACGGATGCGGCGCACCATGTCGAAGATCTTGTCGGTGGTCGTGCCCGCGGACAGCGCACGCACGTTCGCCTCCTGAATGACCGGGCCCTCGGCGGTCGGGTCGGAGAACGGGATGCCCAGCTCGATGAGGTCCGCGCCCGCGTCCGCCATCGCGTATACGATCTGCTCGGTGACGTCCAGAGACGGGTCACCGCAGGTTACAAAGGGAATGAAAGCCTTGCCGCTCCGGAAGGCAGATTTTATCTTGCTCATAGCTTGCTCCTTTTTCGTAGGGCGTGACGACCTCGGCACGCCGATGGTAACGATGTGCATACGGCCTGCATGGCGCGCCGAGTCGTCGCGCCCTACGGCATATATTCAAAAACGATGCATAAATTTCCTAATCACTCGTGAATGTCCTCGCCGCGGTAGCGTGCGATGGCCGCGCAGTCCTTATCGCCGCGGCCGGAGATATTGATAACGATGGTCTGGTCCTTGCGCATGGTCGGCGCGAGCTTCATCGCGTGCGCGACAGCGTGTGCCGACTCGATCGCCGGGATGATACCCTCGATACGGCTTAGATACTCGAATGCGTTTACCGCTTCGTCGTCCGTCACCGGAACGTACTCTGCGCGGCCGATATCGTGCAGATAAGCGTGCTCCGGGCCGATGCCGGGATAATCCAGACCGGCGGAGATGGAGTAGACCGGTGCGATCTGGCCGTATTTGTCCTGGCAGAAATAGCTCTTCATGCCGTGGAAGATGCCCAGACGGCCGGTAGCGATGGTCGAGGCCGTTTCTGCGGTATTGACACCGCGGCCCGCGGCCTCGCAGCCGATCAGGCGCACGCCCTCATCCTCGATGAAGTTGTAGAACGCGCCGATGGCGTTCGAGCCGCCGCCGACACATGCCATCACGACGTCCGGCAGCCTGCCCTCTTTTTCGAGCATCTGCTCCTTGATCTCCTTTGGAGATAACTGCCTGGAAATCACGGACGATGGTCGGGAACGGATGCGGTCCCATGCACGAGCCGAGGCAGTCATGCGTATCGTCAATGCGGGAAGTCCACTCGCGGAAGGCTGCCGAGCAGGCATCCTTGAGCGTGCCTGTGCCGGTCGAAACCGGGATGACCTCCGCGCCGAGCAGGCGCATGCGGTACACGTTGAGCGCCTGACGCTCGGTGTCCTCCACGCCCATGAACACCACGCACCCATGCCCATGAGAGCGGCAGCAGTCGCGGTCGCTACACCGTGCTGACCGGCGCCGGTTTCCGCGATCAGACGGGTCTTGCCCATCTTTTTCGCCAGCAGCGCCTGACCGAGCACGTTGTTGATCTTATGGGCGCCGGTGTGGTTCAAATCCTCACGCTTGAGGTAGATCTTCGCACCGCCGAGGTCGCGGGTCATATGCTCCGCAAAGTACAGGCGCGACGGACGGCCTGCGTAGTTGTTCAGCAGCTCGGTCAGCTCTGCGTTGAATGCCGGGTCGTTCTTATAATGGTTGTAGGCTTCCTCCAGCTCGATGACAGCGTTCATCAGCGTTTCTGGCATGTACTGACCGCCGTGTACGCCAAAACGTCCCTTGCTCATTGGTTTGCTCCTTTCACAAGCGCCGATACGCGGCGCATCTTGTCAATGTCCTTTACATCGTCCGTTTCAATGCCGCTGGACAGGTCGAGCGCATACGCGCCGGTCTGTGCGGCTCTTTGGACGTTACTTTCATTCAGTCCGCCCGCGAGAAAATACGGATGGTTTACCTCGCCGATCAGCGACCAGTCGAACGTCTTGCCGCTGCCGCCGTAGGCGTGCTTTACATAGGTATCCAGCAGCAGATAATCCACCGGCAGGGTGTCCGCCTGCTCAATATCACGGTGCGTTTCCACGCGCACGGCGTAGAGAATGGGCGCGTTCGTCAGCTTTCGCAGCTTCTCTATATAATGCACGCTCTCGCCGCCGTGCAGCTGGATGATGTCGATGACTTCATCGCGCACGAGCGCGGCGATGTGCTCGGGTTCGTCGTTCACGAACACGCCGACCGTCTTAATCTCCGGGTCGAGGTGCTCCTTGAGCCGCGCCGCATCCATATCCGACACATGACGGCGGCTCTCCGCGAACACGAAGCCGATAAAGTCCGGTTTGGTTTCGTTCGCGGCCTCTATATCCTCTTTGCGGGTCAGTCCGCAGAATTTCAGCTTCATTTTACCGCCTCCCGCAGGGCATCGAGCGCCTGTTTCTTGTCTGCGGCACGCATGAGGTACTCGCCTACCAGAACGGCATCCGCGCCGGTCTTGCGGAGAGCCGCCGCATCCGCCGAAGCGGAAACGCCGCTCTCGGCTACGAAAACCGTACCGTCCGGTGCGCCCTCGCGCAGACGAGCCGCGTTGCCGAGGTCTACCGTGAAGTCCTTGAGGTTGCGGTTGTTCACGCCGATGAGCCGCGCGCCCGCTCGAACCGCGGACTGCATCTCCTGTGCATCGTGCGTTTCCACCAAAGCGCTTATGCCTAATTTGTCGCAAATGCCGATATAATCGCGTATGGTTTCGGTGTCGAGCAGCGTGCAAATGAGGAGCACCGCATCCGCGCCGAGCACCTTTGCCTGATAAATCTGGTACTCGTCCACCGTGAAATCCTTGCGTATCATCGGCTTTGTGACGATTCCCCTAACCTTTTTGAAGATTTCGTCCGACCCGAGGAACCACTTTGGCTCGGTCAGGCAGGAAAACACAGTCCGCGCCGGCCTGCTCGTAGCTCTGCGCGATGGCTTCAAAGTCGAACACCGGGTCGATGACGCCCTTGGACGGGCTGGCCTTCTTGACCTCGCAGATGAACGCACATTCTTTGCCGGAAAGCGCTTTTTCAAACCGGAAATCGCCTTTCGGAAGCGCTTCGGCCCGTGCTTTCATGTCCGCGAGCGAAATCTTCGCCTTATCTGCCGCGACCCGCTCGCGGGCGTGCGCCGCCAGTTCGTCGAGGATCATGCCTTTGCCGCCTCCTGCGTTGCCGCTGCAAACCGGTCGAGCTTCGCAAGCGCCGCGCCGCTGTCGATGAGCTCGGCGGCCTTTTTGATGCCGTCCGCCAGTGTCAGGCCGTCCAGACCGAGGTACAGCGCGATACCGGCGTTCAGCAAAATCTCCTCGCGCTTCGCGCCCTGCTCACGGCCTGCAAGGATGTCGCGGGTGATCTGTGCGTTTGCCTTGGGCGAGCCGCCGCGCAGCTCGTCCACCGTGCACAGGGACAGACCGTATTTGGTCGGGTCGAGCTCATACGGCGTGAGTTCGCCGTCGCGGATCTCGCAGACCTTGTTCCTGCCGATGAGGCTGGCCTCGTCCATACCGCCGCCGCAGACCACCATGCCGCGCGTTACGCCGAGGTTACTCAGCACCTGCGCCATCGACATGACGAGGCTTTCATCGTACACGCCGAGCAGCTGCATAGTCGCGCGCGCCGGATTGGACAGCGGGCCGAGCACGTTGAAGATGGTGCGCTCGCCCATGCCCTTGCGGACAGGCGCGACGTTCTTCATGGACTTGTGATAGCCCTGTGCGAACAGGAAGCAGATGCCCGTTTCCGCCAGCACCCTTTCGTTCTGCTCGGGCGACAGCGACAGGACAACGCCGAGTTTCTCGAGCACATCCGCCGCGCCCGACTTGGAGGACACCGAACGGTTGCCGTGCTTTGCCACCGGCACCGCCCGCCGCCGCCACAAATGCGGCGGTCGTGGAGATGTTGAACGAGCCGACCTCATCGCCGCCCGTGCCTACGATGTCCATAACCGCGCCTTTCGGCTCAATGTGCGCGCCCTTTTCGCGCATGACCTCGGCGCACGCCGTGATCTCGGTGATGGTTTCGCCTTTCATACGCAGCGCTGTCAGGAGCGTTGCCATTTCGATGTCGGTCGCCGTGCCGTCCATCATTTCCTCCATCGTTGCACGAGCGATGGTGTAGTCCAGATCTCGGCCGTTGATGGCCTCGTGAATTGCAAGCTGAATCATAATTCGTACCTCTTTTGTAAATGTTAAATCTCTAAGTAATTGAAAATTGAGAATGGAAAATGTCGCTATCCTTGCGCGAGTTCCGTCCGCGCTGCGACAATGTGCGGCGCTCTGCGCGATACCTTAACTCTCAATTCTCCATTCTCAATTCTCCATTCTCAATTCTCCATTCTCAATTCTCCATTTTCAAAAAGTTCTGCATAATGGTTGTTCCCTGCGGTGTCAAAATGGATTCCGGATGAAACTGCACGCCGTAAATCGGCATGGTCTTATGCCGCACAGCCATGATCTCTCCTCTTTCGTCGCGGGAGATGACCTTGAGGCAATCCGGCAGAGAATCCGGTGCGGCGACCAGAGAATGATAGCGCGCGACCATGGTCTTTTTGCCAGACCCTTGAACAGCGGCTCGTCGGTATCCACCTCGACGATGCTCTGCTTGCCGTGCATGAGCTGCTGCGCGTGCTCGATGCGGCCGCCGAACGCCTCGCAGATGGCCTGATGACCGAGGCACACGCCGAGAATCGGGATGCTGCCGCCGAGCCTGCTTACCACTTCCTCGCAGATGCCCGCGTCCTTCGGGTAGCCGGGCCCCGGAGAAAGGATGATGTGCGAGGGATTCAGTCCCTCGATCTCACCAACGGTGAGCGCATCATTGCGGACTACCTTGATTTCCGGCTCGATAGCCGCCGCCTGCTGGAACAGGTTATAGGAAAAAGAATCGTAATTGTCGATCAGGAGAATCATTATCCGTCTACCTCCGAAGCACGCTCGATGGCATTCATGACTGCCTTTGCCTTGTTTGCGCTTTCCATATATTCATTATGCGGCACGGAATCCGCGACGATGCCGCCGCCCGCCTGTACGGTCACGATGCCGTTCTTCTTGGCAGCCATGCGGATGGCGATGCAGGTATCCATATTGCCGGTGAAATCCAGATAGCCGAGTGCGCCGCCGTATACGCCGCGCGGCTCGCTCTCCTGCTCCTCGATGATCTCGCACGCGCGGATCTTGGGTGCGCCGGACAGGGTGCCCGCCGGAAGCACGGCTTCGATGGCATCGCAGGCATCGTACTTTTCATCGATGTCGCCCTCGACCTGAGAGCAGATATGCATGATCTTGGAATAGCGGTGGATCATCATGTAATCGGTGACTTCGACCGTGCCGATCCTGGACACGCGGCCAAGGTCATTGCGGCCGAGATCGACCAGCATGTTATGCTCGGAAAGCTCCTTCTCATCGGCAAGCAGCTCGTTTTCGAGCGCCTTGTCCTCCTCCGGCGTTTTGCCGCGCGGACGGGAGCCGGCCACCGGGAAAGTCGTCAGACGGCCATCCTGCAAGCGCACGAGCGTTTCCGGAGAGGAGCACATGATTTCATCTCCATTAATGGAGAGGAACACCATGTACGGCGAGGGGTTGGTGGTGCGGAGCACGCGGTACGCCGAAAGCAGGCTGTCCTGATACGGACTGGAGAACTGCCGCGACTGCACGGCCTGAAAGATATCGCCGTCAAAGATGTACTCGCGGGTCTTTTCCACGATATCGGCGTACTGCGCCTCGGTGACGTTGCAGGTGAAGTTCGGCCTGCCGGTTGCCTTGAGCGGCGGAAGCGGGGTCTGGTCGTTGATTAGCGCCGCCATGCCCTCGAGCGCCGCACACGCCTTGCCGTAATTCTCCATCACGCTGTCGGTCTTCATGTTGACCACGAGCACGATCTTCTGCTTGAGGTGGTCGTACGCGATGACCTTGTCGAACAGCATCAGGTCGAAATCATCCCATGCGCCGCGCTTGATATTGAGGGTCGGCTCGGCGTAGCCCAGCATCGCATACGCGAAGTAGCCGACGAAACCGCCCGTGAACGGCGGCTGACCCTCAAGCCGCGGTGCGCGGTACTCGCCGAGCACCTCGCGGAGAACGGTGAGCGGCTTGTCGGTCTTGACCGTCTTGTTGACCGTATCCTCGAGCGTTACCGTGCCGTTTTTGCAGGTCGCACGCAGAATCGGGTCATAGCCGAGGAAGGAGTAGCGCGCCCATTTTTCGCCGCCCTCCACGCTCTCCAGCAGGAAAAAGCGGTCGGAACGGGTCTGCAGGCGGCGCAGCAGCGAAATCGGCGTTGTCATATCGGCGTAGATCTCGCGGCAGACCGGAATGGTCGTATATTCCTCCGCGAGCTTCAAAATCTCGTCACAGCTTGGGGTAATCATTGTGTTTTCCTCCATATTTCAGCATTCCAGCCAAATAATCCATTCGGTAATACCGGGTAATCGGGCAAGAGTGATTTGCGCGTAAATTTTGTTTCCTGATGCGGCGCGGTTCCGCAGCAATACTTTGTGTATTGCAAGGGGCCGCAACAAAAAATCAGGGAGCAAAATTTCCGAAAAGCACCGCAGGCCGATTGCGCGGCTATTGCCGACAACAAAGGCTTTCATCCTATGATACAAACGTATCATGGGACAAAAAGCCTGTTACTTCTGCAGTACCACCCAAATTGACGTACAAAAACGTCCACTCTGTCGTGTGCAAACACACACGCTCCCTTGATAACGGCGGGATTCCCGTCAGCCATACTCTCCCTGCGGATTTGAGGCTGCCCTCACAAGTCCATTCAGCAACGTCCTCTGCTGCTTTCCTCACACCACCGGAAAGCTCTCTGAAAGCGCGGTCTCGCTCTTACTCACTCTTGCTCTGCGGTTTTGCTTTTTCTGACATCAGTATATTCCAACGATGAGAATTTGTCAAGTGGATTTTCTATGTTTTTTCAAAGTCCTACTTTTTCTCTATGTTATTTCGCAATGGGATAGGACGGGCACACCGCGCCGAGCGGACAGCCCTCGCACTTCGGGCTGCGGGCGGTGCAGTGCTCGCGGCCGAACAGCACCAGCCGGTGGCAGAAATCGGACGACTCCGCCGGGTCGAGCAGCTTTCTCAGGGCGTTCTCCACCTTGACCGGGTCCTTCTCGTTCTTGACGAAGCCCAGCCGGTTGGACAAACGGATGCAGTGCGTATCGCACACAATGGCCGGTTTGCCGAAAATATCCCCGAGGATGAGGTTGGCGGTCTTGCGGCCGACGCCCGGGAGCTTGAGCAGCTCCTCCATGGTATCCGGCACCCTGCCGCCGTAATTGGCGATGAGCATCATGGCGCACGCCTTGAGGTCGCGCGCTTTGGTGCGGAACAGGCCGCAGGTCTTGATGGCCTCGGCAATCTCCTCCTCGGACGCATCCGCGAAGCTCTGCAGGGTCGGAAACTGCTTGAATAATTTTTCTGTCACAATATTGACGCGCGCGTCCGTACACTGCGCGGAAAGCCGGGTGGCGAACAGCAATTCATAATCGTGTGTATAATGCAGGGCGCAGACCGCCTCCGGATAGACCGATTTCAGCAGCTCGGTAACGGCGGCGGCTCGTTCTTTCTTAGTCATTGTGTTATCCTCTCTCCCCAAATAATCCTACTGGTATTGTAACATATCGTCGAAAAAAAGGGCAACTGTTTGCACAAAAATGCACAATGTAACATTTTCACTATAAACTGCTAAAGCGTTAACGCAAAAATCAGATATTTGTCAATAGATTCCATGCGAAAAATGTGGTTTAATTATAATAGTAAATTCTTATCGTACAATATCACAATATTGTTCTATCCCCGCAGGAGGCTGTATCATGGTTCGTGAAGCAATGGATTTCGTTACGGCGTTCGACCCCGAACTCGGACGTATGATCGAAGCAGAATACAAACGACAGGCGCGCAACATTGAGTTGATCGCCTCGGAAAACATCGTCAGCGAGGCTGTTATGGCGGCAATGGGCAGCGTGCTGACCAACAAGTACGCCGAAGGCTATCCCGGCAAGCGCTACTACGGCGGCTGCGAATGCGTCGATGAGGTGGAAAACCTCGCCATCCGCCGCGTGTGCCAGCTGTTCGGCGCGAAATACGCGAACGTGCAGCCGCACTCGGGCGCGCAGGCGAACATGGCGGTCTATCAGGCGCTGTGCAAGCCGGGTGATACCGTGCTCGGCATGAGCCTGGACAACGGCGGTCACCTGACCCACGGCTCGCCGGTCAATCAGTCCGGCAAGCTGTACAACATCGTGCCCTACGGCGTGGATGAGAACGGTCTCATTGACTATGATGCGCTCCGTGCCCTTGCAAAAAGGAGCAGCCGAAGATGATCATCGCCGGTGCGTCCGCGTACCCGCGCGCCATCGACTTTGAAAAAATTCGCTGAAATCGCACACGAGGTCGGCGCGTACCTGTTCGTTGACATGGCGCACATTGCCGGTCTGGTGGCTGCCGGTCTGCACCAGAGTCCGGTTCCCTACGCGGATGTCGTCACCACCACCACGCACAAGACGCTGCGCGGTCCGCGCGGCGGCGTCATCCTGACGAACGATGAGGAACTGGCAAAGAAGTTTAACAAGGCCATCTTCCCCGGCACACAGGGCGGCCCGCTCGAGCATGTCATCGCCGCAAAGGCAGTCTGCTTCGGCGAGGCACTCAAGCCGGAGTTCAAGGCCTACCAGCAGCGCGTCGTCACCAACGCCCGCGTGCTCGCGGACGCACTCCAGAAGCAGGGCTTCGATCTGGTCGGCGGCGGCACGGACAACCACCTGATGCTCATCGACCTGCGAAAGACCGGCGTGACCGGCAAGGAGCTGCAGCGCCGTCTGGACGAAGTGTACATCACCGCCAACAAGAATGCCATCCCGAACGACCCGGAAAGTCCGTTCATCACCTCGGGCATGCGCATCGGCACGCCCGCTGTCACCACCCGCGGCTTCGGTGCGCCGGAGATGCTCCGCATTGCCGAGTTCATCTGGCAGGCCGCAACCGATTTCGACAACAAGGCAAACGATATCCGCCGAAATGTACGCGATATCTGCGCAAATTTTCCAATTTACTAACAATATTTGCCGACTCCCTACTGTTGGAGTCGGCTTTTTTGTTGGATTTGTTCGGTTTGCATAATGCAAAATTACCTGTCAGAAACCGTCGAGCAGATAAAGTTTTTGTAAGGTTTGAACAAAATGCTTGCCTTTTTCCGTCAGTATGCTATACTTAGATACATGAGGGAGAGCAAATCCCGCCAAATGGCTTGGAGGAAATAACAAAAGGGGGAAATGCAGTAATGGGAATTAAACTGAAACTGACCGGTCTCCGGCGATTTGTCCGGACCGAGGCTGAGATTGCGGACTACACCGCGCAGGTAGCGGCAGCGCAGGACACGCTCGTGAACGGCACCGGCGCCGGAAACGATTTTCTTGGCTGGCTGAATCTGCCGGTGGATTATGACCGGGACGAGTTTGCGCGCATCAAGCAGGCGGCAAAGAAGATTCAGCAGATCTGCGATGTGCTGATCGTCATCGGCATCGGCGGCTCGTATTTAGGGGCACGGGCAGCCATCGAGTTCGTAAACGGTCAGTTCTACAACCAGGTCCGCCCGGAGGGCATTCCGGAGGTGTACTTTGCCGGCAACAACATTTCGTCGTCCTACTTAAACGACATTATCAAGATGATCGGTGACCGCGATTTCTGCATCAACATCATCTCGAAGTCGGGCACGACCACCGAGCCTGCCATCGCCTTCCGCGAGCTGAAAAAGCTGTGCGAAAGCAAATACGGCAAGGAGGGGGGCGCGCGAGCGCATCTTCGCCACGACGGATAAGGAGCGCGGCGCGCTCAAAAAGCTGGCGGATGACGAGGGCTACGAGACCTTTATTGTGCCGGATGACATCGGCGGCCGTTTCTCGGTGCTCACGCCGGTCGGTCTGCTGCCGATGGCTGCAGCCGGTCTGGACATTGACGCGGTGATGGCAGGCGCTGCCGCCGCCCGCGAGGAATATTCTCAAGGCTCCTTGCACGACTGCGCGCGCTATGCGGCACACTGTAATCTGCTGCTGTTCAAGGGCAAATCCATGGAGATCATGGTAAACTACGAGCCGTCGCTCGTCATGCTCGGCGAATGGCTCAAGCAGCTGTTCGATGAGTCCGAGGGCAAGGACCATAAGGGTCTGTTCGTCACCTCAGCGAATTTCTCCACCGACCTGCATTCCATCGGTCAGTTCATTCAGGACGGCTCGCGCATCATGTTCGAGACCGTGCTGTGGGTCAAGGAGCCGCGCTCCGAGATTACCATCGAGCATACTGAAGAGGACATCGACGGCCTGAATTATCTGGCAGGTCAGACCGTGCAGCACGTCAACCAGAAGGCGTACGAGGGCACGCTGATCGCCCACATGGACGGCGGCACGCCGAATATCATCCTCGAGATCGACCGCACGGACGCCTGGCATTTCGGCTATCTGGTCTACTTTTTTCGAGAAGGCCTGCGGCATTTCGGGTTACCTGCTCGGCGTAAATCCGTTTAATCAGCCGGGTGTTGAGGATTATAAGAAGAATATGTTTGCACTTCTGGGCAGATCGGGTTTCGAGGAGCGGAGAAAGTACCTCGAGGCTCGTGTCAAGCTGGAAGACTGAATCCCTTTGCTGTATCCAAGGAGAGAGCGTTGTGCTCTCTCCTTTTTTTATTCTTCGCAAATGGAGAATGGAGACACCCACCGCAGTGGGCGTCCAGGGAGCAACCGCCGTAGGCGGCTCTTAGCGAGTCGGAATGGAGAATGGAAAATGAACGATACGGTTTTATTTGTTGCGGGCGACCAGTGGTCGCCCCTACGGTAATGCGTGTGCATACCGCCAACAAAGGGCGCGCATTGCGCGTCCTTGTAAACCATATGCACCGATAAACCACACAATTGAAAATGCCAAATCTCCACGTTCATTCTCCATTCTCCATTTTCAATTCTCAATTACTCCACCCTTGCGTAAATCCCGCCATTCCGGGTAAAATAAATGCGGTGATGAAAATGAAACTGCAAACTCCCCGCAGTCTTTGCGCTGGGCGCGGCCGGCTACGCCGCGCTTGAGCTTCTCTGGCGCGGACGCACCCACTGGACGATGGCGCTGACCGGCGGTACGGTTCTGGTCGGTCTGCGGCGGCTGCGGCGGCGCGTACACGAGGAAAGCCCGCTCTCCCGCTGCCTGTGCGGCGCGGCATGCATCACGGCGGCGGAATATGTGGTCGGCTGCACGGTCAACCGGCATTTCCGGCTGCGCGTGTGGGATTACTCGCACGAATTCGGCAATGTTCAAGGGCAGATCTGCCCGAAATACGCCGTGCTGTGGACGCTGCTCGCCGCGCCGATCATGCTGCCGAAATAAGGCGGAAATGTGTGCCTCTCCCTTGCAATACGGTTTTCAATGGCTTATAATAGTGATAAACTATGCAGAAAAGGAGACACACCATGCTGATCGCAGTCAATGCAGGAAACAGCCGCGTTTTGCTCGGCGGCTATGAGGAGGACGGACAGGTTTTCTCTGCCTCCATCGCAACCGAGCCTAAGCTGACGCGCGACGACTACGCCTGCAAGCTGCAGCAGGTGCTTTTGCTGTACGGCGTGAACGTGCGCCGCATCCACGGCGGTATTGTCAGCTCGGTCGTTCCGAGCATGGTCGGCGTGCTCGAGGGTGCGCTGCGCCTGCTCGGCATCCGCGATGTCATCGAGGTATCGAGCGGCGTCAAGACCGGACTCAACATCCGCTCCGAGCAGCCGCGGCAGGTCGGCTCGGACCGCGTAGCCGCTGCGGTGGCTGCCCGTGCCAAGGGAAAGCTGCCGTGCGTGGCGATTACGCTCGGCACCGCGACCACGTTCACCGCGCTCGATGGGTCCGGTGCGCTGGTCGGCTCAGCCATCACGGCGGGCGTGCAGCTGAGTCTGCTCGCGCTCCGCGAGCAGGCGGCGCAGCTTCCGGCGGTCGCCATCGACGCCAAGGACGAGGGTATTCTCGCCCGGAACACGGTCGATGCCATGCGCGTCGGCGCGGTTTACGGTGCCGCGTCGCTCGTGGACGGCATGGTTGAACGCTTTGCGGAAGCGCTCGGTGAAACGCCGTATGTCGTGCTCACCGGAGAGCTTGCGCCGCTCGTCACTCCCTATCTGCGTATCCCGTTCGAGTACGATGAAAGCCTTGTGCTCGACGGTCTGCACCTGATTTGGAAGAAAAATCGGGGAAATTAAGATGTGGCAGTGAACAAATCTCGCTGACCACCACAATTTTTGTATTGCGCTGTACCTGTCAAAGCAGGACGGCAGCAGGAGGAATTACAAATGAATAACAAAACTACCAATGTACGGTATCTCGCGCAGCTGGCGCTGCTGGCGGCGATCGAGGTCGTGATGAAGCTGATGGGTCTGGGCAGCGTGCCGGTCGGCCCGCTGTACATGTCGTTCCTGACCGTGCCGATCGCTGTCGGCGCGATGACCATGGGCCCGACCGCCGGTGCGATTCTCGGCGGCGTTTTCGGCCTGGTCAGCATGAAGGACGCCATCACCGGTGCGTCCGTTATGACCGGTGCATTTTTCCAGATCAGTCCGATCAACACCTTCGTTCTGTGTGTTGTCATGCGCGTGCTGATGGGCTGGTGTGTCGGCCTGCTGTTCCGCGTGCTGCGCCGCGTGGACCACAAGAAGAGCTGGAGCTATTTCGTCGGTGCGCTGTCCGCGCCGCTGCTGAATACCATTTTCTTCATGGGTTACATCGTTCTGGTGTTCTACAAGACCGACTACATGCAGGAGCGCGTTGCCTCTCTCGGCGTGGCTAACCCGCTGTCCTTCGTGGTTGCACTGGTCGGCGTACAGGGTCTGATCGAGATTATCGTCGGCTGTGCGGTCGGCGGCGTGCTCGCCCGTGCGGTAGCATCGTTCCTCGGTCATCGTGCGCCTGCAAAAGCAGAATAAATGATTGCTAATTGCGGCAGTTTCTCTCATTTTTCGCAGAGAAACTGCCGTTTTGCATTCCCGGAAAACCTTTCCGCAGCCAGAGAATTTCCGTGCCGCCAAATGTCCGGCAGAATAGAAAAGGTTCACAGCGTTGTTTTCGTGCTCCGCGCGGCATAGTAATAGCGGAGGTGAAAAATGCAAAAAATCACGCAAAACGCACGGCGCTCGCCCTGTTCCTGCTGTTTGCGGTGACAGTCTCCGCGCAGGCGGCAAAAATCGCCGAGGTCATCCCGATCGGGCACACGGTCGGCATCAAAATGCAGGCGGAGGGCGTGCTTATCGTGCAGCTGACCGAGGTGCAGGGCGCGGACGGTACGCACTCCCCTGCGAAGGAGGCGGGCGTGCAGGAGGGCGATGTGCTGTGCCGCGCCGGTGAGACCGCGCTGCACTCGAACGACGATCTGCAGAAGCAGGTCGCGCTCTCGGCGGGACAGCCGATCAAGCTGACGCTCGAGCGCGGAGACGCGGAGAAAAAGCGTCACGGTGACGCCGTGCAGGGACAAAACCGGTGCGTACCGCATCGGCGTGCTCGCGCGCGACAGTCTGGCAGGAATCGGCACGCTGACCTACGTTGACCCGCAGACCGGCGCGTTCGGCTCGCTCGGTCACGGCATCTGCGACAGCGAGACCGGCGTGCTGCTGCCGCTGCAGGAGGGCACGATCATTCACTCGACGGTGAGCAGCGTGCAGCGCGGCAAGGCGGGTGAACCGGGTTCGCTGCAGGGCGAATTTTCGACCGAAAAACCGCTCGGAACCGTGGCGCAAAACACAGAAAGCGGCATTTTCGGCACCATAACGGACGATTCGCTGTACGGCGAGCTGCAGTGCGTGCCGGTCGCGTCGGCAGACGAAATCAAAATCGGTGACGCGGAAATCCTGTCCAACGTGGACGGCGACAGCGTGCAGCGTTATTCTGTCCAGATTGTCAAGCTCTATCCGGCGAACGACGAATACGGGCGCAGCATGATGCTCCGCGTGACCGATTCGCAGCTTGCGGAGAAAACCGGCGGCATCGTGCAGGGTATGAGCGGAAGCCCGATCATCCAGAACGGGCGTCTCGTCGGCGCGGTAACGCATGTGCTGGTCGATAATCCGATGGAAGGGTATGGCATTTCGATGGAGAAAATGCTGGCGGCAAGCTAAAATTGAGAATTGAAAATGGAGAATGGAAAATGCCGCTATCCTTGCGCGAGTTCTGTTCGCGCTGCGGCCGTAATGGGTTTGTCTGGCGTTTGGGCGGCCGTTGGCCGCCCTCTTTTTATCTTTCTGAAATGCTTCTCTCCCTATTTGATTGATTTTGTTGTCGAAAACCGCAGTTTTGCTTGTATTTTGTCTATTTCCGGGGAATTTTGAAAATATGCGGGAATTGCAAAAGCGGTCGGTCCGACCGGTCATTTTGGGTAAATCGACAGATTTTGTCGAATGCTGTCTGCAATTTTCTCTCAATTTTTTACAAAAGGTCTTGCAAGTTATGGTAGTATATGGTAATCTATTGCCAAGAAAAAGAGATGAAATTTATCGGAAAGCTGGTTATGATATATGAATGAGAAAATGAGAATTTTACTTGCAGACGACGACACCGAATTTTGCGCACGCATGTCGGCGGTGCTGGACAGTGCGGACGATTTTGAGCTGGTCGGCATTGCGGAAAACGGCGAAAAGGCACTTTCCGCGGTCAATGAGCTGCGGCCGGATGTACTTATCATTGAACTGATGCTGCCGGTGATGGACGGCATGAGCGTGCTCAGCCGCCTGCACGAGCAGGACGGACCGCATCCGGCGGTAATGGTATTCTCGGCGTTTGCAAGCCCGCAGATCGGCGCGGAATGCGCGGCGCTCGGCGTGGATCTGTTCCTGCGCAAGCCGATGGAGCCGCAGGCGGTCTGCGAGCGGCTTCGCCTGTGGCGGACCGGTCAGCTGCGCGCGGTCAAGGCCGAGGAAAGCATGGCGCTTGAGCTCCGCGTGACCGAGGTGATTCATCAGGTGGGCGTGCCGGCGCACATCAAGGGCTACCAGTATCTGCGCGAGGCCATCATGATGGCGGTCGAGGATATCGAATCGGTCAGCGCCATCACCAAGGTGTTGTACCCGTCGATTGCTAAAAAGTTCAAGACGACCTCCTCCCGCGTGGAGCGAGCCATCCGGCACGCGATCGAGGTCGCGTGGGACCGCGGTGACATCGAAACCCTGCAGAATTACTTCGGCTACACGGTCTCGGGCGTCAAGGGAAAACCCACCAACAGCGAATTTATCTCGATGATTGCCGACAGACTGCGGCTGCAGATGCGGTTTGGGGCGTAAGGCAAATTTACAACGTAAGAAGCAGTAATATCATTCAGAAAACGATTTATCGGTATAATATGCGTACTATTTACGCCGTTATGTAAATCGCAGCAAATCGCTTGCAAGCCTGCCAACATAACGAAAGTGTGAGTGAAACGCAGGTTCAAGCCTATAAACTTTTTCTGATATTGTGAATAAATTCCTCAGTTTATTGGGTTCGCGTGCCTGATAAACTGAGGTGTTTTTTTATGCGTGAAATTGACAGACAAATCGAACAATTCCTGACCCATTGCAGCATGAAGCAGCTTTCTAAAAAGACGCTCAAAGCATACAATCAGACCTTGTATTTGCTGGCGAATTATCTGGAGCAGGTACACAGCATCACAAGTGCAGAACAGGTAAAAGCGTTTCATATCTCTGCGTACATTGGCTATTTGCAGGAGCGTGGTAAGTATACTGTGGCGTGTAGCTGCAATCACACACAGCAGAATTATCCTGAGCGGCGTACAGACTACAAACGCAGTATTTCTAAAACAACTATCAACAATTATATTCGTAATATGCGCGTATTCTTTAACTTCTTGGTTGAATTTGATTATATCGAACGCAGTCCTATGCGCAAGATAAAGCAGCTGAAAAATGCGCGTCATTCTGTGGATTTTATTACAGACAGCCAGTTTGAAAGCATTATTGGTTCACTTGATATGGCAAAATTCCATGAGTACCGCGACAAGGTGATTATCGAACTGCTACTTGATTCGGGTATGCGCATTGGTGAGTGTTTAGCCATTCAGATGAGCGATATAGACCTGCTCAAAAACTGTATCGTTCTGCCATGTGAGAACACCAAAGGCAAGAAAACGCGCACGGTGTTTTTCAGCAACGAGGTTCGCAAGTCCCTGCGGCTGTGGATTCGCCACAAGGACAGCTTTATAGAGAGTGAATACCTGTTCCCTTCCACGCACAATCGCGCACTCAGCGTCAATGGCTTTGAAAGCAATATGCGTGTTTACGGCAATCGAGCAGGCGTGCCGAATGTTTCCCCAAAGGTGTTCCGCAATAACTTTGCAAAGCGTTTTCTGCTCAATGGCGGCGATATTTTCACGCTGTCGAAAATTCTCGGACATTCGTCCGTCGCTATTACCGAAGCGGCCTATCTCGATTTGACAGATGATGATTTGCGGGAACAGTATCAGCGATTCTCGCCTGTGGCAAATATGAGGGTTAGACAGTGAAGCAGCCTTGAAGCGGACAAGGCTATATATGCTATCAAAAATTCTGAAATTTGTCAAGTAATTTGAAAATCAGTCGTTTAATTCTCAAAAAGCTTGCAATTTTTCCACGAATGGTGTAATATACCTACATCACGAATGCAGCTTACAGAAAGTGTAAAAAGCGTTCCAAAAATATTCTATAAAGGAGGGGTCATATGCTTAATGACCTAAGTACCCTAACAAACGAAGTATGGAGCATGATTGCTGAATTTCCTGATTATCAGGTATCAAATCACGGCAGGGTAAAACATATTTACCTCAACGGCAGAGAATACATTTTACACCCATGGTTGGATAGATATGGGTATCCTACAGTACACATTCACGGAACAACACAGCGCGTTCATCGACTGGTAGCACAAGCCTTTATCCCCAATCCATGGAATTTACCTGAGGTACACCACAGAAACCGCAATCGCGCAGATAACCGTGTAGAAAATCTCCGTTGGTGCAGCAGACGCAAGCATATGCGTAAACATCACATAGGTATTCCTATTGTGTGTCTGGATAAGGATACTTATGAACTGCTTAACACATATAACTCTGCCGCAGAAGCCGAAAATGACAGAGGTATTCCGCAGAGAAGTATTCGTTCCTGCTGCACAAGAGAAAACAATCTGTGCGGCGGTTATCGCTGGATGAATCTTACAGACTACAACGAATGGATAAATGAGCAGAAGCGCAATCACGCAGCTTAACGATATTGGACGAGCGGGAGCACTCCCGCTCGTTCGCTATTTAATAGAGTAAGCACTCCCTTCGCGTTCTCAGCGTTCACACGCGCTGTAATGCACGTTTGCGTTTTTGCCGTATCCTACACGTTGAAAAGTGTAAAACCGAGAGAGTATGCGGAATATCGATTATAAAGTTTTTTGCAACTTTTATCCACAAAAATAATATTATTTTAATAGTATTAATAGCAGAAAAATAAACTTTTTATTTGGCAAAGTATTGACAGGCATGGACTCCTATGATATTATATTTATACAATCAAGGGAGTATCCGAAGTACAAGGCGTGCTCGCTTGTATCTATTAGCTAATAGAAGTTTGTCAGCATCGGAGGTGGTAACACCTGAAATATTGTGTATCGAATATAGGTTGGAGTATTTTACGCCAGCTTGGTTTGTTGCACCCTATTTTAAGTGTATACCACTCTCTGATGACTGCCTTTAGGCAGTCTTTTTGATTCTGATAACATTTTGGTCGAAAGGAGGTAAATTTATATGCAAAAAATTTGTGATTGTGAAATTTTAGGCAAGCGTCCAACTAATGGTAATATTTATAAATATTGTTATCGTGTTAAAATCAACAATGAATCAGCATGGGCAAATTCTCGCGTTGAATATAATGTTGGAGATACCGCAACACTATACTTAAAACCTTCTGATTATAATATGTGGTTCGCGTTCATTAAGTAATATCTGCTTTCCAGAAAGCGAGGTGATGCCTATAGCAATTTTTCTACAGGAGGTGCATATCATATGCCAAACACAGAACTAAAAGTAGTAGATATGCCTATGGGAACAGGCAAAACCACAGGCATGATACACCTTATGAACACTTTTTTCTGATAGGCAATATCTGTTTGTTACGCCCTATAAAACAGAGCGCGAACGCATACAAACAGAATGTCCTGCCTTGGATTTTCACATACCCACGAATGAACGCAGCAGGTTAGATGAATGTCATCGCTTCATCAAACAGGGTAAAAATATTGCTACAACACACGCCTTGTTCTCCTATTTCAATCCAGAAACGATGGATTTGTTGTCCAGACAGCACTATACCCTAATAATAGATGAAGAACCTGACTGCATTTTTGATACCTTAATTGTGCCGCAAGAGGATTTTCATATGCTTAAAAGTGAAAATTACTTCAAGGTATCAGAAACAAATAAGCAGTTGCAGCTAAATCCTGAACGCGAATATACAGGTTCAATATCAGGATTTTCCGAGTTGTACAAACTTTGTGACAGACACAGCTTCTACTTGGTCGATGACTTAACCGCTGAACAGAACCGTATTGGTATCATTGGTGTTATGAATCCTGAGATATTCAACTGTTTTGACGAAATTTTCATACTTACATACCTATTCGCAGATAGCAATTACGACTGTTACCGTCGATTTTGTCGTATTCCATATGCCTATTATCATATTGCGGATAACACCTTATGTGAAGGAAAATTCGATGATACCGCGTTCCGTGAACAATGCAAGTCACTTATACGCCTGTATAGCGGCAGACTGAACTTTCGTCCACCTGATGAGCGCAATCAAAGAGCTGTTACTCTATCAAAAGTTTTTACCAGAACGCTTCTACACAAATGTTATCGCGTGTTAGGTGCAATGCGAGTAATTTTATCCGTAATATTTGTCATGGAAGGCAAACAGACACCCTATGGAGCACATATGCGGACTACAAGAGTACAATAGAAGGCGGCGGCTGTTACAGCAAAAAGTTTTGTGTCCTGCAACTGTAGAGCCACGAACGCATATAGGGACAGGCGTATTTTGGCCTACCTGCTCAATCTGTATCCACATCCCTACTTAGTACGTTGGCTGCTTCATAACAATATTGATGTCAACCTAAAACACTTTCCGCTTACTATGCTGCTGCAATGGGTATTTCGCTCTCAGATACGCGATGGAAAGCCTATAGAGTTATATCTCCCCTCTGCGCGTATGCGAGAAATACTCTCAGAGTACTTAGCAGGAGAAATCTGCTAAACTGCTTCAAAACCCCTTGGTAAATAAAGGAATACAAGCCTTGCGTCCTTAGAATAAATATATGTCTATATACCACCAGCAACAATGAAAGCTGTTCATATAAATTATAATCACACTAACACAAATATTTTTACACTAATATATCTATCAACAAGCAAAAACCGCCGCTAGCTCTTACGAGCCAGCGGCGGAAACCTTGCGGAATTAATATACCAGTAATCGGTAGTTGTAGCTTATCCAACATAGAAAAACGATAACGATATAACTATTTATTTTTTTGCGTATCGTTTATCCAAATCACATATTTAATACAAAAATTCATTGAACATTTATCGTATATAACCATTTAGCATTATTAACAAATAATATATTTTATTTCTACTTATTATACCATAAAATCATTCTATAATGCATAATCCGAACTTTAATCGTACTTTATTATATTATTAAGTCTTACGGCTCATCAATAATTTGTAATTTATCTAATGCAAATTCAACGCATTTCAAAATTAACTCATTTCTGGTTCTTCCAGTACGAGCAGATACCTTATCAAGCTGTTTTAATACATCATTAGGCATACGACAAGATACCACGGATGTTTCACCGTAGTTCTTTTTTCGCTCTAATAATAAACTTATCATCATTGTTGTTCATAATCATCATACCTCTGTATTATTCTACATGAATATTTGTAGTATTTGTATATTACAAAGGTTTACAAGTGTAGTGTTATATGTTACACTATGGAAAAAAAGGAGGTAATTTATATGGCATTAGTAAAATGTCCTCAATGCAACAACGAAATCAGTGATACGGTAGAAAAATGTCCACATTGTGGAAATACAATCTCTCACAATGTTCTTCCTGTATCAACTCCTGCCCCTTCGGTGCAGAATAACATTCCTAAATTTTTAACGATTGCTGCTTTGATTTTAGCTATTATTGGAACTTGTTTCTTAATTAAGGGATTCCATGTTAAAAACGTATATAAAAAACTACTCCAGCAGTGATTATTACTACGATTATGACGATAATGTAAATGCTTATGTAGGCGGTGACGCATATAACTACATTATCAACGGTACATATTTTGCTGGCTTCATGGCCTTAACTGGTACGATGTATTTATGTGCAACTGGCTTATTCTGTACTTCACTGCTGCTGAATAATAAGAAACAGACTGTTGAAGTACGTCCTACATCTGACACTATTGCAGAAGAATTACCTAATATTTAAGTTTTATATACTATTGGTGATACATAATGAAGAAAATAGCATTGTTTTTATTAACTTACTGTATGTTTCTGACCTGCTGTGCATGTCAAGGACAGCAGCAGCAGAGTGACAACAGCACTTCCGAAAATACTTCTACTGCGGATGCAGCACCTTCACAGGAAACCGAAGAAGTTCCAACTTCTATTGAAGATGCACTGTCCCCTGCATTAACCGAAGCTGACAAAGCCAATATTCCGATTGAAATGGCAAGAAACAATGTCGATTTTGGCTTATATCAGATAAAAGATGGTTGGATTTACGGTGCAGCCGCAAATGAGGGTAACGGAAAACTTTACTTTGCTAAACGTCGTTTGGAAGATAGTACATGGACTACCTTAAATGGCTGCTATATCGTTGATTTTGATTTCTACAATGAATTTGTATATGCCATTTTGAGTGAGGATAGCGAAGGACAGCATACACCTATCTACAGAATGAATTTGGGTGGAAGTAATACAACAAAGATTGTAGATGGTAAAACTGCTTTCTGCAAATTAAGGGCGATAAACTGTATTTTAACCTCTATGATGAAAACGATATACCCTATTTTACTTCCTGTGATTTAGATGGCTCTAATATGAAGCGCTTAATTGATAAGGAAGTGTACTATCCCTATACGCCTGACGGCAATATCATCTTCTATCAGGATGATAAGGACGAAGAAACACTACACAAATTCAATCTCACCACGCAAGAAGATGTTCGTATTTCTTCTCCGCACATGTACGTTCCTATCTATGACGGCAAACATACATTATTTTACGTTCGTAACTATAAATCAACCAGAGACAATAACTTTACTGGCGATTTAGTAAAACGTAATATTGATACAGGAGAAGAAGCAGTATTGTATGCAGGCGCATATACAGGTGATTTGCTCTATGTAAATGATTATCTGTATTTTGCTAATATGAACGATGAGCAACGGCTCTATGCCATTGATACCAACGGCGAAAATATCAAACTGATTTCCGATGACCCTTATACATCGCGTGTCATGTATACTGAAACAAACTGATTTACTCTGTTTTTGATACTGACGATAACGGTGTACCGCAATCTGTCAACAATATTTACTGTTGTGAACCAGATGGCAGCAACAGAATTGCTTTGCTCGACTAAATTACCACAACCCTAAATCATTACGAGGGAAGATAGTATGGAAAAATATACAATAGTACAACACGAACAGCGTTTACACTGGCTAAAGGATTGCCCTGTATTATTACAGTCCTATGCACTCACAAAGAGCAATACTAACAACAGCATTTTCTTACAGTGTAAGTTTGAGAATATAGCTGATAAGTCTATCAAAGCTATGAATATCGCTGTTAAATGTTCTGATGTATCACATCAAGAATTGGCGAATGTTGGTAACTTCCCTATCTTGATATTAACGTACAGCCTTATACGCTGTTTGGAGATAAAACGCCTGTAGCTTTACCTAATAATACAACCAGAAATGTTTGTATTATTCCGTTAAAAATTATTTTTAGCGATGATACCACATGGGAAAATACTTCCGAGCGGGCGTATGAATTAGCTGAGTATGAACAGCAGCCTATATCTTCGTTAGGTGAACTGGCAGACCAGTATAAGCGGGATTTGCATAAGATATGCACAGACAGTGAAAAGCATAATTATCTGCCTGCTAATATAAATGGGTTTACTATTTGTGGATGTAGCAAAGTGGTATTAAACAATACCGAAAGTTGTCCGCAATGCGGCATAAACTTTCAAGATTTGCTGAACGTAAATGATTCTGGTAAGCTGCACGACCACTTAACGCAATACGAAGCCGCTTTAGCTGAGAAAGCGCAGCAAGAGCAATTATTAGAGCAGGAACGCTTGCAGAAAGCAGCACTTGCAAAACAAAAATTCAAAACCACTGCTAAAAAAGTTGGCATAATCGGCAGTGGCGTTATCGCAATCGCATTATTGGGTGTATTAACAAAGCAGGTTATTATACCGAACGTTCAGTATTCTAATGCAGAGCATAAAGCACAAAGCGGAGAATATGATGAAGCTATACAGGCTTTTATTAGTCTTGGTGATTTTAAGGATGCTTCTGAAAAAGTATTGGAAACTAAATACAACTGGGCTAAAGACAAGTTAGCACAGGGCGATACCGAAGGTGCAATTTCTTTGTTCTCCACGCTTGGTGATTACTCCGATGCACGCGCACAAATCACAGAAATTCAAAACCAAACGCAATATGATAAGGCCATGGCGGCATATCAAGCTAAACAATACGCGGATGCGCAATCAATATTCGCCGCTTTAGGCAGTTATAAGGATTCTGCTGAAAAAGCCACAGACTGCAAAAATAAAATAGGCGAAGCACATTATTCCGCAGCTACAACAGCCTTGAGTAAGAATGATACTTCGACCGCTCTACATGAATTTTTACAAGCTGTTCCCTACAAGGACAGTATCTCTCAGGCTCGCAAATTAGAAACTTTGATAGCAAAATCCGTATAGGACAAAGTTGCATATATTATTTTGCTTCTGATGGTTCTATTAAAATTTCAGGTAATACAGGCGCTGTTCCTTCTGTACCAAATTGGAAAAATCTTATCTCGTTCTCTGCTGTTCGCGCTTCTCAATTTACACACAGTTTTGGAAACGCTGTAATGGGATTGCAAAGCAATGGCAGTGTTGTAACAGATGGCGGCGGATATGGTTTTATGAGTAATGCTGTTTCTGGTTGGAGCAATCTTAAAGAAATTGTCCTTGGTGATTCTGGTTTTGGCCCTCCGCATGTAGTAGGCTTAAAGCAAGATGGTACTGTAGTTGCAGAGGGCTGGAGCGGACGGCAACGCGCTGGAGAAACAGGTTGGAAGATGGATGGCGGCGGAGAAGAATGTAAAGTCTCTGCATGGAAGAATATCAAACATATCGTTGCAGGTGATGGCTATACTGCTGGTTTAACAACAGCAAATACAGTGGTAGTTGCAAACCGCGATAACTACGATTTTAGCGCTGCTACAACATGGGAAGATATTGCATTTCTATCAGCAGGAGAACATCATATTGTCGGGTTTAAGACTGATGGTTCTATTGTGGCTACTGGTAGCAACAATACTTCTCAATGTGAAGTATCTGATTGGAATGATATGATAACCGTATGTGCAGGAACAAACCATACACTCGGGTTAAAAGCAGACGGAACAGTTGTTGCTACAGGAGATAACGAGCACGGTCAATGTAATACGTCCGATTGGAAAAATATCGTTGCTATCTGGGCTGGAAATTTATATAGCCTTGGTTTGAAGTCTGATGGTACATTTGTTTTTGCAGGTGAAACTGAACAGTGGCAAAATGATATAGCTGATTGGAAATTCTGGTAACATCCTATATTCAAAGAGGGATAGCCCTGCGCTATCCCTTTTCTTGTGTATTAATGTTCGCAAAAGTGTACTTTTACGAATACAGTAAATTGCTATCAAGTCTTAGTTCGTAAATATTGTATTTTAGTTTGCGGATATGTTTGTAAAACGATTGACTATTACGAACAAAACTGCTATACTATTCGCATAGAGCAAAGGAGATTTACGATATGGACAATCGCACCTTCTACTATGCACGTGTATCAAGCAAAGACCAGAACTTAGACCGTCAATTAGCGGCATTCAAGGCATTAGGCGCTGACGAGCGGGACATTATCACTGACAAAGAGAGCGGCAAGGACTTCAACCGAGCGGGCTATCAGGCGTTAAAGAACGGTATGCTCCGTCAAGGTGATACGCTCATTATTAAGTCGCTCGACCGCCTGAGCCGTAACAAGCGGGATATTAAAACCGAACTTGAATGGTTCAAGGATAACAACATCCGTTTGAAGGTTATCGACCTGCCTACTACTATGATGGATTTACCCGAGGGGCAAGAATGGGTATTCGAAATGGTGAACAACATTCTCATCGAGGTATTAGGCACGATAGCCGAGCAAGAACGCGCTACAATCAAATCTCGACAGGCTGAGGGTATCAATACCGCTAAGGCCAAAGGCGTGAAATTCGGGCGTCCTGCGCTCCAATTCCCCGCAAACTGGAACGAGGTATATACCCAGTGGAAGAATGGCGAAATCACGGCTAAAGTCGCTATGGAGAAAACAGGCACAAAGCGAACCAGTTTCTATAAATTGGTGAAAAAACCGCAGTAACTCAGCTATGCGCACAAAAAGAAAATTATACTTAACTGCCGCAAAATAATTCAATTTGTGATAGTTAAGTATAATCTTTTTCTTCCCTGATTTACAAAATTCTCCTATTGGTTCTCGTGTGATGCCCTATAGCTAATCTATACATCTCCATCCGCAAATTTTCAGCGATATTCTTTCAAATCACACTTGCATTTCTCCCTAAAAAGGGATACACTTAACCCAATAAACCATAGCACACCAACCCCATAAACTTTTTATTTTACAATTTATTACGGCTATGTTTTTGTTGCAGAAAACGCTCATTTTCCCTGTTTCGACATCGAGACCCTGCAGAATTACTTCGGCTACACGGTCTCGGGCGTCAAGGGCAAACCCACCAACAGCGAATTTATCTCGATGATTGCCGACAGACTGCGGCTGCAGATGCGGTTTTGGGGCGTAAAGCAAATTTACAACACAAGAAGCAGTAATATCATTCAGGAAACGATTTATCGGTATAGTATGCGTACTATTTACGCTGTTATGTGAATCGCAGCAAATCGCTTGCAAATCTGCCAACATAGTGAAAGTGTGAGTGAAACGCAGGTTCAAGCCTATAAACTTTTTTCTGATATTGTGAAGAAATGAAATAATTTATCTGTATCCTTTCCAATGAAAAACCGCAGCGCCCTCTCGGGCGCTGCGGTTTTCAGGTGATATGCATTTTCCTTATGTCAAATCAATGAGCCAATCTCGGGCGGTTCCGGCTTTTTCGGCTCGTTACGGTTTTCCACGCCGAGAACCTCTGCGCGGATGTCCTCCTCGATCTCCTTCTTGCTGCGGCGGCGATCCAGACGCGAAATATACAGATACTTCCGGATCACGAACAGGATGCCGATCGACAGCACGGCGATCAGGTTCTCGATCGGCGAGGTATGCTCGACGATCATCTGACGCGCGATGGCGAGGAGCATAACGTCAACCACCGAGTCGATGGTGTAGCTGGTGATCATCTTGATCAGCTCGATGCCGATGATGATCAGGCAGGCCGAGCTCATGCGCGCCTGCAGATACGCCGGATCACCGAACAGCTTGTTCATATCGGTCATGGCGACCATGCCGATGCCGGACACAATGCACGCGATCAAGATCACCATGCCAAGGGTGATCTCAACCACTGTTGCGGCATTGGAGAGCTTGTCTCGAAAATCAGAATTCATGGCAGTCTCCCTTTCTCTACTCCTCATGTTTACATTCCTTTTTCTGCAGTTTTGTAATTTTTTATCAGTCTGTGTCTCATTCCTTGATATAAATTTAACATGGTTTTTACGCCTTGTCAATTATTTTAACAAGTTTTGTATGGTTTACTGGTTTTTCACAAGTTTTTTATGCACTTTATCCTCATTTTAGTTATTTTGCATAATAACTTTTTATTTTGTTGTGAGAAATTATTTGCGTTTATTTTTTGACAAACTTATCATTGTTAAGCTATAATAATATTAGAGTAAACCAATAAAAAGGCAATGCCATGCAATCAAAGGCACTGCAAAGAAAATTCTTTGAAACGGGGTGGGCAAATGGCTAATCCGCTGTTGCAGCACTACATCAAGCTGACAGAATTTCTCGGACAGGCACTTGGACCGGACTATGAGGTCGCGCTGCACGACATGACCGACAAAAACCGTTCCATCATCGCCATCGCCAACAACCACATCAGCGGCCGGGAGATCGGCGCACCGCTTACCAATGTGGCGCTCAAAATCCTGATGGACAAAAGCTACGAAACGCAGGACTACCGCCTGCACTACTGCGGCCTCTCTGCCGAGGGCAAAACGCTGCGCTCGAGCACAATGTTCATCAAGCAGAACGGCAAGCTGGTCGGCATGCTGTGCATCAACTTTGACGACAGCCGGTATCTGGCCGCCAGCGAAAACGTGCTGCGGCTGTGTCATCCGGATATTTTTATCGACGACCATATCGCACCGCAGCAGGCCGAACCCGGTGATCCGTTCCCGCGAGCGGTTCCGGCAACGACCGAGAGCTTCCACAACTCGATCGACGCGGTGGCAGGCGATGCGGTCGGCCGCGAGCTCATCCGCCTCGGCGTGACCGCCGACCGTCTCACGCCGGACGAGCGCATGCAGATCATTGCTTCGCTTGAAAACGGCGGTATCTTCCTGCTGAAGGGCGCGGTCAAGGATGTAGCCGACGCGCTGCACTGCTCGCAGGCCAGTGTGTACCGCTATCTTTCCCAGATTAAAAAGGACGACAGCAATTCCGCTTCGAATAACAAGATCAAAACTCAAACGGCAAAACCGGAGCGAAATTCTTCCGATTTTGCCGTTTTACTTTACTTTGCTTTAGTCTGATAGCAGGAGGATGCTCTCATGTTTCAAAATTACATGCGCCGGTTGTTCTGGCTGATCCTGGGTGTTGCGGTCAGTTCGATCGGCATTGCGATGATGCTGCAGGCGAATGTCGGACTCGAGCCGTGGAGCGTGCTGCAGCAGGGCATGTCGCTGCGAACCGGCATGACCTACGGCACAGCGTCCGCTATCGCAGGCGCGGCAGCCATCCTCACGGCCGTGCTCTTCGGCGAGAGCTTCGGCTTCGGCACGATCATCAACATTGCGGGCTGCGCGGTCATGATCGACGCGATTCAGGCGGCGCACCTCATCCCGCAGATGCACGGATTGGTGAGCGGCATTGCCATGCTCATCGGCGGTCTGGAGCTGCTTGCGCTCGGCACCTGGCTGTACATGAAAAGCGCGCTCGGCAGCGGCCCCCGTGACGCGCTGATGGTCGCGCTCGCGCGTAAGTTCGGGCGGTCTGCCGGCGCGTGCCGCGCAGTCGTGGATGTGCTCGTAACGGTCATCGGCTTCTTTCTCGGCGGTCCGGTCGGTGTCGGCACCATTATTTCCGCCGTCGGACTGGGTCCGCTGATCAACCTCAATTTTGCAGCCGTGCGGTTCAATCCCGCCGAGGTGCATCAGGAGAATGCGGCGGAAACCATTGCGAAAATTGCCGGAAAGCGGTAATTCTCAGGCAGAAGGGTGTAAAGTCATTTCTTATTTGCGAAGTTGCACAGCTACATCGGCACGCCGTCCTCCATGATTTTGAACCCAAACCGCTGGTAAAACGCAGCGTTTTTGCTCTCCTCGGGCATGATTTCGATATATTCGCTGTTATCGAGCAGGCGCATGAGACCGACCAGCCGGTCGCCGTCCCATGCGGCGTTCCCCCCTCCTCTGCCCTATCATTATACCGAATGCGCTTGCGCGTCACAAGTTGCTATTCAATTTATGAGTAACTTTTCTTTTGCATATGCACAAAATTCTCCCGTAAAACACAAAAACCGCCCATAAGGACGGTTGATTGACAGGATATTGTCCGCATGCTATAATCAAATCTGCAAACGGTGAAAAAGGTTGTTCCTCCCTCGATGAGGAGGGAGGTGATCGTGATGTCGCTGTCCGAAGCACTGCTTCTGTTTCAGTTGATCGCCATGATCGTCTTTGGTATCCTCGGATACATGAAGAAATAAACCAACCGCACCCGTTGTAAAGAGCGGCTTTCTTCTCGACATAAAATCGATCTGAGGAACGACCGCTCGGTGCGAACGAGCCGCCGTTTGTAGCTATATTATAGCGCGGCGCCCCGGTTTTGTCAAGTGACAGAACCGGGGCTGCTGTTTTTCACGCTTTTTACAAAATCACATATTCTGTGCCCGATAATACGGAACCGGGTCTGTCGTGCCGAACAAGCCAATCCCGTCCATATCCTCGATGAGCAGCGTATCATCGGTTTTGCTGACATACAAATTCAGCCAAATATCGTCGCCGCTATCGGCTATGGACTGACACCAGTCGGGCAGGCTCCCTACCGCCTCGGTATCGTACAGCGTGAACGCAACCGTGTACATATCGTACTGATCGGACGGATACGCCTCCGGATAGTAATACTCATTGGGGTCGTCGTACAGACACCACGCGCCGGCCGTGCTCTTGAATGTGCCGCCGTCCGCCGAGGTATACAAAAATCGCCCATTCGTCGTTCGACTGGTCGTAGTGCAGACGGAAGGTATCGCTGTTATCTATCACTATGCCGCTGTCCGTGCCGAGAATGCTGCTGAGGTCCTGCTCCTCATAGCTGTAATCCGAATCATACTCCGGTGCAGGGGCATTTCCGAAGCTGCTCTCGATCTCCGGCACCAGATCATCCATCACAAACGCGAAGATAGCCGGTACGATCTGCAGCAGAGCGATAACAATTATCGCAATCACCGCACCCTTTGCGCGTTTTTTCTTCGGCTTATCCTTGATGGGACGCGCCTTGCTCTTCGCCGTTTTCGCCGAGCTGCTGTTCTCAATCGTCGGATGATATTCGGTGTAGGTCTCGCGCGGCTTGCCGTGCCATTTGGGTTCGGTTCTCGTCATGCGGCCCTTGCTGCCCGCGCGTGCGCCGCACATCGGACATACGCGTTCCTCATCGTCAAAATGGATACCACAGTGCTGACATTTCACAGGACACACCTCCCTTTTACTATTTTAATCATACCAGAGATACGCCCTGATAGCAAGCAAAAGAGCACACCGTTTGGTGTGCTCCGAGGCTGTCGCGAAACTACAGTTTCGCCGACAAGCAGGAACGGACCGTGGGCCGTTCCAAAAGTCGTCCGAAAGTTCCTATACAGAAACTTTCTCCTCCAGAAGTGTAAAAACCGGCGCTATCCTTGCGCGGCTTCTCGGCCGCGCTGCGCGGATACATGCTCCCGGTTTGCTCTCATTAAACATTTTTAAGGATAGAGGCCTACGGGCTACGAATTTGCGAAGCAAATTTTATGCGCGCTGCCGCGCGAATTATTTGAAATTGTGGGAATATGGAGTTTTCCGACAAACTAAGAGCACACCGTTTGGTGTGCTCCTGCTGTTTATTCAAGATTTAATTTATGCACCAGAATCCAGCGCGTAACGAGGAAATACACCGCGTCACTGAGCAGCGTGAATACGCAGCAGAACCGCAGCATGAGATGCGCTGCGCCCATCGGCGTAATGCCGCTCCACCAGACTTTCATCAGGTCTACGAACGGCTCCGGCACGGCATTGCCCGCGCCCATCATCACCATAAGCAGGAGAACCTGCAGTGCGGTAGAAAGAACAACGTACCACACGATCGACATGAGCAGGCGGTGACGGCTTGCCAGATGACCGAGCGCAATGCACATATAGAGGAACAGCGCCATGCCCGCAATGCCGAGGACAGCCAGCACGAGCAGCTCTAGTTCAAACAGGAACTCCTGACCGCTGTGCGGCAGCAGAGTGCTCAGACCGGTAAAAGCCTGCCACACCTCATCCATCGACAGAATCATCCTATCCGCAAAATGAAGATGCTGATGAGCGCCGACAGACCGCTCAAACCAATCATCACCACCGCGATAATGGTCTTGCTGAGCAGGTGCTGCGAAACCGTGACCGGCAGCGTGAACATGAGGTAACCCTCACTGCCGAGCAGGTTTTTGTAAAAACGCTGGATGAGAATGACCGCCGTCACCACAAACGCGGCCATCATCACGCCCATATACAGCATGGAGCCGATGGCGGGCAGCATGAAGTCCAGTGATGCATTCTTCGGAATGACATACAGTATACGGCTGATAAGCGACATGAGAATCAGCACGCCGTACAGCGGCAGACAGGTCCGCGCGCAGGCTTTCCACTCATATTTCAGCAGCTTTAACATGCAAACACCTCCCGGAACAGGGCGTCAACCGATTTTCCGTGCTCCTCACGGATATGGTCAACCGTGTCGTGCAGCACCATCGCGCCTTCCTTTGAGGAAGATGACCTCGTCAAGCACGCGCTCCACATCCGCGATGAGGTGCGTAGACAGCAGAACGGAGGCGTCCTCGCTGTAATTCGAGAGAATGGTGCTCAGAATGTAGTCGCGCGCCGCCGGATCGACACCCGCGATCGGCTCATCGAGCACATACAGCTGCGCCTTTCGGCTCATGGTGAGGATGAGCTGCACTTTCTCCTGATTGCCCTTGCTGAGTGTTTTCAGGCGGTTCAGCGGGTCGATCCCCAGCGAATCCAGCATATCGGTTGCCTTTACGCGGTCAAAATCCGTGTAAAAAATCCGCAAAGAACGAAATCAGGTCGTTGACCTTCATCGCATCGTTGAGATAGTTTTTGTCGGGCAGATAGCTGATGATGCTGTGCGTGTAGGTGCCCGGCGCCTGACCGTCAATGAGCACCGAGCCGCTTGTCGGCTGCAGCAGACCGTTCAGCAGCTTGATGGTCGTTGTTTTGCCCGAGCCGTTCGGGCCGAGCAGACCGATAAACTGTCCGCGGCCGAGCGTCAGATTCAGATTATTGAGCGCGGTCTTTTTACCGTAGTTTTTTGTCAATCCCTGACAGATAACCAGTTCGTTGTTATCCATTGTTCTTCTCCTCCCCACTGCGTTTCTTCAGAAGCGCCACAATGTCCTGCTCGGTGAAGCCAAGCTGGCTCATGCCGGACAGAAACCCGTGATGCGTTCTCCTGCGATTTGCTCTCTTACCTTACCAATCATTTCTCTGTCCTCCGTTACATAGCGTCCGCTCGTGCGGTTGGTGAACATCAGGCCCTCGCGCTCCATTTCCGCAAGCGCGCGCTGCATGGTGTTCGGGTTGACACCCGCCTGAGCCGCTAGCTCGCGCACCGGCGGTACCTTTTCACCCGCCGCAAGCTGTCCGCTGACGATCTGCTCGGTCAGCTTTTCCACAAGCTGTTGATAGATCGGACGATCCCCCGCAATTCCCATTGCATAAGCTCTCTCCTTTCGTTTTATTGTATTATGATAATAATACAAACATACAGATTTGTCAATAGCCTTTGCTGAAATTTTTCTGCACTGCCCTGCGGATGTGCGAACTGCGTAAGCGGGTTCGCCCTAACGGGCGGTGTTTTTCGCTGAGATTCAGCGGTGGGGATTCGCCGTCTGCGGACGGCGGGACGTCGCGGCGCCCGCCGCGGGGGGAAAAGGAAGGACAACCTGCGGTTTTCCTTCCTCTTTGAACTCCTGCCTTTCCCTTGCTTCCTAATCTGGCGCAGATTGCCTACATGTGACCGCTTCGACATGGGAAACGGCAGAGGATTTTTTTCTTCCGTGTCTTTCGCAACCTGTTCGCAGTGTCAGATACTGTTCTGCTACACATGCGGCTTCATCTACGCAGGCGCGACATACCCGTTTCGCGCAACTCGTTTTCACGTTATTCCGCCCAGCACCTACGGGCTTTAATTGATAACACATGTTACCGTCGGGTGCGACGACCTCGGCGCACCGTATCAAACGGTTGGTACAATCTATCCCGTAGGGGCGGTCATTGACGCCAAATCACACGTTATGAAAACCGTTTGCACCTAATAAAAAATGGAGAACGGAAAACCCTTACGGTAATTCTCCATTCTCCATTTTCCATTCTCAATTTTTCTCGATGTCTCGAAACACGTTCGGCAGGTACAGCTCATGCTTCGGAATCTTCTCCCACGAAAACGCTTTCACGAGCTCCTTCGCGGCAACCGGCTCTGCGGTGTCGGTCAGTCCTGCGGCGCAGGCAAGTGCGCCGATGACCTGCTCGGGTGTGAACTTCTCCCGCAGAAGGCCGAGGTCGAGGTCCTCATCGCGCTTGGACAGGCGGCGCCCGTCATGGTCGCACAGCAGCGGGATGTGGATAAACTTGGGCGGTGTGAAGCCGAACAGCTCATACAGCCAGATCTGGCGCGGCGTACTGCCGATGAGATCGTGCCCGCGCACGACCTCGGTCACGCCGGACAGGCCGTCATCCACCACGACCGCCAGCCTGATACGCGAACACGCCGTCCGACCGCCGGATGATGAAGTCGCCGCACTCCTCGGTGAGCGTTTCGGTATACTCGCCGTACACGCCGTCCGTGAACGTGATGGTGCGCTCGGGCACGCGCACGCGCGTTGCAGGCGCACGCTTTCTGCGCTTTTCGGCCACTTGCTCGGGTGTTAAATCGCGGCAGGTTCCGGCGTAGACCACCCTGCCGTCCGACAGGTGCGGCGCGCTTGCGGCGTGCAGGGCCGCTCTCGAGCAGAAGCACGGATACAGCAGACCTTTTCGCGCAGAATCGCCTCGTATTTCTCGTAAACAGCCGTGCGCTCGGACTGATACGGGATCTCGCCGTCCCAGTCTAACCCTAACCACCGCAGGTCGTCGATAATTAAATCCGCGAAGCTGCGCGGACAGCGCATTTCGTCCAAATCCTCAATCCGCAGCAGAAATTCGCCGTTCTGCTGCCGCGCACTCAGCCATGCCAGCAGCGCGCACAGCACGTTGCCGAGGTGCATCCGCCCGCTCGGGCTGGGTGCAAAACGTCCGATGGTGTGCATGTTTTTCACTCCTTATTGCTTTTTCTTCTTGGATTTCGGTGCCGGAAGTTCGTCATACATGGCACGCAGCAGCTTCTGCAGGAGGGCGGCATCGTCGGTTTTCGTCACCCGCAGCATGGGTTTTGCGCCGTCGTACGGAAATTCATAAGGCGCATCCGGAAGGCAGCTTATCGCAGCCTTGACCGGCTTGACCAGCAGGCGGTTATCATAAATTCCGCCGACGATTTTGCCGTTGTAGTAGAGTATGTACTCCCCCATCATGGCTCGATGCGTTACGCCGTCCAGTCCGGACAGGCGGTCTAATATTTCCGCAAGAAATTCCTTTGTGGTTGCCATTATCGTCCTCTTTTCCAGGGTTTCCCCGTCACATAGCCTTTTTGATACCAGTATTCATCGTCAACGGGATTCATTTTGCGCTTTTATGGAACAGGCGGTACATATAAAACAATCCCTTGACCTTCGCGCACGGCGTGACATTTCCGGCACTTTTCTGAATGGCAGACACCGTTTTCTACCTTTTGCTCGATTTTGTGCATGAAATTCTCGGGCATGCTGCTCCAGTCGTATCCCCAGACAGCCTGCGTGATAACGTGCGTGCGGCCGATGCCCCAGTAGTTCATGCTGTCGCGCAAATCCCGGACGGTGGATTTCATGCCGCCGCCCGCTGCGGTCGTGATGATGAGCGCCTGCTTGCACATCAGCGACAGGTCGGGACGGTGCACCAGCCAGCGGTACGCAAAGTGGTCGAGCAGGGTCTTGACCTGCCCCGGAATGTGGTAAACGTAGGTCGGCGCACAGAAAACGATCAGCTCGGAGTCATCAATCGCGGCGATGAGCTTCTGCATGTATTCATGCCCGCCGCACTTGTCCTCGCGGCCGTTCATGCATGCATAGCAGCCCGCGCAGACATGCGGCATGTCCTGCGGCAGATAAAATTCGTGCAGCGTGCCGCCCGAAAGCAGGCGGTCGAGCACCATCTGTGCAATGCCGTAGGTGGACGATTTGGTTTTCCGTTTGTGCGGATAGATTATGGTTATGTTCATAGTGAACATCCTTTCTTGCGTGGAACAAATGACAGGATTAGGGATTTCCGTTTTGTGTGCGAACACTGTTCGCCCCTGCGGCTGCACATGTGCAGATAATTGACGAGTGACACGCTCTCCGCTCTCACGCATCCTCCTGTCATCAAACTCCTGCCTTGTAATATTACCACATTCACCCTATGCTTTACAACTCCCCTGCTTTCTTGTATAATGTAGGCAAACGAGGTGACGCACATGAAAAAGCGAATGCTTGCGCTGCTGCTGGGTCTGCTCTGCGCCGGACTGACGGCCTGCGGCAGCACGGACACCGCCGCAAAGGACGAAACGCCGTCCGCGCCGACCGTCGAGCAGCCCGAGCCGGAGCCCACGCCGGAGGAGGTCCGCCGGACGGCGGCGGAGCAGTATGCGTACGGCTTGACGCTCGAGGAGCAGGTTGCGCAGATGTTCTTCGTGCGCTGTCCGGAGACCGACGCGGCGGCGCTGACGGCGCAGTACGACATCGGCGGCTATCTGCTGTTTGCGCGCGATTTTGACGGCCAGACCAAAGAATCCGTCACAAATACCATCGCAGCCTACCAGAATGCCGCAAAAACGCCCATGCTCATCGGCGCGGACGAGGAAGGCGGCACGGTCGTGCGCGTCAGCTCCAACCCGAATCTGCGCGGCACGAAATTCCAGTCACCGCAGGCGCTGTACCGCGAGGGCGGCTTTGACCGCATCACGAGCGACACCGCCGAGAAGGACGCGCTGCTGCGCGATTTAGGTATCAATGTTAATTTTGCGCCCGTGTGCGACGTTTCGACCGACCCGAGCGATTTCATTTACGCGCGCAGCTTCGGCAAAGACGCCGAGCAGACCGGCGAATACGTCCGCACGGTGGTCACGCAAATGGTCAGCGACAAGACCGGCATGGTGCTGAAGCACTTCCCCGGCTACGGTAATAATGCAGACACCCACACCGGCATCGCCATTGACGAACGGCCGATGGACATCTTCCGGCAGTCGGATTTCCTGCCGTTTGAGGCGGGCATTGAGAGCGGGGCACAGTCGGTTCTCGTCAGCCATAATGTGGTAAACTGCATGGACGCCGACCGGCCGGCGTCGCTCTCAGCCGAGGTGCACCGCATTCTCCGCGAGGAACTCGGCTTTGACGGTGTAATCCTGACCGACGACCTGATCATGGACGCCATCCGCGATTACACCGGCGGTGAAAACGCGGCGGTGCTTGCCGTACAGGCGAGCAACGATATGCTCACCTCGTCGGATTTCGTGACCCAGTAGAACGCCGTGCTTGCTGCCGTACAGGACGGTACGATTCCCGAGTCGCAGATTCACGCTTCCGCCGTGCGCGTCATCGACTGGAAAATGCAGCTTGGACTGATTTCCTATGACGCATAAACAACAGAGTCCCGGCCTTGTCGCTTGACAAAGCCGGGACTCTGCGCTATACTCTTAAGTACAAACGGCGGCCTGCTGGTAACGGGCGGTCGTTCCCCATAGTTAAGTGTTTGAGGAAACGCCGCTCCGGTTACGGGGCGGTTATTTCTTTATGTATCCTAAGATACCAAAGACGATCGTGGTGATCAACTGAAACAACATCAGTGTTTCGGAAATTGACATCCAGATCACCTCCCTTTTATCGAGGGAGGAACAACCTTTTTCACCGTTTGCACTTTGATTATAGCATGTGTGTCATATTGTGTCAATCAACCGTCTTTTCAGACGGTTTTTATTTTTGCTGTAAGAGACGGACGCATGTATCCGTCTTTTTTTTCTGTCATAAAATGCAAAAACCGCCTAAAAAGGCAGCTTATTGACAAATTTCGATTGTATATGCTATAATCGAAACGGACAAGTTCACATAGCGGTCAGACCCTCTGTTCCTTTCCCGCTGTCTGCGGCAGGAAGGAGGTGGCGCGAATGCGGAAAAAGGCATTTCAGCTTTTCGTATGTGCAGTAATCCTGCTGTACATCTTCTGTATAAAAGCGCGATGACCGCTCGTCTGACTCACGAACGGTCATCATAACAAATTTCGATGACTGAGGGTCTGACTGCTGAACAGTGTCCTCTTGGGTATATTATACCCGAGCAGCCCCGGCTTTGTCAAGCGACAAGGCCGGGGTTTTGCTATGCAGACGAAGTGAATTCTCAATTCATCTCAATCGCAGATATTCTTTCCGATAGCCGCGGTGGCGTAGGCATTCTGCAGAGTTTTGCCGCGGGTGCCCGCCTGATACTCATAATACGCCTGGCTGCCGATCATGGCGGCGTTATCGCCGCACAGGTGCAGCGGCGGCATAAACAGCTGGACGTGCTCGTGCTTTGCCATGTCCTGCAGGGCCGCCCGCAGGAAGGAATTGGCTGCCACGCCGCCCGCACACACACGCGCCGTGCGTGGGTCCGCTTGACGGCCATCTCGAGCCGCGGGACGAGCGTATGCACGACAGCCGCGCAGAACGAGGCCGCGAGACCGTTCCGGTCGATGGTTTCGCCCTTCTGCTCGGCGTTGTGCGCCAGATTGATGACCGCCGTTTTGAGTCCCGAGAAGGAGAAATCCAGCGGCGCATCCTTGATGTGCGAATCCGGCAGCTTGTACATCTTCGCATCGCCGTCCTGCGCCAGCTTGTCGATCTTCGGGCCGCCCGGGTAGCCGACACCGAGCACGCGGGCGACTTTATCGAACGCCTCGCCTGCTGCGTCGTCGCGTGTGCCGCCGAGGATTTCAAACTCGGTGTAGCTTTTCACCATCACGATCTCGCTGTGGCCGCCGGACGCGATCAGTGTCAAAAACGGCGGTTTCAGCTCCGGATACGCCAGATAAGTAGCCGCAATGTGTCCTCGGATGTGATGCACCGGAATGAACGGCTTGTTCATCGCAAAGGCGAGCGACTTGCCGAAGTTCGCGCCGACGAGCAGCGCACCGATCAGTCCGGGCGCACAGGTCGCGGCAACCGCGTCCACATCGTGCTTGTCCATTTCCGCGTCCTTGAGCGCCTGCTCGGTCACGCGCACGACCGCCTCCATGTGCCGCCGAGACGCGATTTCCGGCACAACGCCGCCGTACAGCGCGTGCGTGGCGATCTGCGTGTCCACCACGCTCGACAGGATTTTTTCGTCCGTCCTCGATGACGGCTGCCGCCGTTTCATCGCACGAGGACTCGATTGCAAGTATTTTCATGGTTAATCTCCTAAATTTTTCTCAAAGCACAGGCAGTTTTCCGCGCCCGCCGGACTGCCGTAGTACGGAATGACGCGATAGCCGAGCTTGGTGTACAGCGCCGCCGAATCCTCGGTCGTGCGGGCGGTCTCGAGGATGGCCTTGGTGAAGCCGTGCTTTGCCGCATCCTGCTCGAGAGCCGTAATGACCGCGCTCGCAACGCCCTTTCGGCGGAACTCCGGCGCGATGTAAATGCGCTTGACCTCGAATGTCCCCTCGTCGATCTTCTTCCACGCGCCGCAGCCTGCGGGCTTGCCGTCCTCGTACGCGACGATGCGGCAGTTAAACAGATGCGGCAGGTTGTACTTGGCGTAGCGCTTTTCCACATCGCCGACGAGCATGAAATAATACTCGTCCAGCTTGGCGGTCAGGTCGTGAAAATCCCTGTTTTCCGCGTCAACAAAGCGAAGCTCCAGCATGGCAAAATCCTCCTTCAAGTTAGTGAAATCGTCATTAAAACCGCGTTTTCTGTGGGATTGCTGTAAAAATTTTTCCGTTTTCCGACCGGCGCAAATCCGGCTCCGGTGTAGAGCGCTATCGCCGGTGCATTGCTCTCGCGCACCTCGAGCGTCACAAACGCCAGCTTGTTTTCTCCGGCTTTCGCTGTCAGCTCGGCAATCAGCGCCCGCGCGATGCCCTGCCGCCGGAAGTCGGGCGACACGGCAACATTGGTAATATACCCCTCGTCGAGCACGGTCTGGCAGCCGACGTAACCCGCCGTTCTGCCGTCCTGCTCCGCCACGAGAAAAAATGCCCTTGCCCAGCTCCTCGCACAGCATGTTCTCGCTCCACGGCGCGTGAAAGCACGCGCGCTCGATCTCCGCCAGCGCCGCGAGATGGCGCTCCTGCATCACGACAATGTTCATCGGCTCAGGTTCTTGATGACCGCCTGCACGCCCTTGTCGATCTCGGCGGCAGACCGGCGGTAGGTGGCGAGATCGCCGCCGAACGGGTCGGAAATGTCCTCGGGCAGCAGCGTGAAAATCTTGTCCGCGCAGTCCGGGAACAGCTCGCACAGGCGGTCGTAGTGCGAGCCGGTCATGCAGACCAGATACTTCGCGTTTTCGGCCATCTCGGCGGTCAGCTGGCGCGAGCGGTGCGCCGAAATATCCGCGCCGCGTTCTCCGGCTGCGGCAACCGCGTTCGCGGAAGCCGGAAGGCCGTTTTCGGTGTATAATCCGGCAGAAGCCGCCGTTAAACCGGTCTTTTCCTCGCCGTTATGTGCGCGGAATAAGCCTTCCGCCATCGGGGAACGGCAGGTGTTGCCGGTGCATATAAATATAATCTGTTCCATTGTATTTCACTCTCAACTTTATAATTGAAAATTGAGAATGGAGAATTGAGAATGTCGCTATCCTTGCGCGAGTTCCATCCGCGCTGCGACGAAGTATCGCGCATAGCGCGACCTATTTAATAACGGTGCTTCGCACCGCACATCAATTTTCCATTTTCCATTCTTCATTTTCCATTCAGCTCTTATTTCGCATCGTACCAGCTGTGCCCCGCCTTGGCCTCTGCCACCAGCGGAGCATCCATCCGGAATGCGTTCTCCATCTCCTCGGTGAGCAGACGCATGGCGGTTTCCTGCTCGTCCTTCGGTGCTTCGAGGATGAGTTCGTCGTGCACCTGGAGAATCAATCGGCTCTGCAGACCGTCTCTCAGCAGGCGGTCGCGGACGCGTACCATGGCGATTTTGATGATATCCGCGGCGGTGCCCTGAATCGGGGTATTCATCGCGACGCGCTCACCGAACGAGCGCATATTGAAGTTCTTGCTCTTCAGCTCGGGCAGCGGCGGCGGCGGCCGAACAGGGTCGTAACGTAGCCCTGCTCCCTGCCGGTCTGCTTGATGTCCTCCATATATTTCTTCACGCCCGGATAGGTGTCAAGGTAGGTTTTGATAAACTCGCCCGCCTCTTTGCGCGTTACGCCGATATCCTGCGCGAGCGAGAAATCCGAGATGCCGTAGACGATGCCGAAGTTGACCGCCTTGGCCGAAGAGCGCATCTGCGGCGTGACTTCATCAAGCGGCACGCCGTAGACCTTGGCAGCCGTCGCGGCGTGAATATCCTGCCCGTGCTTGAAGGCTTCGATCATGTGCTCGTCCTGCGAGATATGCGCGAGCACGCGCAGCTCAATCTGCGAATAATCCGCGTCAATCAGGACGTGATTTTCGTCCGGTGCGACAAACATGCGGCGCAGTTCGCGGCCAAGCTCGGTGCGGACCGGAATATTCTGCAGGTTCGGGTCGGTCGAGGACAGGCGTCCGGTGGCGGTCACGGTCTGCTGAAAATGCGTGTGAATGCGTCCGTCCACCGGGCTGATGACCTTGAGAAGTCCCTCAACGTAGGTGCTTTTCAGCTTGGTCAGCTTGCGGTACTCGAGGATGCGCGGCACGATCGGGTGGTCCTCCGCGATACGCTCAAAAGCACCTCAACGTTGGTGGAATAGCCTGTTTTTGTCTTTTTCGGGCGTGCAGGCCGAGTTTCTCGAACAGCACCTCGCCCAGCTGCTTGGGACTGTTGATGTTGAACTCGCCGTCCGCGTCATGATAAATCTGCTCGGTCAGGTCGCGGATACGCACGTCCAGCTTGTCACCGAAGGCACGCAGCTCATCCGGCTCGACCGCACAGCCCGCCGCTTCCATCTCAGCCAGCACACGCAGGGAGCGGCAGCTCGATTTCGTAGTACAGCTTTCGCATGCCGAGCTGCTCGATCCGGTCAGCCGCCTCGGCGTAAATGGCGCGCAGCGCACCGACATGCTGCGCCACGGCCTTCTCGGTGTCCTCCTGACCGCCGAGCAGCGAAACCGCCGCCGGATCGTCCAGATCCAGCTCCGGCAGCTCGGCATTGCAGTACGCGAGCGCAAGCCGCGGCAGGTCGTAGCCGGACTGGGTCGGGTCGAGCAGGTACGCCGCGATGGCGGTGTCAAACACGATGCCCTTCGGGTCCATGCCGCGCTGCAGCAGCGCCCGCACGGCGGCCTTCGCGTCGTGCAGCACGAGGGACAGCGTGCCGTCGAACAGGCGGCGCAGAATGTCGTTCCACGCGTCACCGAACGCCTCCGCGAACAGGATGTGCGCCGTGGCGCCGTCCAGCAGGCAAACCGCACCTAAGGTTTCCGGCACGATGGCGTACACGCGGTCGCAGTCGGTCAGCGAATCCATTAAGTTGAACGCTTCGAGCACATTCTCAACTCGTTCTGTTTCCAGCTCCGGCAGGCGCGGCGCGGACACGCTCTCGCCCGAAAGGTCAAACCGCTTGATGAAATTCTTGAACTCCAGCCGCGTCAGCAGGTCGTAGAGCGCGGTCTCGTCGATGTACTGCGCGGGCAGGTGCTCCACATCCAGCTCGAGCGGCACATTGCGGTCGATGGTGGCAAGCCAGAAGCTGTCCTTAGCAGACTGCTCGCCGTTCTGCAGCTTGGTGCGCGCGCCCTTTTGATGCGCTCGTCGTCGATGTTCGCGTACACGCCCTCGAGCGTGCCGAAGTCGTGCAGCAGCTGCATGGCGGTCTTTTTTCACCGATGCCGGGCACGCCCGGAATATTGTCCGACGAATCGCCCATGAGCGCCTTGAGGTCGATGAGATGGATGGGGTCGAAGCCGTATTTCTCGCGGAAAGCGGCGGTGTCGTAGGTCTGATAGGTGGTCTGTCCCATGCGGGTGGAGACCAGCATGACGGTCGTGCCGCCGCCGACCAGCTGGAGGCTGTCCCTGTCACCGGTGACGACCACGCAGGTGTCGCCGTGCTCGTCCGCGCGGCGGCTGATGGTGCCGAGCAGGTCATCCGCCTCGTAGCCTGCCAGCTCGCAGCGGGTAACGCCCAGGGCATCGAGCACCTGCTTTGTAATCGGCAGCTGCGCCGCCAGCTCATCCGGCATGCCCTTGCGGGTGGCCTTGTAGGTGTCGAATTTGAGGTGACGGAAGGTTTTCTCCTTCACGTCAAAGCAGACGATGGTGCGGTCGGGCTGCTCCTCGTCCTGCAGTTTGAACAGCGTAGCCAGAAAGCCGTAAACCGCGTTGGTGGGCAGTCCCTCGTGGTTGGTCAGCTGCCGGATGCCGTAGAACGCGCGGTTCAATATGCTGTTGCCGTCTATCACCATGATTTTCATGTGTATTTTCCTCGCTCATTGATACATTATATATAGTATACCACAGTGGCTGCTAAACGTTAAGTTTAACGTAAATTTTATGCCACTGGCGGTATACGCCATTCAATCATTTATAATAGCCGAATGAGGCTATTATACCACAGTTTTGGCTGTACTTCCACTGTTCGAGCAGCTATCCTGCCGCGGCTTCGAGCGCCAGCTGCACCGCGCCGATGACCGCCAGATGGGCGGGATAGTAAATATAGAAAAAGTGCTTCATCTTCCATTTGCCGCGCTCGTTTCCGAGCAGGAGGAGCGGAAAGATCGCCAGTACGCAGAAGCGCTGCACGCCGCCCATCACACCGGCAAGCACCAGCAAACCGACCGCAAAGCCGAGCCGCTCGCCGATGACCGGCGGAATGCCGGCGAACACGCGCTCCCAGAGCAGACGTCCGGCTTCGGCGTATAGCGGCAGCAGCACGCCGGCGAAGCCGTAGTCGATGTAGACCGTCCGGCACAGCAGGTAAAATACGGCGGCAAGCGCGGCTGTCAATGCCAGAAAGCGCAGTTTTCCGCTGCTTTTTCCACGCCTCGACTCCGTACAGCAGCAAAATGGACAGGCTCAGCGTGATGAGCGCGTTGCCGCAGAAGCCGCCGAACGGCAGGAACGCGATAACGCACACTGCGCCGCACGCGAACACGCTGCCGAAGTAGCGGGCTTTGTTCCGCGTATAACGGCAGCCCTCTGCAATGCAGTAGGAGAACAGCGGAAACGCCAACCGTCCGATCACGCGCAGCCACACCGCCTGCGGAAAAAATGCCGCGCCGATGTGGTCAATCGTCATGCACACCATGGCGAGAATCTTCAGTTGGTTCTTGGTCAGCAATCACACCGGCCTCCCCTGTTTGAATCTTATTTCATTATAACACGCCTGCCCGCAAAGGCAAAGAAAAAACCATTGCCGCAGGGCACAGCATACCGTTCCGCAGGCACAAAAACCGCCCCGCAAAGCGGGACGGTTTTCGAGAGGTGTTAATTCTTCTTTTGCGGAGGCGTGCTATGATGACAGCTGCCGCCGCAGTGGGCGCAGTCGCCGCTGCAGCCGACGGACTTCTTGACGAAGACCGAACGGGCCGCGAAGAACACGATAGCCACTACGATCAATGCCAGAATGATATCACCAATACTCATGGTTAAAGCCTCCTTTCAAATCCGAAGGAAATCAGTTGGCGTCAACGCTCATGCGGCGCAGGCCCTCGGTGGAGTCAGCCTTGGACGGCTTGCGGAACAGCAGGAAGATGATCAGCGCGATGAACGCGATGGCAACGACCGTGCCGACACCGAAGGTCAGCTCGCCGGTGATCAGACCGCCGATCTGATAAATGATGGTGGATACAACGTAAGCGTAAGCACACATGTAGCCGATTGCGAAAGCAGTCCACTTGCCGTTGTTCATCTCACGCTTGATGGCGCCCATTGCCGCGAAGCACGGCGCACACAGCAGGTTGAATGCCATGAAGGCATATGCGCCGACCTGCGTAAAGTCCGCAGCCAGCTCGCCCCAGATCTCGGAGCCGTCCTCGGCAACCTCGCCGACGAAGTGATACAGCTGACCGAAGGTAGCAACAACGTTCTCCTTTGCGACCAGACCGGAGATGGCGGCAACGGCGGATTTCCATGTGCCGAAGCCCGGCAGCGTGAAGATCGGAGCGATAACAGAGCCGATACGCGCCATGATGGAGTTGTCAATATCGGCTACCGCGCAGAATGCGCCGTTCTCCCAGCCGTAGCCGAGGGTAAACCACATAAAGATAGTGGACAGCAGGATAACGGTGCCTGCCTTCTTGATGAAGGAGGAGCCGCGCTCCCACATGGAGCGGAATACGTTGCCGGCGGTCGGAACGTGATAGCTCGGCAGCTCCATGACGAACGGAGCCGGGTCGCCGGTGAAGATCTTGAACTTCTTGAGCATGATGCCCGAGATGATGATGGACAGCACGCCCAGAACGTATGCGGAGAATGCGATGGTGCCGGAGCCGCCAAAGAACGCGCCTGCGAACATCGCGATGATCGGCAGCTTAGCGCCGCACGGTATGAAGCAGGTGGTCATGATGGTCATGCGGCGGTCGCGCTCCTGCTCGATGGTACGGGAAGCCATGACAGCCGGTACGCCGCAGCCGGAGCCGATCAGCATCGGGATAAAGGACTTGCCCGAAAAGGCCGAATTTACGGAAGATACGGTCCATGATGAAAGCAACACGCGCCATATATCCGCAGTCCTCCAGGATTGCCAGGAAGAAGAACAGGATGAGCATCTGCGGAACGAAGCCCAGCACCGCGCCGACACCGGCAACGATACCGTCCATTACCAGGCTGTAAACCCAGCCGTCCTCGTTAACGCCCATGGAGGCGAACAGCTTCTCCAGCAGCACCGGGATACCCGGAACCCATACACCGAAATCAGCCGGGTCCGGCTCCGCAGCGGTCATGGTTTCCTCGAAGGTTGCGAGGTCAACGTTCTCGGTGGTAACCTTACCGGAGTCCTCGTCCTCGAACTCGGCAGTGCCGACAACCGATGCGGCAGCCGGATCTGCCTCGATGGCAGCAGCTGCGTCAGCGATTGCGGTTTCGTCAGCCTCTTCGGCCTCGAGCTGCTCGGTCAGAGCAGAGGTGTCGATGCCGGCCTCGTCGGCAGCCTCGAGCCATGCGTCGCGGCGGGTGATCTGGTCGTCGTACTCGGCGGTTGCTTCCTCATAGTCAGCAGCGCCGATGGTGAACAGATGCCAGCCGTCACCGAACACACCGTCGTTCGCCCAGTCGGTGAAGATGCCGCCCGCGGTGGATACGGAAACGTAGTAGACCAGCCACATGATCAGTGCGAAGATCGGCAGAGCGAGGATTCGGTTGGTAACGATGTGGTCGATCTTATCCGAGGTGGACAGACCGGTCTTTTTCTTCTTTACGCAGTCCTTGACCAGCTTGCCGATGTACTGATAGCGCGCATCGGTGATGATGGACTCGGCATCGTCGTCGAGCTCCTCCTCCACAGCGGTGATGAGCTTCTCGATCTTGTCCTGCACGTCCTGGCCGAGGGTGAAACGCGCCTGCACCTTGCTGTCGCGCTCGAACAGCAACAGCGAACCAGCGGCGCTGCGCCGGCTCGGTAACATCCGCGATCAGCTTCTCGATCTCGGTGACGGCGTTCTCGATGGTACCCTCGAACGCACGCTTTGCGGGTGCATTGCCTGCCTTTTGCCGCCTTCTTGGCAGCCTCGACCAGCTCCTTGGTGCCCTCGCCCTTGATAGCTGCGGTCTCAACGACCGGCACGCCGAGTTCCTGCGACAGCTTCTTTACGTCGATCACGTCGCCGCGCTTCTTGACGATATCCATCATGTTCAGCGCGATAACGACCGGAATGCCCATCTCGAGCAGCTGGGTGGTCAGGTACAGGTTGCGCTCGATGTTGGAAGCGTCCACCAGGTTCATGATGGCCTGCGGCTTCTCGTTTACGAGGTAATCACGTGCAACGACCTCCTCCAGCGTGTACGGAGAGAGGGAGTAGATACCCGGCAGGTCGGTGATCAGGACTTCCTTGTCGCCCTTGAACTTGCCTTCCTTCTTTTCCACGGTAACACCCGGCCAGTTGCCGACATACTGGGTCGCACCGGTCAGATCGTTAAACATCGTGGTCTTGCCGCAGTTCGGGTTGCCGGCAAGTGCCAAACGAATTGACATGTTTTTTCCCCTTTCTTGGGATTAGTATCTGCTAACCCCTATGTAAAAAAATTTAACGAATTTTCGTCTGCCGCAAAGCGATATCCGCGCTTCGTGCGAAGCACGCATAAAATCGGATTTGCAGCGCAAATCCATAAATTCCGGGAGCATGGCCCAGGCCACCCTCTCTTGCCGCTATGCGGCAATTCACCTTGTGTATCACGGAATTTATACAAGGGACGAAAAAATGTGCCCAAAAGGGCGCGGTTTTTCGTCAGTCCTCGATTGAAACCGTGGTTTCAATCGAAATCAGTCAACCTGAATCATCTCAGCGTCTGCCTTGCGAAGCGACAGCTCGTAGCCGCGCACGGTGATCTCGACCGGATCGCCCAGCGGCGCTACCTTTGCGGACATAGATCTCCGCACCGCGGGTGATGCCCATATCCATGATGCGGCGGCGGGTTGCACCCTCGCCCTCAATCTTGCGGACGGTTACGGTGGCGCCGACCGGCGTGTGTCTCAGATTGCTCATTTGCGTTTGCCCCCTTTGCAATTAAACCATAATGCGCGAAGCCATCTGCTCGGAGATTGCGACGCGCGCATCCTTCACGTTTACGATCACGTTGCCTGCCAGAGAAGACACAACAGTGACCTTTGCGCCCTCGACAAAGCCGAGATTCTGCAGGAACTTTCTCGTCTGGTCTTTTCCTCGAATGGTCTTTACGGTGGTCTCTACACCAATGTCCATTAACGTAAGCGGCATAATGGTAATCCTCTCCTTTTCTGTAATCTCTGCGCGAAAAAAGTGTTTTTGTATCGGGTTAGAACACTCTAACCCCTTTATCATTTGAAGTTTACACCAGCTAACCTTTTGTTGTCAAGACAGAAAAAAAAAAGTTTGTCGAAGCTAACTAATTCGCACAGAGTTTGCCGCGGCTAATTGTGCAGTATGCTGTTGCTAACCGTGGGCATCCTGCAGATAGGAGGAAGCCCGCAGCCGTTGTTCCGGACAGCCGCGGGCTCATGTTATGTTGGGACATACCGGGCAGTATACCCTGGGGTTTCCCCGGGACAAGAAAGGATATTTGTATCATAACTCGTGCCGTCGCACAAGTTACGACCGTGAGAAATTGTTTCGGCGCTGCGCGCAGGTATGCACACGCCGCAAGAGAAAATCTAATTTAGAATGCTGCGAAGCCCTTGCCGAACTCCTTGCACTTTGCGATGCCGTCGTCGTCCGGGGTTTCGTTGAGGATAAGGCCCTCATCGGTGTAGATGACAGCGTTTGCATCGTTGGTGCGCTGCACCCAGTCACGCATCCACTGGCCGTCGCCCCAGCCGTAGGAGCCGAACAGTGCAACCTTCAGGCCGGAAATCTTGCTCTCCAGCTCGGTGAAGAACGGGTCGAACTCGGTCTCCTCGAGAACCTCGGCACCCATAGCCGGGCAGCCGAGAGCGATCTTTGCGTACTTAACAGCGTCAGCCGGGGTGGTGTCCGCAACGTTCAGTACGTCAACTTCCATGCCGCCCTCGCGGATGCCGTCTGCAATCGCGTTTGCCATCTGCTCGGTGTTGCCGGTCTGGCTCCAGAAAATAACTGCTGCTTTGCTCATGATAATTTTGCTCCTTCGCATGTATTGTTCTATATTTGTAGTTCTATCGAGTTATGCTATGCTGCAAACACTTCGAGAAGGGTTTCGCCCTTGTCAACGCGTCTGGTCACGGCGTGGCATACCCGCGATAGGCGGTCAAACAGCCGGGATGCCGCTTCGGCATCGCCGTACACCTTCCAGAGACCGCTTAATTTGCAGCCCTTTCCGGCGTATCGAATAAAGCCCACAACGTCCTCGATCGGGTATCCGAGGAACAGTCCGATTTCGTGCGGAAAGTCCTTGGACATGGCGATGCGGCGCTTGAGATTGCGCAGCAGTACGTCGAGCGGCTGACCGACCGGGTACGCAAAGTGCCGGAGCACATGCTGCACCTGCGGGTCCGCCATGCGGCGTTCAAGCTGCGGCTTGTTGTATACCAGTAAGAGGAAGCGTGCGCTGCAGGCGCAAACGATCTCGAAATGAATTTCTCGCGCTGAGAACGCATCGCGGTATTCCTTTAATCGCTGCGGCAGATCGGGATATAAATTCCGGTCGCACGACACCAGACTTGCCGGTTTGATGCCCGCCAGTGTCGGCGAGCAGTAGGTCGCTAAAAGTCGATCCAAGCCATTTTGCATTGCTGATGCACCTCCCGTTTACAGTATTTCCGGTCTGTACATTTGGTATGCGTTTTTCCCGAACAGCGCGGCTGCGGTTAGCCATTCAGCCGCGCAGGCCCTGAGGCAATACCGCACAATTAAAGCTGCGGCGTTTTGCGGGTCTTTTGTGCCCTGATTTCGTTGTGATTTTTGCAATACGTCAAGTATTGCTGCAAAACCACGCCTCATCAGTGCGCAAAATCCGCCGCAAACCGCTCTTGTTCAATTATGCGGTATTGCCTATACGTTTTTGTTCGGAATGATGCGCAAAATACAGAGGAAGCTGTTTCTTTTATAACTATTCAGCACGTTCCCGTTCCGTGAGGAAGCGTGCCGGTCAACGGGCGTATCAGTAAGCCTCGGCTAACCATGTATATAAGTTAGCATATCCTAACCAATATGTCAAGCACTTTTTCGCGAGAAATTTTCGGCTGAATTCCGGGTGGTTAGGTTTTGCTAACTATACCGTTCGGATAGACGTTTTCTCGGCGTGAGAATGGGCATTTTTGCTGCCTTTTCGGGCGGGAAAATTTTTTCGGGATTTCCCGGATTTTCTGCACCGGCCCAACGGGGTGCGCGAACTGCCGCAGGCGTGTTCGCCCTTTCCAGGCGGCTCCTTTTCTGCACCGGAAAGCCGGGGTGCGTGAACTGCCGCAGGCGGGTTCGCCCTGACGGGGCGGCTCCTTTCTCTGCACCGGAAAGCCGGGGTGCGCGAACTGCGTTAGCGTGTTCGCCCTTTCTGGGCGGAGAGTTTTTCGCTGAACCTCAGCAGGGGATTCGCCGTCTGCGGACGGCGGGAACGTGCCGCGCCCCGCGGCGGGGACGACGCCGTACCCACGGCGGTGGGCAAAAGGAAGGGACACCTACGGTTTCCCTTCCTCTTTGAACTCCTGCCTTTCCCTTGCTTCCTAATCTGGCGCAGATTGCCGACCTGTGACCGCTGCGAAAAGAGGGAACGGCAGTCGGGTTACCGCAGCGTGGGTTTCGTAAAATATTCGCAGTTCACAGACAGCGTACTGCTACACATACGGTCAACTCTACGCAGGCACGGCATATGCGAATACAATCTATTGCACAATATATCGTGTAGGGTGCGACGACCCCGGCGCACCGTATGTAAATTCATATGCAGACGCATAACCGTAGGGGCGAACAATGTTCGCCCACACCACCGGTAAATGGGCGCGTGTGAACGGTTTTGCGTGTGCCGACGGTTTACATGGTATATCCGCAATGGTAACGCCTGTTGCGGGCGAACAATGTTCGCCCCTACGGTGTGGTTTGTACCAATCGTTGGAATGTGTTATCCATAACGGTTGCCCATATCATATAACATGGTGGTAATCGTTGGATGCGGTGCGCCGAGGTCGGCGCACCCTACGGTATATATTGTGCAAATGATGAAACGTATGCCGCACAACCAAAACATCATGATTTGTACCATATAAATGAAAAAAATGGAGAATGAAACCTCTGCATTCATTCTCCATTATCCATTTTCAATTCTCCATTATTCCACTTCCACGCCGTTGATACGCGCGGATTCATCCCCGGTGAGCGGAATGACAAGGCACTTCTGCCCTTCCATAACCTCGGTATGGACGTTTGCGGCTCTCTCCTGCGGCATGCGAACGTCGATGACCGTGCCGGTCTCCCACGGAACGTCGTCCTCGTCCGCGTCGGCGGCGTTTGCCGCCTGATGCGCCAGCTCCTGCTGCAGCACTGCCACCTTCTGCTCCAGGGCGGCGGTATGCGCCTTGACCGTGCCCTCCTCGACCAGACGGCTGTCCAGCACGTTATGCGCCTGCGGCGGCTGGTCACCGAACACCTGCTCGTACGACTTCTCGATCTGCGCGCGCACGCTGTCCGGCACCTCGGCCTCGGTCGCCAGACCGGAGACCGCCTCGGCGGTCAGCTCGACCGGCGGCAGGCTCTCGTCCTCCTCCCGCTCGGCCACCATCGCGCTGATGGTTTTCTGCATCTGGAAAAACGCCGCGTCCGCCTGCTCCTCATCCTCACCGAAGGCGTCGTGCACCACGTTCTTGAACGCCAGCTTGTCCTCGGCAGCCGTGCGCTGCGCGACACAGCCGAGCACGTTCTCGATGAACTCCGGATGAGAGGGACGGCCGGTCTTGACGTAGTACATCACGGCGTTGACATCGCTGCCGCGGTTTTGCAAACGCCGGGTACACAAAGCCGAGGTCGGGCAGACCGACAACCCAGTCGCGCTCCCGCGCACCGATGCGGTTTTCGTCCTCCCTGTAGCCGAGCGCAGGCTTCGCCAGCTCGACCGGACAGACCGCGCACACGCAGTACGCATACAGCTCGGTGGATTCGTCCTGGTCCTCGCCCGAGGTGGCCTTGCTCGGCACGTCGTACACGTCGTGGTAAACCACGATCAGGTAGTTGCCCGGGTAGCTGTACTCCTCGATCACCTGCTCGTACAGACGGTCGAGCAGCTCCTCGTTCGCCAGCTTGCTGTCCTTGAGCGTCAGCAGGTATTTCTGGTGCTCGATGCCGCTGTCGCTGCGGTCAAACTCCAGTTCCAGCAGGTTTGCGCCGAGCGTGCCGCTGAACGTCTTTTTGCGATCTCGAGGTACTTGTAGTATTCATCCTCTTCCAGTTCGGAAAACTGCTCAGTGAACTTGGTCACGATCTGCTTGCCGCTGTTGACGTAGCAGCCGCACAGACGCCCGAACGTGCATTCGGTCTTTTTCAAACGGCGGCGCAGCTCCTGCACATCGCCCTTGGTGATATTCATAGGTTTCGCCCTTAGCGTGTGGATTCGGTATATACAAGTATACGGCATTTTCCATGCAAAAGGCAAGCGGTTTCACATAAAAAAGCGCGATGACCGTTCGGCGGCAACCGTACGGTCATCTGTGAAAACTTTTTGACTGAACTTGGGAGCTGACCGTCCAGCGGACGGCGTTTCCCTTTAATTACATTAAAACACACTTTCAGGCACTGTCAACCTGCGGAAATTGACAAATCCCGTACATTCGTGTTATACTTTGACTTGGAAACGCTGTTGCATAGATCAGCGGTCAGCCTCCTCTTTTCCTCCCTCGGTCCGAGGCGGAAAGGAGGTGTCGTAAATGCGGAAGAAAGCACTTCAGCTTTTGGTATGTGCAGTCATTGTATTGTACATTTTCTCCGTATATGCGCGATGACCGCTTGGCTGGTACCCAAACGGTCATCTCAATTTTCGTAGATGAATCAGGGGGCCTGACCGCTGTGTAAACAGCGTTTCCCTCGTTGTATCTTTATTATATCACACTTTTTACACACTGTCAACCTGCGGAAATTGACATTTTTCGCACGTCCTGTTATACTTAACTCGTGGAAACGCTGTTGCACACGCAGTGAGCAATCACTGCAGGCGGTCAGACCCTCTTCTTCCCCACGGTCTGTGGGCGGAAGGAGGTGCTGCGCATGAGGAAAAAGGCTTTTGAGCTTTTTATCTGTGCGGTCATTGTACTGTACATTTTTCTCGTAAAGCGCATTGACCGCTTGGCTGGTACCCAAACGGTCAATGACTTAAAAACCATTGATTATTGAAAGGGTCTGACCGCTGTACAACAGCGTTTCCCTTTTGTATCTTTATTATACCACACTCCCGCGCCAAGTCAAGCGCGGGAGCATTTTTATGCCTGCTCTGTGCTCTCACTCGGCCGGCTCTCTTCCGGCGCGTTACCCGTGTCCTGCGGCGGCTGCACCCTCACCTCAGGCGGGTTTCTCTCATCGCCGGACTGCCGAAACCGATCGTCGATATGCTCGCGGAGCCGTTCGGCGTGGCCGCTGCTGCGCGAGGTCACGGTGATGCTGACGCTCTCGCCTTCCTTCGCTTCCTGCCGGACGGTATGCTCCACCGCCTTATCAATGTGTACAAACCGCGGAATTTTGCCGTCCGGCGGCTGCTCCCTGCCGGAAACGCGGGTGCCGAGCACCTGATCGAACCGGTTTACCGTATACTCCACGCTGTCCGTGCCGCCCACGATGCTGACGCTGGCATACGGCTCATACGCGGCGTACACGCCGGTGGTCGCCATGCCGCACAGGACAGCCACGCACGCCGCCCAGGTCAGCGGCTTTTTTCCACCGTCTGCGGCGCTTCGCCGGAATCCGAATCTCCTGTCCGACCGCTCTGTTCTTCGCGTCTACAAGGTGAACCGTGCCGTCCTCCGCGAGCGCGGCGGCCTTTCCCGCTCGAATATCCGTAATTATCGCACGCATTGTTCTGCCTCCTTGCGCATGGTCTGCAGATAGGTGCAGAGGATGGGGTAATCGCCGTCGATGAGCAGCGCCGCCGCTACAATGTAATCCCGGTGACGGGTTATCGTCCGCGCGGACACGCCGCACTGCTGCGCCAGCGCCTTGATGGGCAGGCTGTGCGCGCTCTGCATGGACGCGAACAGCACCGGCTAATGCAGCAGCGTGCCGACCGCCGCGGCGCAGCTGCGGCGCGTCTTGTCCGACTTGGGCGAGCTTGCCGCTAAATCATAAACCGCGAACCAATACTTCTCAAACACCGTGTTTGCCGCCTCGATCTCATCCTGTGCGCTGACCGGTTTGGCTTCGCTCATCTGCTCCGCGACCGCCTGCTGCATGGCGGCGTCCGCGCTCGCGGCCACCGTGCCGTCGAACGTCTGCGGGGCAAGCGGCGTTTCCGCGTCAAACCGGTGCTGACTGCGGTAATGGTCGGCAAGGCGTCTGCCAATCACAAGCGACGCATACGCGCCGAACGGCCCGCTTGCCGGGTCGTAGCCCTTGATGGCTTCGTAGAAGGCCAGCAGCGCGACCGAATACTCATCGTCGCTGCGCGTGACCGCAAAGCCTGCGTGCCTGCTCGCGCACCGGAGAACAAATGCCTCATGCGCCTCAATGAACCGCTCCAAAAACGGCTCGTCCGTGCGTGCGCGGACTGCCTGTGTGCTCGTCTGCATGTCGCCGCCTCCCTTCCTTTGATATGAGACTATACCGCATAATTAAAGCTGCGGCGCTTTGTGGTATAGTCTTATTTTAGATTTGCTCTGTGTTGAAACGGTGTACCGACTGTTACCGTTCTGCGTAGACTTCCGTATGTTTTGAAGGACAAAAAAAGCACCGCAGTTTGCATTCTGCGGTGCTCTTTCTTTTACTTGGTGAGAGAAGCGAAACGCTGCAGCATTGCCGCGCACTCGGCGCGGGTAGCCGTAGCCTTGGGAGCGAGTGTCGAGGACGTTTTACCGGTCAGGATACCGTTCTTGACGCACCACTGCACCGCCTTTTCCGCATACGCGGAAACCGAGCCTGCGTCCGTGTACGCGGACAGGTCTGCCGTGCCGTCCGGCTCACCGGCATAACGGTACAGCATGGCGGCAAGCTGCTCTCGGGTGATATTCCGGTTCGAGCAGAGCCATCGGATATGCCCTTGTTCTTCGCCCAGTTCATGCCCTTTTCATACCAAACCGTGCCGCCCTCTGTCGATTCACCGGCATAACGCGCCAATACGGTCATCAGCATTCCGCGGCTCATGGTCGCATTGGGTGAAAAGGCGGTCGTGCTCGTGCCGTTCATCAGGCTGCTGCTCGTGACGTACTGCACCGCACTTGCAAACCAGCTGTTCTGCGGCACATCCTTGAAGCTGCCGACCGTGGCCTGACTGCCGTTCTGGTTCGGCTGACCGCCCTGACCCGGCTTAAACGTGCTCATCGAGCTGCTTGAATCAGTGGTACCCAGCTTTGCCTCTGCCGTGCCGACCGAGGTACCGTCCACCAGAACCGTGTACGTCTCGCCCTCCTTGATATCCGCCGAGGAGAAGATCACGCTGCTCATCGAGCCGAGCGCGGTCGCGGTGCAGAGGGTCTTGCCGGAGGAATCCTGCACGGTGATGACACTGCCCTCCTTGATGCCGAGGGCGCTCTCGCGGTTCGGCAGATTGCCGGACGGCTTGCCGTCCGCCTTGCCGCCGGAGGGCTTGGTCGGCGGCGTAAACGTGCCGTCGGTCGAGGTATTGCCGGAGAAGCTCGGCGGGGTCGGACGATTGCCGTCAGCCGAGCCGTTTGCGTCACCCGGCGGGGTCATGCCCTGACCGCCGCCCTGTCCGTTCGGGCCGCCGCCCATGCCGCCGCCGGACGGCGAGGTCTCACCGACTGCGATATACGCCTGCGTGCCGGCTGTCGGCTCCATGCCCGCGCCGAACAGCGTGCCGCCGGAGAGCGTGAACGTACCGTCATAGTCGATAGCCGCATCCATCATCGCATCCGCACCGTACACCTCCACCTTACCGCCCGTGATATTGATATTGTTGTTGGAGTCCAGACCGTCCGAGCCTGCGTCAATGTACAGGTCGCCGCCCGCAATGCTGATGGCGTACTTGTCACTGTGCTCACCGAGCGTGCTGCTGGCGGCATTTACGCCGTCGTCCGAGGCGACTACGTCAATATCGCCGCTGTACACGGTAACGGTCGTGCCCTCCAGACCCTCATAGCTTGCGGTGATGTTGATGCGCGGCGTACTCGTCGAGGACGCACCCTTGGTGCCGATCACAAGGTCGTTGTCCGCGTGAACGCCGTCGTCACCGGTCGCAAGGGTCAGCGTGCCGCCCGAAATCGTGACATCGGTGCTCGCGTGCAGCGCATCGTCCGCGCTGTCCACGGTCAGCGTGCCGCCGGTGACGGTCAGGGTCTTGCCCGCCTTAAAGCCCTTGCAGGAGGCGGAATCGTCCGTGAGCGCGGTGGTGTGGCCGCCGTTCGTCTTGACGTGAAACGTGCCGCCCGAAATCGTCAAATCGCCGTCCGCCTGAATGCCGTCCTCGGTCGCGTTCAGCGTCAGCGTGCCGCCCGAGATGGTCACGTTGCCGAGCGAGGTCGTGTCCGGGTTCTCGCCTGTGTCCGGAGATGCCTTGACCGCATCGCCGCCTGCCGTGATGCTCAGCGTGCCGCCGGTAATATTCAGCTCATCGTCGCAGGACAGACCGTCGTTCGCGGCGTTGATGTTCAGTTTAACCTCCGCAACCGTAATCACCGCGTCAGCTGCACCCTTGATGCCGTTTTTCGCGTTGCCGTCAACGGTCAGCGTGCCCGTGCCTCCGATGGCGAGCGCGGCGCCGCTCTTGACCTTGACCGCCGCGTTCTCATCGTTCGCGCCCGCCGTGTCCGCGACGGTGTTGGTCGTGCCCGCCGCCGCAATCAGGGACGCCTCGGCGGTCTTGTTCAGGGTAATCGCCGCGCTGTCGTCATTGGTGAGCGTCAGACCGTTCAGCACAATGGTAACGCCTGTGACGCCCTTTTTGACCGTGATCGAGCCGTTATCACAGTCGCCGGAGAACACATAGGTGCCCGCCGCTGTGATAGAAACGTCGGTGCCGTCAATCTCATAGCCGGTGTACTTGCCCTTTGCGTTGGCGGCCGAGTCGGTTAAGGTGACGAGCGTCGCGTTCGCGGTCGTGTAGGACGAGGAGGCCGCGCACGCCGATGTCGGCAGCAGGCCCGCCGCAAGCGCGGAAGCCAGCAAAGCGGCGAGAAGTTTCTTTTTCATAATATTCAATCCTTTCAAATTGTCGGATGGTTCAATTTCATCACAAATGTATCCCGTAGGGTGCGACAAGGTGAATTGCCCGAAGGGCAAGAGAAGGTGCCCTGGGGTACGACTCGGCGCACCGCATCAAACGAATACCACTGTGTTAAATGGTATTGGCAACCGTTACCGATAACGTATTCCGTTGTTTTGAAATTTGCGTTGCGGTTTACACGGCGCGCCGAGTCGTCGCGCCCTACGGTCAACATGGTCATTATCGTTACAATGCTTCCTTCACCTGCGGCACCTTGCCGCAAACGATATCAAGGTTGCCGTTCCGGCACCGGATAGCGTCCAAAAACTGCTTCTCAATCTCGGGAGACACAAGTCTTACATGATAATGCAGATTATACAGGCTGCCCATGCCGGTGGTACGCACGGAAATCAGTTCTGCCGAGCGGGTATACTCCCCAAACAGATCGTCAAACAGGCCGGTGTAGTCGAGGTTCTCCGGAATGGTGATTTTCAACTCCTTCTCCTCCTCCGGCTTTCTGCCGAAGGACAGCGCCGCGTAGGCGGTCAGCAGGAGGCACATCACCGCGCCGGTGACAATGGCAACGCCGATATACCCCATGCCGGTGGCAAGGCCGAGCGTCATGGCGAGGAAAATGCAGGTAATGTCACGCGCAGAGCCGGCCGCGGAGCGGAATCGCACAAGGCTGAACGCGCCGGAGACAGCCACGCCTGCGCCGAGGTTGCCGTTCACGAGCAGAATGATAACCTGCACCATTGCGGGCAGCAGCGCCAGCGTGACCGCCATGGACTGCGTGTAGGTGTTTTTGTACATATAAACGGCGGCAACGAGTGCGCCGAGCGCAAGCGCCACCAGCAAACAGATAACGAACGCGCTGCCGGTCAGGCCGGCGGTCAGAATCGAACCGAAAATTGTCTCAAGCACAGTAAATTTCTCCTTTTTCGTTGATGTGAATGGTTTCGCTGCCGAACTGCGGCGAACGGTCCTCGCGCAGCATGATCTGGTACGCCGCGCCGTATTTGGAAAAGTGAGTCGGGAAAATAGCGTTCTCGCTCAGCACCCGCGCCAGCCACAGGGGCGTTGTGCCGGGGATCTTTATCTCCATCAGGCAGGTGTCGTGCGGCAGCAACTGCTCGCCTGCCGAGCCGCAGGACAGGTCGAGGTCGTCCATGCGCCACCGAATGCCCGAGTCGAACGTGACGCGCAGCTCCGGCTGATACTTGTCGAACAGCGCGAGCCGGTCGTAGCAAATGCACATGGCAGGCTGAATGCCCTTGTAGAAGTGCAGGAACCAGTCGATCTCGTTTGAAATCTGGCTCTGCTCGGGTGCCGCGCCGCCGTCTAAATACGCCTGCGCTTCGCTGTAGGTCATCGCAATGCGGCGCTTGTAGACGATGTGGTCGTATTTTTCTTGATCTCCACAAACGCCTCGGTATCGGCACCCGGCGTGCGGTAGGTACGCAGGCGCAGCTTCTCCTTGTACGCCGGACGGTCGAGCGAGCGGCGGATGAGCCGGAAATCCGGCGTGTCGTAATAGATGTTGCTGATGGTCGATTCCGCGAACCGGTCGGGCACCATCCGCGCCGCAAACACCTTTCGCAAGCGCGTTGTACTGCTGCTGCGTGACCAGATATTTCTTCTCATATCGCTTGAATGTGCCTTGATATTCACTCATGGCGAACGCCTCCTTCGGATTGGGTGAAAGCCCTTTCATTTTTGCTTCTGTCTGTAAATGCGAAGGCGTTCAGCAGATTTTCGGCAGTATCACAAAAGGTGCACCGGGTTTACACAGACTTTACACAAGGGAGCGCGTTTTTTTGTTTTGGGATTGAAAATTACAGGGGAAATCGTGTACACATCATTTCATATATTTCAACAAATGCTGCACGCGCATACAATAATGATTATGCTATCCCGTAGGGTGCGACGACCTCGGCGCACCGTTTGTATCCGATCTGTACAATCTACCCCGTAGGGGAGCACATTGTGCTCCCACGCAATGGTAAACCGCATGGTCAGAAAACATCTGAACCGGTTATATCGTTCACACGCGCCCATTTACCGACGGTGCGGGCGAACACTGTTCGCCCCTACGGTTTTGCGTGTGCATATGAATTTACATGCGGTGCGCCGAGGTCGTCGCACCCTACGGGATACCGTGTGCCAAGGCTTTTCAATCCACAGAATATTTGTTATAATGAAATCATAAGGTATTTTGAAGTAGAGATTGTGCTGCTACACACCCTTCGGGTCAAAAAGAAATGCGGGACAGGGCACACCCGTCAAAATACCGGAACAGGGTACTTTGACGTGGTAAATTTCGCAGCGACCACACGCCGATGGTAATGACAGGGGCAACCCGAGAGATGCAGGAGAGGGCTGCGCCTGCCAAAGTACCGATCAACCACAGAGGGCACCCATTCGGGTGCCCTTTTGCTATGCACCGCAAAACAAAAACACCGCAGACCCCCAGTCCGCGGTGTTCTGTTTTATTCCATTTCGTCAAGGACGGAAAACGCGGCAAACTGCTCGGTATTGTCCTCGTTATACTCAATCTCGCGCGAGTACGCCTTGCAGATGCAGATCTGCGCCCAGTGCGTGACCTCGCCCTTGGCGAGCCACTCGTACACATCGAGCAGCTGAATGACCGCCGTGCTCACGAGCGCCAGCTGCACCTTGTCCTGCACGGCGTCGTCCCCGAGCGCCTTCATAAAGTGCCGGTACAGGAAATACGTCAGCAGATTATCGTATTCATGGCGTTTGCCCTGATACGCCTGCAAAAAGTCATTCCTGCGGGCGATAATCTCCGGCAGGCGCGCCTTTGCGCCGGTCAGCAGCGTGCGCCAGTCGTCCTTGTTGATCTCAAAGCCGAGCAGCATCTCGAGCAAACTCGTGAGCGTGCTCTCCCGCCAGAACGCCTGCGACCACGAAGCCGTGTCCTCGTCCGTCTCGTCTGCATCCTCGTCCTCGGGGAACGGGAACAGCAGGTCGTCGTACTGCTCCTGCTGCGCCTTTGCCGTGCGGTAGAGCCTGTCGGCCTTGTCATCGAACGGCGCGTCCTCGCATGCCAGCCGGAACAGCGCATCGCGCATGGAAAACAGCACGTTCTCCAGTTCGGTTTCCGCCTCCGTGCCGGTTTCGGATACGCCGTCCGCCTCGGTCACGTCAAACGCCGGTGCGCCGGTCTGCGCGAGTATCAACTCGGCGGCAGCCTCACAGCACAAGCCGAGACCGTCCTCGCGGCCGTCCGAAAACCACTCGTAATACCGCGGGTGGTCGGTGCAGATCTGCGCCATTTTGTCCTCGCCGAGCGTCAGCAGCACTTCGCACAGGTTGCAGTCGTTCAGCAGCGGACACCGCTCCTCGGCGTCCAGACGAAAATGCGCCGGCTCTCCGGTCTGCGCGTCCGCAGGCGCAATGCTCGCGCGCAAACGCTCACCAAAATCGCCGGGAACGGTCTCGTAGTACGCAAGGGAATCCTCGTCTACGTCGATCTCCCAGCCGATACAGCAGTTTTCCGTGCAGTCCGAGCCGATGCACCGGAATGCCTTGTAATACGCAGGACGGCGAATGTAGCCCATCCTAATCACCTCTCTTGTCTGTCTCATTATAGCAGACACGGGCGCGGTTGAAAAAGGGTTATGACGGCACCGCCTTCTCCCTTGTGTACCGCTTGACCCGCTCGTACCATTCCTGATCGAACGCGGACAGCTGTTCGCTCGACGGCCCGATTGCAGGCTGCGCCGGTGCGGGCTTTGCCCGTTTCTGCATATCCGCCGCGGTGAGAATGCCGTCACGCTCGCAGTTCTGCAGCAGCGTGCGGAAATACCCTGCCGGATTGCGCGGTGCATTCTCAGCCGTCTGTCGGGCGGTATCTAAGAACACCTCACGCTGCATACCCTTGTTCTGCAGCCTGCGCAGCTCCAGACAGAAATTATGGTCAAACTTACAATTCAGTTTTTCTTCCAGTTCGGTCGTCAGACCAGAATCAGCCGTAACTGCTTTCTCTTCTCTGGTCTGCTCTGCTCTACTGTCCTCTACTGTCCTCTGCTCTTCTGTTCTCTGCTCTTCTCTGCTCTGTGGATTTTCGGTACAATAAATCGCATTTTCCGTACGATAAATCGCATTTTCCGTGCGGGAAATAAATGCACGCAGCACAAAAGACTTGCCACTCGGATTCTTCTCCCGCATTTCCTGCTCGGTGAGAAGCCAAATGTCAAAATTGATGGGAACTGCATTGCGCGTCACGGTCGCCAGAAAATACCCCATCTGTATTCTTTTGGATGTGAGAAAGCCGCGTTCATATAACGCAGCATGGAACAGGCCGCTTGCCGTCAGCTGATCGACTACGGCGGCCAGTGTTTCGATCGTCACGTTTTCCAGTCCGGCGGTGTACTCGCGGAGCTGCCACAGCGTGTCCTCGCGGCCCTCGCCGCTGTAGGCGATGTAGTAGCCCTTGTCGCCGTAGGCAATGTCGAGCAGGCATTCGTACACATACGGCCCGAGCACGCCGAATTTCTGCCGTGCGGCTCTCAGCTTCGGGTCACGGTACAGGCCGATGTCGCGCGGCCACCAGTCCAATCCAACTTTTCTGTTTCTGCCCATGTGAGCACCTCCCTTTTTACCCTACCGCCGGAACGGATAAAAATTGACCACAAATGGTCAACTCCGAAAAAATATTTTTCGGGAAATAAAAAAACATCCCCTGTTCACAGTCAGAGGATGTTAAAATCTGTTCGCAGCCCGCGCGTAAGCGCGTATTCAATAGGATTGTTCTGCAATCCGAAAAACCGGGAGCATGTATCACGGTTTTCTTACTTCTGGAGGGAGAAAGTTTCTGAACAGGAACTTTCGGACGACTTTGGAACGGCCTACGGTCCGTTCCTCCTTGTCGGCGAAACTGTAGTTTCGCGACAGGTAATGCAAAAAGAGCTGAAACCTTACGATTTCAGCTCTTTATGGCGGAGAGTTAGGGATTTGAACCCTAGAGACGCTCATCACGCCTACACGATTTCCAATCGTGCGCCTTCGACCACTCAGCCAACTCTCCATCTTGTTAAGTTGTTGTCGTTTTTGATGACTCATCGCTGACGACTTGTTTAGTATATAACAGAATCCCCGTTTCGTCAACCCTTTTTTCAAAATTTTTGAAAAAGTTTTTTCAGGTCGAATCTGCACCGTTGCTATCCTGTCTGTACACGTTATCCCGTAGGGTGCGACGACCTCGGCGCACCGTGTAAACCGCAACGCAGCATTCCAAACAACGGAACCATATAAATATTACGCATGTAAATTCATTTTCGGTCGGCATACCGTAGGGGCGCACAGTGTGCGCCAAACCATCGGTAAATGGGTGCGTGTGAACATTCAGGCGTATGCAAACGGTTTATAACCGTGCGGTTTACCGTTGCATGGGCGAACATTGTTCGCCCCTTACGGTGTGGTTTATCCTAATCGTTGAAATGCGTTATCGGAAACGTGTGCCAATACCATTTTACACGGCGGTATTCGTTGGTATGCGGTGCGCCGAGTCGTCGCACCCTACGTGATACCATCATCATTATTGTACGCGCGTGCAGCATTTGCGGGAATGGACAAAAGAAACCGCCTGCTCGCACAGACGGTTCTCCCCTATTTACTTCTGAAACTGCTCGCGCACTTCCATATACTTGATGATCTCTTCAACCGTGCCGTCAAAGCCGAGCACGCCGCTGTTGAGCGACAGATCATAATTCCGCGCATCATACCAGTCGTGACCGGTGTGGTGCTTGTAGTAGCGGGCGCGGTAATCGTCGATCTCCGCGATCTTCTTCTCGACCTCCTGCTCCGGCAGCGAGTCCACCTTCATGGCCTGCTCGAGACAGAAATCCTTGTCTGCATGGACGAACACGCGCACAACATCCGGTCGGCCTGCCAGAAATATAGTCGGCACAGCGGCCGATCATAACGCACGGACCCTGATCCGCCAGCCGGCGGATGATCTTCACCTGATAGGCGAACAGCGCCTCATCCTTGAGGTAGGACTTGACGAATCGTTCGGCACGGGCGCGTTGCCGTGATAATGCGCGCGCAGGCGCGTCAGGAAATCGCCCTTGAGACGCTCGTCCGAGAACAGCATGGCGTTGACACCGCTGTCCTCACTCGCCATGGTGATGATCTCGCGGTTGTAGAACGGAATGCCCAGCTTGTCCGCCAGCATCTTGCCGACCGTCTTGCCGCCGGAACCGTACTGGCGCGCGATTGTGATAACGTAAGGTTTCACTTTATAACCTCCCCTATTCCAGTGAGGAGTTAGGAGGTAGGAGGTAGGAGTGGATGACGATAAACGTTTCCCGTAGGGCGCGACAAGGTGAATTGCCCGAAGGGCAAGAGAAGGTGCCCTGGGGTACGACCCCGGCGCGCCGTTCGTAACGATGTGCATACGGTTTATACGGCGCGCCGAGTCGTCGCGCCCCTACGGTACGGGTAAATCATCGGATAAACTCCTGCCTCCTCCCTCCTATCTCCTACCTTTCTTCCTCTTACTCACCGAGGTATGCTTTCTTAATAGAGTCATCATTCAGCAGATCAGCTGCCTTGCCGGTCTTGACGATCTTGCCGGTTTCGAGGACGTAGCCTCTATCCGCGATGGACAGCGCCTTCTTCGCGTTCTGCTCGACCAGCAGGACGGTGGTGCCTGCCTTGACACTTCCTCGATGATCTTGAAGATTTCGCCGACGAACAGCGGCGACAGACCCATGGACGGCTCGTCGAGCAGCAGGATGCGCGGCTTGCTCATCAGCGCACGGCCCATTGCGAGCATCTGCTGCTCGCCGCCGGACAGCGTACCGTCTGCCTGATTTTTACGCTCCTCCGGACGCGGAAAACGCTCGTAGACCATTTTCAGCGACCCGGAATCTCATTCTTCGGGCGGGTATACGCGCCCATGCGCAGGTTCTCCTCGACCGTCATACGCGCGAACACGCGGCGGCCCTCCGGAACGTGGCTCATGCCCAGCTTTACGATGGCATGACCCGGCTTGTGCGTAATATCCTTGCCCCTCAAACGTCACCGTGCCGCCCCTTCGACGGCAGCAGACCCGTGACCGTGTGCAGCGTGGTGGTCTTGCCGGCGCCGTTGGCCCCGATGAGCGCTACGACCTCGCCCTCGTTTACCTCGAAGGAAACATCACGCAGTGCATGAATCAGGCCGTAATACACGTTGATGTCCTTTACTTCCAACATTGCCATACTTGTTTCCTCCTTTCTTATTCGCCCAGATATGCCTTAACGACTTCCGGATTGCTCAGCACTTCCTTGGGCGTGCCCTCAGCCAGCAGACGGCCGAAGTTGAGCACATACAGGTACTCGCAGATGCCGGAGACCAGCTTCATGTCATGCTCGATGAGCAGGACGGTGACGCCGAAGCGCTTGCGGACGACTTCGATGGCCTCCATCAGCTCCTCGGTTTCGTTCGGGTTCATGCCCGCGGCAGGCTCGTCGAGCAGCAGCAGCTTGGGGTTGGTAGCGAGCGCACGCGCGATCTCGAGCTTGCGCTGCTTGCCGTACGGCAGGTTTGCCGCCTTAGTCGGCTGGCTACGCCGTCCAGATCGAACACGCGCAGCAGCTCGAGCGCCTTTTCATCCATCTGCTTCTCCTTTTTGCGGTAGGAGCCGAGGTGGAACATGCTCTCTGCGAACGAGTAGGTGATCTGATTGTGCAGACCGGTCTTTACGTTATCCAGAACGCTCAGTTCGGAGAACAGGCGGATGTTCTGGAAGGTGCGGGCAACGCCCATTTTGCAGATCTCGTGCGGCTTTTTGCCGATGAGGTTCTGTCCGTCCAGACGGATGCCGCCGTCGGTCGGGCGGTACACGCCGGTCAGCATATTGAACGCGGTGGTCTTGCCTGCGCCGTTCGGGCCGATGAGGCCGACCAGACCGCCCTTTTCGATTTTCATGCTCAGCTCGTCAACGGCACGCAGACCGCCGAACGAAATGCCGAGCGAAGTAACTTCCAGCATTGCCATGGCTTACGCACCCTCCTTCTTGCCGCCGGCCTTTTCGGCCTTTTTCCATCTGACGCATTGCGCGCTTCTCCAGCAGGCGAACCTTAAAGGAGGAGTTGTTGAACAGCATCATTGCAATCAGCAGGATCGCGTAGATGAGCATACGGTAGTTGCTCAGGCCGCGCAGCAGCTCGGGCAGCAGCGTCAGCAGCGCTGCGGCGATAATGGAGCCCCAGATGTTGCCCAGACCGCCGAGAACGACGAATACGAGCACAAGGATGGAGGTGTTGAAGTCAAACTTGGCAGCGGTTACGGTGGAGAAGTTCATCGCGTACAGCGTGCCCGCCATGCCTGCGAACGCCGCAGAGACCACGAACGCGAGCAGCTTGTAGTGCGAGGTGGAGATGCCGATGGAGTCAGCGGCGATCTTGTTGTCGCGGACCGCCATGACAGCACGTCCCGTGCGGCTGTTTACAAAGTTCAGCACGAAGAACAGCGTAACGAGGATGAGCACAACGCCCGAGGTGAAGGTGGAGATCTTGGTGACGCCGGATACGCCGATCGGGCCGTTGATGATCACCTTGCCGCCGTCGCCCAGCTGGAAATTCTGGTTGACCAGACTGAAATGCAGACCGGCATCATCCAGACCGAGATACATAACGTTTACAAGGTTTTTGATGATCTCACCGAAGGCGAGGGTTACGATGGCGAGGTAGTCGCCCTTGAGGCGCAGCACCGGCACGCCGACGATGACACCCGCAATCGCCGCAAACAGTCCGGCAACGACCATAGCGACAGCCAGACGCAGCGGTGCAAGCGGAATCGCATCCGCCAGACAGGTGGTGGTGACAATGCCCGCAAACGCGCCGACCGACATAAAGCCCGCATGGCCGAGCGACAGCTCGCCGAGGATGCCGACGGTCAGGTTGAGCGAGATTGCCATGACAACATACGCGCAGATCGGCACGAGCAGACCCTTGATCTGGCTGGAGATGCCGCCGCCCGCGATGGCAGCCTGCACGATGATGTACGCAATAATGACAATGCCGAAGCACAGCAGCGTGTCACGTCCGCGCTTGGACGCAGCATAGGATTTTAACTTGTTCATATGACTGCCCCCTTAAACCTTTTCGCTCACATGCTTGCCGAGCAGGCCGTCCGGCTTGACCAGCAGCACCACGATGAGCACTGCGAACACGATTGCGTCCGACAGCTGCGTGGAAATGTACGCCTTGGCGAAAATCTCGATGATGCCGAGCAGAATGCCGCCGATGAACGCGCCCGGAATGGAGCCGATGCCGCCGAATACTGCCGCTACGAATGCCTTGATGCCCGGCAGAGAGCCGGTGGTCGGCATCAGGGTCGGATACGCGGAGCACAGCAGCACGCCCGCGATAGCGGCAAGACCCGAGCCGATGGCAAAGGTGATGGAAATGGTCGTGTTGACGTTGATGCCCATCGGCTGGGCCGCGCCCTTGTCCTCGGAAACCGCACGCATCGCCGTGCCGACCTTGCTCTTGCCGGTGAACAGCATCAGAGTGACCATGATGACAACGCAGGCTGCAATGGCAACGAGCGTCACCTTGGAGATCTGCATCTGACCGCCGAACAGGCTGAGCGCCTCGCCGGTAACGACCGAGGTAAAGGTCTTCGGGTTGGAGGACCAGATCAGCAGCGCCGCATTCTGCAGGAAGTACGAAACGCCGATGGCCGTGATCAGCACCGCCAGCGACGGCGCCATGCGCAGCGGCTTGTAGGCAAGTCTCTCAATAACAACACCGAGCGCGGTGCAGACAATAACAGCCAGCACAACGCCCATCCACGCCGGCCAGCCGAGATAGGTGGTAGCGCAGAAGCACATATAGCCGCCTACCATGATAACATCGCCGTGCGCGAAGTTCAGCATTTTTGCAATGCCGTAAACCATCGTGTAGCCGAGTGCGATGATGGCGTAGATGCTGCCCAGACTGATGCCGCTGATCAAATGATTCAAAAAGCTCATGGTTTGGAACACCTCATTCTTTCTTTTAAGGTAGGAGTTAGGAGGGAGGAGGTAGGAATTTATCCGATGATTTACCCGTACCGTAGGGCGCGACAAGGTGAATTGCCCAAAGGGCAAGAGAAGGTGCCCTGGGGTACGACCCCGGCGCGCCGTTCGTAACGATGTGCATACGGTTTATACGGCGCGCCGAGTCGTCGCGCCCTACGGGAAACGTTTATCGTCGTCCACTCCTCACCTCCTATCTCCTACCTCCTATCTTCTTTATAATAGCGGTAAAGGAGGACTGCTTCCAGACCTCCTTCACTCGCCCTGCGTTTATGCTGTTGGAACCCTACGGTTCTGTCTTACATACCAACGTAAGCGCCGTTCTCGATAACCATGCCCTTCGGGGACTTGGAAACGGCACCGGTCTCATCCCAGGTCATGCCTTCACCGGTCAGGCCGTCAAAGGTCATGGAGGTGAACTGCTCGATCATCTTGCCGCCCAGGTCCTCAGCGGACATATCCGGCGTAGCGCCTGCATTCTCGAGTGCCTGCTTGTAAGCGTAAACACAGTCGTAAGCGTCGGCTGCGAACTGGTTCGGGGTTTCACCGAACTGCTCCTTGTACTTCTTAACGAAGGAAGCGGTCTTGTCATCGGTTGCGTCTGCGTTGAACGGGGTCAGCAGCATTACGCCCTCGGCCAGCTTGGGATCAAAGCCTTCCATGGTCAGAATGCCGTCCATGCCGTCTACACCGAAGAACTTCGGCTTGTAGCCCATGCTGTTTGCCTGGGTCAGGATCAGGGATGCCGGCTGATAGTACATCGGCAGGAATACCAGGTCAGCGCCCTTGCTTTTGCGTCGTTCAGCTGAACGGAGAAGTCGTTAGCGGAAGCGTCGGTGAAGGTGTTGTCGGAAACGACCTGCAGGCCCTTGGTCTTTGCCTCTTCTACGAACTTGTCGTGAATGCCGGTGGAGTAAACGTCATCGTTCTTCCAGATGATCGCAACCTTGGTGCCGAGCTTCTGCTCTGCGATGTACTGTGCGGATGCGGTGCCCTGGTTCGGGTCAACGAAGCACATCTGGAACACATTGTCCTTGTCCGCGGTTACCGCAACGGTGGAAGCAGACGGAGTCAGTGCGAAAATACGGTCGCTGTAGTTCTCAGCGGCGGTAGCCTCGCACGGCTTGGAGGTTACGGAGCCGAGAGACAGCTGCATGCCCCAGTCCTTCAGGGTGTTGTAGGCGTTGACAGCCTTCTCGGCGTCGTGCTCATCGTCCTGATAGTTCAGCTCGAACTGAATATCGCCGCCCTCAGCGTTGATCTCGTCAACTGCGATCTGTGCGCCGTTCTTGCAGGCGTTGCCGTAAATAGCAGCCGCGCCGGTCAGCGGGCCGGTGCCGCCAATCTTGAAGGCAGTGCCGGAAGCGGTGCTGTCAGAGCCGCTGTTCTGCGAATCGGAGCTGCTCGAAGCGGAGCCGCCGCAGCCGGTCAGCGCCGTAGCCAGCATAGCGCCGGCAAGAAGCATACTGAGTGTTTTCTTCATGGTGAAATCTTCTCCTTTGTTTCCCCGAATCAGCATATCCTATCGGGTGTCTTGGATTATGCTTCACATTATACTACCATTTCCGCGTTTCGGCGCACTTTTTTTGTGCTGAGAATACAATTTCAGATAATCTACTGATTATCTTTTGAGTAACTTTACGTTTTTTGTATCTTCTCACAAGAACACTTGTCCGTCCCGCAAGGATTCCTGCAAGTTACTCCCATCCTGCCGCCGTTTTTGCAGAGAGAGTCCGCAAAATTTTTCTCACGCTGAGAACCGCATAAGCGCCCTTCCCCTTTCATAAATTGGATTGACTCGGCATGCCGTTTCAAACAATTTGCATGTACACCATACCGATTACGATATTCATTCAATCTGTGCAAAATTTCAAGGAGGGTACCCCATGACCGAAAAACGCCACGGAAAAGGACTGTTATTCATCGTAACGCTGGTTCTCGCTGCCGGTGTGATAAAATACGCCGATATCCCTTCGCGCAGACCGTGCGCGAAAAGGCGGCTTCTGCCCTGTCCGGCGCGGCAAATGCTGACCATGTTCTTGCGGTATTCGGCGGCTCTGCCATGCCCGCAGATACCGTTCCTGCGGAATCCTCCGGCGGTGCGGACGATATTTTAGACCGCGACCAGACCCTGTTCCCCCGACACGGTTGACCAGACCGTCTATCCGCTGGAGTTCGAGCACGCTACGCCGACTTCCGGCACGCTGACGTCCTCGTTCGGCAGCAGGCTCAGTCCCATCACCGGTCAGCCGGGTTTTCACTATGGACTTGACCTTGCCGCGGATGAGGGCACGCCCATCACCGCCTTCGCGGACGGCACGGTGCGCGAGACCGGCGAATCCGGCTACGGCCTGTACGTCATTGTCGATCACGCGGACGGTTTTGCGACCTTATACGCGCACTGCAGCAGCATTTCCGCCAAAGTCGGTGATAAAGTGACCTGCGGCGAGCAGATCGCCAAGGTCGGTCAGACCGGCAACGCCACCGGTCCGCACCTGCACCTCGAGCTGTGGCACAACGGCGCGGCGCTCGATCCTGCCGACTATCTTGCGCTGTGAGCCGGATTCAGGTCCGCGACGGCTTTCTTGTGCTCATGGCTGCGCTCTGGTGCGCGGATGAGAGCGGCGTGCTCCCCATTTTCCTGTTGGCGGCGGCTGTACATGAGTGCGGACACCTTTTTCGTCATTCGGCTGTCCGGCGGCACGGTGCACGCCCTGTGCCTGACCGCCTGCGGCGCTGTCCTGCGGTGCAGCCTGCCGCCGTCGCCGTTTTCGCGCGCCGCCATCTGCCTCGCCGGATCGGCGGCCAGCTTTGCGCTCACCGCACTGGCGAACCCGCTCGGCGCGTACCGGCTTGCCGGCGCGAGTGCCCTGCTCGGGCTGTTCAACCTGCTGCCCGTGCCCCCGCTCGACGGCGGCATGGCGCTCCGGCACCTCGCGGACGGACGGTTTACACGCCTGCTGAACGGGATTGCGGGCGTGTCCGTTCTCGTCCTCCTTGCGGGCGGCGTCCTCCTGTGGAAGTCGGGATTTGGCGGGTGGCTGTTTCTTGCTGGATTGATGGTCGCCGCATGTAACCTGCATGCACACGCATAACCGTAGGGGCGAACATTGTTCGCCCACAAACCGTTCGATTTTACGCTGTTCGGGAGCGCACTGTGCTCCCCTGCGGGATAACGTGCACCAAATTGTTAAATTCGGAACGCCGAGGTCGCACCGCATGGCACCTTTTTCTTGCGGCGTTGCCGCACTTCGCCTTGCCGTTCCCTACGGTATACCTTTCATAATGCGATATAACAAAATGAAACCATGTAAACCATCACATTCATTCTCCATCCTCAATTCTCAATTCTCCATTACTCCTGACTCCTATCTTTTCTTTGTGCTCTTGTAAATTTTGCCGAAATCGTGTAAAATAACGGTACAAAGATTTATCCAAACGAACCAAAAGGCTCACAAAGCCTTTGGATAGAAAAGGACCGAACAATTATGCTGGGAAAACGCAGAAAAAAAAACTGATCTCCCCGCCGTATGCGCTGTTATCGTAGCGGCAGGCTCCTCCCGCCGCATGGGCGGCGAAAACAAGCTGCTGCTCGAAATTGACGGCGTACCCGTCCTCGCACGCACGCTTTCCGCCTTCCAGAAATGCGCCGCCATCCGCGATATCGTGCTCGTCTGCCGTGAGCAGGACATCATGCCCTATACCGAGCTGGCGAAGGCCTTCTCCATTGACAAGCTGTGCACGGTGACGCGCGGCGGCGAGACCCGCACGGAATCCGTTCTCGCGGGCATCACGGCCGCACCGGAAAACGCCGTGCTCGTTGCCGTACACGACGGCGCCCGCCCGCTCGTCTCCGAGGCCGTTATCACCGAGGCGGTTACCACCGCCGCCGAGTACGGCGCTGCCGCGCCGGTCGTTCCGGTCAAGGACAGCATCAAGCGCATCGAGGATGGCAATATCGCCGCCGATGTCGCCCGCGACACGCTTGCCGCGGTGCAGACCCCGCAGGTGTTCCGCAAGGACCTGCTCCGCCGTGCGCTCACCTCGGCTGCCGAGCGCGGCTACAGCTTCACCGATGACTGCGCGGCTGTCGAGTCGCTCGGCACCATCGTCAAGGCGACCCACGGCAGCTACCAGAACATTAAGATCACCACGCCGGAGGACATTCTCGTTGCAGAAGCGCTCCTCACAAGGGAGGACAAGTAATATGCGCATCGGACACGGTTATGACGTACACAGACTGGTCTCCGGCAGACCGTGCATCATCGGCGGTGTGAACATTCCGTTTGAGCTTGGTCTGGACGGTCACTCGGACGCGGATGTGCTCACGCATGCCGTCATGGATTCCCTGCTCGGCGCGCTCGCGCTCGGTGACATCGGCAAGCACTTTCCGGATACCGACCCGCGCTACAAGGGCGCGGACAGCATCGCGCTGCTGCGTCACGTTGCCGCGCTCGTGCGCGAAAGCGGCTGGCAGCTCGGCAATCTGGATGCGACCGTGCTCGCACAGGCGCCCAAAGCTCGCGCCGCACATTCTGCAGATGCGCGAGAACCTTGCCGCCGCCATCGGCTGCGCGGTCGAGCAGGTTTCGGTCAAGGCGACCACCGAGGAGGGGCTGGGCTTTACCGGCTCCAAACAAGGCATTGCCGCGCACTGTGTATGCCTGCTCGAGCGAATCTGAACAGCCCCATCTACTACGATAATAGGTAGGGGTAACACCGCATAGCGGTATTGCCCCCCCAAAAAGTGAACCCAATGGATATACAGATAAACGACATTCTTACCATGAAAAAACAGCACCCGTGCGGCAGCAAGCAGTGGCAGGTGCTTCGCATCGGTATGGATTTCAAGCTGAAATGCCTCGGCTGCGGGCATGAGGTCATGCTGCCGCGCAGCAAGGCGGAGAAAAAAAACATCAGAACCGTAGAACGGGAGGGTGAAATCGTATGTTGATAGACGGCAGACAGATGCACATTCAGATCACCAAAGGGCGATATCGGGCGGTACGTCATTCTGCCCGGTGACCCGGCGCGGTGCGAGAAGATCGCACAGTATTTCGACGACCCGAAGCAGATCGCGCAGAACCGCGAATATACGTTGTGGACGGGCAGACTGGACGGCGTATCCGTCGCGGTATGCTCGACCGGCATCGGCGGCCCGTCGGCTGCCATCGCCATGGAGGAGCTGGTCGAGTGCGGCGCGGACACGTTCATCCGTGTCGGCACGTCCGGCGGCATTGTGGACAAGGTAAAGGGCGGCGATATCGTCATTGCCACCGGCGCCATCCGGCAGGAGGGCACGAGCCGCGAGTACCTCCCCATCGAGTTCCCGGCAGTCGCGGATTTTTCTGTTGTTTCCGCGCTGCATGAGGCGGCGCAGGCGCTCGGCTTCCCGTATCACACGGGCGTAATCCAGTCCAAGGACAGCTTTTACGGCGAAATCCGTCCCGCACAGATGCCCATTGCGGACGAGCTGACCGCCAAGTGGAAGGCATGGAAGGCGGCAGGCGCGCTCACCAGCGAGATGGAGACAGCCGCGCTCATGATCGTCGCGCAGGTGCTGCACGTTCGGTGCGGCGCGGTGCTCAACGTGCTGTGGAACGCGGACAACGACGATGCTCCCCGCCATCCCGCCTGACGCCACCGAGCGCGGCGTAAAGGCGGCCGTGGAGGCCATCCGCGTGCTCATCCGTGAGGACAGCAAGGCATGAGTGAACAACAGAATCAGCAGACAGCGGCCCTCGGCACAGCACCCGTAGGGCCGCTGCTCTTTCGGCTGGCACTGCCGACCATCACGGCGCAGGTCGTCAACCTGCTGTACAGCATCGTAGACCGTATTTACATCGGACGCATCCCGCTCGAGGGCAAGCTGGCGCTGACCGGCATGGGCGTCACCTTCCCTGTCATCACGCTCATCTCGGCGTTCGCGGCGCTCATCGGCATGGGCGGCGCACCGCGGGCGTCCATCGCGCTCGGCGCAAAGGAGCACGACCGCGCGGAACGCATCCTCGGAACGTGTACGGCGGCGCTCTGGGCGCTTGCACTCGTGCTGACAGCACTTTTCCTGCTGTTTCAGGCGCCATTACTGAAACTGTTCGGCGCATCTGCCGACACCCTGCCGTATGCGATGCAGTACCTCAACCTCTACGTCCTCGGCACGGTTTTCGTGATGACATCGCTCGGTCTGAACGGCTTCATCACCGCACAGGGCCGCTCCTCGGTTGCGATGAAAACCGTTGTCATCGGCGCGGTGCTCAACACGGCGCTCGACCCGCTGTTCATCTTCGTGCTGAAAATGGGCGTGCGCGGCGCGGCTGTGGCGACAATTATCTCGCAGGCGGTATCTGCGGCATGGGTTCTGCGGTTTCTGACCGGAAAGCAGACGGTTCTGCGCTTAAAACGCACGTATTTCCGCATTGACCGACCGGTTCTGGCATCCGCAGTCGGTCTGGGCGCGTCCCCGTTGTCATGCAGTCAACAGAAAGCCTGCTCACCATTGCGTTCAACGTATCGCTGCAGAAGTACGGCGGCGATGCGGCGGTCGGCGCAATGACCATCCTGACCTCGGTGGCGCAGATGGTGCAGCTGCCGCTGACCGGACTCGCGCAGGGCGCGCAGCCCATCCTCAGCTACGCCTGCGGCGCGAAGCGGCCCGACCGCATGAAGCGCGTCGTGCAGCTGAATCTCGCGGCGGCGTTCGTGTTCGCGTTTTTTCGATCTGGGCGGTGGTGCAGCTCGCGCCGCACGCCGTCATCCACCTGTTCACGGCGGACGAGGAACTCGTGTCGCTCACCATCTGGGCGCTGCGCGTGTACTTTGCGCTCGGATTTACCAATGCGTTCCAGACCGGATTCCAGCAGTCGTTTGTGGCGCTCGGCGAGGCGAGAATCTCGCTTTTTCTCGCGCTCGAGCGCAAGGTTTTCCTGCTGATACCGTTTATTTTAATCCTGCCGCACTTTTTCGCGGATAAGCTGTTCGCCGTGTTCCTCGCAGAGCCGGTCGCGGATTTATTAGCTGCGGCTACAACGACAACGCTGTTTCTGATTCGATTCAAGCAGATCACGCGAGATATGAATTGAAAATTGAGAATGGGGAATGGAAAATGAATGTGTAGATTTTCCATTCTCCATTTTTTCATTTATGTTATGCAGAACAGATAGGTTTTGGCGCGCCGAGTCGCCGCGCCCTTTCCCCCGAATTGCAGCCGTAACACCGAATATACGGTAAACCTCACCCATCGCGTTCATTTTCCATTTTCCATTATCAATTCTCCATTACTGCACGAAAAAAGGCTTCGGAACCAAGTTCCGAAGCCTTTTTCTTTCCCCTTTACGCCTGAACCGCTGCCTTCAGCGCCTCAACCTTATCGGTATTCTCCCACTTGACGCCAAGCTCCTCGCGGCCCATGTGGCCGTAGGCTGCCAGCTGCTTGTAGATCGGCTTGCGCAGGTCAAGCTGCTCGATGATCGCCGCCGGACGCAGGTCGAACACCTTCTCTACGGCCTTCTCAAGCACATCGTCGCCAACAACGCCGGTGCCGAAGGTCTCTACCATGATGGAAACCGGCTCGGCAACGCCGATGGCATACGCCAGCTGAATCTCGCAGCGCTTTGCCAGACCTGCCGCAACGATGTTCTTCGCAACCCAGCGGGCCGCATACGCGCCCGAGCGGTCCACCTTGGTCGGGTCCTTGCCGGAGAACGCGCCGCCGCCGTGACGGCCGATGCCGCCGTAGGTGTCCACGATGATCTTACGGCCGGTCAGACCGGAGTCGCCGTGCGGGCCGCCGATGACGAAACGGCCGGTCGGGTTGATGAAATACTTGGTATTCTCATCCAGCAGATGGGACGGAATGACCTTCTTTACCACCTGCTCGATCATGTCCTCACGAATCTGCGCGAGGGACACCTCCGGGCTGTGCTGGGTGGAAATAACAACCGTATCCACGCGGACGGGCTGATTGTCCTCGTCATACTCTACGGTAACCTGGCTCTTGCCGTCCGGACGCAGATAGTCGAACGTGCCGTTCTTGCGAACGTCGGTCAGGCGCTTTGCCAGCTTGTGTGCCAGAGAGATCGGCAGCGGCATAAGCTCCTTGGTCTCATCGCACGCATAGCCGAACATCATGCCCTGATCGCCCGCGCCGATAGCGAGGTCAGCCTCAGAGGCACCCTCCTTGCTCTCAAGGGAGTTGTCAACGCCGAGTGCAATGTCGGCGGACTGCTCGTCGATGGCGGTCAGGACAGCGCAGGTGTCGCAGTCAAAGCCGTACTTCGCGCGGTCGTAGCCGATCTCACGAACCGTGTCGCGGACAACCTTCGGGATATCCACATAGCAGGAAGTGGAAATCTCGCCCATTACCTGAACCATACCGGTGGTGCAGGTGGTCTCGCAGGCTACGCGGGCATACGGATCCTGCGTTAAAATCTCGTTAAGAATCGCGTCCGAGATCTGGTCGCAGATTTTATCGGGATGGCCTTCCGTAACCGATTCCGAGGTGAAAAAATGATGTGCCATTAAGTATCAGTTCCTTTCTCCAGTTCATTTTCAGAGCATTAAAAAAACGCTCCTCAGCGGGAGCGAAAAGTTCGTTTTGCTCCCTCATCTTTCGTATTCTTACGCCGGATTTGGCACCTTACGTTGCAAAACAACGCAGGTTGCCGGGTTTCACAGGGCCGTTCCCTCCACCGCTCTCGATAAGGACATGTATTCACTTACGCCGTATATTTTATATAAAAATTCCGGCTTTGTCAAGGGAAATTTTCGGCAGCCAAGTGGAAAAGCGCCGCATTGACATTTTCCGCTCACACCGTTATAGTAATAAAGGTAAGATTTTGCCCTGCATATTTATCACATCACACAGCCTTCTCAGGCTGACGCACGGCAGCACTTACCCGCATTCACGCTGCACCTTAACGGGTGCTCTGTTTTGTTATGGGAGAGAATTAGGGTATTATGAATGTAAATGTTGGAATCGACATCGGCTCAACGACCGTCAAGATCGTCGTTGTGCGCGATGGAGAGATCATCCACAAGCACTACGAACGGCATTTTTCCAAGGTGCGTGAAAAGGCGGTCGAGCTGGTGCGCGCGGCGCGCGGCCTCATCGGCGAGGACACGCCGCTCCGCTGTTCGATCACCGGCTCGGCCGGTTTAGGCGTGGCGAAGGCCGCGGATATTGATTTTGTACAGGAGGTGTTCGCCACCCGCAAGGCGGTAGGCGTGCACGTTCCGCAGGCCGATGTTGTCATTGAGCTGGGCGGCGAGGACGCGAAGATCGTCTTCCTCACCGGTCAGCTGGAGGAGCGCATGAACGGCTCCTGCGCGGGCGGCACCGGCGCATTCATCGACCAGATGGCGGTCCTGCTGGACGTTACGCCGTCCGAGCTCGATGAACTCGCACAGGGCGCGGAGCGCATCTACACCATCGCGTCTCGCTGCGGCGTATTCGCCAAGTCGGATATTCAGCCGCTGCTCAACGAGGGCGCGCGCAAGGAGGACGTTGCCGCGTCCATCTTCCAGGCGGTCGTCAACCAGACCATTGCCGGTCTGGCGCAGGGCCGTGAGGTCAAGGGCGATGTGCTGTTCCTCGGCGGCCCGCTGTTCTTCTTCAAGGGCCTCCAGAAGCGCTTTCAGGAGACGCTGAAGCTGGACGACGCGCACGCTCACTTCCCGGCTCTCGCGCCGTATGCCATCGCGGCGGGCGCAGCGGAGTACGCAGGCGGCACGCAGAAGACCTACACGGTCGATTCGCTGCTCGCGGCACTCGAAAAGGCGGCAGACGCTCCGGTCGTTGCCAACTACCTGCCGCCGCTGTTCGAGGATGAGCAACAGTACGAGGAATTCAAGAACCGTCACGCCATGCACGATGTCATGACGCAGAACGTCACCATGTACGAGGGCGATGCATATCTCGGCATCGACTGCGGCTCCACCACCACCAAGCTGGTGCTCATCGGTGAGGACGACCAGATTTTGTTCCACCACTACCAGTCCAACAAGGGCAATCCGGCGGACGTTATCCGCGAGCAGCTCACCAAGCTGTACGAGCTGTGCGGCGACCGCGTACATATCGTGTCCTCGGCGGTCACCGGCTACGGCGAAGCGCTCATCCAGAATGCCTTCGGCGTGGATTTCGGTCTGGTCGAGACGGTCGCGCACTTCCGCGCGGCGCGGCATTTCTGCCCGGATGTGGACTTCATCATCGACATCGGCGGGCAGGACATCAAGTGCTTCAAAATCCGCAACAAGTGCATCGACAATATTTCGCTCAACGAGGCGTGCTCGTCCGGCTGCGGCTCGTTCATCGAGACGTTCGCCCGCTCGATGGGTTACTCCATCGAGGAATTCTGCAAGCTGGGTCTGTTCGCCAAGCACCCCATCGACCTCGGCACGCGCTGCACGGTTTTCATGAACTCCAACGTCAAGCAGGCGCAGAAGGAGGGCGCGGGCATTGACGCGATTTCCGCCGGTCTGTCGGTTTCCGTCGTCAAGAACGCGCTGTACAAGGTTATCCGCGCCCACTCGCCGGACGACCTCGGTCAGCACATTGTCGTACAGGGCGGCACGTTCCTCAATGACGCCATCCTGCGCTCGTTCGAGCAGGAAATCGGCCGCGACGTGACCCGTCCGGCAATCTCGGGTCTGATGGGCGCATACGGCGCGGCGCTGCACGCCAAGGACAACCGCCGCGACACCACCACGCTCATCGGCACGGATATCCTCGCAGGCTTCGAGCACAACGTGCGCTCCACGCGCTGCGGTCTGTGCGAAAATCACTGCAATCTGACCATCAACGACTTCGGCGGCGGCCGCCGCTTCATTTCGGGCAACCGCTGCGAGCGTCCGCTCGGCGGCACGAAAAAAAGGCCGACCTGCCCAACCTTTATAAATGGAAGCTGGAAAAGCTGAAAAGCTACGGTGAGCCGTCCGGCATTGCAAACCCGATTGCAAAAATCGGTCTGCCGTTCGGCCTCAACAACTTCGAACTGCTGCCGTTCTGGACGGCATTCCTGCGTAAACTCGGCTTCGAGACCGTCCTCAGCGACGTTTCCACCCGCGATATGTACATGCAGGGTCAGCATTCCATCCCGTCCGACACGGTTTGCTATCCGGCAAAGCTGATGCACGGCCACATCGAGAACCTGCTCGAGAAGGGCGTGGACGCGATCTTCTATCCGTGCATGACCTACAACCTCGATGAGGAACGCGCGACCAACCACTATAACTGTCCGGTCGTTGCCTACTATCCGGAGCTTTTGAAGGCGAACGTCTCCGCACTCGCGGACTTCGACTTTATGATGCCGTACTTTGAACTCGCGGACAAAAAGCACTTCACGAAGCACGCCGTTAAGTATTTCTGCGGCAAGTACCCGCAGATCAAGAAAAAAAAGGTCATCGCCGCTGTCGAGGAGGCGTATCTGGCGCAGGACGAATACTACATTGACGTTCGCATCGAGGGTCAGCGCGCCATCCGCTACGCGGACGAGCACGACCTTGACGTTGCCGTTATTGCAGGCCGTCCGTACCACGTTGACCCGGAGATCAACCACGGCATCGACCAGCTGATCGCGTCGTTCGGTCTGGTCATCGTGTCCGAGGATGCCGTCTGGCAGCTGACCGATGCCCCCGAGGTGCATGTGCTCAACCAGTGGACGTACCACTCGCGCATGTACGGCGCGGCGAAGTACGTCACCCAGAAGGAGAACGCCCAGCTTATCCAGCTGGTGTCCTTCGGCTGCGGCATTGACGCCATCACGACCGACGAGATGCGCGCCATCTGCGAAAACGGCGGCAAAATTTACACACAGCTGAAAATCGACGAGATCAGCAACCTCGGTGCGGCGAAAATCCGTATCCGCAGCATGCTGGCCGCCGTAGAGGAGGGACGCAAGCTTGCAGAACAGCAAAACGCCTGAGGCACCGCCCGCATATTCCTACCCGCAGTTCACGGAGGAAATGCGCAAAACCTATAAGATTCTGGTACCGAATATGCTGCCCGTGCAGCTCGGGCTCATCTGCCGCCTGATGAAAAACTACGGCTACGACATGGAGCTGCTGCACACCGGGTCCGAACATCGCGGAGCAGGGTCTGCGCAACGTGCACAACGACACCTGCTACCCCGCCCTGCTGGTCATCGGTCAGCTGATGGACGCGATCGAATCCGGCAGGTACGACATTCACAAAATCGCGCTCATCCTGCCGCAGACCGGCGGCGGCTGCCGAGCCTCCAACTATATCCACCTGCTCCGCAAGGCGCTGGAAAAGAACGGCTACGGCTTCATTCCGGTCATTTCGCTGAACTTTTCCGGTCTCGAGAGCAACCCCGGCTTCAAGCTGACCAAGACCATGCTCGTTCAGGTAGCGTATGCGCTTCTGATCGGTGATCTGATTATGATGGTCGCCAACCAGTGCCGTCCGTACGAGATCGTACCCGGCTCGACCGACAAGGCGATTGACATCTGCATGGACGCGGTCATCAAGCGCTTCACCGGCGAGCGCATGGTGCGCTACGGCGAGGTAAAGCACCTGTTCCGGTTCGTTCTGGCCGTATTCGGCAAGCTGAAGCTGGATAAAACGCAGAAGAAAAAGCTGGTCGGCATCGTCGGTGAGATCTACGTCAAGTTCTCGCCGCTCGGCAACAACCGTCTGGAAGAATTCCTGCTCAGCGAGGGCTGCGAGCCGGTGCTGCCCGGTCTGATGGACTTCTGCCTGTACTGCATCTACAACTCGGTCATCGACCACGAGCTGTACAGCCGCAACGGCAAAACCGCCGCCATCTACAAGATGGTGTACCAGTTTGTGCTCGGCAAGCAGGCCGATATCATCAAAATGATGAAGAAAGACGGTCATTTCCGTCCGCCGATGCCGTTTGACGAGGTCCGCAAAAAGTCGCACGCCATTATCGGTCAGGGCGTTAAGATGGGCGAGGGCTGGCTGCTGCCCGCCGAAATGGTCGAGCTGATCAGCGAAGGCGTGACCAACATCGTCTGCACCCAGCCGTTCGGCTGCTTGCCGAACCATATCGTCGGCAAGGGCATGATCCGAAAAATCCGCGAGGTGTACCCGCAGGCGAATATCGTCGCGGTGGATTACGACCCGGGCGCGTCGAAAATTAACCAGGAAAATCGAATCAAGCTCATGCTTTCGAGCGCAGAGTAAAGCAAAGAGGACTGCAAACGCAGTCCTCTTTTTTTATCCACAGACGGTGGATAACTTATTCGTCGATGATGGTGGTGAAGGTCAGGGTTTCGCTTTCGTTCGGGTGCAATTTTCGGATACCCTGCTTGTGCTCGATGGCATGGTCAAGGTGATTGCCGTCCGGCAGGGTGCTCCACGGCTCGAGGCAGACGAACGGCACCTCGAAATCCTTATACGGGCTCCACACCGCGAAATAGTCGAAGTCGGTGAAGTCCATCGTCACACGGCGGCGGTTCTTCGTGCTGGCAATGGTCGCCGTGCGGAACGGCAGACCCTCGGTCATGACCGCATCGTTTGCAAACAGCTCGCGGGAAATCGGCAGTCTGCCGTCGGTCAGCGGAACGGAAACGCGGTCGGCGGTCAGCATGACGTTCTCGTCGGTTGCAATGCGGCTGAGCGCATCCGTGCCCTCAAACTCCACATAGTAGTCGGTTATCTTCTCGCCGTCCTCCCAGCAGAGCGTGTAGGCGTCATGGCCGCCAACCTCGTAATACATCACGGAATCGCTCGTATTCTTGACGATATGCTCCTTTTTCAGCGCATTTCCGTCCAAAGTATAGCGCACGGTGCAGATAAAATCCCACGGATACATCTTTTTCGTGTACTCGCTCGGCGTGAGCGTGAATTCCGCACAGGTGCCGCTGATCTTCTGTGCCTGCCACGCCAGATCGCGTCCGAAGCCGTGCTGCGTGATCTCATACGGCCTGCCGTCCACGGTGTAGGTCTTATCCTTGAGCCGTCCCACGATCGGGAACAGAATGGGCGCATGGCGCTTCCATGCCGCCGGATCGCCCTTCCAGACGTACTCCGTGCCGTCCTTTTTGCTCGTAAAGCGGGTCAGCTCGGCACCGAATTCGTTAATTTCCACGCGAAAGCGTTCGTTTTCCAATACCTGCATGGGGTTTTCCTCCTTTACTCTTATGTTAAGGATACCCACTTTATCCGGTAAAGTCAAGAAAAAGGACGAACCAAACGGTTCGTCCTTTGGAGACTGTCGAAAAACTAACGTTTTCCGGCAGCCTCTCGATCGAAACCACGCTTTCGATCGAATTCCGAAAAAAAACGCGCCTTGCAGGCACATTTTTCTTCCCTTGTATAAATTCCGAGATACATGCTCTCGGAATTTTATGAATTTGCTCCGCAAATTCTATTTTATGCGTGCTGCCGCACGAAGCAAAAGAGTCGAAATGCTGCCTTTTTTGACAGACTGAAAGGACGAACCAAACGGTTCGTCCTTTGCTTTTTACTCAAGCTCCGAAATCGCTCTGCGGATTGCGGCATCCTGCTGCTCCACGGCGTCGAGCAGGCTCCTGTCCTCGAGCGGCTTATTGCCTCTCATGGCCTCGGTCAGCACAGCGCTGACCTGATACAGCCGCTCAAAGCCGAGGTTCTGCGCTACGCCCTTGAGGGTATGCGCACCGCGGTTCTGCAGCTTCCCAGTCCTGCTGCAGAACCGCGTTGTGCAGGTCGGCGCAGGTCGGGTCGTCCTGATACTTCTTCACGAACTTTTTCACCATGTTCTCATTGCACAGACGCTGCAGCGTGTCCGCATAATCGCCGCCGATCTGTGCATAAAACTCTTCCAGATTCATGTATGTACTCCTCCTCAGGTCTGTACGTCGTTGCGCTTTTGCTTTGCCCAGTACATCAGCTTGTCCGCCCGGCGGATGGCCTCGACCAGCGGATGCGCCTGATACACACGCCGATGCTGACGGTCGGGTGGATATTCTCGTACTGCGGTATTTCGGTCGTGTACACGGCTCCCCGAATGCGTTCGAGTATCGAACGGAATTTCTCCGGCGGGATATGCGACAGCAGCAGCACAAATTCATCGCCGCCGTAGCGGACGAGTGTGTCCGCTATGTTGACGCGCGAGAGAATGACGTTCGCAACGTGCCGCAGCACCGCGTCGCCCGCAAGGTGGCCATATTCGTCGTTGATCTCCTTAAGGTTGTCAATGTCGATCACCGCCAGCGCCTCCGCCTTTTCCAGCTCGGGCTGCTGGTCCTCGAGGTAGCGGCGCCCGTACGCGCCCGTCACCGGGTCCAGATAAAAATCCTCTCCGTGCGAGGCATCCAGCCGGAACTGCCGTCCGCCGCTCGTCACCCAAACGCTGTCGCTGAGCCTGCTGCCCAGCTCGAGCACGCACTCGCGTCCGTCCACGACCAGATAGCGCGAAATCAGCTGATACGCGCACTCGTCGGTAAGCTCCAGCTTGCTCATGCGCGTCTTTTCCTCCATGCAGCGGCGGGAAATGCATCTGCTGCATCGCTTTCCGTGGTTACACCGGAAAGCACGGCAGGACGCGGTCTGAAAACGTGCCGTCCGGATTCAGCTGCAGGATTTCGCCCCTTTTCGGATCAACCAGCCGCACCACATCAAAAATGCGGCTCATGCCCTGCATTGAATCCGCAAGCTGCCTGCCGGTGACAGCGCCGGAATCCAGCAGCTGCATCTCCGGCAGCATGATATCGGTCTGCGGCTCGCGGAACTGACCGACAGCGCCGAGATACCGCGGCTTGGCGTCACTCGACCAGAGCGCACGAGCCGTGAGCATGTACTCGTGTTCCCAGCCGACCTCCGGAAACCGCAGGGTGATCGGCATGCTGACATCCGGAGCATCCCGCGTGGTGGCATACAGCGCGTTTTCCAGGCGGTTCAGGTCATCCTTGCTGAATATCGTGAATTTTCCCGTATCCGCCGCATCATACAGGCGGCTGGCAAACGGCAGCGTATCCGTGTGGTCCGTCACAGAGATGGTGCGCGTTGCCGCGTCATAGTCGAACTGAATGCCGCAGGACTGCTTGGCAAAGAACTCGGTCTTGATGCGCTCGGTCTCGAGCGCCTGAATCGAACGCCCGACCTGCGGCGTCGCCTGCTTGAGCAGCATTTCGGTCGAAAGCTGCTGCGTGCGCGCCGTGCTGTGCGTATATCCCTCGTTCGCCTCGAGCAGACGCTCCCTGATCTGCAGCGACGCATCGAGCAGGCACTCGAGCAGCAGCGGATTGAACGTGCCGCACTCGCCGTTTACGATCATCCGCAGGGCGGTCTCGTGGTCATACGCGGACTTGTAGCAGCGCACGCTTGTCAGCGCGTCGTACACATCGGCAACCGAAACGACCTGCGCCGCGATCGGGATCTCCTCGCCGGTCAGGCCGTCCGGATAGCCGCGGCCGTCGTAGCGCTCGTGATGCCAGCGCGCGATCTCATACGCGGTCTTGAGCAGCGGCTCCTCATTCGAGAACGGCAGGTCGTGCAGGATATCCGCGCCGACCGTCGTGTGCGACTTCATGATCTCAAACTCTTCCTTTGTCAGCTTGCCGGGCTTGTTGATGATCTCATCCGGAATACTGACCTTGCCGATATCGTGCAGCGCGGACGCACTCGAGATCAGCTGAATATCCTCCTGCGTCAGCGAATAGCGGTCGGTCTTCTGCACCAGACGATTCAGCAGCACCTCGGTGATGGTGCGGATGTGCAGCACATGCGGGCCGCTCTCGCCGTTGCGGAACTCGACAATATGGCTGAAGATATTGATCATCAGGTCGCTGATCTTCTCTTTTTCGTAAATCTGCTCGGCGGCAAGCCGCATCAGCCGCTTCTGCTTGGCGGCCAGTATCAGCGCGTTGACCACGCGGCGGCGCACGACCATGCAGTCGAACGGGCGGCTGATATAGTCGGTAACGCCGAGGTCATACGCGCGCTCGATGTGCTCGATGCCGTTCTCCGCCGAGATCATCACCACCGGGATATCCTCGATCTGGCGGTTGTTGTTCATCGCGGTCAGTACGTCAAAGCCGTTCATCTCCGGCATGACCATATCCAGCAGGATAAGGTCGATATCGGTGTGCGTCCGCAGCAGCTCGATTGCGCGGGCGCCGTTTTCCGCCTCGATAAAATTGTATTCGTCACCCAGAATATCGGCTAAGACCGTGCGATTCAGTTCGGAATCATCTACGATCAAAATCGTGCTTTTCTCTTTCATTCGTGCTAAAACCTCCTGCCGGTCAAGCAATAGATGCCGTGATTGATTGATCACAGGCCGCATAAAACAAATTGTGTTCCTGTATGCATCTGCATGCATAAAAGCCGAGGTCTGCAGGGCAGAGACCCGGCAGGGATAATGCTAAAAGAATCCATTAGTATGATAACATTCTTTACCGTTTTATGCAAGCTGTTTTGTTTCGGAAATGCATATTTTTAGCTTTTTATACGGTTTACCCTAAAAAAAAAAAAAAAAAAAAACCGCACTTTCTGCCTGCTTTTCAGCCTATTGGAGTAAACATGCAGTGTATCAATATGCAAAGGGCAAGCCCGATTCCCGCAGGAATCAGCACCGCCGCCAGTGTCCACTTTGCGCTGCGCGTCTCCCGCAGGATGGTAAGGCAGGTTGTCGAGCACGGCGCGTGCGCCACAGTGAGCACCAGTGTGCAGAGCGCGGTCTGCACCGTCCAGCCGTTTGCCAGCAGCAGCGCGCGGAAGGAGGCAAAGTCCACGCCGGAGGCGATCGTGCCGGATGAAAGGTAGCCCATCACGATGAGCGGCATGACCAGCTCATTCGCCGGAAAGCCGAGGATAAACGCAAGCAGTATCACGCCGTCTATCCCGAACACCCGCGCTGCCGGGTCTAAAAATGCCGTGATGTGCGACAGGATAGCTGTATTCCCTATCTGCACATTGGCAAGAATCCAGATGAGCACGCCCGCCGGAGCCGCCACGGCGGCGGCTCTCGCAAGGACGAACAGCGTCCGGTCGCGCACGCTGCGCACGATAACGCGCCCAATCTGCGGCATGCGGTACGGCGGCAGCTCGAGCGCAAACGACACCGCCTCTCCGCGCAAAACCGTTGCCGAGAGAATGCGCGACACGAGCAGCGTCAAGCCAACACTTGCCGCGATGACGCCGGTCAGCAGCAGCGCGCCACCTGCCGCGCTGCCCGCGAAGAACACCGAGCACAGGAAAATGAGCAGCGGAAAGCGCCCGTTGCACGGCACAAGGCTGTTCGTCAGCATCGCGATGAGCCGCTCGCGCGGCGAGTCGATGATGCGGCAGCCCGTCACGCCGCAGGCGTTGCAGCCGAGACCCATGCACATCGTCAGGCTCTGCTTGCCGCTCGCTCTCGCGCACTGGAAGGCGTGGTCAAGCTGAAACGCGACTCTCGGCAGATAGCCCACGTCCTCGAGCAGCGTAAAGAGCGGGAAGAAGATTGCCATCGGCGGCAGCATTACCGAGACCACGGTTGCCAGTACGCGCCACAGCCCGTCGGTCAGCATCGAGACGAAAAACGGCGGCAGTCCCAGCTTCGCAAGCGCACCCGCAAACGGCGTGCCGAGTGCCAGAAGATGCGTGCTCAGCCACTCGCTCGGCACGTTTGCGCCGAATAGAGTGATGTAAAACACGCCTGCGAGCAGCAAAAGCATGAGCGGCACGCCGAACCTCCGGCTGAGAATCACATCGTCCGCTCGGTCATCCCGCGCGCAGGCGCATTCCGGCTGTCTGACGCACGTCAGTGCGATCTCCTCCGCGCGGAGTGCCGCCGCTGCGGTTGCAATATCGTCCCTCTGCTCCTCCGTCAAATCCTCGTCCATCGCCGGATAGCGGATGGCGGTCGGATGCGTTTCATTTTCGCCTGCCGCCGCTCGGCGTATCGCGGCTTCGAGCTCGTGCAGCCCCTTTCCCTGCCGTGCGGCGCACGGTATCACCGGTATGCCAAGCTCCCGCTCGAGCGCGGCAACATCAATCTCAATGCCCTTTTTCGCGGCTTCATCCATGAGATTCAGGCACAGAATGGCGTTTTTCTGTACCTCCAGTACCTGCAAAGCGAGGATGAGGCTGCGCTCAGACAGCCCGCGTCCGCCACGAGCACCACCGCGCATGCCTGACCCGAAACCAGAAATTCCCGCGCGGCACGCTCCTCCTCCGAGTGCGCCCGCAGCGAGTAAGATACCCGGCAGGTCGGTCAGCGTCAGACCGCCGCCGCGCAGCCTGCGCTCGGCGCACGCGACTGTTTTCCGCTCCAGTTGCCGGTGTGCTGACGGCTGCCGGTCAGGGCGTTAAACACGGTCGATTTGCCGACGTTCGGGTTGCCCGCCAGCGCCACGGTGCGCCTCATGGCTGCACCTCGATCTGAGCGGCATCGCATTTACGCAGGGCAACCACCGCGCCGCGTATCCGGTACGCGATCGGGTCGCCCGAGAGCGCACGCCGCACACAGGTTACGCGCGTGCCCGGCACTAACCCTAAATCCTGCACGCGCCGCCGCATGCCGCCGCTGAGATGCAGCACCGCGACCCGCGCCTGCTGTCCGTCCCGCAGCGCCGACAGCGAAATATTTGCCGAATCTGCCATCCAATCAGCCCCTTATCCATAATTTCTGCTTACAGACTATGCACTTTTGCGAAATTTGGTGCTACTCTGCCCTGCCTGCACATATAGTAAGGCAGACCCCAAAGGAGGCTCGGCTGCATATGAAAACAAGCGAATCCTATCTGCCTGAGGGCAGCTACATGGTACAGCCTGCGGTTCGGCAGGCATTTTCAACGCTCGGCGCACTGCGGCAGGCGCAGGACGAGGGACGCATTCTGGAAGCCGTCGCACAGCGGTGCACCGCCGCGCACGACCTGCTGTTCGACCTCGGCATCGCGCAGGGCATCCTGCCGCGCGTGTCCTGCGCGCTCGGCGTGGCGGAGGGCGACACGCGCGAGATTGCCATCCTGTCGCGTGTAGGCAAGCCCACCTGCTTCGTCGTCACCGATATCGACGAGAGCACGGACCCGCCCACGGCGTGGCTGTCGCGCACCATCGTTCAGCAGAAGGCGCAGGACCGGCTGCTCGATTCCCTCCGTCCGGGTGACGTGATTCCGGCGCGCGTGACGCATCTGGAGCCGTTCGGCGCGTTCGTGGACGCAGGCTGCGGCGTGCCGTCGCTCATCGGCATCGAAAATCTGTCTGTGTCGCGCATCTGCCACCCGGGCGACCGATTGACCGTCGGGCAGTCCATTCTGGCGGCTGTCCGCACCGTGGAGCCGGAAAACCGGCGCATTTCGCTCACCCACCGCGAGCTGCTCGGCACCTGGGCGCAGAACGCGGCGCTGTTCTCCGTCGGTGAGACCGTGCGCGGCGTTGTCCGCTCCATCGAGCCGTACGGCGTGTTCATCGAGCTTACGCCCAACCTGTCCGGTCTCGCGGAGCCGCGCGCGGACCTGCGGCCCGGCATGGCGGTATCCGTGTACATCAAGTCCATCCTGCCGCAGCGAATGAAGGTAAAGCTGACCGTCATCGACGTTCTCGCGCCGTATGACGCACCGACACCGCCACGGTATTTCATCACCGAAGGACACATTGATGAATGGACCTATACGCCGGTTGGGTGCGATAAAAGCCGGTGAAAACCGTTTTCGAGTGAACAGCGAAAAAAATGGAGAATGAAACCGTCACGTTCATTCTCCATTTTCCATTATTTCTGATTTTTCACTCTATCCCAGTACGCTTTCGCAGCCTGTTCGGTCTTATTCGGGCCGTATTCGTAGTATTGTGCGCCGCGCAGCTCCTCGGGCAGATACTCCTGCTGCACCCAGTGATTCGGATACATATGCGGATACTGATACGTCAGTCCGCGGCCTAATTTCTTTGCGCCGCCGTAATGCGCATCCTTAAGGTGCGCCGGAATATCGCCTGCCCTGCCCGCCCGAATGTCGGCAATGGCGGCATCAATGCCATTGATGGCACTGTTGGACTTGGGCGCGGTCGCCATTAAAATGATCGCCTCCGCGAGCGGAATCCGCGCCTCGGGCAATCCCAGCTGGAACGCGCTGTCCACGCACGCCTTGACGATGGCGGCGCACTGCGGGTACGCCAAACCGATATCCTCACTCGCAATGACAAGCATGCGCCGCGCCGCGGAGATCATATCGCCTGCCTCGAGCAGCCGCGCGAGATAATGCAGCGCCGCGTCCGGGTCGGAGCCGCGCACGGACTTCTGCAGCGCCGAAAGGATGTCATAATGGCTGTCGCCGTCGCGGTCGTAGCGCATATTCGAGCGCTGCGCCGCCTGCTGCGCGTCCGCGAGCGTGATGCCGTCCGCCCCGCACCGGAGACGAGCAGCTCGACCGCGCCGAGCGCCTTTCGCACATCGCCGCCGACCGCCTGCGCGATGTAATCCGCCACGCCGTCCTCGACCGGCTTTGCGTCCTCGCCCATCGCAAGTTTCAACGCACGTTCCACTGCCCGGCGCATATCGGCAGCCTTGACCGGCTTGAACTCGAATACCGTGCAGCGGCTTAAAATCGCGTTGTAGATGTAAAAATACGGGTTTTCCGTCGTGGACGCAATCAGCGTGATCTTGCCGGTTTCGATGAACTCCAGCAGGCTCTGCTGCTGCTTTTTGTTGAAATACTGGATCTCATCAAGGTACACAAGCGCACCGTTCGGCGCAAGGAAGGTGTCCAGCTCGTCAATGATCGCCTTGATGTCGGCAATGCCCGCCGTGGTGGCGTTCAGGTGGTACAGCTTGCGGTCGGTCTGCTGCGCGATGATGGACGCGACCGTGGTCTTGCCCACGCCGGACGGCCCGTAAAATATCAGGTTCGGGATGCTGCCGCTCTCAATGACGCGGCGCAAAAGACCGTTTTCGCCCAGTAAATGCCGCTGCCCGACCACATCGTCCAAAGTCTTCGGACGGATTTTGTCTGCTAAAGGTTGGTACATAGTTTCACCTTAACCATTTTCTTCGTAGGGCGTGACAAGGTGAATTGCCCTGCAGGGCAAGAGATGGTCCTCTGGAGGACGACCTCGGCACGCCGTTGTAAACCATCTGCATACCGTTCAATGCGGCGCACCGAGTCGTCGCGCCCTACGATTATCGTTCATATGTTATGAATTATATCATAAATTTTCGTTATCGACAAACCCTCTTGACTTTATCGCTTTATTATGATAAACTATCCCCATCAAAGAAAACGAACACAGGAGGTCTCCCCATGGACAAGCCTTTTCTCGATAAGCTGCGCAAGATCGACCCGTATGTGCCGGGCGAGCAGCCGAAAACCGCCGATATCATCAAGCTGAACGCCAACGAGAACCCGTACCCGCCCGCGCCGTCCGTGACCGAGGTTCTGCGCACGTTTGACGCCGCAAAACTCGCGATTTACCCGGATGCGAACGCGAAAAAGCACTCAAAACCGCTATCGCAGAGCGGTTTGACCTGCAGCCGTCGCAGGTATTCCTCGGCAACGGCTCGGATGATGTGCTCGCGCTGGCGTTCCAGTCGTTCTTCTGCTCGGACAAGCCCATTCTCTATCCGGACATCACCTACTCGTTCTATCCGGTCTGGTGCGATCTGTTCCGCATTCCGTACGAAAACATGCCGCTCGACGAGGATTTCTGCGTCAATGTGCGTGATTACGACAAGCCGAACGGCGGTATCGTTCTGCCGAACCCGAACGCGCCGACCGGACGCGGTGTAACGCTCGAGTTCCTCGAAGACCTGCTGCAGCACAATCAGGACTGCGTTGTCATCATCGACGAGGCGTATGTGGACTTCGGCGCGCAGAGCGCGGTTCCGCTGCTGGATAAATACGAAAACCTGCTCATCGTGCAGACAACCAGCAAGTCGCGCTCGCTCGCGGGCATGCGCATCGGCTATGCGCTCGGCTCGGAGACGCTGATTTCCACGCTCGAAGCGGTTAAAAACTCGTACAACTCGTACACGATGGACGCCATCGCACTCGCTGTCGGTGAGGCATCCATCCGCGATGAGGATTATTTCCAGCAGACCTGCCGCAAGGTCAGCACCACCCGTGACCGCTCGGCGGAGGCGCTGCGGGCGCTCGGCTTTTTACCGTGCTGCCGTCGCTGACAAACTTCCTGTTTGTCACCCATCCGAACAAGAAAGCGCCGGATACCTTCGCCGCCCTGCGCGAAAAGGGTATCTTTATCCGCTATTTCAAGCTGCCGCGCATTGATAATTACCTGCGTATCACCGTCGGCACGGATGAGCAGATGGATAAGCTGATTGCAGCATTGAAAGAAATCCTCTAAATAATTGAGAATTGAAAATGGAGAATGGAGAATGAACCTTAGATGGAGCATTCTCCATTTTTTTTTCATTTATATTGTGCAAATTTGTTGGAATTTGGACACGCAATGCGCGCCCCTACAAGGATTTGCCATGTGCAGGAAGATACACCAACCTGCAATCGTTATCGACCGTAGGGGCGCGCATTGCGCGTCCTTTGTTTACGGTATGCACCGGCTTTCATACCAACCTGCACTATCCATTCATTTTCCATTCTCCATTCTCAATTTTCCATTCTGCACAACGAAAAAATCCCTCTCGTTTCCGAGAGGGATTTTCCTTTACCTGCTTGGCGTATCATAACTTCTTGCCCGTTCGCTGTCCGCGACACCCTTAGTTGTCGGGTCATTGACGGCGTTCCACACGCTCGACAGCACAAGGAACAGGCAATACGGATTGCGCACCGCATTGCAGAGCAGCGCACCGACGCTCTCCCATGTGGTGAGGTCAGCGGCGGTCAGACCGGCATACGCCAGCACCGCGGCGAACGCGCTCACAACAATCTGCACCCAGAATACCGGATTTCTAAGCCGCACCTTCCAGTTCACTCGACTTCCTCCTTTTCCAAATCACTGATGCGGTGGTTAGCCACGCGGACACGCTCGTCCAGCAGCGCGACTGCCTGCTCCAGCCTGAAGGTTCGGGTGATGAGGTTATTGTGCTTTTCGACCTTCTTTTTCAAGCTGCTCGATGCGGTAATTGACCAGCTTGCCGGAGACGATAATGCCGCCGGCCGTGCCCGCCAGCGTCCCCAGCAGGCTTAGTCCCGCAATGCTGATCTCAGCTGCTACGTTTTCACCTCCTTGCTTCGCATAAGTGCCTGCACCCATACGCCGTTCGGCGGCGAAAATTGACCACGAATGGTCAACTCGGTCGAATTTTTCTTTAGGCAACACCGCATAATTAAAGCCGCGGCTCCTTGCGCAGGCTCCGGTCGCGCTGCCGCGGCGCTTTACGGAAATTTTGTGCCCTGACGTCGTTGTGCTTTCACGGCAATACACAAAGTATTACCGCAAAACCGCGCCTAGTCAGTGCGCAAAATTTACTCGTAAATCGCTCTTGTTCAATTATGCGGTATTGCCTTTTTTCTTACTTTTCTTTGAGCGCACCCTTTTTGATGTTCGCCTGCAGAATGTTATCCGTCAGCTTATACAGGTACGCCGAGCCTTTCTCCGTACGGCTCTGGCGGCCGTAGACCTGCTTGGCGGTCACATCGTGGTCGGCCCAGTCGCTGCCGCCGTTGCTGTTGTTGAGCAGGAGCGGCTGCAGATTGTCCATCGCGTGGGCAAAGTGCGCCTCGGCGGTCTCGTCGGCCTCAAATTCGTCAAAAACAGCCATCAGCCCGCGTTTCTGGTCGTCCGGTAGGAGCGAATAAATGCGCTGCTTTGCCGCGTCCTCGCGTGCCTTCTGCGTCTTCAGACCGTCGGTGTCGTAGGCGTAGGTGTCACCTGCGTCAATCTCCACCACATCGTGCAGCAGGCACATGAGCATGACGCGCGCCACATCCACCGGCTCGTTGGAATATTCCTGCAGCAGGTACGCCATGACAGCCATGTGCCATGCGTGCTCGGCGTCGTTCTCGCGGCGGCCGTGGCCGGAGAGATGCGTCTGCCGGAAAATGTTCTTCTCCTTGTCGATCTCGAGAATGAAATTCAACTGTTTCTGCAGCCGTTCGTCCATAAATCCATCTTCCTTTCGATATGAAAAAACGGGTACAGCCTGCGCCATACCCGCCGAATTATTTATCTTTGAGGAGCGTGTTCAGCTCTTCCATAAAGGTGTTGATGTCCTTAAACTGGCGGTAGACCGAGGCAAACCGCACATACGCGACCTCATCAACCTTACGCAGCTGCTCCATGACAAGCTCACCGATGACCTTGCTGGAGACCTCGCTTTCGAGCGAGCCGAACAGCTTCTGCTCAACATGATCGACGATCTGTTCCAGCTGCATCAGCGAAACCGGGCGTTTCTCGCACGCCTTCACCAGACCGTTGAGCAGCTTCTGGCGGTCGTACGCCTGCCGGGTGCCATCGCGCTTGATCAGCATAAGCGGCATGCGCTCCACCGTCTCGTAGGTGGTAAAGCGTTTTCCGCCGTGGAGACATTCACGCCGGCGGCGGATGCTGGTACCCTCGTCCGTCGGACGGGAGTCCACGACCTTGCTGTCTTCAAAGCTGCAAAATGGGCACTTCATCCTACTTCCCCTTTGTGAACACCGCTTCACGCGCGTGGTTTGTTATCTGTCTGCTGTTATTATACTACGCGGGGTGCTGTTAAGTCAATTTTTTATTGTGATAAAGCGGCACCTTTTCCTGCCCTGCCCTCCGGGCGGCTTCTTTCTGCACCGGCTGACCGGGGCACTCGAACTGCGTTAGCGTGTTCACCCTTTCCGGGCGGCTCCTTTTCTGCACCGACCCAGCGGGGTACTCGAACTGCGTTAGCGTGTTCGCCCTTTCCGGGCGGGAAGTTTTTCGCTGAACCTCAGCAGGGGATTCGCCGTCTGCGGACGGCGGGAGCGTGCCGCGCCCCGCGGCGGGGACGACGCCGTACCCACGGCGGTGGGCAAAAGGAATGACAACCTGCGGTTTTCCTTCCTCTTTGAACTCCTACCTTTCCCTTGCTTCCCTAATACGGCGCAGATTACCTATATGTGACCGCTTCGAAAAGGAGTACGGCAGAGGATTTTTTCTTCCGTGTTTTTCGCAACCTGTTCGCATGGTCAGATAACGTTCTGCTACACATGTGATTAAATCAACGCAGGCGCGGCATAACCGTGCCGCGCAATTCGTGAGCGCGTTATAATAGACAGGGTCTGCGAGGATAAATTGTACCAAATGCCTAATCCGCAGGTGCCGTGCGGTATAACATGTTAAAGAGTTGCGCGACACGGGTATGTCGCGCCCTGCGTAGATGAAACCGTCTGTGTAGCAGAACAGTATCTGGCACTGCGTATAGGTTTCGACATGGGAGCACACTGTGCTCCCCTACGGTAGAAAAAATCCTCTGCCGTTCCCTATTTTCGAAGCGGTCACATGTCGGCAATCTGCGCCAGACTAACAACCAAAAGGAAGTGGGAGTTAAGAGGGTAGAAACCTTGATGTCTACCCTCTTGCCCCGCCGCGGGGCGCGGCACGTTCCCGCCGTCCGCAGACGGCGAATCCCCTCGCTGAGGTTCAGCGAAAAGCTCCCCGCCCATCAGGGGCGAACACGCCTGCGGCAGTTCGTGTCCCCCGCTCAGCCGGTGCTGAAAAAGACTGCCGCCCGGATAGGGCGAACACGCTAACGCAGTTCGAGTACCCCGCTCAGCCAGTGCAGAGAAAAAGGCTGCCGCCTGTCAGGGCGAACCCACCCACGCGGGTTCGTGTTCCCTGCTCCCCCTGCGCCGATAAACGGACGCAAAAAGGCACCCGAACGGGTGCCTGTTCGATAGTCGTTAGATCTTGCGGCGGCGGCGGAACTTCTTACGGAAGAAGCCCCACAGACCGGTAGACAGCATAACGGACGACCAGCCGCCGGCCAGGATACCGACGATCAGCGGCAGGGTGAACTGCTTGAGCGACGGAACACCGAGGATGTATACCATGCCGATGGTGAACAGCGTGGTAAGCGTGGTGTTGATGGTACGGCCCATGGTCTGCCAGATGCTCTTCTCGCCGATGACCTCAAACGGCTCCTTGCGCGCAGTGCGCAGGTTCTCACGAACGCGGTCGAATACGATGATGGACGCGTTGATGGAGTAGCCGAGGATGGTCAGTGCAGCAGCGATGAAGTTGCTGTCGAGCGGAATCTGCAGCAGAACGTAAACGCTCAGCATAACGAGCAGGTCGTGAACCAGGCAGCAGATCGCAGCCAGACCACTGGTCAGCTCGAAGCGGAAGGTGATGTACACCAGCATCAGCAGGATTGCAAGGATCGAGCAGATGAATGCCGAACGCTGCAGGTCGCTGCCGACAGAAGCGGATACGTCGTTGTTGTTGAGGATATCGGTATCGGCAAGGCTGTACTTCTCCAGCATCTTGTCGATCACGGCAGCACGCTGCTCGGAATCAATCGAGGTGGAGCGGATCAGCACGTCCTCGTTGCCGTCACCGGAAGAGGTTACAGAGGATGCGTCCACACCGGTTGCGTCCTTGAACAGATCGCTGACCTCGGTCTGGATGTCCTGCGTAACGGCGGTGTGCATGTTGAACTCCATCTCGGTACCGCCGGCAAAGTCGATGCTCAGGTTGAACAGGTTCTTGCCGAACGGCAGCAGGATCAGCGCAACAAGGCCGGTTACGATCAGTACGACAGAGATACCGCTGAAGATCTTGAAGTTCTTGAGGATCGGGAAATGCTTCTTCTCTTCCTTGCGCTCGCGCAGGCCGTAAGCCTTCGGATTGCGGATGTGGAAATCCACCATGCGTCTGAGCAGGAAGTGGGTGATGGTCAGCGCAGTGAACATGGACACGATAACACCGATGCCCAGCGTAGTAGCGAAGCCGACGATCGTGCCGGTGCCAAGGAAGAACAGCACGCCGCACGCGATCAGGGTGGTGATGTTGGAGTCCAGAATTGCGGTGAACGCACGCTTGAAGCCGGAGTCAATGGCGCTCTTGACGGTCTTGCCGGCAGCCATTTCCTCCTTGATGCGCTCGAAGATAATGACGTTTGCGTCAACCGCCATACCGATGGACAGGATGATACCTGCAATGCCCGGCAGGGACAGGTTTACGCGGATCAGGCTGAACAGCAGCGCCTCGATAACCATGTAGAAGCACAGAGCGAAGCAGGAAACAACGCCCGGAATGCGGTACATGATGATCATGAACAGCATAACGAGTACCAGACCGATCAGGCCTGCCTTCAGGCTGGAGCTCATCGCGTCAGCGCCGAGCTGCGGGCCGACAGAGCGAAGCTCTACCTGCTTGAGCGAGAACGGAATCTGACCTGCGTTGATGAGGTCTGCCAGCTCGGTCGCGCTGTCGCGGGTGAAGTTGCCGGTGATAAGACAGCTGTCGTTGTCGATCTTCTCGGAAACGGACGGAGCAGAGATGATCTGTTTGTCCATTACGATGTACAGCTGGTTGGTGCCGTCCGTGCGGGCAGCAACGGAGCCGGTCGCCTCAGCGAACTCTTCCTTGCCCTCGGAGGTGAACTGCACCTCAACGTAGTGCTGATCGGACATGCCGTTCGTCGGGTTGCCGTAGCCGTAGGACGCCTTCTTGATGTCCGCGCCGGACAGCCACTCCTTGCCGTCGGCATCGAGGAAGGTCAGCTGAGCGGTGGTGCCCAGGGTCTGAACCGCTTCCTCCGGGTTGGTGATCTGCGGGATCTCAACCGTTACGCGGTTCTCGCCGCTGAGGGATACGGTAGCCTCGGTAAAGCCCTTGTCGGTCAGACGCTGACGAATAACCTTCTGTACCGAGTTCATGTCGTCGGACAGGTTGTTGGTGTCGTAGCCGTCCGGGATTTCGGCCTCGTATACGATACGGGAGCCGCCGACCAGATCCAGACCCAGACGGATACCGTTGTCGGTATCGAGTACGCTCGGGATGATGGCCTTCAGACCGGAGTCTTTCGTGTCTGCGGAATCGGTCGAAGCCGAGTCAGCAGAGGTGTCAGCAGACGCATCCGTGCTGTCTGCCGTGTTGTCCGCCTTGTCTGCGCTGCTGTCGGTAGACGAGGTATCGCTCGTATCCGTCGCAGACGTGTCGGACGTTGCCGTGTTCCGGAACGGCATGGTCCAGCCGCCCGGAATGTACACTCCTGTTACCGCCGTCACGCCGAGGAAAATGATGATCAGCATGACCGCGATAAAGGAAGTTACACTCTTTTTCACTTGCAAGTGCCTCCTTTAATTTTTTTGTTACACAACTGATTTAGTATACAGCATAATAGCCAAAAAGTCAATCATTCTGCATGAATTGTGCAACATTTATGCGCCATTGACGCATAAGCGGCAGAATATCCCGCGTGAGCGGGATATCTGTCAATTTCAGGGATAAACTTTCCGGTTTACAGGTTAATCTCAACCTTTACATCTTCGCCAGTCAGATAAGGTGCAATGGCAGGACGAACACACTCGTTCAGGAACTCGTCTACCTGAGACGGGCAGCGGCCGATATAAGCGGACGGGTCGAGGTGCTCAAGGATCTGCTCACGGGTCATGCCGAACATCGGATCGCCGGCAATGCGGTCAACCATATCGTTCTCGAGGCCCTCCTCCTTGATGCGCTTGCCCGCAGCCATGGAGTGCTCGCGGATGCGCTCGTGCAGGTCCTGACGGTTGCCGCCGCGCTTTACGGCGTCCATCATGATGTTCTCGGTTGCCATGAACGGCAGCTCGTTCATAACGTGCGCCTCGATGACCTTCGGGTAAACGACCAGACCGGAAACGACGTTGATCATGATGTTGAGGATTGCGTCAACGGCAAGGAATGCCTCCGGCACGGAAATGCGCTTGTTCGCGGAGTCGTCGAGCGTGCGCTCGAACCACTGGGTAGCCGAGGTGAACGCCGGGTTCAGGCTGTCGCAGATGACGTAGCGCGCCAGTGCGCAGATACGCTCGGAACGCATCGGGTTGCGCTTGTACGGCATAGCGGACGAGCCGATCTGATTCTTCTCAAACGGCTCCTCTACTTCCTTCAGGTGCTGCAGCAGACGCAGGTCGGTTGCGAACTTGGAAGCGGATTCTGCGATACCGGCGAGCGTTGCGAGCGTCTGCGCGTCGATCTTGCGGGAGTAAGTCTGGCCGGAGACCGGAACCACGCCTGCAAAGCCGAAATCGTCGGCAATGCGCTTCTCCAGCTCCTTAACCTTGCTCTCGTCGCCGTCAAACAGCTCCATGAAGGACGCCTGCGTGCCGGTCGTGCCCTTGCTGCCGAGCATGCGCAGGTTTTCGATGCGGTATTCTACCTCATTCAAATCCATCAGCAGCTCATTCATCCACAGGGTAGCGCGCTTGCCGACGGTGGTCAGCTGTGCGGGCTGGAAGTGGGTGAAGCCGAGGGTCGGCTGGGACTTGTGCGCATCCGCGAACTGCGCCAACTTGTCCAGTACGGTCGCCAGCTTTTTGCGAACCAGCAGCAGACCCTCGCGGATCTGGATGATGTCGGTATTGTCGCCGACATACGCACTGGTAGCGCCGAGGTGGATAATGCCGGCCGCCTTGGGAGCCGCCTTGCCGAAGGTGTAAACGTGCGCCATAACGTCATGACGTACCTCCTTCTCGCGCTGACGGGCCACATCGTAGTCGATGTCGGTCAGGTGCGCGGCCATCTCGTCCACCTGCTCCTGCGTGATCGGCAGACCGAGCGCCCGCTCCGCCTTAGCCAGCGACAGCCACAGCCGACGCCAGGTGGAGAACTTCATATCCGAGGAGAAGGTGTAGAGCATCTCCTTGGAAGCGTAGCGCGAAGAAAGCGGGCTTTCGTACACGTTGTTCATGTTATTCGTCCTTTCCGGTGTGTATTTTATCCAAATTATAACGAAATAACGGACCTGGATGGTATCTAATCTTCCATAACAGTCCGATTTTAGTTTAACACTTTGCACCGGTCATTTCAAGCAAAACCGACCGGTTTTGCGCTATCTTGTAGCAATAAACAAAGTTTGCAGCGGTTTCGCCGTTAGATTTTGCGTCCTCCCCTTTTTCCTGCACCGGCTGACCGGGGCACGCGAACTGCGTGAGCGTGTTCGCCCCTAACGGGCGGCTCTTTTTTTTCTGCACCGGCTGACCGGGGCACGCGAACTGTGTTAGCGTGTTCGCCCCTAACGGGCGGCTCCTTTTTCAGCACCGGCTGAGCGGGGTGCGCGAACTGCGTCAGCGTGTTCGCCCTGACGGGGCGGCTCCTTTTCTGCACCGGCTGACCGGGGCACACGAACTGCGTTAGCGTGTTCGCCCCTAACGGGCTGCTCCTTTTCTGCACCGGCTGACCGGGGCGCGCGAACTGCGTTAGCGGGTTCGCCCCTAACGGGCGGGGAGTTTTCCGCTGAACCTCAGCGGGGGGATTCGCCGTCTGCGGACGGCGGGAACGTGCCGCGCCCCGCGGCGGGGACGACGCCGTACCCACGGCGGTGGGCAAAAAGGAAGGACAACCTGCGGTTTTCCTTCCTCTTTGAACTCCTACCTTTCCCTTGCTTCCTAATCCGGCGCAGATTTCCTATATGTGACCGCTTCGAAAATAGGGAACGGCAGAGGATTTTTTCTTCCGTGTTTTTCGCAACCTGTTCGCAGGGTCAGATACCGTTCTGCTACACAGGTCGGCTACTTCCAGCAGGCGCGACATAACAGTGTCGCGCAACTCTTTGGCATGTTGTAACGCACGGCACCTGCGAATTAGGCGTTTGATACAATTTATCTTCGCAGACCCTATCTATCATAACGCGCTCACGAGTTGCACGGCACTGTCATGCCGCGCCTGCGCAGATGAAACCGTCTGTGTAGCAGTACACTGTCTGTGAACTGCGAAAAGGCGGAGAAAGACATGCTGTGGTAACCCGACTGCCGTTCCCTTTTTCGTAGCGGTCACATGTCGGCAATCTGCGCCAGGCTATCTAAGGGAAAGGGGTGATTCACAAGAGGGTGGAAACCGCAGGTGTCTACCCTCTTGTGCGCCCGCGCGGCGTCAGCGCACGTTCCCGCGCTCCGCAGAGCGCAACTCCTCGCTGAATCTCAGCGAAAAAACTCTCCGCCCGTCAGGGACGAACCCGCCTGCGGCAGTTCGCGTGCCCCGCTCAGCCGGTGCTGAAAAAGACTGCCGCCCGGAAAGGGCGAACACGCCTGCGGCAGTTCGCGTCCCCCGCTCAGCCGGTGCAGACCCTTTTCAGAGTGCTGCTCAGAATTACGAATGCTTACGCGTTTTTGATAAACGCCTCGAGGCGGTCGAGGCCCTTGTCGATCTCGGTGAGCGAGGTCGCATAGCTCCAGCGGACGAAGCCCGGCGCGGCAAATGCGGTGCACGGAACGGTCGCAACCAGACCCTTCTCAAGGAACAGCTGCGCGAAGTCCTCGGCGCTCTCGATGACCTTGCCGTACATGGTCTTGCCGAGGAAGCCCTTCATGTTCATCATGACATAGAACGCGCCCTCCGGCTTGATGCAGGAAACGCCCTCGATCTTGTTCATGCGCTCTACCAGATGGTCGCGGCGCTGCTCGAACGCCTGCTTCATCACCTGCATATCCTCCTGCGGGCCGGTCAGTGCAGTGATAGCCGCCTGCTGGGAAATGGTGGACGGTGCAGAGGTGGAGTGGCTCAGGTAGTTCGCCATCACCTTGGCCAGCTGCGGATTGGACGCGCTGTAGCCGATACGCCAGCCGGTCATCGCGTAGCTCTTGGACACGCCGTTGACCAGAATGGTGCGCTCCTTCACGTCCTCGCCCAGAGAAGCGAACGAAACGAACTCATTGTTATCATATACAAGGTTGCAGTAAATCTCATCCGCGATAACGTAGATGTTATGGCGGCAGCAAACCTCAGCGATCGCCTCCAGCTCGGCCTTGGTGTATACCATGCCGGTCGGGTTGGACGGAGAGTTCAGCATGAACACCTTGGTCTTGTCGGTGATGGCGGCGTCCAGCTGCTCTGCGGTGATCTTGAAGTCCGCCTCCTCTGTTGCGGCTACGATGACCGGGATTGCACCTGCCTGCTTTACCATCTCGGAGTAGCTTACCCAGTACGGAGCCGCGATAACGACCTCATCGCCCGGGTTGCACAGCGTCATCAGCGCGATATAGACCGAGTGCTTTGCACCCGAAGCCACAACGATCTGCGTCGGCTCGTAGTCCAGACCGCAGTCCTCCTTCAGACGGTAGCAGGCTGCCTTGCGCAGGTCCATCAGACCGGCTGCCGGCGTGTACTTGGTCTGGTTGTTCTCAATGGCCTCGATACCGGCCTGCTTGATGTGCTCCGGCGTCGGAAAATCCGGCTCACCGGCACCAAAGCCGACAACGTCCTTGCCCTCTGCCTTCATCTGCTTGAACAGCGAATCAATGGCCAGCGTCGTGGACGCCTGCACACCTGCTGCAATCTTGGAAATCGGCTTCAATGCCATGCTCAGCACTCCCTTGTATCTCTCATCAGTTATCATGTGCTTTTATTATATGCCTGCGAATTTATTTTTTGCAAGTCCTGACTTAACAAATTGCAAAATCGACACAATAAAAAAACCCGCCGATATTGGCGGGTCAGGTGTGGAATTTTCACAAAACACGGTCGCGTGAGAAGATAATCAGAGCTGTTCCCCGTTCAATCGTGACGGCAAAGCGGCTGTTCGGTTTTTGCCTCGTTCGAGGTGGAGATCATGCCGACACGGGTAACCGTGCCGTTCGTTAATTCATATTTTGCATTCTCGATGGTCACGCCCTCGAGCACCGCGTCCATCGGCACGACTGAGAAGTAGGTAAACGTCTCCGGCATGATGAATTCCTGCCGTCCGCCCTGATGCAGCTCAACGCGGTTGTACGGATCGAGGATGGTCAGGTGGCCGCCGAGCGTTTTTGCTTCCTCAAGCAGCGAGAGATTTGCCAGCATATGGTCGATGCGCCCGCCAGTCGCACACACGAGCGTCGCCTCGCGGCAGCCGCGGCGGAACACCTCCCGCAGACAGCTCTGCGAATCCGTGTCGTCCTTCTCAGGTCTCAGCAGGATCACATCGTCGCCCTCTACCTCGGTCATGGAATCCCGGTCGGAGATCATGAAATCCGGGTGCAGACCGAGCGCCCGCGCATGCCGCAGGCCGCCGTCCGCACACGCAACGAGTGCGTCCGGATGCTCGCGCAGAAACGCGCGGATGTAACCGTAATCGGTTTCCGGTGCAGCCGCAAAAATCAGCGCGTGCCGCCCTTGGTAAGTTCCCATTCCTTCAGATCCTTTACACTTTCATACAGCTTTACATAGCTTTCGTGACGGGTTTTTCGCAATTTCTCCGTTCTCGACCGCCGTGAGAACGGCGCAGCCCTTCTCCTTGACATGCGCGCAGCCGGTGAATCTGCACTGCCCGATGTACGGCTCAAACTCCGGAAACGCATACTGCAGATCCTCGGCAAGAACCAAATCCATCTGCTCAGTCTCAAACGAGGAGAAGCCGGGCGTGTCCGCGATGTAGCCGCCGCCTTCGATCGGATGCAGCTCCACATGACGGGTGGTGTGCTTGCCGCGGCCGATCTTGTCCGAAATCGCACCGACCTCAGCGCCGAACGAGCTGTCCAGACGGTTGAGCACGCTCGACTTGCCGACACCCGAGTTGCCCGCAAACGCGCTCACCCTGCCGCGGATGCGTTCGCGCAGCTCGTCGATACCCCGCACCGGTGTGCGCGCTCACGCGCAGCACCTCGATGCCGCTTTTTGCGGTAGGTTTCATACAGCTCGTCACCCGGATTCGCGTCCGTCTTGTTGATGACGACCAGTGCGTCCATGTTCTTGTGCACCGCGATCGCCGTTACCTTGTCGATCAGGAACGGGTCGGTCACCGGCGGTGCCGCGCTCGCCACGGCAACGACCAGATCCAGATTCGCCACAGCCGGCCGGATCAGGCTGTTCTTGCGCGGCGCGATCGTCTGCAGATAGCCGGTGCCGTCCTCCGGCTGGATTTCCAGCGTTACCCGGTCCCCGACGATAGGCTTGCCCACGGTCTTGCGGAACCGTCCGCGTGCTTTGCATTCAATGAGACCCTCGGCGGTATCCACATAGTAGAAACCGCCGATGCCCTTCAGAATGATCCCTTCGATCAAACTTAATTCCTCCGTTTTTTAACTGAATGTGTACGTCTGCGAGGTAGTCGAACCGTCCACGCTGACCGTAACATCATGGTCGCCCACCGAGCCGCTCACCGAGATGGACGTGCTGCCGCCGCTCGTGCTGCAGGTGTCGTCATACTGGATCACGCCGTCCACATCGATGATAACATGCGCGGTATCCGTGTTGTCCGGCAGCGAAACCGGAATGGTCGCACTGCCGAGGCTCGGCGTATCGTCGTAGTCGCCATCGCCGTTGTCCTGACCGCCGGAATTGCCGCCGCTGTTATTATCCGGCGAGTTATTGTTCGATGTGCTCTTGCCCTTGGAGATCTGGATGTTGACGACAGTACCCTTTGCGACCTCCGCGCCCGCATCCTGCGACTGCCATACGACCGACCCCGCTTCCGCAGAGCTGTCCACCGAGTCTACCGAGCCGATCTTCATGCCCTTTGCCTCCAGCGCCGCGCGTGCTGCGTCCTCGGTCATGCCGATCAGACCGGGCACGGAGACGTTTTCGTTATCGTCCTTCTGCTTGCCCTTGCTGATATAGACGGTCAGCGTCGCGCCCTTTTCCAGCTCGGCGCCCGCCTCCGGGTCGGTGCGGATGACCTTGCCTTCCTCCACGTCGTCGCTGTATTCCTCAACGACCTCGCACTTGATATCGTGCGACGCCAGCGCCGCCTGCACATAATCGAGCGTCTTGCCGGTAAAGTCGATCACCTTGTAGGTATCCTTGACGTTTTCGCCGCCCGAGGATACCGTTACCGTGATGATCGTACCCTTTGTGGCCTTTTTCCTGCCGTCGCCGTCCGGGTCCTGCTCGAGTATCTCACCGACCGGACGGTCGGATTCCTGCCGTTCGGTCGCTTCCTTCACCGTGAAGTTGTCGGTTATATCCGGGTCGGCCATCACTTCGTCGATATTGCGCCCGATGAGGTCGGGCACGATAATCTTTTTCCGACTTGTCGCCGCCGCCGGTGATGACCAGAATGCCGACCAGCAGCAGGCTGATCACCGCGATCACGCCGACCGCCATGCCGACCGCCATGCCCGGGCGCTCGGCCAGCTTTTCAAAAAAAGCCGTCCGGCTCATCCTGCTCCTTTTTGCGGAAACCGGTGCGGGTGCGGGTCTGCGTGCGCGTGCGGGTGCGGGTGCGCGGCGCAGCTGCGCCCTCAACGGAAGCGGCTTCATGCTCTGCCGCACTGCGGCGCGCCGCGCGCTGAATGTCCGCGCCGATGATCTGCGTCTCGCCCGAGTTGTCCTCGCTTGCCACATAGTGGAAGCGTGCGTTCGGGTCAGAGCGCAGCACCTCCATGTCCTCGTACATCTTTTTCCGCGGATTCATACCGGCGGCTGATGTGCGCACTCATGGCGTGCATGACAATATCGTCCATGCCCTTGGGGATGCCCGGTACAAACGCACTCGGGATGATCGGCACCTCATTGATGTGCTGCATGACGATCTGGAGCGCGGTTTCGCCCTCAAACGGCAGCTTGCCGGTCAGCATTTCGTACATCATCACGCCGAGCGAGTACAGGTCGGTGCGGTAGTCGATCTTGCTGCCCTTGGCCTGCTCCGGCGAGATATAGTGCACCGAGCCGATGGCCTCCTGCACCACGCGGGTCTCCTGCGCGGCAGCGAACGAGGCAATGCCGAAATCGGTCAGCTTTGCCGTACCGTCCCGCAGGATGATAACGTTCTGCGGCTTAACGTCCTGATGGATGATGCCGCGCGAGTGTGCGTGCATGAGTGCGCGGGCAACCTGCTCAGCGAAGAAAATGGTCTCCTCCCCACGACAGATGGCCCTTGCGCTGCAGATACTGCTTGAGGGTGATGCCCTCGATCAGCTCCATAACGATATAATCCGTGCCGTCCTCGCTGCCGACGTCGAACACGGAAACAATATTGTGGTGGCTCAGCTTGGCAACGGCGCGCGACTCAATGGAGAACCGCTTGCGGATATCCGGGTCCTCCGCGAACTCTTTTTTTGAGCACCTTGAGTGCCACATCGCGCCCGAGAATGGTATCCCGCGCCCGATAAACGACCGCCATGCCGCCGACGCCGACGATTTCCTCAATCTGATAGCGTCCGCCGAGCATACTGCCGATATATTTATCCATAGTCCGTCACGCTCCCTGCTTTTTTTGCCGAGGGTGAACAGCGCAACGGTGATGTTGTCGCGGCCGCCGCCGTCAAGCGCCAGCTGCAGCAGCGCGTCACCGGCCAGCTCGAGCGTCGGCGCGTTTGCCAGCACCTCCGCGATCCGGCTGTCCTCCGCCATGCCGGTCAGACCGTCCGAGCAGAGCAGCAGCATGTCCTTTTCGTTCAGGCGCACTTCAAACAGGTCGCCTTCGACACACGGCTCCACGCCTACCGCACGGGTGATGAGGTTTTCTGCGGATGGGTGCGCGCATCCGCCTCGGTGATCTTGCCGCGGCGGCGTTTCCTCCACATAGGAGTGGTCCTCGCTGATCTGGTGCATGGCTTCGCCGTCAAAGCGGTACTCGCGGCTGTCGCCCACGTTGATAACGGTCGCGCAGTCGCCCTGAATGAAACGCGGCAACCAGGGTCGTGCCCATGCCGCGGAACTCCGGCTGCCTGCCCGCCAGAGAGAAAACCGTCTCGTTCGCCTGCTTGAGCGCCTGCGTCAGCAGGTTCTGCCGAGCCGTTTCGTCCAGCGTGCCGCTTAAAGCGTCACCCGCGGACTCGATAAAACTCTGCGCGGCGAAGCGGCTGGCTACGTTGCCCGCATTTGCACCGCCCATGCCGTCGCACACGACGAGGAGCGCGGTCTGGTTGTCCTCCCGCGCTTCGATCTGAAAAATATCCTGATTGGTCGGGCGCACCCGTCCCTTATCGGTCAAGCCGAAATATTCCATTTCACAACCTCCTTCGATTGTGTTTATATGTGAGAATATTCAAGTTAATCACGAGAACTGCTCTTTCCGTCCTCCTTCAGCTGCCCCTGACGGAGCTGACCGCAGGCCGCATCAATATCCGGACCCAGCTTGCGCCGCACGGTCGCGGTAACGCCGCGCTTCTCGAGCGCCTGCTGGAACCTGCGGACGGTTTCCGGCCTGGACGGCTTCAGCGGACTTTCCGCCACCTCATTCAGCGGAATGAGGTTGACGTGCGCCGGTCTTCCTTTCAGCAGCTTGGCCAGAAGGTCGGCCTGCCACGGGCGGTCGGTCTTGTCGCGCGCCATCATGTACTCGTAGGAAATGCGCCGTCCGGTGGTGTCGAAATAGTACCGGCACGCCTTCATCAGGCGCTCGACCGGATACGCATCGTTCACCGGCATGATGGACGAGCGTGTTTCGTCATCCGGCGCGTGCAGCGATACGGACAGCGTGATCTGCAGCTTTTCCCGTGCTAACATCTCTATTCTATCAGCAATTCCGCTGGTTGACAAGGAGATATGGCGCTGTCCGATGTTGATTCCCTCCGGGCATCTCACCAGATGCAGGAATTTGAGCACGTTGTCGTAGTTATCGAGCGGCTCGCCGGTGCCCATCAGCACAATGTTGGAGACCTTTTCGCCGCTGTCCTTCTGCATGAACAGGATTTCGTCCAGAATCTCGCCTGCGGACAGACTGCGCGTGCGTCCGTTGAGTCCCGACGCACAGAACTTGCAGCCCATCCGGCAGCCGACCTGCGTCGAAACGCAGACGGACACGCCGTGCTCGTAGTGCATCAGTACGGACTCCACGCAGTTGCCGTCCCGCAGACGCCATAAGTATTTCACCGTGCCGTCAACGCGGCTCACCTGCTTGCGGGCGACCTCCGGTACGGTCAGCAGGAAAATTTTCCGCTAAACGCGCCCGTAAGTCCTTGGATAAGTTGGACATCTCTTCAAAGGACTCCACACCCTCGTGAAGCCATTTGAAGATCTGTCCCGCACGGAACGGCTTTTTCGCCCATTTCCTTCAAAGCGCTTTTCAGTTCATCTATTGATAATGATTTAATTTCAGTCATTATTTTCACCTTTTTAATTGAAAATTGAGAATGGAAAATGGAAAATGACGCTATCCTTGCGCGAGTTCCGTCCGCGCTGCGTCTGTGTGGCGCATAGCGCCGTTATTGAATCATCGCGCTTTGCGCGATACCACAATTCTCAATTCTCCATTCTCAATTTTCCATTATTAAACCTTCCGGTGCATTTTCGCAATAAAGAATCCATCCGTATTGTGAACGGGCGGCAGCAGCGTCACCATACCGTCTGCCCTCTCTCCGCAGACCGGATGCGTCCACGAAACCGCTTCAAACTCCGGGTTTTCGGTGAGAAACGCGCGGACAACGTCCTCGTTCTCCCGCTGCAGGATGGTACAGGTCGAGTAGACGAGCGTGCCGCCCTTCTTTACATACTGTGCACAGTTTGCAAGGGTTCTCGCCTGAATCTCCGGCAAAGTCCGGATTTCGTCCGGATTCTTGAACCGGATTTCGGGTTTCTTGCGGATAATGCCCAGTCCCGAGCAGGGCACGTCGCACAGCACAACGTCCGCGCTGTCCTTCCACTCCTCGCGGCAGACCGATGCGTCCTGCAGCTCGGTGCGGATATTCGGCAGTCCGAGGCGGGCTGCGCCGTCGCGGATGCGTTTCAGCTTATGCTCGTAAATGTCGCACGAGGTGACGCTGCCTTTACCCTGCATTTTTTCAGCCATGGCAAAGCTCTTGCCGCCGGGTGCGGCGCAGCAGTCGAGCACGGTGCTGCCCGGTTTCGGGTCAGCGACCGCCGCCGCGAGTGCGCTTGCCGCGTCCTGCACGGTCACGCGACCCTCGATAAACGCCGGAAGCGCGGCTGCGTCTCCGCCGCTGCACAGCAGGATTTCCGGGAACGCCTCGTGCGGCTGCACGGTCAGTCCGGCGGCCTCCAGCTCTGCCTGAGCCTCGGCAGGCGTGCATTTCATCGTGTTCACACGCACCGAAATCGGCGCGTCCGCGTTATCCGCCTGACAGATTTTCTGCGTCAGCTTCTGGCCGTACTGCTCGGAAAGCAGGCGCACGAGCCACTCCGGGTGGCTGTACTGCAGCGCGTAGTAGCTTTCCTTATCCGGGCAGTTCAGGCGCGGCAAAGAGCCGTTTTGCGCCGCATTTGCGGCATTTCTCAGCACCGCATTGGCAAAGGCGACCGTGCGGTCATTTGCGTGGCCGTAGTGCTTGACCAGCGCGACCGTCTCGGCGACAGCGGCATGCGCGGGAATCTTATCCATCAGGATCAGCTGATACAGACCCATCCGCAGGCACGCCAGCACACGCGGCGCGATCTTTTTCAGCCGCACGCTCGAGAAGTGCCGCAGGTACCAGTCCAGTAAAATTTGGTTCTGCACCGTGCCGTAGGTCAGCCGCGAGGCCAGCGCCGCATCGCGGCTGTCCAGTCCCGCGCGGGATAAATAGTGGTGCAGCGCACCGTCCGACCAGGCGGCCTCCTCTGCCATGGAAAACAGCGAGAAATGCCGCCACCTCACGCGGTGTTTTGGGGCGTTTATCTATCATTGCGGTCTCTTCCTCCAAAAATCAGCACCAGACGCAGCAGCTGTGCCAGCGAGGTCGCCAGCGCGGCAACATAGGTCAGCGCCGCCGCCGTGAGCGTCTTTTTCGCCATCGGGTACTCGTCTGCGGTCAGCAGGCCGTTCTGCTGAATGGTCTGCAAAGCGCGGCGGGATGCGTCCAGCTCCACCGGCAGGGTCACCAGCTGGAACAGCGTGGACAGACCGAACGCCGCAATGCCGATCGTGACGAGCGTGCTCGTGTTAAGGATCAGGCCGAGGATCAGCAGCGGCATCGCCGCCATCGAGCCGAACTGCGTCAGCGGGATGATTGCCGCGCGCAGCTTGATCGGCGCAGAGCCGATGGCGTACTGCACCGCATGCCCTGCCTCGTGCGCGGCAACGCCGATGGACGCCACCGACGTGGACGAGTACACCGCACTCGACAGCCGAATGACGTTGCTTCTCGGGTCAAAATGGTCGGTCAGCTTGCCGGAAACGTACTCGATCCGCACACCGGAAACGCCGTTGTACCGCAGGACAGCCTCCGCCGCCTGTGCGCCGGTCAGTCCCCGCAGATTTTGCACCTGCGAGTAGCGGTTAAACGTGCTGTTTACCTTGTTCTGCGCCCAGAATGCAAATAAAACGCACGGCAGAACCAGTACGATGTAGTACATGTCAATGCCGTAGTAGTAACCATGATAGGGCATAAGAAAACCTCCATACCGGAGTGGAGAATTGGAGATTGGAACTTACGTCCTCTCCGTTCTTCACTCCTCACGCTTTTTCATTCGTCTCCCAGCTTAGTGCCGACTTCGATTACGTGCCCACGCAGAAAGTCCGTCGCCTTCATTCTCTTACCGCCGACCAGCTGAATCTCGATCAGTTTGAGCGCACCCTCTCCGCACGCCACGGTCAGACCCTTTTTCGGGTCGGCTTCGAGCACCGTGCCCGGCTCGCCATTGCCGGCTGCCTTTTCGGCGGCAAACACCTTCAGGCGCTCGCCCGCAAGGCTGGTCAGCGCGATCGGCCACGGATTCAGGCCGCGAATCAGGCAGTCGATTTCATGTGCGGACTTGCTCCAGTCGATCACCGCCATCTGCTTATCCAGCAGATGGGCGTAGCAGCTCTGCGCATCGTCCTGCGGGCGCGGCGTGATCTCATCTAATTTGACGAGCGTTTGGGTCAAAAGTTCCGCACCGGACTGTGCCAGGCGGTCAAAAAGTTCGCCTGCGGTCTCCTTCTCACCGACCTTGGTCTCATAGGTGAGCAGCATATCGCCGGTGTCCAGACCCTCCGCCATCTGCATGGTGGTAACGCCTGCCATTTCATCGCCCGCGATGACCGCCCACTGGATCGGAGCGGCGCCGCGCCAGCGCGGCAGCAGCGAACCGTGCACGTTGATGCAGCCGTGCGGCGGGATATCGAGCACCGCCTTGGGCAGCAGCTTGCCGTATGCCACTACGATGATAACCTCGGGTGCCAGCTCACGCAGACGCGCCTGCTCGTCCTCATTTTTGAGGGTATTCGGCTGGAAAACCGGAATATCATGCGCGAGTGCGAGCGTTTTCACCGGCGGTGCAGTGAGAATCTGCTTGCGGCCCTGCGGCTTATCCGGCTGGGTGTACACGGCGCAGACGTCATGTCCGGCATCGATGAGCGCCTGCAGGCTCGGCACGGCGAAGTCCGGCGTGCCCATGAATACGATACGCATTATTCCTCGTCACCACCCTGCATTGCCTCCGGGTCGATATACTCCTCGACCTTCTCGGTGAACAGATGACCGTCCAGATGCTCGGTCTCGTGGCAGAAGCACTGCGCTACAATGCCCTCGCCCTCACGCTCGAACCAGTTGCCATTGCGGTCCTGTGCGCGAATCTTCGCCCAGGTCGGACGGGTCACATAGCCGTAAACGCCCGGCACGGACAGGCAGCCCTCGACAACGCGCTCAGAGCCTTTCTGCTCGATGACTTCCGGGTTTACCAGCTCGACCATCTCCTCCGGCTCCTTGTTCACATCCAGCAGCACAACAACACGGCGCAGGATTCCCACCTGCGGTGCTGCCAGACCAACGCCGCCGGAGTTCTCGAGCGTCTCACGCATATCGTCGATCAGCGTGTGCAGACGGTCGTCAAACTTCTCTACCTTGCGGCTGTGCTTGAGCAGCTGCTCGTCGCCCTCGGTCAAAATCTTTCTCAGTGCCATTGTTTTATTCCTCCACTTGATTCAGCTTATCCATGCATTTTTGTAAACATTCCTGTATATTTTTCTCATCGAGCGCCGGAAACGGCGTCACCGGCTGCGGTTTTCCGCTGCCGATATGCTTTTCCAGCCATGCCACATCGTGCCAGCCGTCAAACTTCCAGCCGGAGTCGTGCCACACGCCTGCGTCCGCAAAGCCCAGTCTGCGCTGCATGCGGATGCTCTTTTTCGTTCGGCAGGGTCACGCAGCTGTACAGATGGCGCAGCCCCTGCAGCTCGAGCAGGTCGATCAGGCACGCCAGCACGGTCGTGCCCACACCATGTCCGTGGGTGCCCTGTGCCAGATAGATGGACAGCTCCGCATCCCAGTCGTAGGCCGCGCGCTCACGAATGCGGTGCGCGTAGGCGTAACCCATGATCATCCCGTCCTGCTCACAGACAAGGTACGGGAACGCCGCCGCCGTTTCGCGGATACGGTCCGCAAACGCCTCAGCCGTCGGCACATCATATTCAAACGTGATGGTTGTATTCGTTATGTAAGGCTCGTAAATCTTCAAAAGCGATTCTGCATCGTTTTCTGTTGCCTTGCGAATTACAAATTTGCTCATTCAATTAACCTTCTTTGCCGGGGTCTCAATTACTGCTACATTTCATTATTGGAATCCGCGAACACAGTAACGCCCCGGTTTTTACCGTCCTGCATAAACTCCCGCAGCACGCCCGAGATGAGCCTGCGCCATCTTGCACAGTCCTTCGCACGGATGGTGAGGTGGTAGCGATACCGTCCCATCACCTTGACCATCTGCGCCGCGGCGGGGCCGAGCACGGGTGCTTTCACATCGGCAAACTGCCCTTCCATCAGACTCTGCAGGCGTGTTTTGAGCGCGAGCAGACTGCTGAGCACCTGCTGCTCCAGTTCGCCGACGGCGGTGATCATGGTGATGTCGCACACGGGCGGGCACCGAAGCGCTTCGCGCGTCTGCATTTCGCTCTCGTAGAACGCCTCGTAGTCCTGCCGCGCGGCGGTCAGGATGACCGGATGCAGCGGGCTGTACGTCTGGATCACGGCGCGTCCGGTGTCAAATCGCCGTCCGGCGCGGCCGACCACCTGCGTGATGAGCGAAAACGTGCGCTCATGTGCGCGGTAGTCCTGCGCGTACAGGCTCTGGTCCGCGTCCAGCACGCCGACCAGCGTGACGTTCTCAAAATCCAGGCCCTTGGCGACCATCTGGGTGCCGATAAGGATATCGGCTTCGCCTTTGCCGAATTTATTCAGCAGGCGTTCGTGTGCGCCCTTGGCGGTCATGGTGTCCGCGTCCATGCGGAGCACCCGCGCGGACGGGAACCGCTCGTGCAGCTCCTCCTCCAGCTTCTGCGTGCCGGGCGTTTCGGTGAACAGGCTCGTGCTGCCGCACTGCGGGCACTTGCCGGTTATCTTGATGGATGCGCCGCAGTAGTGGCACATCGCGCGGCCGGACACCGAATGGTAGGTCATGGTGGTCGAGCAGGACGGGCACTCGGGCACCCAGCCGCACACGCCGCAGCCGATCACGCGGCTGTTGCCGCGCCGGTTGAGGAACAGGATGGCCTGCTTTCCCTTTTCGAGCGTGCTGATCAGTTCGCGCTCGAGGTCAGGTCCGATGATGCCGCTCCGTCCCTCGCGGGCCAGACCGCGCATGTCCGAGATAATGACCTCGGGCAGTCCGGCACCGAGAAACCGCTCGGTGAGCGCGAAAACCGGGTATTTCCCCTGTTTTGCGCCGTAATACGTCTCGACCGACGGTGTTGCCGAGCCGAGCACGAGCAGTGCGTTCGTCTGCGCCGCCCGGTACTTTGCCACATCCCGCGCATGGTAGCGCGGCGACTGCTCCGAGCGGTATGCCGCGTCCTGCTCCTCGTCGATGATGATAACGCCGAGGTTCTTCGCGGGCGCGAACACCGCCGAGCGTGTGCCGATGACCACCCTTGCTCTGCCGGTTTTATCTTCTTGAAGCTGTCGTACCGCTCACCGGCGGACAGCGCCGAGTGCAGAACCGCGACTTCTTCGCCAAATCGAGCCGCAAACTGCCGCAGAAGCTGCGGTGTCAGTCCAATTTCGGGCACGAGCACAATGGCGCTCTTTCCCTGCTCGAGCGCGTGCGCGATCAGCTGCAGGTACACCTGCGTCTTGCCGCTTCCCGTCACGCCGAACAGCAGCGCCGCACGAGGCGCGTTTTCGTCCATGAGCGCCGCCATGCCGTCATACGCCTGCTGCTGCGCCGCCGAAAGCACCCGGAGCCGCGGCGCGCGGCACCTCGGAAAAAGTCCGGTGCGCGCAGCACTTCCTCGTATTCCGCGCGGAGGATGCCCTTTTTTCGTCATGTCGCGCAGCGCGGCGTCGCTCACGCCGGTCATGTAGACGATTTCCTTCTGGCTCATCGCACCGCCGTCCGACAGCAGCGACACCACGTCCATCCGCGCCGGACTGCGGCGGCTGATGTGCGACATGGCTTCACTTGCTTCCATATCCAGACGGAGCATTTTTTTCGGTCTTATCACCGGTTTTCTGCGCCCGTATTGCTGTGATAAACGAGTATCCCCTCGCCTGCCAGCGCGTCCAGCGTTTGTCCCGCGCCTTTGCCGAGCCGATCACGTATCTCGCTCACCGAGAGCGTCTGTCCCGGCTGCTCAAACAGCGCCAGCACCTGACCGTCTTCGCCGTCCCGCTCCCGCAGAGCCGCCAAATCCGCGTCCGGCGCGAGCGTGTACGTCTCGTTCCGCTTGAACCACAAGCCGGCGGGCAGCATGGCGTGTACGCAGTCGAAGTAGGTGCAGTACAGCCTCTCGCGCATCCACGCCGCAAGTCTCAGCTGCTCTGCGGTTAGAATCGGCGTTTCGTCCAGCACCTCCACGATGGGCTTGAGTTTGAACTCGCCCGCATTCTCGCGGAAGGCGAGCACCACCGCTTCCGCCCGTTTATTGCCAAAGCCGAACGGCACGAGAACACGGGTGCCGATCTGCACCTGTTCCCGCAGCTCGTCCGGCACACGGTAAGAGTATAGCTTTGTCGATGGCGTAGGTCGCTGCATCCACGGCGGCCGCACAGATTTTTTCCGCCATAGAATCACAACCTTTCTCTTATCTTGCGGCGATTTCGCCGCGGGAACAAAAAGGATAGACACCAAGGTTTCTATCCTCTTGACTCAATTTCCTTTGTTTCCCAACCCGGCGCAGGTCAGAGACCGGCGACCGCTTCGATAAGAGGAACGGCAGTCGGTCTACTCTTGCATTTATTTCGTAAATTCTTCGCAGTTCTCGGATAGCGTACTGCTACACATATCGGAAAATCTACGCAGGTGCGGCATGATAGTGCCGCACAAATCGTTTGGTTGGCATTTAGATTGCCTCCCACAGAATGAAGCAAACACAAACCCTTACGTTAATTCTCCATTCTCAATTACTCATCGCGAGAAGTCTATCGAGAATCAGGTCAGCAAGCGCCTCTTTGCTCATCATCGGCGGAGTCTCTCTGTGTCCGTCCTTGAACAGCAAGGTAGCCACATTGGTATCCGTGCCGAAGCCCGCACCCTTATCGCGCAGCGAATTCGCTACAAGCATATCGCAGTTCTTGCGGCGCAGCTTGCTCTCGGCGTTATCGAGAAGGTTCTGCGTCTCCATCGCAAAGCCGCACAGCAGCTGTCCCGGCTTTTTGTCCTTGCCGAGCGCGGCGAGGATATCCGATTGCGGGTCAGCTCGATATTCATCTCGCCGTCACCCTTTTTTGAGCTTTTTCATCCGCAGTCTGCGCCGGACGGTAATCACCGACGGCGGCAGCCTTTGATGATGAAATCCTGCTCGGGTGCGCGGCTCGTCACCGCGTCGTACATATCCCGCGCGGAAACAATATCCACGCGCGTGACACCGTGCGGCGTATCGAGCGCGGTCGGTCCGGAAACGAGCGTTGCGTCAGCGCCGCGCATGGCTGCGCGGGCCGCGATCGCGTAACCCATTTTGCCGGTGGAGTGGTTGGACAGGAACCGAACCGGGTCCATGGCCTCCTGTGTCGGGCCGGCGGTAACAAGAACGTGCCTGCCTGCCAGATCCTGCTCGGTCAGTGCCTTTTCAATGCCCCATAGGAGCGTGGGCGTGTCCGGCAGCTTGCCGCGTCCGCTGTCGCCGCAGGCGAGATGGCCTGCGTCCGGCTCGATGATGTGGAAGCCGCGCTTTCTCAGCGCAGCGAGGTTCTCCTGCGTCACCGGATTGTCATACATACCGGTGTTCATCGCGGGAGCGACAACGACCGGCGCCTTGGTGGCAAGCAGCGTGGTCGTCACCATGTCGTCCGCGATGCCGTGCGCCGCCTTGGCGATGACGTTAGCGGTCGCCGGTGCGATCACGAACACGTCAGCCGCCTTCGCGAGCGAAATGTGCTCCACCTCCCACGGAAAGCTGCGGTCGAACGTATCCACGACCGCGCGGTTGCCGGACAGTGTTTCAAACGTCATCGGCGCGATAAACTGGGTCGCGGACTCGGTCATCAGCACATGGACAGTCGCGCCGTTCTGGTGCAGCTTGCTAGTGAGATCGGCAGCTTTATAGGCCGCAATACCGCCCGTCACGCACAGAACGACCGTTTTCCCTGCAAAACGCATGGCTTAGAGGTCCTCCTCCGGAATGTCACCGTCGCTCAGAGAGCCGTCGTCAAACTCGTTCAGGCGGCGCACCTCGTCCGCATTCTCATTCTTGTCCTCGTCAGCCTCGGAGTCGGTGTGCTCCTCGTCCTCATCCAGATCAAGGGTGTCGTCCACGTCAACCATAGCGGCTGCAATGGCATTGTTCTGCGGAATGGCAGTCTCCACACGCGGACCCGGACGGTAAACGATCTTGCCGGCTGCGATCTCATCGAGCGCCAGCTTAACAGCCTTGTCCGGCAGCGGCTCGCCCTTTTCCTCTGCCTCATCGGCAATATCGCGGGCACGCTGCGCTGCCAGGTTTACCAGCAGATAGCGGTTGCCTACTCGTTTCATCAGTTCCTGCATAGAAGGGTTCAGCATAGTAATCAGTTCTCCTTATTTACCAGATATAGTTTTATTTTATGAAAGTTTCTGTTTATATAATGTCATAATGTCGCTTATCGACGCTTGGCGAGAATGCCGTGCAATTCTTCAACCGCACGCTCCACCGTGTCGTTTACGACGACGTAATCGAATTTATCCTGCTGCGCAAGCTCGCCCTTCGCCGTTTCCAGACGCTTCTGCACCTTGGCTTCGTCCTCGGTGCCGCGTCCGCGCAGACGGTTGGCGAGTTCCTCGAACGACGGCGGCGCAATGAACACCATCACGGCATCCGGACGCTTTTCATGCACCTGCATCGCGCCCTGCACCTCGATCTCGAGGATAACATCATAGCCGGCCTCCAGCTTTTCGTTCACCGGAGCCTCCAGCGTGCCGTAGTAGTTATCAACGTACTTCGCGTGCTCGAGGAACGCATTGGCGGCGATCTTCGCCTCAAAGTCCTCTTTCGTGAGGAAATAATACTGTACGCCGTCCTTTTCTCCCGGACGCGGCGCACGGGTCGTCGCAGAGATCGAGAAGAACAGCTTCTCGTCCTCGCTCAGCAGCCTGGACAGCACTGTGCCCTTGCCTGCACCGGACGGTCCGGTGAATACATACAACGTTCCCTTACGCATCTTCTGGTTCTCCTTCCTCGGTCTCGCCCGCAAAACGAGCCGCAACGGTCTCCGGCTGCAGAGCACTGAGCACCACATGGTCGCTATCGGTGATGAGAACGGCGCGGGTGCGGCGGCCGTAGGTGCCGTCCACGACCATGCCGCGGTCGCGGGAATCCTGGATGATGCGCTTGATGGGAGCGGATTCCGGGCTGACGATGGCGATCAGCCGCGACGAAGCGACCATATTGCCAAAGCCGATATTGATGAGTTTCATCGCTGACCTCACTCCTCGATATACTGTAAATTACTCGATATTCTGAATCTGTTCGCGGATTTTTTCAATTTCGCTCTTGATATTGACCACGATCTGCGCCATGGACACATCGTTTGCCTTGGAGCCGATGGTATTGGTCTCGCGGTTCATCTCCTGCACCAAAAAGTCCAGCTTGCGGCCCACCGGCTTGACCTCATTCAGCATGCCGTCCAGCTGCTGCAGATGGCTGCGCAGACGCACGGTCTCCTCGTCCACGGCGGTCTTGTCCGCATAGATGGCCGCCTCGGTGACGATGCGGGTCTCGTCGATGGACGTATCCGCTAGCACCTCCTTCATGCGGGCAAGCAGCTTCTCGCGGTACTCGCGCACGCGCTCCGGCGAGCGGACCTCCACCTCACCGACCATGCGCTCGATCTCAGACGCACGGTTTCGCACATCCTCAGCCAGCTTTGCACCCTCGCGGGTACGCATTTCGTCGAAATTGTCGCAGGCTTCGCCAAAGACGGACAGCACATCGCGGGTCATCTCGTCCGCGTCCTGCTCGATGCGCTCGGAGCCGAGCACGTCCGGCAGCTTCGCCAGACTCATCACGCTCACGTCGTCGCGCAGACCGTACTTGTCGGCCAGCTCATGCAGCGCCGCCAGATAGTGCTCCGCGACCGCATGGTTCACCGTAACCGCAATGTCGCCGCCCTCCTGCGTCTCCACGCCGATGTAAACCTCAACCTTGCCGCGTGCAATGCGCGCCGCGGCAGCCTTTTTCACGGCATCATCCAGAAAGCCGTACTGACGCGGAGCCTTTACCGTGCAGTCCAGATAGCGGTGGTTGACCGCACGCAGCTCTGCTGTGATGGTTCTGCCGTGCAGCTCCTGCTTGGCACGTCCGTAGCCGGTCATACTCTTCATAGATATCTCTTTCCCTTCTTATTCGGGCGGCAGGGTGCGGCGCAGCAGCGCGATCACCTTTGACAACCCGATATCATATACAATAAAGCCGATATTTGCCGCGATCCACAGTCCGGCAAGCCGGAAAAATACCCGGCATCTGCACCTGCGGAAACAGACCGCAGCTTACCAGAACGGCCGCGAGCACCAGCACAATGTTAAAATACGCCAGCTTGCCGCTCAGCTGCGTGAAGACCGGCAGACGGCACTCGATCAGATATTTCACGATCGGGTACAGGCCGAACAGCAGCACATAGGCCGCCGCGATCAGCTTGCGCGGTGTCAGCAGCAGTCCCAGTACCGAAGTGACAAGGTACAGCAGCCCAGCCGTTTTTTATGTTCGCGCGGCGCAGCAGCGGTATCGCTGAGGCCGCACCTGCTATCAGGCAGGCCGCCGGTCCGATCTGCGGCATCACACCGCCGAAATACAGCCACGCCGTGGCCGCCGCTGCCAGAAGTCCGCCGCGGGCGATCTCGCGCGTGCTCATATCAGCAGCCGCCTCCTCCGCAGCACATGTTCAGGCAGCAGTTGCAGATGAGCGTCTGCACACAGCAGTCGCACATGCTTGTCTCCTGCATGGGCCGGTAGCCGCCGTAGCCGCCGGACAGATGGAGATTCTGCAGCGCGTGCTGGTACTCCGCGTTGTTCGGGTCCATCTGACACGCCTGCGTGTACGCGCGGGCGGCCTCATCGTACCAGCCCTTGCGGTAGTATACCGTGCCGGTCAGATAGAACCACTCCGCATCCCGTCCTGCAGCACGCTGCAGCAGCGCCTCCGCCATGCCGAGGTTGCCCTGATTGATGGCCTGCCGCACCTGACTGTACAGCGCAGCATTCGCACCGGTGTAGGTACGCTGCTGATAGCCGCCGTACTGCTGACCGTTGTATGCGCCGCCATAGCTCTGCTGCTGTCCGCTGCTGCCTCCCGCCGGATTCCTGCGTTCGTTCATGATCATGTCGTACGCTTCGTTGATCTCCTTCATGCGGGTTTCGGCCAAATCTGCCAGCGGATTGTTTACATAGTTATCCGGATGATACTTGCGCGCCAGTTCACGGTACGCGCGCTTGACGTCATCATCACTTGTTTGCGGTGTTACACCGAGCACTTTATAGGGATCCATGTTTGCCCCTTCCTTCGTTCGTCTGGTAGGTGCCGTTCAGTACCTGTCGGGTGACGGTCGGCATACCAAGAAAAATGATATTGCGGATCAGGTCCGCATCTCTCCGGGGGACTCAGCAGGTCAAACGCCATGCAGATATCCGCCAGTGAGCGTTCGAGCGTGCGCTCGAGCGGTTCCCTTTACCGCAGAGATGTCCGGCGTTTGCAGCTCGTACCGCAGAACGACCGGATTGTAGCTGTTCTCTTCCATATCCTTTTGGATGTCCTGCACCGCATCGACAAGGTAGATCCATCTGCCGATCTGGTAGAACATCTGGTGCAGAATACGCTCGCGGGTGTCTCCGGTGCGCGGCACAACGGCAGCCGTCATGCGCGAGGACGTATCCGCCGCACGGTCCATGGACAGGCAGCGTTCCGCCTCCAGACGGCGCAGATCCTCGAGCGCCTGCCGGATGTCCTCATCCGCTTCAGGCATGCGTGCGCGCGCCTTCTCATAGCCGCGGCGGCCGAGGCGGCACAGCAGCGCCGCAAGCGCGCGTTTCGCGCCCTTTTCGTCCGCCCGATCATCCTGAAACTTGTGATAGGTCAGCAGGATGCTCGCGTCCGCCGCCAGACGAAGTGCATCGTCTGTCTCGGCGCAGCTTTTCCGCCGAAACGGAGAAGCGTCGCATCGTTTTCTGCACGGCGGAGCAGTCTCCGCCTCCTCACTTCCTGCAACAAGTGCAAAAACGTCATATCGTAGCTTAAAAACAAGGTGTAAAATCTGCCGTATTCTGCGCGGATTGCGTGGCATAAGCCGCAGTAAACCTGCTGAAAACGGTCAGCCTCCTTCACCCGCAGCTCGGCCTTCACCGGACGGATAAAGCCAAACATCGCATAGCCCTTTCCCGCCGTGCGGTGTGCACGGACTTTCGTATTCAATCTATTTTACCGAACTTTTGCGTATCTGACAAGGGCGAACGCGGAAAATTGGCGAAAATTCATAAAAAATTAAAACTGCCTGTCGCGAAACTCCTTCAATCAGAGTGAAGAGTGGAGAGTGAAGAGTGGAGATTTGCTTGCTTCCATGGTGAAACGCCAAATCCAGACAATCTCTTCACTCCGACTCGCTAAGAGCCGCCTTTCGGCGGTTGCTCGCTGGACGCCCACTGCGGTGGGTGTCTCCACTCCTCACTCTTCACTCTATTCCAGACTCTATTTCTTAGAGCCGCTCGGTGATGGCAAACGGCGCTTCGTTTCTGAGCTTCAGCTTATGGCTGTACCACATGGCCGCCAGAATGCCGCCGACGAACAGCACGCCGCCGATGAGCGCGGACAGTCCGCCGCCAAGTTTCATTCCTGCGCCGACGCCGTAGCCGACAAAAAACAGCACGAGCGGCAGCAGATACACGAGCACGGCAAAGCCGAGCACCTGCCTGGTCTCGCCCTCGAGCAGCACGCGGTCGCCGACGGACGCATGCGCGTGATTGCGTGCGGTAACGTAAAGCGTCTGGGTTTCCAGACCGCCGCAGCCGCCGCACTTGGCACAGTCATGGCCGCACGCCGAGCGGCGCGTTACCTCGACCTCTGCCAGGCCGTTCGGCAGCAGCTTTTTGATGGTTCCCTGTTGAGTCATCTTATCCTCTCCATAAACGTATGATTTTTCTTTTTCGTAGGGCGGAATCAATGATACCAATCGTTTGCACGGCGCAAAACAGATCAGATCATTCCTCAAACTCTCCCATAATCCGAAACGCCGCGCGGATTCCGTCCACGGCGGCGGACATAATGCCGCCCGCGTATCCGGCGCCTTCGCCGCACGGAATGATGCCGCTGCAGCCGAGTCCGAACAGGTCCTCGCCGCGCTTCATGCGTACCGGGGATGAGGTCCGCGTCTCCGGGCCGGTCAGCAGTGCGTCCGCCGCGTCATAGCCGCGGATCTTCCTGCCGAAGTACGGCAGGCTGTCCCGCAGCATGGTCTGCGCGAAGTCGGGCAGGCAGGCTGCCGCCTCTCCCAGCTCCACGCCGATGGGATAGCTGGGCTTGACCGCACCGAGTTTTCGGGTCGGCTTGCCGTTCAGAAAATCCCCGACCTTCTGGCACGGCGCGCGGTACGAGCCGGTCTGCGTGTACGCCGCGTGCTCGATCCGGCGCTGCAGCGCCACGCCGCCGAACGGTGTTCCGTCGTCGTAGTCCTTCGGGTCAACCGACACGGCAAGCGCCGCGTTGGCGTTTTTGCCGTCGCGCGCATGATAGCTCATGCCGTTGGTGACGACCGTGTTCTCCTCGCTCTGTGCCGCAACGACCACGCCGCCCGGGCACATGCAGAAGGAGTAGCACGCGCGTCCGTCGGCTCTGCGCGAGAGATTGTACTCCGCAGGCGGCAGCATGGGATGTCCCGCCGCCTTTCCGTACAGAGCGCGGTCGATCTCGGTCTGCAGGTGCTCGATGCGCACGCCCACAGAGAACGCCTTCGGCTCAAAGTACACGCCGTTTCCGTGCAGCGCAGCAAAGGTGTCGCGCGCCGAGTGACCGATGGCCAGCACCGCCCGCTCGCAGGCGATGTCCTGCCGTCTGCCTCGACGGCGCAGAGCGCACCGTTTTTGACCGAAACACCGGTCAGCGGCGTGCGGACGCGCACTTCACCGCCGTTTTTGATGATCTCGCGGCGCCTTTCACGAACGACATTCTTGAGGATGTCCGTGCCGACGTGCGGCTTCGCCTTTTTGACGATATCCGCCGGAGCACCGTGCGCGGCAAGGATTTCCAGCACGTTGTCGCACAGCGGATCACCGATGCGCGTGGTCAGCTTGCCGTCCGAGTAGGCGCCGGCGCCGCCCTCACCGAACTGGATATTGCAGTCGGTATCAAGCGCACCGCCCTTCCAGAACGCATCCACAACCTTGTCGCGCTCGTCCAGATCTCCGCCGCGCTCGAGCACGAGTGGACGATAGCCGTGCTTTGCCAGCACATAGGCGGCGAACAGTCCCGCAGGACCGAGACCGACCACCACCGGACGGTGCTCGAGCCGCTTTTCGCCGTGCGGAATGACGATTTTCGTATTGGGTTTATAACGCACGAAGGGCATTTGCAGTTTTTCTGCAAATGCCTTTTTTCGTCGAACGGCGCGTCCAGACGCACCGAATATACCCGGCTGATCTGTCCGCGCCGCGCGTCAATGCTGACGCGGCAGACCGCCGCTTGTATGTCGTTTGCCGTCAGACCGGTCAGCCGGCGTGCCTCCGCAATGGCGGCCTGCTCCGGCAGATCAAACGGCAGACGGATGCCGGTTACCATCAGGCTCACTGGCTGCCACCGCCCTTCCTTGTACGGTGCGCGGTCGGCTCTGCGACCGTGCTGTCCGTATCGTCTGTGCTGTCTGTCTTATCCGAGGTGATCGTCTCATCCGACACATGCGCGTCGGTGATCTCAATCTCGACCTCGATATCCTCCTCGACGAGCGTTACGCCGCTCGGCAGACCGACGGTCGTAGCCACGCCCTTGACCGTGTGCCTGCCGACGCCGAGCGATACCGAATCGTAGGTCAGACCGATGGACAGGTTATTCACATCGACCTTCTTCAGCTGGCTTTCACTGCCGCGCAGCTCCATCTCGACCGACTTGGTGAGGATGTTGACCGTGTACGGCGTATTCTCCTGCGCGGTGTCGTTCCACGCGAACTTGGAGACCTGAACCTTGCGGGTCGCAACACCGTCCACCGAGATGGTGACGTTTGCCGTTTCCGGCTGACCGCTGACGAGCGAAACGCCGCTCGGCAGCTTATCCTGATGGACATGGAGATCGGCGTGCCCGTGTGGACGCTGCCGAGGTCGATCTCACCGAGGTTGATCTCCTTGATGTCGCTCAGCACCGCCTGATTACTTGCGATAACCTCTACGTTCTCCGGGTCGATGACGCACTGTACCTGATTCTGCGTCAGGCTGCCGCCGTCCTTGAGGGTGACGGTCAGCGGAATGTTGTTGACGCGGTAGATCGGAACCGAAACCTTGATCTTTTCGGTCTGGCTGGTGATATAGTTCGAGGTGAACGCCGCACCGTCCTGATCATACAGGGTTACCCTGCATTCGTAGTCGGCCAGCGAGGAATTGCGGCCGGTAACATCCACGGCTGCAACCGCCTTGGACACCTGCGCCAGATCGGTTGCCGGACCGGAAACGGTGACCTTCTTGGTTGCCGTGGTCGGCTTGCCTGCGCGGTAGCCGTCGGCCGGTGTGCCGGTCACATTGACCTCGACCGGAACATCCTTGCTCTCCACGCGGTCCACGCGGACGTGCACCTTGCCGGGGTTGACATAGTTGGTCTCCACGCCGGACTTGCTGACCGACACGGTGACCGGAAGATCGTATTCATTCGCCTCGGTCAGACCCGAGATATCCACCGTTGCGGTGATCTGGCTGACGCGGACCTCGCCGACGCTCTTGCTCTGACCGCGCAGACTGACGGTGACCGTTGTGTCCTCGCCCTCGATGAGCTCGAGACCGGTCGCTGCTTTCAGCTGGGATGCACCGATGATACGCACCGGCACATCGTCAAAGCGCATGTTGCGCTCCGGATTGTCAACATCCATAACAACTGCCCACAGAACAATAGACAGCGCCAGCGACAGGATCTTCAGCAGAAAATCCTGCTTTTTCAGAAAATTCTTCTTCACTTGCCGGCGCCTCCCTTCCACTTGTCGCGGATGGCGGCAATACGGCTTTTATCGTTTTTGCTCCTGAGTTCATCGCCGAGCAGCTCGCTCTCGAGCATCTTCTGCAGAATCTCGGGCGACAGATGGCGCTTGAGCATGCCGCCGATGGCGACAGAGATCGCGCCGGTCTCCTCGGAGACGACGACGAGCACGCTGTCCGCGGTCTCACTCATGCCGACAGCCGCGCGGTGGCGCGTGCCGAGGTCGCGCGACACAGACCCTGATTGCCGGAAAGCGGCAGCACGCAGCCTGCAGCGCACACCCGTCCGGCACGGACGATCATGGCGCCGTCATGCAGTGGGCTGTTCTTGAAGAAAATGTTCTTGATCAGCTCGGCGGACGGTGCCGCGTCCACTCTCGTGCCGGTGGCGATGATCTCACCGAGACGCTCCTTGCGCTCGAACACGATGAGCGCGCCGGTCTTGGTCCTGGACATATCCGCGCACGCGGAAACGGTTGCAACGATCATGCTCTCTACCACATCCGGGTCGGTATCCGGAATCAGCATGCGGCTGAGGTTGCCCTTGCCGATCTGCTCGAGCAGACGGCGCAGCTCCGGCTGAAAAATGACCACAACGGCGAATACGCCGACGCTGAGCGCGTTGCGCAGCAGCCACGAGATCATGGTCAGATGCAGGAAGCTGGCGAACAGCATGATAAGCACCAGAATAAGAATACCCTTGGCCAGTCGTGCGGCGCTGGTATCCTTCAGCAGCTTCATAACACGGTAAATGATATACGCCACGACGAGGATATCCACCACGTCGATCGGCGTCATTGTGCGGAATTGATCAAACGCACTGAAAAACGAACTTATCATGGTCCGCCATGATAAATTCGGTGAGAATACATTTTGCAGCGCTCCCATTTTGTCACCTATCCTAACTTGTTCCTCATTTTTTTGGCTGTCGCCAAACCACGGTTTGGCCGACAACAGGAACGGACCGTGGGCCGTTCCAAAGTCGTCCGAAAGTTCCCATTCAGAAACTTTCTCCCTCTCAGGGCATAAAAACCAGCGCTATCCTTGCGCGGCTTCTTGGCCGCGCTGCGCCGATACATGCTCCTGTTTTTTATGAATTTGCTGAGCAAATTCTATTTTTATGCGCGCTGACGCGCGAAAAAAGCAAATCGGTAAAGCACAGACTTCTTTTCGACAAGCCGCAGTCTGTTACCTTTACAGAAAGCCATGTTTTACCTTACTTATACTACCACAAATCCGGCTTTCTGTATAGCGTGTTCACAGTTTTTTTACCAATCTGCAAACTTTGTCTGCGGCCTGCTCCAGCTGACGTGCCGTCGAGTAGAACGACAGGGACAGCCGCACGGTTCCGGTGTCCTCCGTACCCGCCGTCCGGTGCGCGAGCGGCGCACAGTGCAGCCCCGCCCGGGTGCACACCCCTCGTCCGAGAGCATATCCGCGAGCACCTCACTCGGCGTGCCGGGAACGCGGAAGGACAGCACGCCGGTCTGCTTCTTTCCGGCAAAGCACTCGATTTTACTTTCGCGGGAGAGCGCACGGGCCAGCTCATGCACCAGCCGTCTCTCCTGCCCGGCAATGTGCGCCGGCGTGACCGCACGGACAAAGGCGATGCCCGCCGCGAGACCCGCGATGCCGGGCACGTTCGGCGTGCCGCTCTCGAGCGCATCCGGCAGAAAATCCGGCTGGCGCATCTCCTCGGACAGACTGCCCGTTCCTCCGGTCAGCAGCGGCTTCGCGGCAATCCGAGCGTCGAGCACCAGCAGAATGCCCGTGCCCATCGGTCCGTACAGCGCCTTGTGTCCGGGCATGCACACCGCCGCAAGACACGGATAGCGCTTTACGTCAATCTCCGCCACGCCCGCCGACTGCGACGCCTCCAGGATGAGCGGCACGCCTGCCGCCGTCAGCAATTCCGCGATTTCGTCCAGCGGCGCAATGCTGCCGAACACGTTGGAAACGTGGCTGAGTATCATCAGGTCGGCACCGTGTTCCAGCGCCTGTTTCAGCTCAGAAACCATAGCCGCGCCGTCCCACAGCGGCGTATCCAGCACGGTCGGCTCGATATTTCGAGCCGTCAGCGGCCGCATGACCGCATTGTGCTCGTAACCGCTCACAATGACGCGGGAATCCGGTTTTACGAGCGCATTTATCGCAATATTCAGCGCATGCGTGGCGTTCAGCGTGAAAATGACGCGCTCCGGCTCGCCCACGCCGAACAGCGCCGCTGCCTGCTCCCGGCAGGCGTACACCAGCTCTCCCGCTCGATCGGCTGCCGCGTAGCCGCCTCGTGCGTAGCCTGCCGCGCCGTACATCGCACGGCGAACCGCCTGCTCGACCGCCCGCGGCTTATACAAGGTGGTGGCAGCATTATCCAGATAGATCATGTCAGTCCTCCCGCAGCACGCGGCACGGCGGCGCACCAAGCTGCCGCAGCCGATGCACAGCCCAGTCCGCCTGCTGCGCGCTCACGCGCACCGCCCATCCGCAGGATTCGGTTCGTTCGTGACGCGGCGGGCGCGCGACCTCTCCCGGTACACCCAACCGCGCCAAATGCCGCCGCAGGCCGATGGCCTCGGTCTGACTGCGGCAGATCAACAGCGCATAACCGCCCATAAGGGCACTCCTCCCTCCCAATTCTGAGAAACTAAGGCAATACCGCATAATTGAACAAGAGCGATTTGTGAGTAAATTTTGCGGACTGACGAGGCGCAGTTTTGCGGTAATACTTGATGTATTACCGGGAAATTTCGGCAGCGCGGACGGAACTCGCGCAAGGAACCGAAGCCAAAGTCAGGGCGCAAAATTTCCGCAAAGCGCCGCGGCAGTGCGACCGGAGCCTGCGCAAGGAGCCGCGGCAGCGCGACCAGAGCCTGCGCAAGGAGCCGCGGCAGCGCGACCGGAGCCTGCGCAAGGAGCCGCAGCTTTAATTGTGCGGTGTTGTCCTAAGGTTTCTCCCCTCATACTATGTTGAAATGAGCGGAAAAGTGTGCTATGCTGATTAGGTTATAAACTACAATCCCGACTGGAGTTGAAAACCATGGAGCTTTCCGCCCTTTCCCTGCGTCTGCGCGCGCTTTCCGTGCTGCGCGGACTGCTTTCCCATCCGCTGGTGCGCGCCTACGGCGACACGCTGACCGCGCTCGACGGCACAGCCGCCGACTTTGCCGACCGCTACGGCGCACTGTGCGCGACCCGCTTCTCCTGCGGCGATATCGCGCAGGCAGTGCTCGACGCCGTGCACTTTGACACCAACACCCTGACCGATACCATCAACGCACCGGAAGCGGCTGTGCTCAACGCCGCAACCCACGATCTGGACGTGCTGAACGCTCTGCTCGCGCTCGACGGTGAAGCCTTCAAGTCCGCAGCAGCGGACAAGTTCTACGAGCCTGCCCTCGAGGATCTGCCGGACTTCGAGGCCGCGGACTCGCTTCCGTTCTCCACCGGCGCAGCGCTTGCCGATTACTACCGCGAGGAGGGCTACGGCTTCTTCGCACAGTCCTCGGCGTTTGCCATGCAGGATGACGGCTCGGCGACCCCGATCGTGCATCCCGATGCCATCCGTCTGCACGACCTGCCCGGCTACGAGATGCAGAAGCAGAAAATCCTCAAAAACACGCTTGCCTTCCTCGACGGACGCGATGCCAACAACATCCTGCTCTACGGCGACAAGGGCACCGGCAAGTCCTCGACCGTCAAGGCGGTTGCCAACGAGTACGCCGACCGCGGCCTGAAGATCATCGAGATGTCTCCGCGGCAGATCACGAATTTCCCCAAGCTGTTTGAGCAAACCCTGCGTTCGCCGTTCCGTTTCATCGTGTTCCTCGACGACCTGACCTTCAGCAGCGAGGACGACAACTTTGCCGCGCTCAAGGCGTTCATCGAGGGGGCTGGCCGGAAAGCCGTCCAATCTGGTCATTTACGCAACGTCCAACCGCCGTCATCTCATCCGCGAGAGCATGGCCGACCGTCAGGGCGATGAGGTGCGCGTGCGCGATACCCTCGAGACCGTTACCTCGCTGTCCGACCGTTTCGGTCTGGAGATCACCTTCTCCGTGCCGGATAAGGACGAGTATCTGTACATCGTCGAGCAGCTGGCCAAGGAGAACGACCTGAACCTTGATATCGACGAGCTGCACCTGCTTGCAGAGCGCTTCGCGCTGCGCCGCAACGGCCGTTCGCCGCGTACCGCAAGACAGTTTATCAGCCAGCAGCTGGCGGAGCAGTATGGGAAATAATTGAAAATGGAGAATGGAAAATGGAGAATGATTTCATTTTTCATTTCTGCATTCTAAATAAAACAAAACGCAGACCTTAAAATCATAGGTCTGCGTTTTGTTGCTATTGTGGAATCATTTCCGTTGTTTCGAATGTTTTGGGTATTGCATACGTTTACCGTAGGGTGCGCCGACCTCGGCGCACCGTGTAAACCATCTGCACATGGTATACCGTAGGGGCGCACATTGTGCGCCCGCAACACGTTCGATTTTTACGTTGCGTGGGAGCACACTGTGCTCCCCTACGAGATAGATTGTGCCAATCGTTAGATGCGGTGCGCCGAGGTCGTACCCCAGGGCACCTTCTCTTGTGGCGTTGCCGCAATTCACCTTGTCGCACCCTACGGATACCGCTCTATAAAAAATGGAGAATGGATGACCGTCTGGCCAATTCTCCATTCTCCATTTTCAATTCTCAATTATTTATTACCAGCCGAACGAACCAAACGGACTGGAGAATCCATAGCTGCCGTAGCCGTCATTCTGCTGCGAATTATCGTTCTGGCTGCTCTGGCTCTGCTGGGTCCGGGCATTCGGGTCATCGCCCTCGAGGTCGTGCGAATCGGTCAGCGTGATGGTGATATTGAGCGTCTTGCCGGTCGAAATGCGGTATACGCTCAGCGTCAGCTTGTCGCCGGCCTTCTTATCCTGCTTGAGTTCGTTTACCTTATCCATGTCCGGGGTCGGGGTACCGTCAACGGCGGTGATGACATCACCGACCTGCAGACCCTCACTGGCTGCCTTTGCGCGGGAATCAATGGAATATACCTGCACGCCGGACACCTTGCCGTCCGCGGACTCGACGTTCTGACCGGTGATGCCGATGGACGGACGGCCGGAAACGTAACCGTTCTGAATCAGCTCATCAACAATATCCTTGGCGGTGTTGATCGGGATGGCAAAGCCCATGCCCTCAACGGTAGCGCTGCCGAACGCATTGCCGGACAGCTTAGCGGATGTGATGCCGACTACCTGACCGTACTTGTTGATCAGTGCGCCGCCGGAGTTGCCGTTGTTGATGGAAGCATCGGTCTGAATCAGCGTCATAACACGGTCATTGACGGTCAGATCGCGGTTGATGGCGGAAATACGGCCGCCGGTGATGGTGTTCGCAAACTGTACGCCGCCGGGAGAACCGATCGCGTAGGCATACTCGCCCGGCTCCAGCTCATCCGAGTCACCGAACTCTGCGGCGGTCAGGTCGCTTGTCGGCGTTACCTTGATGACCGCAAGGTCGGTCTGCTCATCCGTGCCGATGATCTCGGCATCGAGAGAGGTGCCGTCGCTCAGCTGTACGGAAACCGACTGCGCGCCGTCCACAACGTGGTTGTTGGTGATGATGTAGCCGTCCTTGCTCATGATGACGCCCGAGCCGCTGCCCGTGCCCTCAGCGGTGGTGGAGATAACCGATCCGACCGACGGATTGACCTTTTTGTAGATATCCTCACCGGCCATGCCGTCCGCGGTGTCGTAGTTGTCCGAGGAATTGCTCGAATCCGACTCCGGCTTGCTGTTGATCTGCAGCGTCGGCGCGGAATCCGAGGTTGATGCCGAAGTGCCCGAATCGCTGTTTGCATAGCCGCCGAACGCCATATTGCCGACAACTGCGCCGCCTGCAAACAGCAGGCACGCGGCTGCTACGCCGCACAGACCGAGCGCTAAGCCTCTGCTGTGCTTTTTATTCTTCGGGGTGTGCGGCTTCTGACTCATCGGCGGAACCTCGCCGAAGCCGGTCTGCTGCTGCGCCTGACGGAACTCCGGATGCTGCACCGGCGTCTGGAACGGCGTGCGCGGCTCTTCTGCCTGCGGCTGCTCGCTCTGCGGAGCCTGTGCAGGCTGTTCCGCCTGCGGCTGCTGCATCGGCTGCTCGCTCTGCGGTGCCTGTGCGGGCTGCTCGTTCTGCGGTGCGGTGTTCCGGGTTTCGGCGGCCGGCTGTTCGTTATTCTGATCGCTGCTGTTCAGCGGTGTTTTGTTGTTCATGTTGAAGTCGTCCATGATACTGACCTCCTGTTGTTATTCGCGGGAACATTCCGTTCCCTCTGTTGATGTTTCTATCATAGTGTCTCAATGTGGCAGTTTGTTGAAAACAATATGAATATTTTTTGAACACTATGTCAAGGTTCCGTGTAGCAGGTACACAATTCGCAAAAACTCCCACAGACCATTTGGGTCTGTGAGAGTTTGGAAATCAGGTGTTATTCTGTCGGTTCTGCTCCGGTGCGAGCGGCAGGGTGAACTCAAACTCGGTTTCGCCGCCGCCCGAGCGGACGGAGATCTCGCCGCCGTGCAGGTTGATGATGTTCTTCACAATATACAGGCCGAGACCCGCGCCGGTCTTATCCATCGAGCGCGAACGGTCGGTCTTGTAGAAGCGGTCGAACACATGCGGCAGATCCTCCGCCGAAATGCCGATGCCGGTGTTGCTGATAGCGAATACGCACAGCTGTCCCTCCTGATGGACCTTCAGCCTCAGCGTACCGCCGTCCTCGATGAACTTTACCGCGTTATCGGTCAGGTTGTACACCACTCGGTACAGGTGGTCGCGGTCGCCCATGACGGTCAGCCGTTCCTCGAGGTCGCACTGCACATCCAGCTTCTTTTTCTCAATCTTCTGCTCGAACGAAAGCAGGATCTGCGCCGTCATTTCGGTAAAGTCGAACGGCGCCGGACTGAGGATCAGCTCGCCGGACTGAATTTTTGCGGCATCCAGCATGCGGTTTACCATGCGGGACAGACGTTTGGTCTCCTCCGCGATGATCTTCAGATACTTGTCGCGCTGGTCGAGCGGAATCGTGCCGTCGATCATGCCGTCCACAAAGCCGCCGATGGTCGTCATCGGGGTCTTGAACTCGTGGCTGACGTTGGAAATAAAGCCGCGGGTCAGCTCCTCGAGCTGGTCAAGGTCGCGCGCCATGTTGTTGAACGAGACCGCCAGCTCGTCAATCTCGTAGCAGCGGTTGTCCTCGGGCACGCGCACATCGAAGTTGCCGCCCGCAAATTCCTTGGCGGCGGCGGCAATCGTCTTGAGCGGACGCGTGACGTGCTGAGAGATCATGAACGAAATCACCGGCATAACGACCAGCGTCACCAACATGATGAGCACGAGCGTCTGCGTGGAGTGGCGCACCACGCCTGCCGAATTCGGGTCCTGCGTGGAGACGAAGATCATCAAATCCGCATCGCCGTTATCATCCTTGACGCAGGTGCCCACCGTGTAAAACGAGGACTCACTCAGCACGCCGAGCGACCCGACAGACGCATAACTGCCGTTTTTGTGCATCTCCGCAACCACTTCAGCTGAGATATGATAGCCGGGCAGCGTGTAGGTCGTGCCGTCCGGCTTGGCACCCATTTCAATATTGCCGTCCGCGTCCGTGATGAGCACGGTCAGCTCATCCTCCTTGGCCACGCGCGCGATGGACAGCATGTAAATCTGACGGATCACGTCGGAGTCCGTGCCCTCGAGCAGCTTGCTCTGCTCGGCAAGGCTCTGCACAGTCGTGCGCAGCTCGGTCTGCTTGGCGTGCAGCGCGTAGCTGCTCATCTGGTAGCAGAACACCACGCCGGCCAGTGCAAACGCGCACACGATCAAAACCAGATGAGCCACATAGTCCTTGAAGAAAAAACTGCGTCTGCCCATGGCTTACTCCTTGGTCTCAAACTTGTAGCCGACACCCCATACAGTTTTCAGCTCCCACTTGTCCGAAACGCCCTCCAGCTTTTCGCGCAGACGCTTGACGTGTACATCAACCGTTCTCGTGTCACCGAAATAGTCAAAGCCCCAGACATCGTCGAGCAGCTGTGCGCGGGTGAACACGCGGTTCGGACTGGACGCGAGGAAGTACAGCAGCTCGATCTCCTTCGGCGGTGCATCCACGCGCTTACCCTTGATGACCAGATCGTACGCCTGCTTGTCGATCACCAGATTGTCAAACGACAGCTTCTCGGGCGCATCATCCGGCGCCATGCGGCGGAATACCGCACGCACGCGCGATGACCTCCGGCATTTCGAGCGGCTTGACGATGTAGTCGTCCGCACCCATCTCCAGACCGGAAACGCGGTCTGCGGTCTCGCCTTTGGCCGTCAGCATGATGATCGGCACATCGCTCTCCGCGCGGATCTCCTGCAGACCGCCCAGCCGTCCATCACCGGCATCATCACGTCGAGCAGCAGCATGTCCGGCTTGTCCGACTTCCACTTTTGATGCCCTCCACGCCGTTTTCCGCCTCGAGCACCGTGTAGCCTTCGCGCTCCAGATACAGGCGCAGCAGCTCACGGATGTTGGCCTCGTCCTCTACGATCAATATCTTCTTGGGCATAGTTCTCCCCTGCTTTCCCAGTTTAATCTGATTCTATTATAGCGCGTTTTCGAGGAAAAAGCATTAACAATCTGTAACAAGTCAGGCATTTCTTCTTTGAATTCTTCCATGCGTAAAATGTGCATTTCCCTACGGAATTAGCGTTTTTCACAACATACTCATGAATCAGCGAATCCCGTGCATTCCATAACCTTCCACATCTTCACACAACTGCACCTGCAAATGGTGTCAGAATGGTGTCATCTTCAAACGCTTGCGCGAGCCTGTTCACGCTGTCTGTTGATACGCGCCATCTCAGCCATAGCCTGCGTTGCATCCGGATGCGCATACGTCAGTGTTGTATTCGGATTCTCATGCCCCATCATTGCCTGTGTATTCGGCAGTGATACGCCATCATTGAGCATATTACTGCAAAACGTGTGCCGAAATATATGCGGTGTAATGCGCGGCAGCAGTTTTTCCGGATGTTCTGCATTATACTTCGTCACAGCCTTTTTCAGCGGCACTTCCAGATTGCAGGCTACCACAGGATTCCCTTTGTCGGGTCAGCATCAGGAATCCGCCGCACTGGTCAATCATTGGAGATACCTTTTGTTTCTCCCGCTCGCGAATCATATTGTGCAGGCTTTCACTGACTGCATCGCTCATAAATAGAGTACGCATTCCCGCTTTTGTTTTGGTCATTCTCTGAATGTAGCGACTTCCATCGTTTCTGCGGAGCAGCTGTTTATTGATGCTGATAGTTCTCTGCTCAAAATCCAGGTCTGAGGTTGTCAATCCACAAAACTCACTGACTCTCATTCCAGTGTACAGCAATACCACACACACATCATAATATCGTGCATACTGCTTGTCGTTCTTCAGAAAGTCCAGCAAGGTGGTGATTACTTCGTCTGTCAATGCATTGCGCTTAACTGTATCATTGAGGCTACGCTGTCCATACGGAAATCAAACGGGTTTTGAAGAAGCAGTTTACTGTCAATCGCCATCGAAAATGCAGGTTTCAGCAGTTTTTTATACGCAGAAAGTGTACTGTATGCCCTACCTGTTTCCTGCATCTTCTGAAACCACAGCTGTGCATCCTGCTTGGTTACATCACAGATAGACCGCTGGCTAAAGGGTTCCTGCTTAATGCTGTCCGCCCATGATTGATATGTTGTCACTGTGCTGTAGCATTTTCTGCTTTTCAAAGCAAGGTACTTTTCAACCAGTTCATTAATTGTCATCTTTCCGCCAGAATAGCTGATTCCATTATCCAATGCACGCTGCAGTTCTTTCTCTTTTGACGAAGTTCATCCAGAGTCGGCGCATAGAACGTCTGCCGTTTGCCGAAAACATCGGTATAGCGGTACTGATAACGCCCGTCCGAGCGTTCGCTCTCATTTTTCAGTAAAATTCGTCCCTTTTTATCTTGTCGCTTTCCAGCCAAGTTTTGCTCTCCTTTCATTGACTGAAAAGCCCCAACTCTGACATATTCAGTATATCATAGTTGGGGCAGAAATGCACTGTTTTTACGCCGAATAGCTTCCCAACAGGTATTGTTCTAGCTTCGCGCGCTTGATCATGCGTTTCGTACCAATCCACAGCACATAGGGATTGTTATCTCCATTAGTTAAATCTCGAATCTTGTTGACACCAATGTGAAAATAGTCCGATGCTTCCTCTACATTTAATAAAGGGCTTTCCCAGATTGGGGTAATATTGTTCTTATTTTTATTTGCCATAGAAAACCTCTTTTCTTATTTGTTGATTGAGATGCAGCTACTCATCCGCTCATGTGCAGGCAGTGGTCGTAAAAGTGTAAATCATACCCGTCATCGAGCGGGATTCTCCTTAAAACGAAATCTGCAGCGCAGTAAATAGCTGCTTACTCTCTCTTTACTCTCAAATGCCTTGTATCTTCCAGAATACCGTCGTGAAACGCGACAGTATTGCAGCTGGTGCGCTGTTGTTCAAAGGTCGCAGTTCCGCCTTTAGCCGTTGGGGTGAACGTTTCGGTCACTCCTTTGCATAGGGTAACGTTTCGTTACTCTATCAGCCACAGTCCGTAAGGGTGTCGTGTCTTGCGACTCCCTTAATCAAGGTGTCATCATTTCGGTGATACCTTTAACACGGGGGCGTGTTCCGCGACTTCATCGGTTATAATCAACAAGGGTGTACCTTACTCCCTTAGTCCAGCCAGTAAGAGGATAGCAAGTTGTGACACATCCTTAGTTCAACCAGTGCCCAAAACGCTTAATTCCATAAATCATCAGATTCCTCGCTTGTCTGGTCGAAATTCTTTCTATTCTGAACTTGCGTTTCTTCACTTATTTCAGCCAGCGCAGTGGTATTGCTTTGTTGGCTGGATTCTTGTGTGACATGGTATAATTCTGCCGTTAAGCACTCCTCCCGTTGTTCCTCTGAACATTTTTTTTTCTCTATAACGTGATTCAGTGCAGTTTCGATTTGTGCTATGCTGATATTCTCTAATTGCTTACTAACTGCATTACCTTTCATTTCTCGATCATCAATACGAATAGTTTGGGGTGTTGCCTTCACTATCTTAAACAGCAACTGACGTACTTCATCCACTAAAGATTCTTCATTTCTGGCCAGAAAATAATTTTTGCATCCAAGGTCATAAAACCGCCATCCAAAGCCCGCTCGTTACCATTGACGAGTAATTACTGTTATCAGTCTTACTAATTTCAGTATCGTTACTATCAGTGTTACTGTTATCAGTCTTACTAATTTCAGTATTATTCTTATCAGTCTTATTACTCTGTCCGTTGGACGGGTCTTGAACTGTCCGTTCGACTGATCTTGAACTGTCCGTTGACGGGTCTTGAACTGTCCGTTGGACGGGTCTGACTGTCTGCCGGACTGGTCTGGAACTGTCTATTTGACGGGCTAGCTTGCAGTACATCATACACATAGATTAAATTGGGTTTTCCCAATCCCTGCCGAACCTTGTGAATCAATCCTGCCTTGTCCAGTTCGTCTACCAGTTTCCCAGCTTTCTTTGCGCGACAGCGAACAGCCGACGCTATGTTTTCAAGGTCATAATAGATGAACGGCGTGCCATTCTCATCTTTCATCTGTTTAGTGATAGACAGTTGCAGCCGGTCACGCATCAGGGTGTACGCCAGAATGTGTTGTGCTGTCAGGTGTTTGTATTGTGGGTATTGCGGCGCTTTTTCATCAAAGAAAACTTTCGGCAGTTTGGCGAACGCTTGTGTGCTTTCGCTCTGGCCGAACGTTTCGTTCGGTGTGGTAATGGAATTACTCATTTTTATCCTCCGTGATGTTGTGAATGTAATACCGATTTGGATGGTAATGCTCTGCCTTTACTCGTGTAATCAAGCCCGCATCTTCAAGCTGAGTAACCAGCTTAATAGCCTTGTTGCGTGCAAATGAAGGTCAGCCGCAATCTGTTTCATCTTGTAATAGACATACGGCGTTTCCGACTCATTGAACCATCCATCAGTGGAAAGCAAAAACAGCCTGTCTAACATCAAAATATACAGACATTTTGCACCTGTTGACAGTTGCGCGTATTTAGGGTTGTCGAACAGCGCCCGTGGGACGCTGATCTGCGACGGTCGGTTACGAAAAGACATTGTGAAATTTTCTTTCATATCCTCTCTCATCATTGCAATGTACTGTTCTTCATTCATCATTTTAATTTTCTCCTTTGCGTTTTTTGAATTTTAACATTCTATCCTTTCGTCTGGCTCGCCCCGATTTTTCGGAAAACAGCTTTCACGGCTCACCGAAGTTTCGGGAAAAGTCCGCCCAGACAGAAAATTTAAGTTTTCTTTGAATTTTCTCGATTGCACGAATCAAACTCGAACGTGGGAATGAGCCAAAATACTTGACTTCTCCCGCACTTGATGGTAGTCTTATTTTGAATAGTTTAATCACAATTTCTCACTCCTTTCATAATCGACTCAGAATCGCCCAGAATCGTTTCTGGTGGTTGTTCGTCGAATGGTGCACCAGAGGCATCAAAAAGCGATTACAGAGCATTCTCGCAGGATTATGGTGTTTTCACACTGTCTATCAAATTGTAATCACTCTCTTTCCGGTCATTGATCGTGGTTGGTCACTGGCTGAACTCGGTACCGAAACGGTATGGCAGGAACGATTGTGGTGCATTCTCGCAGGCTTATAGCGTTTCTGCGCTGTTTGTCAAATCATAGTCATCCCCTTCGCGGTCGTTGGTCGTGAGTGGTCACTGGCTGAACTCGATACCGAAACGTTATTGAATTGTGAATCGCTGGCTGAACTCAACGCTGAAATGTCGTTGAGTGGCCGTGCGGCTGGCTTGCTAAATCATGGGATTTCACCTCTTTCTACAAATGGGCGCAAGATGGCGCAGAATCGTTTCTGGTGGTCGTCCGTCAAGAGATACGCGCAGTTAGGGCAGGAACCATCGTGGCGCGTTCTCGCAGGCTTATGCAGCTTGTCGCGCAGTGTTTTTTGCTTGACATATACTACTATACGAAAAACCGGATTTTGGGTCGCAGCGTTGTGCACAAATTTCATTCTCGTTTATCGTGTATTATTTACAATTCTCAACTAAAATCATTATATAAACATCAAAAAAAGCGGCTGATATGCGTGAAAAATCGCACATCAGCCGCAGTTATTTTTAATCAAAAATCATCGTTATACAGGATAACAGTCAGGGTAATCGGTTCCTGCTCGGCAAATCTCACCGTGAGAACGTCAAGTATGTTCTCATCTTCTCCCTCAGTACACCCGCTTATATAAAGAGAAGCACCCTATTAGGGTGCTTCTCCTGTTATTTTCACTTTTCTGCTGTGAAGTACAATGCCGGGCCATCTTCACTTTTGAATGTGTACTGAATCCCGTTGACGTTTTTTGTTATTATATATTTATCTTTTCCCTCTTTGACTATTGCATTATAAAGATCAGTTATTTCATCTTCAGTAGCATTCTCTTGTGTTGCATACATTAAAGTTTTTCATAATCTGTAAAGTTTACAGCTCCGCCCAGATAACTCATTGCATCTTTCTGGCTTAAAGCATAACCTATATAGCAGCAAATAGTTATGCGTTTCCAATCCGTTTGTTCATCATTCATGACATACTCAAAGTATTCTCGGTAATTTCCATCTCGATTCAAATCCGGATTATACGTCGGTGCACCATCCACATCATTGACCACAGCCTCATCAATATCAAGGAATGTTGTATGGCGCACTTCCGAATCAGAACCCGCTCCTTCCAGATCAAATATCTTCAGACCCTCATTAAACTTTTCCACAAAATCCACATAGCAGTCTGCTGGCGGAACTAATTTCAGCGTAAATTCTCCACCTGTGCCATCCCACGAAAAGTCAAATCCGGTTTCAGAAAAATCAATCTTCGATGCGTAAATATCTGTCATGGCCAGAATCTTACCAAACGAATCCGCTGACAAATGCAGTTCATTCAGCAATGCCGCTGTATCTTCCACCTTGAAAGATGCCTTCTGGTCTTCAAAAATTTCCTTCAGAAACACTGGTGGAATCCTTCATCGTGCGAATGAACGGAGATAACAGATCGCGGTCTTCTTCCACAATATAGCCCAGAGCATCATCTGTCCACTGTTTTGCTTCCTCAGCTGATGTCGGTTTGCTTCCAAAATATGTTTCGTATTGATCGCTGTAATCCGCATCCGAGCCTTCGCTTAAATTCTTATCCAGTGTGGTTAGTTTGAGATACAATTCATTGTATCCATGAGCCTGGTCGATAAATTCTCCCAGAGATTTACCTTCGTTTGCTACTTCCGATTCCTGGATTGCTTGTGTATACGCACTTTTTACTGCTTCCGTTGCATTTCACGGACGATGGCATTAGCGGCACCTGCTTTGACCGTCCCGGATTTTTAGCAATGATGAAAGAAGTGGAAGCCGGGAATGTGGAGTATCTGTGTATCAAGGACATGAGCCGCATGGGTCGTGACTATCTGAAAGTCGGTCAGATTATGGAAATCCTGCGTCAGCGTGGCGTTCGCCTTATCGCCATCAATGACGGCGTGGACAGCGCCAGAGGTGACGATGATTTTACCCCTTTCCGCAACATTATGAACGAGTATTACGCCAGAGACACCAGCCGTAAAATCCGTTCCACTTTCCAGTCCAAAGGCAAGTCCGGCAAGCACCTCACAGGCACGGTCATTTACGGCTATCTCTGGAACGAAGCCAGAGACCAATGGTTGGTTGACCCCGAAGCCGCTGATGTGGTCAAGCGTATCTTTGCCATGACGATTGAGGGCTACGGTCCGTATCAGATCGCCAGCAAGCTGAAAGAAGAAAAAATCCTCATTCCGTCCGCTTACCTTGCCCAGCACGGCGAGGGCGTGAACAAGAATAAGACTTTCAAAGATGTGTACGGCTGGGGTTCTTCCACCATCTGCAACCTTCTTGAAAAGCGTGAATATCTGGGACACACCATCAATTTCAAGACCCGAAAGCACTTCAAGGACAAGAAAAGCCATTATGTCCCGGAGGACGAATGGACGATTTTCGAGAATACCCATGAAGCTATCATTGACCAGCAGACCTTTGACCTTGTGCAGAAAATCCGTGGGAATGTCAGACGCTACCCGGACGGCTGGGGCGAAGCAGCTCCCCTCACAGGCTTGCTTTATTGCGCCGATTGCGGCGGCAAGATGTATGTCCACCGCACCAACAACGGCAAGCGTATCTCTCAATATACCTGCTCACAGTACAGCAAAATCCCGGTCGGAAAGCTCTGCGCCACACAGCACCGTATCAATGAAGATGTGGTGCTGTCCCTTGTCTCTGAAATGCTGAAAGCCATTGCAGAATATGCCAAGCATGACCGAGCCGAGTTTGTCCGTGTGGTGCAGGAAGCGCAGTCCAGCCAGCAGACCACAGAGGTCAGGAAACAGCGCACACGGCTTGCCACCGCAAAGCAGAGAGTTTCCGAGCTGGAAGTCCTGCTCTGCAAAATCTATGAGGACAACATTTTAGGCAAGCTGTCCGACAGCAGATACGCCACTCTGGACGATCAATACGAAAAGGAACAGTCCGAGCTTACCGCTGAAATCTCTGCTCTGGAAAAGGCTGTCAAGAGCTATGAGAAGCACGAAAAGGACGCTGACCGTTTTATCGCTCTGATTGACAAATACGAGAACTTCGACAAGCTGACCATTGCCATGCTCAACGAGTTTATCGAGAAAATCCTTGTGCATGAGCGTGACCGCAAGGGCAGTATACAGACCACACAGGAGGTCGAGATTTACTTCAATTTTGTCGGGCGATTCGTTCCGCCGGCGTTTGGAGAAGTGGAGCTTACCCCAGAGGAATTAGAAGAAATCCGCAAGCGTGAGGAACGCAAAGACAGGCTTCATCAGAACTACTTGAAGCGGAAAGCCAGCGGAGCGCAGAAGCGATACGAGGACAAAATCAAGGGGAGAAAAAAGGCAGAAATCGAAGCCAAGAAAGCCGCTATTCGTGCGGAGGATATTGCAAAGGGAGTGTTCGTCCCTGTCAGCAGTTTACCGCAGAGAGAGCCGATGAAAGGAGTACAAACAGCATGAATATCACTTATACACAGAACGGCGATTATCTTATCCCGAACATCGTTATCCGCAAGACCAAGCCCCTCGGACACTACGGCAGACTCCGAAAGGCGTATCTGGAAATGCACCGTCCGATACTGTTCAATGAGCTGGTACTATCCGATAGGCTCTTTGAGCATTGCACCGAGATTGACGAAGCGGCACGAAATCGCATGGAGCTGATCGTGCCGGAGCTGGCAAAGCAGTACGGCGTGACAGAGCAATTGAAAGCTAAAAACCAAATGGAATGGGTGCGGCAGATGAACGCTTGCAAGGCACAGGCAGAGGAGATTGTGAAAGCGGAATTGATTTATGATTGAGCGAGGAAGTCCGGGCAGAAAACTGTTCGGACTTTTCTCATGTAGTCCAAAGTTGCGGTAGAATTGTTCACGAGTTTTATGGTACAATTTATGCGAATAAAGAAAACGGAAAATTAGAATCTAACAAGAGAATGTGGTTGTATGAAAAAATCCATATTAGTATTTTGGGCAATCGTGTGTCTGTTACCTATTCAAAGGAGGTTTAAGAATTTTAAATGAAACATATAAGAAATATATTGCTGTTGATTACGATTATTTTTGCTTTTGTTATGCAAGCTGAAGTATATCAAAATATGCTCTGGAACTTTAATGGTGCTTATTATTTATCGTCCAGATACACAACTACTAATGACGATATGGATTCATTTTTAGCCAATGCAGAAGATACAGCTGAGAAGCATGGTGTTCATATTTTTTCGACTTTTAATCAGAGAGTTTCTAATTATCAGACAAGACTTTATATTTATGGTGATGATACCGTTGTTCGGGATAGTCTTAAAAGCACAATGGATATTGAGGAAAAAACATATACGGCTTTGATAGGCGGAATCACCGTAATAGAATTTGAAGATTTTAGAGAAGCAAAAAACACAGGCAATGGACAGGAAATAATGGTCAGCTATATCGGTGATGATGATGACATTATTGCCACATATCAAGATTTGGCAAAAGAATATTCTATATCGCAGCCAGAGTTTTGGCAATCAACCGAAACTGATATGATGTTCATTGTTTGGGGCCTGGTTGCCATATTGATGATTGTACTTAATATGATTGAGGTGATACGCAGACAAAAGGAAGTAGTTGTACGAGCTTCTCTGGGCGAAAATGCTGCTGTGATTGCTCTAAAAGCTGTAGTGGCTGATATGATTTCATATGCTGCATTATTCGTCTTAGCAAAGTTGCTTGTTTCTCAATTTATATCGGGAGCGTATGAAGATCATCTCATTTTGGCAGTGTATTGTGCCGGAGCAGTTCTTTCCGTAATTCCTTATGCTGCTTTTGTCCGCTTTGATGTAAAAAAAGCCTTTGCCAATGCTTCAGATAAAAAAGGTATGTTTTATCTTCTGAACGGTCTTAAAGTATTTGCTACTGCCATGACAATTTTTACAATAACTACAAATCTCAGTAGCATTCAAGGTAATTTACTTACAAACACTACTCTTTTAGAAAATCATTATAATGATTACTATTTTGGAGTTATGCAGATTGAACCTCCTTTTGAAGAAAATGAGGAGGAATCCAAAGAGAGCAAATTTTGGAATGACCTTTACGAAAATGAATACAACACTATAAATCCGGTGGTCTGCATAGGCAGCCGGATAAGCGATACGGATAATTATATTTTTGTAAATCATAATGCCAGAGATATGCTGCAAGGGTTTTCTGATATGCTTACTGAAGATGATGAAAAAGAGGATATCGTGGTCTTCGTGCCAAAGGGAAGAAATGCGGAATCATACAAAGATATCGCAAAAGAGGAAATTGACTCTCTTACCCAAAATGCAGAAGAACTGCGTGTTGTTTATAAAGAATATTCTGGCAGAGAGCAATTTTATTATCTCAATTCGAACAGAGAAGAGGCTATTGACGGATTGTCAAGAGCAACAAATCCGATTGTTATTTATCAGGCAAATGAGGCTGTTGCTTTGAATGGAAGTTATATCGAAACAGGAACATATAATGGTGAGGTGATCTACGGATGCGATGAAAGCACAATTCGTAATGCTGCGAAAAAATATGCAGAACAGCTTGGTCCACACTATTTTATGCTGACGAATGTCGGGGAGGATTATACTTATAGTCATAGTTTCCTCGTGAAACTGATTGGCTTTATAAGCTCTCTTTGCGTATTAGTATTGCTGTTAGATATCGCTATCATCATATCTGAAGTGAAAATGGAATTTAGACTTAATGCGATGGAAATCTCCCTCAAAAAGGTTTTGGGCTATCGCTTTTATGAAAGGCACAAAAGATTTATTTCCGTTAATCTCTTAGAAAATATAGCTGTTGTGATATTGATTTGCATTGTTTCGCTTTTTATATCTAACGCAAGTGTCGGGATTGCTTTACTGGTTGGAGCGTTGCTCACCATTATTGAAATGGCAATCATTTTCACAAATGTTATGTGGGTTGAAAAAACAAATATCTCAAAGTCCTTGAAAGGAGGATGTTTATGATTATAATTCGTGGCTTAAATAAAGCATTTGGAGAGAAAATAATTTTCTCCAACTTTAATTTGGAAATTCCGGATGGAAGTTTTGTAGTAATCAGCGGGGATAGCGGCAGTGGAAAAAGCACTTTACTCAATATGATTGGTGGTATCGAAAAGCCGGATAGCGGCAGTATCATAATCGAAGGGCTGAATATTACCCGGCTTAAAAATAAAAACAGTTTTTTTGCGGATACAGTGGGGTTTCTTTTTCAGAATTTTGCACTGCTTGAAAATAAGACAGTTAAAGAAAATTTAAGTTTGATTAAAAAATCAAGCCGAACTAAAGTATCACTTAAAGAAGCTCTTAATCGTGTGGGGTTATCAAAGGAAGTTAACAAAAAAGTTTATCAGCTTTCCGGTGGTGAACAACAGAGAGTTGCTTTAGCTCGTCTTATGATGAAAAAATGTTCTGTTGTTTTGGCAGATGAACCTACTGGCTCACTTGACAAGAAAAATAGAGATATTGTTATGAGGTTATTGCACGAACTCAATGAAGAAGGTAAAACGGTTATCATTGTTACCCACGATCAGGGTATTATTGAAGATGAACCTTATGTTGTGAAAATCTGAGAGTACCTCTTAGAAATGTCTTGATCTACATTTTATATAATTTGGGTCAGAAGAAAATCCCTTTAGGAACTAAAGGGCGCACTTCTATACTCTCCTATCGGGAGTATGTGCGTCCTGCGGAGCTTCATTCTCTGTCAGCAGAAGAAAACTGCCCGACCGAGAATGTTTCCGTCACTTCGTTTCGACAAGGTGGCTACACCCCCTTGCGCCGCTTATGCGGCTATCCCCTTGTGGACTTGCCGTCCGCAAACAGCATGAAATGCTGTTCGCCGCCAGCAAGTTTGGAAAAATAAATACCGAAAATCAGACCGTTGACTGGTCGCACTATGCGAAAAGTTGACGGTCTTTTTTTATCCCCAAAATCAAAAAAGGAGGTCAATCCCAATGACAAAACCGAAAACCCTCGACCAGCTCCGAGCTGAAAAAGAGCAAGTGGAAAAGCGGCTTGCACAGGAACAGCACAAGCTGGAGCGTTTGGAGAACAGAAAGAAATATCTGGAGAAAGGCGAAAGGCAGAAGCGTACCCACCGCCTTTGCAATCTGGGCGGCACGATTGAGAGCCTTGCCCCGGAGGTCAAAAAATCTCACACGCACCGAAATGACCGAGCTGATGGAACACATCTTTTCCCTGTCCGAAGTCCAGCGAGCCGTCCGTCACATGGCGATTACCCATATCAGCCAAGCAAACAGAGAAAAGGAGTTGAAAGCCGATGGCACTATTTCATCTAAGCGTCACGCAGACTAAGCGAAGCGCAGGACAGTCCGCTATTGCTTCTGCCGCCTACCGTGCCGGGGAGCGATTGTATAGCGAGTATTACGGCGAGTACAGCGACTACACCAGAAAGGGCGGCGTGATTTGCTCCGATATTCTCCTGCCGTCCCATGCACCACCAGAATACGCAGACCGCCAGACCCTATGGAACGCCGTGGAAAAAGCCGAGCGTGGTAAGAACGCCCAGCTTGCATACAGCTTTGACATTGCCTTGCAGAATGAATTTTCCCTTGAGGAAAACATCGCTCTTGCAAGGCAATTTTTATTGGAGAACTTTGTGAGCCGTGGCATGGTGGTTGACTTCGCCGTACACCAGCCAGACCGGGAGGACGGCGGCATACCAAACCCGCATTTTCATGTGCTTTGCCCTATCCGCCCCATCGAGCAGAACGGTAAATGGGGGCTAAAGCAACGCCGGGTGTACGAGCTGGACGAGGACGGCAACCGCATCCGAGACGCAGACGGAAAGTTTGTGTTCAACGCCGTTCCCACTACCGACTGGGGCAGTCCCGAAACGCTGGAATACTGGCGGCAGACATGGGCGGAGCTATGCAATGCCAAGTTTGCGGAAGCGCAACCGTCCGGGCAATGGAGAAGAAAGGCATACGCACCGAGAAAGGCGAGTTCAATCGCTGGATTAGAGCCACCAATGCCGTTATCCGGGACATCAAGAAGAAAATCGCTCTCCTGTTTGATTGGATTGCCGAAGCAAAAGCGGAGCTTGCCAAGCCACAGGCACCCGACCTTGTTGCTCTGCTGAACGCCTATTACACCAGCCGCAGAGCCGGGGCATATTCGCAGAAAGGCAAGGTCAGCAACCTAAAGGAGATGAACGAGACTTTCAATTATCTCCGGGCAAACGGCATTTACTCCCTTGAAGATTTGGAAATCCGTGTCAGCGAACACAGTGCTGCCACAGAGAGCTTGAAGAAAACGCTGGACGAACAGACCGCCCGAATGAAAGCAATTAAGCAGCTCTATGACAGCTCCGCTGCTTTCCAGAGCTTGAAGCCTGTCTATGACGGCTTGCAGAAAATCAAGTTTGAGAAGCCCAGAGCCAAGTACAAGGCAGAGCATGAAACGGAACTGAAACAGTTCTACGCCGCCAGACGCAAAGCTGACCGGGGAGTTCCCGGACGGCAAGGTGGATATGAAAAAAGCTGACCGAAGAGTATGACGAGCTGGAACAGGCGCACAAACCACCTATGGCGAGTTTAAGACCGTCAGAGACGATTTACACCGTCTTTGGAAGGTCAAGTCATGTGTAGATACTGCCGCCCGATTTAACGAGCGCACAGAGGAACAAATGCTCCAAAATCGACCCCAAACACGACACAAAAAAAGGAGGAACTATCCCGATGAATTATACCCAAGCACAGATCGACAGGGCAAACGCCGTCAGTCTGGAAGATTTTCTCCGCACACAGGGAGAGACACTTATCAAAAGCGGACGGGAATACCGCTGGAAAGAACATGACAGCCTGACCGTCCGGGGAAACAAGTGGTTTCGCCACAGCCAGAGTAAGGGCGGCTATCCCATTGATCCTACGGCAAGTCCTTTCCCGAAGCTGTCCAGCTCCTGACCGGCGAAAGCGGCGAGGGACAGACCGAAGCCAGCACAGCACCGCCCACAGCGTTTCACTTGCCCTTGCACAACCGAACAGCCGAAAGAGCAATTCAATATCTTTGCGAAAGCCGGGGTCTCAACAAAACGCTTGTTGAGGCTTTTCTTCTTTCCGGGGATATTTACGAGGACGCAAAGCGGCACAATGTTGTCTTTGTCGGCAGAGACCGAAACGGCACACCGAGATACGCCCATGTGCGAGGAACGGCAGACTCATTCAGACAGGACATTACCGGATCTGACAAGTCCTATCCGTTCCGATATGAGGGCAACGGCAACCAGCTCTTTGTCTTTGAAGCACCGATAGACCTTTTGTCCTTTATCTGCCTTTATCCGCAGGACTGGCAGACAAGGAGCTACCTTGCCCTGGGCGGCGATTCTGGCAAATCCCTTGACCGTTTTCTTTCTGAACGCAAGGACACCGAAAAGTGTTCCTCTGCCTTGACAGCGACACCGCAGGAAGTGAAGCCTGCACCCGACTGGCACAGGACATTCCCAGCGAAATTGCCGTCATTCGCCTTGTCCCGGCAAGGAAAGACTGGAACGATGTTCTCCGTCAGCAAGGGGACATTCCCAGCCGCAAATTCATAGCCGAGACAATCACGCTGCGAGAGCTGCCCACCGCCCAGCCTGTTCCCATGCTCCGCATGGCAGATGTGGAGCTGACGAGCGTGGATTGGCTATGGTTTCCGTATATCCCATTTGGAAAGCTGACCATCATACAGGGCAACCCCGGCGAGGGCAAGACCTACTTTGCCATGCGCCTTGCGGCGGCTTGCACCAACCGAAAGCCCTTGCCCGGTATGGAGACACTTGAGCCGTTCAATATCATCTATCAGACCGCCGAGGACGGTTTGGGCGATACGGTTAAGCCCCGGCTGATCGAAGCGGAAGCAGACCTTGAAAGAGTGCTTGTCATTGACGATAGAGACACACCACTGACCCTTGCCGATGAACGCATAGCAAGGGCAATCCGTGAGAACAACGCAAGGCTTGTTATCATTGACCCGGTGCAGGCGTTTCTGGGCGCAGATGTGGACATGAACCGGGCAAACGAGGTGCGCCCGATATTCCGCAGTCTGGGAGACATTGCACAGGCTACCGGGTGCGCTATCGTGCTGATCGGACACCTGAACAAAGCCGCAGGAACGCAAAGCACCTACCGGGGATTGGGGTCTATCGACATTACGGCGGCAGTCCGCAGTCTGCTCTTTATCGGTAAGCTGAAGGACAGCCCCACAACAAGGGTGCTTATCCATGAGAAAAGCTCCCTTGCGCCGCCCGGACAGTCCCTTGCCTTTTCTCTGGGAGACGAGAAAGGCTTTGAGTGGATAGGAGCTTATGACATTACCGCTGACGAGCTTCTTGCCGGGACGGACACCTCAAAGACCGAGAGCAAGACCGCACAGGCGCAAATGCTCATTCTGGAACTGCTTGCGAACGGAAAGCGTATGCCGAGCGCAGAGCTGGAAAAAACAGTCAATGAGCGTGGGATTTCCTCACGCACCATGAGAACGGCAAAGAGCCGTATCGGGGACAGACTTGTGACCGAGAAAGACGGCACAGCATGGGTCTGCTATCTCCGAGACTGACAACGGGAACACGGCAAGCGTGGCAAAGACGGCAAAGGTTTTATAGATACCTTAATGTTGCCGCCTTGCCTTGTTCCCTCATACCGATCACCGCCCGATGATGAACAGTCACCGGGCATTTTTCATTTACAGGAGGATTTTGAATGAACAATACCGCAACCAACACCGCCACTTGCCCTACTGTCAGAAAGCAGATTGGCAAGACCACCTATATCGTCCGTGTCCATTTCAGCGAGACCGCCAAGGAGACGATGGAGGACAAAATCAAGCGTCTGCTCCGTGAGGAAGTCCGTCATATCCACATCTTCAACCTGTTCTACCACAGGCTCCTGCTGCTGTTCCTGTTCCGTCTCTGCCGCAGCAGAATCCGCACCGTTCGAATTTTGTCCGCAGCCTGCGCATAACATCAGAAATGCCG